>Ga0351863_10205_pt1 | contig 13311 bp, 7 predicted proteins | sample TotcelHFGM3001L8_FD_206777 | JGI IMG/M metagenome (GOLD analysis project Ga0351863, IMG submission 206777) | Enriched cells from coal bed in the Powder River Basin, Montana, United States - Total cells FGM rep2 HSBNCT.FGM.300.1.L8 ... | reverse complement strand
GCCGTGGGTGAAATGGATTCTATATCGTAGCGAACGGCGCGGCCGACTCGAGATCCTCGCTCATGGGCACCCTTGCGGTGGAGTAAACGCCGTGAAAAACATTATTGGCTCGCCGCCCGGTGGCAAGGATTCCTTGCCTCGGCTGTACGCCGACACGGCGTTCTGGGGGATGACGGCAACGCAGCTGTTCGGCGCTTTTAACGACAACCTGTTCAAGCAGTTGATGCTGCTGCTGGCCGTTCCGGTGGGCCTGGGGGCAGTCTTTCAACAGGACCAGCAGGGGTTGGCGACGATCGTCTTTTCGCTGCCTTTCGTCTTGTTCTCCGGCTATGCGGGTTTTCTGGCCGATCGGTACAGCAAGCAGCCGATCATCGTCCTGGCCAAGGTGACGGAGATCGCCGTCATGTTGCTGGGCCTGCTGGCGTTTGTGTACTATTCCGTCGCCGGCTATTCCGGCCTGCTGGTTGTGCTGTTTCTGATGGGCGCGCAAAGCGCGTTCTTCGGGCCGTCCAAATACGGCATCTTGCCGGAAATGCTCCGCACGGAGGATCTTCCGCGGGCCAACGGCATCATGGTCATGACGACGTTCTTGGCGATCATTTTCGGCACCGCCGCCGCCGGCTTTCTGGGCGACTGGTTCCTCGACCCCGACACGCCATTGGAGAAAACCGCTCCGGGGATGTGGGTGGGTTCGGCGTTTTGCATCGGCATTGCGGTCGTCGGCACGGTGACGTCGCTGCTGGTTCGTTGGGTGCCGCCTGCGCAGCCCGATTTGCGGTTTCGGTGGTCAGCCTTGACGCTGCCGCCCGAAAGTCGGCGCGTGCTGCGCGACGACCGGCCGCTGCTGATGGCCATTTTGGCGACGTGCGTGTTCTGGCTCGTCTCGGGCGTCGCTATCCAAGCGATCAACTCCCTGGGGCTCGTTCAACTGGGGGCCGGCAAACTGAAGACCAGCATCATGACGGCCATTATCGGATTGGGGATCGCGCTGGGCGCCCTGATCGCCGGCAAGTTATGCCGCGGCCGCGCCAATCCACGCGTGGTCACGGCCGGGGCGTGGGGACTGGTCGTGCTGTTCCTCGCGATGTCGATTTCGCTGCCCGGCAAAGTCCATCTGCTGGGCTATACCGGCAGTCTGTCGGCGTTGGTGTTGACGGGCGTGGCCGCCGGATTTTTTGCCATTCCCGTTCAAGTGTTGATCCAGGCCCGGCCGCCGGATGGTCTGAAGGGCCGCATGATCGCCGTGATGAACCAGACCAACTTCTTGGCCATCATGTTGTCGGGCTTTGTGTATTATTTGTTCGATTGGATTGTCGAGGGAATGGACTGGCCGCGAAGTGCGATTTTCGCCATGATGGCCGTTCTGTTGCTGCCGGTGGCGATCTTCTACCGGCTACCGGATGATGCATAGACGGGAGTTCGTATCATGTTGGGCATAACCTTAACGGCCGACGCTTATCTTCGGCGGCTGAACCAGGAACTGGACCGCGTCGACCGCGCGGCGATGGAACGTTGGGCGCAGCTGATTTATCGCGCCTGGGAGAACGGCAAATTCGTGTTCTTGATTGGCAACGGAGGTTCGGGGCTGACGGCCAGCCATTTTTGCGAAGATTTGGGCAAAGGCACGATTCGCGACGCCGAGCTCCGCGATGAAACGAAAAAACGGCTCAAGGTGCTCAGCCTGACCGACAATGCGGGCTGGATCATGGCCGTGGGAAACGACTTGGCCTACGACCAGATTTTCGTCCAGCAGCTGATGAACTACGGCGCCGCCGACGACGTGTTGATCGCAATCAGCGGTTCGGGCAACAGCCGCAACGTGTTGTGCGCCGTCGATTGGGCCAACCGCCATGGACTGGTCACCTTCGGGCTGACCGGCTATGACGGCGGTCGGTTGAAGGAAACACAGCAGGACGGCCTGCACGTCGATTTGCACGACATGGGCATGGTCGAGAGCGTCCACATGTGCCTGCACCACTGGGTGCTGAACGACGTCTTTGCCCGCATCCACGGCGAAGGCCGATATGCCGCAGGGACGTGATAAACCGGCAACGGGGACATGCGTACGCTGACCCGGGCGGCCCAGGCGAGAATTCCGTTCAGCCTTTGACCACCCCGATCGGGCGCATGCGAGCGACCTTGGAGGCCAGGTTGGCCCGATGGACGACGTCGACAACCACGTTCACGTCCTTGTAGGCTGCGGGTTGTTCTTCCGCCAAGCCGCGCCAGCTGCGGGCGCGGGCAATTATACCTTTGGCCGCCAGTTCCTGATCGATCCGCCGGCCTTGGGCATGCTTGACCGATGCCGTGCGACTCATCTTGCGCCCGGCCCCGTGGCAGCACGTGCCGAACGTCTGCTCCATGCTGCCGTTGCGGCCGACCAGTACCCAGCTGGCTCGTCCCATGTCACCGGGGATGATCACCGGCTGGCCGATCTGCTGGTAAGCGGCGGGCGTTTCCGGATGGTCCGCCGGAAACGCCCGCGTGGCGCCTTTGCGATGCACCCAAACCTGGCGATCCCGGCCGCCGATCGCGTGCCGTTCGAACTTGGCAATGTTGTGGGCCACGTCGTAGATCAGGTTCATCCGCAATTCTTCCCAGCTGCGTCCAAACACCGCTGCGAACGACTCCCGCGCTTGCCACATCAGCAGCTGGCGGTTGCACCAGGCGAAATTGGCCGCCGCGCACATCGCGCCCAGGTAGTGCCGGCCTTCGGGACTGTCGATCGGAGCGCAGGCCAGTTGGCGATCGGGCAGCGAGATGCCGTATTTCTCCGGCACGCCGCGGAGCGTTTTCAGCGCGTCGTCGCAGACTTGGTAGCCCAGTCCTCGCGAGCCGGAGTGGACCATGACACAGATCATGTCCTTTTCCAGGCCCATGACAGCGGCGGCCTGGTCGTCGAAAATCGCTTCGACGACTTGCACTTCCAGAAAATGGTTGCCCGAGCCCAGTGTTCCGCATTGGTCCGAGCCGCGTTCCAGTGCCCGCGGACCGACGCACTCGGGCGCCGCCTCGCGCAGACAGCCGCGCGCTTCGGTATGCTCGATGTCGCCATCGGTCGCCAGATCGCGGTCGCGCAGGTAACGCACGCCGTCGGTCATCAATTTGCGCAGTTCCTTGACGTTGTAGCGGTACTTGCCGCCCCGTCCCGTGCCGGCTGGAATCTTGGCAAACAAGTGGTCCATCAGCCGCGGCAGCTGCGGCTTGACGTCGGTGTAAAACAGGTCCGTTCGCATCAGCCTGACACCGCAATTGATATCATAGCCCACCCCGCCGGGCGAAATCACGCCGCCTTCGTCGGGATCCGTGGCACACACGCCGCCGATCGGAAACCCATATCCCCAATGGATATCCGGCATCGCCAGGCTGGCGTGCTGGATGCCGGGCAAGAATGCCACGTTGGCGACCTGTTCACAAGCCTGGTCGTGCTTGAGTTCCTCGACCATCTCCTCGCTGGCAAAGATCAAACCGTCGACGCGCATGCCTTGTTTATAGCTCTTGGGAATCCGCCAACAACAGTCATTGACCTGCTCCAGCGGCCCTCGATAAACGCCTTCCGCCATGATCCGTCTCCCCCCAACGTGGATTTCACCGACATGGATTTCAACTCCTTCGAACGAAGCCTTCCAACCATTATACTGCAGCGGATTCTTCCAAGGAGAGCGACCGATCATGGACTTGCGCGAGCAAAAGCGTCAGCTGCGGCAGCAGGCATTGGCCAATCGAGAGGCTCAACAGGACCGAGAGGGCCTGAGCCAGAAGATCATGGACCGTTTTCTAGCCCTGCCGGCCTACCGGCAAGCCCGAACGGTGATGCTGTACATCGGCATTCGCAGCGAAGTTCACACTCGTGCAAACGTGCCGGAAATCCTGGCGAGCGGTCGGCGGTTGGTGGTGCCGTACTGCCGGGGAGGTCAGCTAGGATTGTTCCAGCTGCACGATCTGAACGAATTGGAGCAAGGCGGCTTTGGACTTTGGGAGCCGCCGATCTCGCGGCGCCAGGACCCGGCCCGGCGGGTTGGTGTCAAGGATCTGGATTTGATCGGCGTCCCCGGTCTGGCCTTCGATCGCCGTGGAGCGCGTCTGGGGCACGGCAAAGCATACTATGACCGCCTGCTGCACCACGTTCGGCCGGATGCCGTGCTGGCCGGATTAGCCTTTGAGTGTCAGATCTTTCCTCACGTTCCGATGGGCAGACGGGACGTGTTCATGGATTGCGTGATTACCGAACGCGAGGTGCTTGCGCGATGACGCAGCGCACGCCACCAAATCAGCAATGGCCACAAAGGGCACAGAAAACACAAACCATGGCGCGGCTCTTCTTTTTTACCCGCACGCCATCTTCAACGTGTCGCATCCGCCCGCGTGAATATGGCCTTCGGCCAAACGATGCATGCGGGGCGCCGGTCCTGGGGCGTTGCCTCCAGGCTACGGTGATCGGAGGCCTTCGGCCAAACAGAATCATCGTCCCAAGACCGGACCACCCGACAGCGTGCTGTTCGCTAGCTGTCGCCGATCGCGAGAATTCGCCTCGCGTAATTCGGCGACGATGGGTACCATGCGGTGCGCGGCCGGGGAATTGCTCCGTCGTGGTTGAGCGCAGCGCCAGCGGCGACGGCGCGTCTGCGGGTTGCCGCTGCGGCCGGCTACGGGTTCAACATGCATCACGTGCTATCGCTGGCACCGCTAGCGAGGGATTGGCGACGTTCATGAGTTTTCGGGTGGCGTTGGACATTTTTCGAGGGCCCTTGGAGCTGCTGCTGTACCTGGTGCGGAAGCACGAGTTGGACATCATGGATATTCCGGTCGCCACGATCGCGCAGCAGTTTCTGGAGCATCTGGAGGTGCTCCAAGAGCTGGACGTGAACGCGGTCGGGGAATTCATCGAGATGGCGAGCACGCTGTTGGAGATCAAGTCCCGCATGGCGCTGCCGGTCGGCGACGAGGAGGCCGTGGAGATCGAAGATCCTCGCGAGGAATTGGTCGAGCGGCTGCTGGAGTACAAGAATTTCCGCGATGCCGCCAGCGTGTTGGAGGAGCAGGGGCGGGTTTGGCAGGAGCACATTCCGCGGCTGGCCAACGACTTGCCTCCGCGCCGCATCGACCCCGCGGGGCAACCGATTCAAGAGGTCGAGTTATGGGACTTGGTCAGTGCTTTCGGCCGCATCGTCCGGGACAGCCGCGTCACACAAGCGCCCAGTATCGTGTACGACGACACTCCGATCCACGTGTACATGCAGCGAATCCATCAGCGGCTGGCGGAGGACCAACGGGCGGCATTCTCCCAGATGTTCTCTCCGGGCATGCACAAGACGGCCATGATCGGCGTGTTCCTGTCGATCCTCGAATTGGTGCGGCACCACAGTGTGCGGACCGAGCAAGAGGACGGACACGGCGAGATCTGGATCCTGCCGGGTGAAGCGTTCGGCACATCGCTGGACTTGTCGCAGGTCGATACCTATGGCGAAGCGGCGGCGGATGGCGAACTGACGGAACCGGCCAAGGCGGCTTGAGGCCCGCAAAGTTGCGTCCTTCGTAGTCGCGAAGCGACGTCAGCGCGTAGCTGCGGGCGTCAGGCGCGCAGATCATGATAGTACAGACGGTGCGAGCCGCGAGCGGCGGCAGCAGGGCGCTGATTGCTGGCGCCGCTTCGCGGCTCTGCGATTTGTAACTCGCATTCACCCCGCGGCTTACGCCGTGGGCTACGTGCTGGCGCCGCTTCGCGGCTGTCCCCCGCAGAATCGCAACATCCGGTCCCCAAATTCGGCGGTTCGGGTTGACATCGCCAACCTGTATGGCATAAGCTGCAAGTGTTTAAGACAAATTGAGGGATGTGTATGGACCGCAAGCAGATTGCCAAATACGAAGCCCGCGCCAAGGTCATCAAGGCCCTGGGGCACCCGGCGCGGCTGATGATCGTGGACGAGTTGTCGGCACGCGGGGAACGTTGTGTCTGCGAGTTGACGGAGCTGGTCGGAACCGATATGTCCACGGTATCCCGCCACCTAAGTCAGCTGAAGAACGCCGGACTGGTGACGGATCAAAAGCGGGGCACCCAAGTGTACTACCGTTTGCGCGTGAAATGCTTGACTAGTTTCTTCGCATGTGTCGAATCCGTGCTGGAGCATAACGCCCGGGAACAGCGAGAGTTGGTGGAACTGGATGTTTAGGATGCCTGAGGGATCGGGCGTTCAAAATTCAATTTTGGCCGACCACGGCTCAGCTCGATGGTTAGACCTTCTATCGGCCAAAATTGAATTTTGAACACCCGACCCCAAATCTTTCGCCTGCTGATTTCGGCATTCGTCGCTTCACCGGAGACATTGGATGAACGACCCCCAACAGGAATCCGACCCGGCGCCGGAGTCCGACAGCTTTGCCGCCGACGCGCCACGGAAGCTTGACGTGACCCGCGCGAAACCCGCCTTTCGTATCGTCGGCATGGGTGGCTCGGCGGGTGGATTGGAAGCGTTCACGCAGTTCTTCTCCCATTTGCCGCCGGACACCGGCCTGGCGTTCGTCCTGGTGCCTCATCTGGAGCCGACCCATCCGGGCATGCTGCCGGAGTTGCTGGCGCGGCATACGAAGATGAAGGTCGTCGAGGCGGAAGACGGGATACAGATTCAGCCGAACTGCGTCTACGTCATTCCTCCCAATGCGGATTTGGCGATCCTGCATGGCAGGCTCCAGGTGCTGGAACCCGCCGCGCCGCGAGGCTTGCGAATGCCGATCGACTTCTTCTTCCGGCATCTGGCGGCGGACCAGAAGGAACAGGCCGTCTGCACTATTTTCTCCGGCATGGGAAGCGACGGCACGTTGGGCTTGAAAGCCGTCAAGGAAAACTTCGGCCTGGCCATGGTGCAGGACCCGGCCTCGGCCAAGTATGACGGCATGCCCCGCAGCGCGATCGGCACCGGCCTGGTGGACTACGTGGCCTCGGCGGAAGAACTCCCCGCCCGGTTGCTCCAATACGTCGCCCATACTCCTCGGCTCGTCGCCGCGCGCGATCTGGCCGAGCCGGAACCGTCCGCCGCGCTCGACAAAGTGTTCGTCCTGCTGCGGGCTCATACCGGAAACGACTTCTCCTGCTACAAGATCAACACCATCAAGCGCCGGATCGAACGGCGGATGTGCGTCCACCAGTTCGACAGTCTCCCGCGGTACGTTCGGTACCTGCAAGAGAACCCGCAGGAAGTGGACTTGCTCTTCAAAGAGATCCTCATTGGCGTGACCAACTTTTTCCGCGATCCGGGCCTGTTCGATTTTCTCCGAAAGGAAGCGATCCCGCGTCTGCTGCAGGAGCGGCCGCAAGGCCACGTCGTGCGGGTTTGGAATCCCGGCTGCTCCACGGGCGAGGAGACGTTTTCGCTGGCCATCGTGCTCAAGGAGTGCCTGGATGACCTCCAGGGCGGCCCCGCCATCCATGTGTTTGCCACCGACATCGACGAGAATGCGGTCGAAAGGGCGCGCCAAGCTACCTTTTCCGCGGGCATCGCCGCGGACGTGTCAGCCCCGCGGCTCGAACGTTTCTTCGTGTGCGAGGGCGAGCGTTACCGGATCAAAAAAGAAATCCGCGATATGGTCGTCTTTGCCCCGCAAAACATCCTGAGCGATCCGCCTTTCACGCGGTTGGACATCCTGTGTTGCCGAAATCTGTTGATCTACATCAACGCCCAGACGCAGGAGCGGCTGTTGCCGCTGATGCATTATGCCCTGAGCCCCGGCGGTCTGTTGATTCTGGGGACCGCCGAGAGCATCGGAAGCCAGGGCAATCTGTTCTCGCCGGTGGATCAGAAGTGGAAGGTTTTCCGCCGCAAGGAAGTCAGCGAGCGAACCGTGGTGGAAATGCCGGCCCAGATCTGGCGTCACGAGCGTGCCGCCGCGCCGGCGGCAGAAGCAGTTGGAGAACCGATGATGGACCGAACGTATGCAGCCCAGCGGGCGCTCTTGGACTCGTACGCGCCGCCCGCTGTCGTGATCAACGCGAACGGCGACATCATTTACGTGAATGGGCGGACGGGGGAGTACTTGGAGCCCTCGTCGGGCAAGGTCAATATCAATGTCTTTGCAATGGCCCGCGAGGGCCTGCGCGAAGCGCTCGGAAGCGCCGTCCATAACGCCGCGAAACAGAAGACCACCGTGACTCGCGAGGGTGTCAAGGTGAAGACCAACGATGGTTGGACGGTCATGCAGCTGACGGTCCGGCCGCTGGGTGAGCCGGGCGAGTTGCACGGCAGCTTTCTGGTGGTGTTCGAGGAGTTGGCAGCCGCACGCTCGACGGCCGCTCCGGACAACCCGCCGGCAGCCTCGGGCGCGCCCGCCACCGCCCTCGAGGAGGAACTCCGCTGCACGCGCGAGCGGATGGACACCACGATCGACGAAATGAAGGCCGCTCAAGAGGAACTCCGGTCCGCCAACGAGGAGCTGCAGTCGAACAACGAGGAATTGCAGAGCACCAATGAAGAAATGACCAGTTCCAAGGAGGAACTGCAGTCCCTCAACGAAGAGCTGCAAACCGTGAACGCCGAACTGCAATCGAAGATCGAGGAATTGTCGCACGCCAACAGCGACATGAAAAACTTGCTCAACGGCAGCGACATCGCCACAATCTTCCTGGACAACAATCTCCGAATCAAGCGTTTCACCGCCCAGGCGCCGCGGATCGTCAACTTGATGGCGGGCGACGTGGGACGACCGATTCGCCATTTTGCGACCAACTTGAAATACGACCGGCTCGTGAGCGATGCCCAAGAGGTTTTGGAGACGCTCGTGCCCAAGGAAACGCAGGTCCAGGCCGGCGATGGCCGCTGGTACCAGGTCCGCGTGCTGCCCTACCGCACCTTGGATAACTTGATCGACGGCGTGGTGATGACGTTTGCCGACACGACCGCGCTGAAGCTGGCCGAAGCCCGGTTGCAGGAGGCCCGCGAGTTCGCCGAGAGCATCATCGCCACGATCCGCGAGCCGCTGGTGGTACTGGACGGCGAGCTGCGGATTGTCTCGGCCAGCCGTTCGTTCTATGATACGTTTGACGTGACCGCCGGAGAAACCGCAGGACGGCTGCTGAATGAAATCGGCTGGCGGCAGTGGGACATCCCCGGTTTACGGCAACGCCTGGAGGAAGTCCTGCCCCAGGACTCACAAGTCGAAGATTTTCGGGTCGATCACCACTTTCCCACGATCGGACAAAAGACGTTCCTGCTCAATGCCCGTCGCATCGCACCGGGAGACCAACGCCAAAGCTTGATCTTATTGGCCATGGAGGACATTACGGAATCGGCCGCTGCACAAGATGCCTCGGGGGGGAGCCATGAATCAGAAGAAAGCGTCTGACGCGGAATCCTCACCGGAAAATGACCTGCGCCATAAGGCGGAACAGCGACTGCGCCGCCGCACCGCCGCGTCCGTGGAAGAGATGGCCGAGGTCGACGCTCAAACACTGGTCCACGAGTTGCAGGTCCATCAGATCGAACTGGAAATGCAGAACGAGGAGTTGCTCCGCGCGCAGACGGCCCTGCACGACGCGTCGGACAAGTACCGCGACCTTTTTGACTTCGCCCCGATCGGCTACTTTTCCCTGGACTTGCATGGTCAGATCCTGGAGGTCAACCTGGCCGGGGCGGCGCTGCTGGGCATGGACCGCAGCACTGCGGTCCGGACACGGCTCGGCCAGTTCCTGGCCGCAGAACACCGCGCGCCGTTTGCCGAGTTCTGCCGGCAGGTGCTGGAGACGGATGGCAAGCAAACGTGCCAGGTTGAGTTGCTCCGCGGCGGAAAGCCGATGTTCCTGCTAATCGAGGGCATTGCGGCGAGGGACCGTCAGGACCGCGAGCAATTCTGCCGAGTGGCGGCCGTCGACATCACCGCGCAGATGCGGGCGGAAGAAGAGATTCGCAGCCTGGCCGAATTTCCCAACGAGAATCCTCATCCGATCCTGCGGGCCTCGGAGAATGGAACCGTGTGGTACGCCAATCCACCGGCCATCAGGCTCCTGACCGCGATGGGGTGGCGCACGGGCCAACCCCTGATCGAGGAATTGCTCCAGCCCGCTCGGCACGTTTTGCAAGGCGGCCCACGCGAATTCGATCTGTTGTGTGCACAGGGGCGGACGTATTCGTTCGTCTTGGCTCCGAGCCGCCGGGTGGGCCAAGTCAATTTCTACGGGCGCGATATCACCGGCCGCGAACAGGCCAAACAGGTGCTGAAGCAGGCCCACCGGTTTACGCAGGCGGTTTTGGACAATTTGTCCGACCACGTCGCGATTCTGGACCAGCGGGGCGCCATCATCGCGGTCAACGAGTCGTGGCGGCGGTTCGCCGAGGACCTTCAGCTGCGAACTCCCAATTTCGCCTTGGGCGTCGACTACGCCGCCCTCTGCGAGGCGGTCCAGGGCGAGCACGCGGAGGACGCTGCGGCGGTTGCGGCCGCCATCCGTCGCCTGCTCCGGGACAAGCAGGGCGATTTCCGCTTCGTCTATGCCTGCCACGACGAGTGCGAACAACGCTGGTTCCAGTTGCAGATGCGGTGCTTCCACGACCAGAGCCAGACCTTTGTGCTGATGGCCCACCAGAATATCACCGAGGTCAAGCGGGTCGAGGCGGCGCTGCGCGAGAGTGAGACGCGATGGCAGACGCTGGCGGAGTCGCTGCCCGCGATCGTCTGGACCGCCGGCATCGCGGGCGGCGCCGAATGGCTCAGTCCGCGCTGGCAAGAGTATACCGGCCAGCAGGCAGGCCAGGGTTGGGACTGGGCGGCGATGCTTCATCCCGACGATCTTGAGCGCACGCTGAAACGTTGGAAAGAGGTGCGGCGGAGCGGCCGGCCTTTCGAGGATGAGATGCGTTTCCGCAGCCGTGACGACGAGTTCCGCTGGTTTCTCGTCCGTGCTTGGCCGGTGCGGGACGATGGGGGAAACGTGGTCCGCTGGGTTGGCACCATCAACGACATCCACGATCTCAAAACGGCTGATGAAGCGCTGCGCCGGATTCGCGAGGACCTCGACCGCGCCCAGGCCGTGGCCCATGTCGGCAGTTGGCGGCTGAACCTCCAGCGCAACGAACTGCTCTGGTCCGACGAGGTCTGGCGCATTTTCGGCCTCCCCCAGGGGACACCGCTGAGCTACGAAACATTTTTGAGCTGCGTCCACCCGGAGGACCGCGCTTACGTTCATGAGAAATGGTTGGCGGCGCTGCGCGGCGCGCCTTATGACGTCGAGCACCGCATCATGGCGGGAGACGGGATCAAGTGGGTCCGTCAGCGGGCCGAATTGGAATTTGATCCGCACGGCACCCCGGTGGGCGGATTCGGCACGGTCCAAGATATCACCGGGAGAAAACGCGGCGAGATGGCCCTGGCCGCCGCCAAAGCGGCCGCCGAAGCCGCGAGTGAGGCCAAGACCCGATTCCTGGCGAATACCAGCCACGAACTGCGGACGCCGATGAACGCGATCCTGGGCTTGACCGAGTTGGCTCTGCAAGAAGAGCTTTCGCCGCGCGTCCGCGACTATCTGCAGACGACAAAGCAATCGGCCGACACGCTGCTGGAGCTGTTGAACGAGATCCTCGATGTCTCCCGGATCGAAGCCGGCGGTTTCCAACTGGAGTCAGCGTCGTTCGATCTCAAACGGCTCGTGGATCAGGTGATCAAGACCTTGAGCGTTCGGGCCTTCGAGAAGGGGCTGGAGTTCATCTGCGATCTGGATGACGTGCCCACGCGGCTCGTCGGCGATGCCTTGCGGTTGCGGCAAGTGCTGATGAACCTGGCGGGCAACGCCGTCAAGTTCACCTCCCAGGGCGCGGTGGTGGTAAGCGTAAAGAGAATCCAATCCGTTCCTCCCGCCCGTGAGGCGGCGAGTCAGGATGACGCCGCTCTGGAAACCGCCGGTCGGGCGGCGAACTCTCCCGTCCCGCGCTCCGACGAGGCGGGAACCGTCGACCTGCAATTCTCCGTGGCGGATACGGGCATCGGCATCTCTCCGGAAGACCAGCAGCGGATCTTCGCTCCTTTCGTCCAGGCCGATGCCTCGACGACGCGCAACTTCGGCGGTAGCGGCCTGGGGCTGACTATCGTCTCCAAGTTGGTCGAGTTCATGGGGGGGAGAATCTGGGTCGAGAGCGCGCCGGGAAAGGGCACCGTGTTCCGCTTCACGGTGCGGCTGGCTCTGCAAGCGGACGGGAATGACGATCCGGAACTGCCGGGCGAGGTCCGCGAGGCCCTTCGCGATCTGCGGGTGCTGGTCTTGGCAGAAAATCCTGTCGGTGGCCGCATCCTGGCCGAGACATTGCGGCGATGGTCCATGAAGCCGGAAACGGCCGACGGCGTGCCTGCCGCCTTGACGAAAATTCACGAAGCCGCCAGCCACCGGCAAAACTTTCGCCTCATCCTGGCGGATATCGCGCTGCCTGGCCTCGACGGTATCGCCCTGGCGGAATGGCTGCGCACCGAGCCCTGGCTGACAGGCCCGATCGTCCTGATGCACTCGCCGCCCGGGCGCCAACTGTACGCCAAACGCTGCCTGGAGCTGGGGGTGCTGTGCCTGGAGAAGCCCATTTCTTCGACCAATCTGTTCAATATGATCACCCAGGCGTTAGGTATCCAACAGCAGGCCGGCGATACGGCCGATGCCGCCTCGCCGTTCATTTCGCCCGCTCCCCGGCGTCCCCTGCACGTCCTGCTGGCCGAAGATACGCCGGCCAACCAGAAGCTGGTCGGCTATGTCCTCGGCCGACGCGGCCATCATGTCGAAGGGGTGTCGGACGGACAGCAGGCCGTCGAGTTATTGGGCCGGCAAGATTTCGACGTAGTGCTGATGGATCTGCAAATGCCGGTCATGGATGGCTTGGAAGCCACGCGGGCAATCCGCAACCTGCCGGACCGGCAGCGAGCCCGACTGCCGATCATCGCCATGACGGCGCACGCGATGAAGGGCGATGCCGAGAGCTGCCTGTCCGCAGGCATGGACGGCTATATCAGCAAGCCCGTCAAAGGGGACGAATTGATCGAACTGATCGAGCGTCTGGCGGAACAGACGCCGGCGAAATGGGCAGGCCCGTCGCCGCCGACGGCCGCGGCGCCGGGTGAACTGGCACCCGGCGAACTGGCGCCGCGGCCGGACGCCTTCGACTTCGATCTGGATGATGCGCTCCGTCACTGTCTGGGCAAGCGCGCCCTCTTCCAGGACCTTGTGGAGTACTTATTCAGCGAGGCGGATCCACTGCTGGACCTGATGCGTACGGCCTTCGCCAAAAGTGACGCGGTAGAGATGGGAAAAGCGGCGCACCGGCTCAAAGGAACGCTGCTGTATCTCGGGTC
>Ga0351863_10348_pt1 | contig 13329 bp, 8 predicted proteins | sample TotcelHFGM3001L8_FD_206777 | JGI IMG/M metagenome (GOLD analysis project Ga0351863, IMG submission 206777) | Enriched cells from coal bed in the Powder River Basin, Montana, United States - Total cells FGM rep2 HSBNCT.FGM.300.1.L8 ... | reverse complement strand
TTCGCACGGGATCTTCTCGCACAATCTGCATCTCGTGCTGGTGCATCGCGAACGTTGGGCGGAAGTCCGAGAATCCGTTTTGCAGGATGTTCACGACATGATCTGCAGAGTCGCAAAGCTCAAGGGATACCGCTTGTCTCGAGCCGGAATCTTGGCCGACCATATTCACCTCACGCTGGGTTGTCCCTTCGGCGTTTCGCCCGCCGAGGTGGCATTGAGTTACCTGAACAATTTGGCGTACGTCCACGGGATGAAGCCTATGTTCCAGTATGGCGCCTACATCGGAACGTTTGGCGAGTACAATCAGCGGGTTGTTGCCAGCGACGAAACATCGTCCCACGGAGACAAGCTCCGTGGTGACGTCTGAGGCGTGGGCGGGTGCCGCCTGGTGGCCAAACAGCGCGACCGGGACAAACCCGGCCGGGGCGGAAAAGTCGCGGCCAACCGCTGCGCGGCATCGCCCTGTCCCCGCACCCGCGCCGGCCGCCACCGAGCTTGCCTCCGTGGAGCAATCAACGAGGGAAAATCAACAACTGAGGACTGACAACGGACCACAGACATTCAACGAGCCCGTCCCGTTGTCGGCGACGCCCGAGGACCGCGTATTGGCCGGGTTGGTCCGGCAAGTCTTTCAGGAGATGCAACTGGCGAACGAAGCTGGTTCGCTGCTGAAGATCGAAGAGGAAATCGCCACCGTCGTGGCCGAAGCGAAGAAAGCCGCCATGGCCGGTCCATGGCGAGAGCAGCGCCAGTTGTTCGAGGTTCGCCCGCCGCAGCCGAAGCAGAAGCGATTGGACTTCGAGATATTCGAGATCAGAACGAAGCCTTTTGGGACCAAGCGGAGAAGCGAGTCTACGCGGCCTTGGAAACCTACCTCAAAGCGCCGAACGTGGCACCGGTTTACCACGGCGTTTGTTCGCCCACGACGCCGCTGATGGATTTGCCTTCATCGACGTCTGTAGACAACGGTACGAAGTGGCGCTCATGAACCCGCCGTTCGGCGCGTGCAGTTCGGCGGCCAAGCAGGATTTCGAGCGGACCTATCGAAGTGATCCGAGGTTCGCCGATGCAACGCTCCCGGCCCGGCCGGGCTTGTCCCGGTCGAGCGATGTTTGCCCACCAGCCCGCGCCCCCGACGGGACGCGCGACGTCACCACGGAGCTCGCCTCCGTGGAACGGTGTTTGGCGTCACGCACCCGCGACGAAACATCGCCCCACGGGGACAAGCCCTCGTGGTGGCGGGGGCCGGTCCATGAGCGTCCGATCTGGTTCGCAAACAGGGCAGCCACGGGGACGAGCCCCGTGGTGGCCGGCGGCGCGCGAATGGGGTACCGCAGGCTGGTGGCCAAAGCGGATTTTCCCCGATGTGGGCGACGCCCACTTCGCGCTGGGATCGCACTTGAATGCCCGCGATTGTAAGGCCGTCCGCAAGACGGTATCGGGACGGATGAAAATCATTTACCCGCACGGCCAGGCATCGGCCGAGGAACTGCGCGAGATCGTGGAACTGGCGTTGGAGGGCCGGCGGCGGGTCAAAGAACAGCTGAAGAAAATGGGCTCGTTCGAATTCTATCACGCGTCGTTCAGCCACCAGCGAAATTTCAAAATTGGCCAGGAAACGGTAACCCCATCAAATGGCACTCGACTGGCCAATTTTGAAATTTGAACGCCCGACCCCCTGACGGCCCAGTCAGTCGGAACTTTATTTTTCCGCCCCCTGATCTTTTTTACTTTTTCGCAGGCACAGTTGATTGCCCAAAGCCGTTTTCTTAAGATGACCACCTAGCGGAACTAGGCTTCACGTACCCAAACAAGCTGCCGATTTCGTTACGGAGGTGTGACTATGTCAACGCGCACACGCCGATCGCTTCTCGTTTATGTCGGCCTGGGATTGTCGGTTTGCGCCGCCGGCCTGACGGCGACCGAAAAGCAAGAACCTAGCCGTTCGGAAGAGGTTGGACGACATCGAGTCTGGACGGACTCGACTGGCCAATATCGAATGGATGCGACAATGATCAGTGCTACAGCGGATTCGGTTCAATTGCGAAAACCTGACGGAACGACGATTTTGGTCCCGTTCAGTCGCCTGAGCGCCGAAGACGTCGCATTCGTGCGTGGCCAATCGTCGGCAACCAAACCATCGCCAGCGGCCGGATCTTCGGCGCCGGGCCAGCCATCGTCGATCCGGCTCAATGGAATCGACACCGCAGAAAAGCTTGTGAGACTGACGGCTAAGGCCAGAACGGCTCGTGAGTGCGTGAGCCTGTACCAATTGTTTCTGTCCGACCCAGCACCCTCCGAAGCCGAGAAAGCCAAGGCGAGACCCCAGTTGACAACCTGGGAGCAGGCCGCCGAAAGCAACTCGGAACGTATCGGAAGCAAATGGTATCGGCAAGACGAAATCGTTGCCATGCGATTGAAAGAAGCAACGCTTTATTCTGACGCAATGCGACTGTGGGAGGCTCGTGAGTTCGAGTTGGCGTCCCGCAAGTTCAACGAAGCCAGTCGCGCCTATCCCGACAGCATTCGAAGCGATTTCCGCCTTGGCCTGTTACAAGCGATCCTTGCGCGGGATTCCAGCACCGCGGCCAAACATTTTGAGACCTGCGTCAAGTCGCGTTTCGGAAAGGTGGATGAGCTGAATCAGGTCGAGAAAACGAACCTCGTCGCAGCCCTCAACAATCTGGCCGTTACAAAGGTCCGTCAGCGCGAGTTAAACGCGGCTTTGGCGCAGTGGGAGCGGGCCATCGATTTGGGGGTGTCCCCGCCCGAAATCGGGCATAATCTGGCGGTACTCACGAAACTTTCCAGCGACCAAGCCCGTATGAAGCTTGATCCGAGGCTCACCGTCAGCCTTGTACCCGCCGAACGACGACGCCTGCAAGATCTGTATGTCAAGGCGATCACGGCCAGTGACGGAGAAGTGCTTCTTCCCAACACAGGCTGGCTGTACATGGCGCTCGTGCCAGAAACCAAACAAAGACAACCTTCCACAGGGGCTCCACCCTCGACAACCCCAAGACCGCCACGTCTGCAAGCGAGTGACGCACAGCTTCGTTTGATCGGAAGCGGTACAGGGTTCGTCATTCAGCCTGGTCACGTATTGACCAACGCTCACGTGGTTCGAGACGTGGATGTTTTGCAGATCGTATCGCCGGCCGATCAAAAGGTACGGCTTCCGGCCACGCGATTAGCCATTTCCGAATCCAGCGAACTCGATCTGGCTTTGGTATCTTGCCCGCAACTAAACGCCCCTCCGTTGTCCTTGGCGGTCCAAGGCCCACGTCTGGGAGCGGAAATACGTTTGTTGGGGTTTCCGTTGCCCGACGACCTCGGCACATCGCTTAAAGTCACACGCGGCACGATCGCAGCACTTCCGCCGCACGAAGGCATCACAGGCGAACTCGCAGACTACCGCGGCTACTATCTTTACGATGCACTCATCAACCCCGGCAACAGCGGCGGACCCGCGTGCAACATGCTGGGGCAGGTGGTAGCCGTCAACACCGCGATCTTGTTACCCAGCGCAATCGGAGGCGGTTATGCGGCCGGCGTCCCAGCGCCGTTGGCGATCGACTTCGTGCGGGCGAAGCTGCCGACGTACGCCGCGAGTAAGCCCGCGATCTCGACGAAGGACTCGTGGGAGAGCGCGGTCGAACTGGTCGGGCGATCAACCGTTCAAATCCTCCTGCTTCAGGCGACGGACGGGCTTTCGATCGGCAACGACTTTCAGGAAGCGCGACGCACGAAGCCGAAGTGGAACGCCTACGAAGACCCGTGGTGCATGGGCTGTAACGGACTCGGAGAATGCAAATGTTCGATTCGAGATTGCAGGAACGGGACGATCGGTTCGTTTCGCCTCGAGCGGGTAACATTTCCGGATGGAGCGAGCGCTACGCGAAAGGTGCCCTTTCGCGTCCCCTGCTCCACGTGCCGAGGCACGGGCCGGATCCCCTGCAAATTTTGCATCCAAGGACTCGATCCATTGTTCCTGAATTAAGTGGCGGCACGACGCACCTCCTGGTCGGCTTCGGACTGTAAGTACCTGTTTGGCATCCCGGTCTTCGATGAGGACAAGGGCGACGCCGCTCACCGATCGCCTGACTGAGCAGTGGGTGAGTTTGGTTCGGTGGCGGGGAATGTGGCGTCTGAAGGCCCGGTCAAAGGTCAATCCACGTGCCAGCGTCCGCCGCATTACGGGCTTTGAGGCAGACCTCGGTCAAACGGAACGCATCTTCCTGGCTGATGAGGTGCTCCTTCTCGCCCGCGAGTTCGGCAAGGAAGTCCGCGAAAAAGTCAACCGTCTCCGGCAGCTCGAGTTCGCGGGGAGCGTCGGCGGCCGTAATGAGCAGGACTCGATTCTCGGCCCCGATCACCTCCAGCACGCCCTCACTGCCCGCAATCCGCAACCGGTCGTCGCCGTGGGTCGGCGCGGTTCCGGGTCGCAGGTAGTCGAGGTTGGTCATGGCCGTTCCCCCGTTGTCGAGCTTGAACAGCACGCCCGCATGGTCCTGGAAGCCCGGGTACTCGGGATGATCCTTGTTTCCGTGCCAAGCCGAGGCCCGCAGGTATTTCCGGCCGGAGGTCCAGCGCATGTAGTCGATGGAATGGATCCCGGCCCACGGGATGGTCCCACCGTACGTCTTCAAGTCCCTATAGAACCACGGTCTTGCGGCCCCGAACCGGTACGATTTCTGCGACGTCAGAAGAATCGGTTCGCCGATCAGGCCGTCCTGGACCGCTTTCCTCGCAGCGCGATAAGGCGGAAAGCAACGCATGTTCATCATCGACGTCAGTCGCACCTTTGCCGCGGCAACCGCGTTCTTCAAAGCCGCCAGATCTTCCAGAGTCGTGGCCACCGGCTTTTCGGAAACGATGTGCAGACCTTTCCGAGCTGCGGCGATCGACGCTTCGGCGTTCCGATAGTAGGGCAGGCACACCCCTACAACGTCAAGCTCCTCCTTATCCAGCATTTGCTCAAAGTGGTCGTAGATGGAGACCGTTTCGGAGAAGGCGTGGGCTCGTTTCAGCCTGGACACGTCGTCGTCCGGCAGACTTTTGGCAACGGCGGTCAATTCCACGCCAGACAGGCGAGGGATGCTGCCAAGCAGGATATCGATGTGCCCGTCAGTGCCGATCAGGCCGACCCGCACTCGGCCGGTTTCACTCGGCAGGGCTCCGGAAGCCTTGCTCCCGCTCGCTGCCGCCACGCCGAGACCTGCACCAAACGCCGATTGAAGGAACCGACGCCTATTCTGAGGCCAAGCGCTCCTTCGTTCGCCTGCAACTGATTTTTGATTCATAGGATACCATTTCGGCAAAAAGATCGCGGGTGCTTGCCCCCTCGTTCGCCCAATGTTCGTAAAACGTGAACAGGCTCAGGGTGGCCTTCGACTGGCGGAGATTATAGCACACACAGCCGGGTCCGTTTTGCGTCGGCTCGACCCGGGACAGCAGAGCATCTTTCACGGCATCTTCCTGTCCCGGTTTTTACGCGCATAACACGAACGGACGCCCGGCACAACAACCTCTGTTCCGGCGGGCGGCACTTCGTACGTCTCACGAACCTCATGCTGGATACGACTGAGACTGCAAGACCTGTTTGCCGAATTGGATCGGCCGCAAGACGCGCCAGGTTGAGGTCGCCTGACCGCGCACCCCGCGGAGAACCACGTGAAAATCGCTATTACCCCGGTCAGCTATGAACGTGCCACCCGTTTCGCCGGACGTTCGCCCTGGGACGTATCCCGCTTTGGCCGAACAAGGGCCAACCGTATCCGATTGGAGCGAGCCATGCAATCGTGCGCGGCGAAAGCGAGCGTCAAAAGCTGCCGCCGAACGACGGACGCGCCACCGGCACGCGGCCTGGTGGTGCCAAGACAACGCATCGCTGCGATCACGGGCGCAGCGAATGCTCGATCGGCCAGGAAGCCCGGTCTGCGCTTTGATAGACACCGATCTTGTCCAGCGGGATGGGTTGGAAGCCGAGTTGGTAGGCCGGCGAGTCGTCCGCCAGGCCGAAGTCCGCGGGCGGTTTCCCGGCGAATCGCGGATCGGTGCCGATCAAGTTGTTCTCGAACTTGACCAGCGGCTGCGCCTCGGCTTGCGTCCAGCCCCACGGGCCGCCCCAGCAGATGTTGCGGGCCATGACATTGCCCTTGGGCGCCAGCGGGTCGTCCTCCAGTATCGCCAGCAGTTCGGGATACCGCACAGACCACGGCGGCTGTTTGTAGTTCAAATCGTGCAGCTCCTTCGTGGCGAACACGCCCACGCCCTTGGCCCAGCCCAATCCCCGGGCGTCGATACTGAACGCCCGTCCGCAATTCACGAACATGTTATTTGTCATCAAGTTGTCGCGCCCGCCGCCGATCAGAATGGCCGTGGCCACGTCGTAGAACACATTGCTGGAAATGTCCGCGGACGAGAAGCAATCGTCCAGGTAAACGCCCAAGCAGCCCTTGCGCTGAAAGCCGTGAATGTTGTGCAAATAGTTGTAGCGGATCTTGTGGCCCCGCATCGACCACGTCTCGTCAGGCGGCGACGTGTAGATCGCACCCGCGTCGTTGGATTGGAAGACCGCGCTGTGAATCTCGTTGTATTCGATGATCTGGTCGTTGCCGGTAAAGCCGATGGCGATATGCGGCACGTGGTGGATCAGGTTGTGCGTGGCTCGATTGCCGACGCCGAACACGGTGATCGCCTGCTGGTACACCGGGTCCCAACGGGCCGTGTGATGGATGTGGTTGTTGTCGGCGCAATGGCCGGCGGGGGTGAGCGTCTTGCGGTCGCCGGCTTCCAGATGCACGCCGCCCTGGCCCGTCTGGTAGATGTCGCAGCCGACCACTTCGTGTCCCGTTCCGCCGTAGACCTTGACCGCCCAGTTGCCCATGTTGCGGATCGTGCAGGCCGCCACGCGCACGCCGCCGCCGCCCTTGACGACCACCGCGCTGCCGCGCCCGGCCTCGAACAGCAGACCGCGGAAAGTGACATGGGAAACGTCGTCCAACTGTACCAGATCGCGGACCACCGAAACGACAACCTTGCCGGAGTCGAGCGGCGCCGGAGGCCAGAAGTACAGCGTCGCCGTGCCGCGGTCCAGGTACCATTCACTTGGGCTGTCGAGTTCGCACAATACGTTCTGCGCATAGAACCATTGTCCCGAGCGGACGCGGAAGCTTTGGCCCGGCCGCGGTCCCAGGCTGATCGTGCGGGCTGCGGGATCCACGCTGGCGACGGGAATCCGTAGATCGGCCCAGTCGTAAACCCAGAATCCGTGCAGCCAGATGTCCTGTTGCTTTGCCCAGCGGGCGGACCGAGGGTCTTCGCACACGAACCTGCCTTCAGGACTGGTGACAATGCCCGCGGCTGGTTTGCCTTCGGCGTCCAGGGCGCTGGCGATGGTCATGTAACCGCAGTTCGGATAGCGGGCCAGCGTCATGGGCTGGTCCTGAAAGAACACTTCGAGCCCCGGATCGGATTGATAAGTCCTCGCCGACCCGATGCCCTCCAGGTCGGGGATGCCCTGCGCATTGAGGTCCGCCTGCCAGACCTGGCCTCGCGCGGATTCGTCCAGGCGGGCCAGCTGGGCCGGCTCCGCGACCAGCTTCCATCCGGTCACCTCACGCCCGCCGGCTACGTTCACGGTCTCGCCCGCCTTTGCCCGATAGACGATCGGGGCGTTCGGCGTTCCGCTGTCTTGCGCCGTCAGGTGCAGCGGCTGAGCCAGTTCGTACGTGCCGCCGCGTACTTCAACCGTGATTCCGCCTTCGGGCATCGCCGCGGCGGATCGGCGTTGTCGGATTTCGTCTCGGGCACGTTGCAGCGTCGCAAACGGCCGTTCCGCCGTGCCCGGGTTTCCGTCGTTCCCGTTGGGGGCCACGTACAAGACGGCGGCTGCGGCAGCATGACAGGCCAACGTCAGCAGGCTTGCAGCGATCATGGTGGCAAGGCATTTCATCATTCAACTCCAGTTCATTGGTGGGACACTTCGGCACGGCGGTTCCGCGCGGCGGGACGGTCTCGATCTTACCTCTCAGCCGGTGGGAAGTAAATCAGCATTGCCTCACCTCGTCGCTGTGGGTGTCGGTTTCGGCGGGGTCAGAGCCCGCTCCGAGCCCGGGGCGGGTCGAAATCCTGCGCCGAGCGTGGTAGTTTATTTCCTGCAGGCTACTTTCGTCCGTTGTGGGGATGATTCTCAGAAAGCGAGTTTCCCATGAACTGCCATCCTCTTCTGTGTCGATTGACTCTCGGATTCTGGCTGCTGGGTGGTCTTGTTGCCCGGGGCGATGAACCTCCGGAACCACAACGGTTGCGCTCGGATCCACCGGTGATCGAATCGTCCTGGGATGATCTGCTGGAGGGAGTGCGGACGGCCGAAGACTGGGAGCGGCACCGGCAGGTGTTGCGTCGGCGGTACCTGGAACTGATCCGCGACGCTCACAAGCCGGAGAAACCAGCGCTCGATGTGCAAATCCACGAAGACGTGGACGTCGAAGGGCGCTATCGCCGGCTGTACATCAGCTATCAAGTCGAAGCCGACGAGCGGGCTCATGCCTACCTGGGCATTCCCGCGAGAGTGGAAGGGCCGTTTCCGGCGATCGTCGCGCTGCACGGGACGACCGCCCAGGGGACGAAGCAGACGGTCGGACTCGATGGAAACCCGGATAAAGCTTTCTTGGATCATCTTTGCCGGCGAGGGTACGTCGTGATCGCCCCGGAGCATTTCGTCTCCGGCGAGCGGATTCCTCTGGAGGGACCTTACGATACGGCCGGCTTCTATGCGCGACATCCCGACTGGACGGCGGTCGGCAAGTTTACCTTCGAGCACAGCATTGCGATCGACGTCCTCCAGACGCGGCCCGAAGTCGATCCGCAACGGATCGGGGCGATGGGACACTCGCTGGGCGGTCACGGAACGTGGTATCTGGCCGCGTATGACGAGCGGATCCGGGCCTCCGTCTGCAACTGTGGTGGGTCCTTTCTCCGACACAATCCGAACGTCGAGGCATGGTCGCGGGATCGGTGGTACGTCTATCTCAAGCCGATTCGCGAGCAGCTCTTGCGCGGGGAACTGCCGCCAATCGACGTTCACGAAATCATTGCGTTGATCGCTCCGCGGGCCTTTCTGGACGTGTCGGCTTTGAACGATGGGGTTCCTCTGACTCAGCGTCAACGCGTGCTGATGCTGATGAAGATCGCCGACGTCTACGAGTTGCTCGGCCAGGCGCAGAATTTCGCCTTCTTCGTGCATGGCCGGGGCCATTCGGTTCCGCATGAGTCGCGCGAACTGATTTACGGCTTCCTCGACGCCCACCTGAAACCGGCCGAGGCGACGCAAACGCGGCTGGTGAAGTGAACGGCCGGCCTGAATCCGGCAGGACGAGCACGGCGACCGACAGGCCAGATCATTATACACGACGCCGATGACCGACGCGCGCCGAGGGGATAACCAACTCAGACGCCGAAGGCGCCACCAACAGGACTTGTCGCCGACGCCACAGCGGCCGTCGTTACTCCAGGTAGCGTTTCAACTGTACGAAGTTCATGACCAGTTCTTCGCCGGGGATCGCCCGCGTGTCGTGGAAGGCGATGACTTGCGTGCCGGACCGGGCGCGAAATATGACGCGGTGCAGATTGATTTTGCCGAGGTGGCCGGGATCGCGGCTGCGATGGTCCTTGCGCCGGTCGATGTGGACGAAGCTCCGCTCGGCGAGCATCTCGGCGCCGTCCAGTTCCACGTCGATTCCGTAACGCCGCGGGTTGTGTTTGTTCTGGACGACGTCGTTGTGGTCGGCGGTGACGAACTGCAGGCAGTAGGCTTTGCCCACTTCCAACCCTTCCACGGTCTGGCTGATGCGATTCGCTTGGTCGGCCTGGCGGGCCATCACGCACACGGTATCGCCCGCCGAACCCGCGCCCCAACGACCTTGGCAGTTCTTGCCGTAGCCCGCGATGGTGGCCGGACGGATGGCGTTTTCGCCGGCCGATGATGCCGACCAGCCGTTCATACCGTCCGCAAAATCGCCGTTGACCAGGAAGCCGGGATGGTACTTGAATCCGTAGCGGTGGGACAGCATGTCCTTGTGGCCCTCGACGGCATAATGCCGCATGAGCTTAAAGGACCACCGCACCAATTCCTCGTCGCCGTAATACGTGCCCCAATAGCCGGTCGTGGCCAGGCCGGCGAAATCCGGACTGTTGGCGATCAGGTTGACCTGCATGTCCAGGTAGTATTTGAAATCGACCGCCGGATCGTGTTCCAGCGAGATGATGGGGATCTGGTTGAAGTTCCCAAAAATGATCCCGGTCCCGGCCGCCGCATCGGGAAGGAAAGCGTTGAACAGGCGGATGGTCTCGCCGATCTTCGTCTCCAAGTGGCGAGCCGCCGCCGCTTCGTCGGCCTGCGGATGACAGTACGCTTCGAACAGCAAACGCCCGCGGCCCCGCGACGCGTTCAGACAGGCCGACAAGAAGTCGGTGTGCAGGGACGCGATGCTGGGTTGGCCGACGATCCAGGTGTAGACCAGACGGTTCTCGGGATTGCTCAGCCGCCACAAGGCCGCCGTGTAATTCGCCATGGTCGCGCGGGCAAAGAACAGTTCGTCGCTGGTCAAGCCGTCGTATTGCGGCTGGGTCATGCCGGCGTGTTTCTCCATTCGCTGCCGCACGTTATCGGCATCGTCTGCGGGGTCCACATTGAAGTTGGCCAGCCATCTCAGCCCGCGGGCCCGGGCCTCATTCAACGCCTCGCCCGGCAGTTGCCCGCCGTTCAGCGTCGTCACCGCATCCAGAATATGCTGCTTCATGTACTCCCAGTCGTAGCGTCCGTTCTCGGCGACGAACGAGTTCACACAGGGCGGATAGTTGAAGATCTCGGGAATCGAGCGGACGATCAACCGGGTTTCCGACGTGTTCCCGCTGACGGTAATGCGGTGCTCCCCCAAGGTCAGTTCGCGAACAGCCTCCATCCGATCGGTTGTGGCGGTGATCACCGGTTCGCCGCCGTCGATCGTCACCGCCAGTTTCGGCGCCGGTACTTCCGTGGTACACGCCACGAAGATCCATCCGTCGCGCGGATTCACGAACGAAAAAGTCTGGGGGTCGGGCGTGTTCTGCAGGGGTTGGTCGAGCAACTCGGAGACCAGGCTGTTCAACGGCCGGATCGTGCTGCGGTCGATCGCGGGAATGTCGATGATGCTGATCGGATAAGTCGCCTGCAAAACGGCCTCGCGCGTTTCGCGGTGGCGGACGACCGCCTCCAGCGAATAATCGCCGCACGGCAGGCCGGCGAGCCGCACGTGGATCTTGCCGTCTTCGATCGGGAGTGTCTGCTGAGGAATGCGGTTGCTTCCGATGCCGACGACGCATTCGTATGCTTCCCGCGGCGCAGCCAAGGAGCCAAAGAACTTGAAGGTCAATTGCGCGTCGGCGTGCGGAATTCGGCTCAGCCGCGGCGCGTAGGGAACCAGCTTGGGACCGGCGATCGAGGACCACTGGGAACGGGAGCCCTGGCGAGCCCGTTCGCTCAGCGCTTCGAGTTTGATATCGGCAAAGTGAATCTCGCCGCTCGGTTCGACCGCGTACATGGCCACGCCGTAGCGGTTGTTTTGCGAAGGGAACAGGGTGAAGGTCTTCTCCAGGAAGGTCCAGTCGGAATCGGCAGGCAGCTTGGTGATGCCGCTTGCAGACAACCACCCGGCGTTATGTACGATCAGGCCCGCAGCGCGGCTCTGGAAGCCCTTGGTCCGGATATAGCCGCTGAGCTTGTAGGGCTCGCCGGGCACCAGGGTCAAGTCCAGCTGGCGCACGCTGACGGTACCGGCCGCAGGTCCGTCACCCCGCAAACCGATCGATGCCCGTCGGCCTTCCGGACCGCCGACGCGATCGTAGACGACGTTCGCGGCGGAAGACCGGCTCCAGAATTCCGGAAAGTCGACCTGATCGGCGTCAAAGCGGCCGTCGACGAGCAGGTTCTCGCTTTCGCCGGACGCCGCATCGGCAAACGCCAAATCCATCCCGCACAACAAGACGGCGATTGCCAATAGTTTTGAGATGCGTGTCATGTCGTCCCTCAATTGGCCAAGTATTTGAATCGCCCGCGCCCGCCGCCCGGCGTCATCCGTCGTCCGATGCCAGGATCTCGGCAATCACGCGTTCCCGCCCGATTCGTTCCATCATGTGGCCGAGCCGCTCCTTGGGCTTGCCGTTGGCCTGGTAGTAAGCGACCAGGCATTCGACAAGTCGGAACATTTCCTGCTCGACGACGAACCGCTTCAGAGGTACGCCGATCCGAGGCTGTTTGCCCAGGGTGCCGCCGATCAGGATCGAGGCGCCTCGCGCATCGGGCGTCCAAGCCTCTTTCGGGCAGCGAACCACACAGACGCTGCACAGGATGCATCGTTCTCTGTCGCAGACGTATGTTTCCTCCTGGACGGAGATGGCCCCGACCGGACAGGCGGGGATGCACAGGCCGCAGGCGTTGCAGGCGTCCGGATCCCACTTGGGCACGGTGGCTCCCATGATCCCCAGATCCGCCTCCCGCGCTCCGCCACAATTATTCGGGCACCCGGCGACCGCAATCTTGAACTTGTGCGGCATTTCATCGCCGTAATATCGCCGATCCAGTTCTTCCGCCAAATGCCGGGTTTCGATCGCTCCGTACCGGCACGTGGCGTCCCCGGGACAAGCGACCACGATGCGCACTCGGGGCCCGGCGATCCCCATCAGGACTCCGCCGGCCAACAGTTCCGCCGCGGCGTCCTCGGCGACTTCCTGGCGAATATGGTGGATCTCGACGCCTTGGCGGGTGGAAAGATGCACGCCTCCGGCACCGTACTTGTCCGCCACGCGGGCGATCGTGCGGAGTTGTTCGGCGGTCAGATTCCCGCCCACGGCCTTCAGCCGCAAGGCGCAGACTCCGGGCTGCTTCTGGCGGATCATACAGGGCGTCCGCTCGACGGGGCGTATGGTCTCGGTCACCAGCGGTTCTCCTTTCTTTTGCATTGGCTGTTCGTATCAGGAAGCACCGAGACCGTCAAGCCGTGTTGAGAACCGCTCGCAACGGCAGCAAACACAGATCGTTGGCTGTGCGGACCATTTCAGGGATCGCGTTTGCGGCGTCGCATCGTCTTGCCCAAAGCGATGACAAGGCACCGCACTCCAAAGGAGGCGGCGACCCCGGCCCTGCCTGTCCGCCCGCCAGCCACGCGCCCTCATCCGCAGTTCCGGCTCATGCTCGGCAACATTACGCCCCCCCAACCTCAACTCCGCAGTTTTCAAATGTTCCTGCGCCGAGCGGGATCCTGTACGCGCCTCGCCATCCAGATCGCC
>Ga0351863_10100_pt2 | contig 13540 bp, 9 predicted proteins | sample TotcelHFGM3001L8_FD_206777 | JGI IMG/M metagenome (GOLD analysis project Ga0351863, IMG submission 206777) | Enriched cells from coal bed in the Powder River Basin, Montana, United States - Total cells FGM rep2 HSBNCT.FGM.300.1.L8 ... | reverse complement strand
CCCGCTGGACTTTCAAGCGAATCCCGCCGATGTGCTGCCGGCCGGGCAGGTGACGCTGTACGGAATCGACGGACCGATTCCGCCGGACAGAATCACTTATGGGACGGCCAGCGTGAACGTCATCCTCGTGGACAGCGATGGGGACGGAGTAGCGGATTTCGAAGAGGACGGCGCGCCCCACGGCGGCGACGGCGACCTCGATGGGACGCTGGACCGTTTGCAGAACCGCGTCGCCTCCGTGCGCAGCTTGTCCGGCAATCTGTACGCCACGTTTTCCGCCGTGGCGCCCGTGATGCTGAACGCCGTGGCCGCCGTGGCGAATCCTGCGCCGCTCAGCGCGCCGGAAAATATCCAATTTCCGCTGGGGTTCTTCCAGTTGAACGCCGGCGGCTTGGCGGCGGGAGCGGCGACGACGCTGACGGTGCGTCTGCAGCCCGGCACGGTCGTCAACACGTACTATCGCTACGGTCCGACGCCGGACGATGCCGAGCCGCACTGGTATCCGTTCTTGTTCGACGGGGTCACGGGAGCGATCATCCATGCGGATCGGATCGAGTTGCGGCTGGTCGAAGGCCTGCGGGGCGACGACAACCTGGCGGCGGTCGGGCTCGCTTTCGGCTCGGGAGGTCCCGGCCTGTCCCCCGCGCCGTGGACGAATCCGCGCAGTGCGCTGGACGTGAACAACTCGGGAGATGTCACACCGCTGGACGCATTGACGCTGATCAACGAAATCAACCGCACGGGCCCCCGGGATTTGCCTTTGATCCCGATACCCGGCGAGGGTTTGCCGCCGTACCTGGACACCAACGCGGACAATCGGTTGGAGGCTGTCGATGTCTTGAACGTCGTGAACTTTTTGAACAACGCCGCGACGACGGGCGAAGGCGAATCTGCGGGCCGGATTGATCCGGTCTTGAGCCCGCCGCTGTCGGTCGGCGCTGCCGGCTGGTCATTCGCGGCGGATCGCTCGGCGGTGGCGGTTCCCCTGGCGCCGATCGGCCGTGGCCGATTGGCATCGCCGTTTGGCACCGCCGGCCAGGCAAGTGATGTTCTCGAGACATCGGCTTGGACGACGTTGCCGGTGCGGCCGTTCGATGGCCGGGACGGCGCACGACGGCTGCGCTTCGCGGAAGCTTGGTGCCCGACGGCGGACTCAGAGGGGGATTTGGAACGCGCCCTTGATGAGATCGCGGACGACGTGGCGCGGAGCTGGGATCGGGGTTGACCTGCATCAGCGAAAGGGGAAAGGGATGCCAAGCGGCCTTTTGTTGTTCCTCGTCTCCACGCCGGCCAACAGCCTCGCTGAACAGGACTCGAGGGCGTTCCGGCCTCGCCGTCACTCCAGTAGATCCTCGATCCGCTCGTAGTTCTTGGCGCCCAGCAGATTCTGGTTATACGGCACCTGGCCGCCAGCCGCATCGCGGATGTCGCGATCCAGGTAGTATTCGTTGTGGGGCTTGAAGCCCGGGATCGTCAGCACGTTGGCGAAGACATCCAAGCCGCGGTGGCCGGTCCCCGGCGGGATGTAGATGAACATGCCGGGCTCCAGCGGATGCTGTTCGTAGCGGCGCAAGTCACGCAAGTCGGGAAACGCCAGTAGCGAAGCCGACCGGCCCCAGGTGTTCAACTGGTACGCCTGCGGATCGAGCGTCAGGTACATCTCGCGCTGCGGAATGCCCCCGCTGGCGCCGATCCCCTTGGGCGGGTGGAAATGAGCTGGCGAGGTCTCCTGGGGAATATTGACCACGTGGCTGTTGATCCAATTCAGCCCGTCATGCGTCTCGCCCGGAAGATTGTAGAACCAGGTCAACGGCAGACGCCGGAAGGGATCGAAATCCGGATTGCAGCCGCCTGCCGTATCGGTCAGGAACCGCAGGCGCCGCACGGCCGACACATGACTGGTCCGCCGGGCCGCGTTTTCCATCGCCAAGCACGTGAACCGGCCGCGGACGCGGAGCGTCTCGTCGCCGCTGACGATCAGCTGATCGCCCTCCACCACCGGCTCGAACGAATCGCCGCGCTTGGTCGAATAGCCGTCCCGGCGGTATCGCAGGAATAGCGCGCGAAGTGCGGCTTCGATCGCGGGGTCGCTCGCCCAAGGCCGCGCGATATGGTCGAGTTTCCACAACTCGCCGGCATAATCGCCCACGAACGCATCGCCTCGCCAGCGGCGGAGAATGGCGTCGACGGGAACCCGGGCAGAAGCCGAAATCTCGCCCCGGCTAGAATGCAGCCTGCGCAGCGTGTCGAGCCAAGCCGGATCGACCGCGTCGGGCTCATACTCGCTGGGCAGTCGCTGGCCGTCGCCCTCCTGCGTGCGATATCCCGAGGGCACGAAGACTTCCCCTTGACCGCGGAAAATCCACAACACGCGCATGCCGCCATGCACAGAGCGCAGTTCGCAGGAACCGTCCACGTCGACGCGCGTCAAACGCAAACCGGGATTGTCGTCCTCGAAGAACTCGCACATTTCGGCGAATGATGTTTCGTCATCCATGTGGACGACGCGCACTTGACCCATGCAATCGGTTCCTTACGGCGTGAGTTCGGGGACGTCAAAACAGGTTGCGGTAAAATCCTTTGACCACCCCCGGCGCGTAAGGACCATGTCAGGTCTCCCGAAAACCGGAGGGGGCGGCGGAATCCGGGGCGGTGGTTGATTCTTGCAGAGCGAAATCGAACCGCAACGGCCCCTTGGCGTCGGCCGGGATCGTCGCCTGGAGATCGGTCTGCATCGGATTGCCGTATTGCTTCGGGATCGCCCAGACCTCGGGCGCGTTGGGCGTCTCGGGACTGGGGCCACTGGTGATGCTGACAACTACCACCTGGTAATCCCCGGGCACCACCCCATCGTCGGGGCGGAGGGTTGCCAGACGATAGGTTCCATCCGGCTGGATCACCCCCGTCGCCGGCCGGCACGGATTGTCTGCGGGGGTTCCACGCGGCAAGAACGTGACCGTGCCTTGCGTCACCGGTTGGCCGTTGTACGTCACGCGGCCGTGTACGGGGATCGTATGCAGGGAGGACGAGCCGGAACAGCCCCAGCCTACCGCGAGCAAGGAAAGTCCGGCAACGGCGGCCCGCAGCCAGCGAGTTGTCGCGAAATCGGAATGAGTCATCGGTCGCATGGGATTGTGTGCCTTACAGATAGCGGGACGAATGGTGTCTCTCAGTATTGGCCGATGGTTTTTCCATCGGTTCGATCTCCCAGATAACACCACGTGGCGTAATCGATGCTATCGGTGACGAAACGCACGCTGGCGTCGCTCAGGATCATGTGCAGACCGCCGGGGTGCTCGCTCATAAATCCTCCCATGTGGGCGTAGCACGTGCCGACTCGCGTGGTGCGGGATTTGGGACAACTGGTCGCGTAGATCTTGTGATAATTAGGCGGCGGATTGCTGCTGCCGATGTGCATATGCGACGCGAAATACATGTGAAACGTGCTGTAAATGGGCAGCGTCTCGCCCAGGAGGAACGTGTTGCTGAGCCCGTCGCGACAGTTGGCAAAGCTGCGGCTGATCCGCCCTCCGTTGAACATGCCCGGAGCTTCCACGTCCAACCGTGCGCCCGCCGTGCTCTGGCAGTTGATGTTGGGCGTCATCGCCGGTATCGCGCAAGCGTTCATGTGCAGCGGACCAGCACAAGGAACGTAATTGGCTCCCATCGATTGGGACGTATCGCCGGCGGCACACGTCACGCAGGGAGTGTAGCCCATCTCGCGGGAATTGGGATACAAACCGCTCTCGGGGTCGGAGGGGCAGAGCAGCGAGCCGACCACGACATCGTTGAGCACGGCCGGGTTGCCGCCTTGATGATTCCACGCATGGAAGTTGATTTGGTCGTGCCACCCCTGTTGTTCAATAAAGGGCAGAAGGGATTCCATCCACGTGTGACAGTGATTGATCGCGTTGGCGGCGGTGCAGTAGGTCGCCGCTGGCAGGACCTTGTGGGCATCGTGATAGTTGTGCAGCCCGACCCCCAGTTGCTTGAGGTTGTTCGTGCATTGGGTGCGGCGAGCCGCTTCCCGAGCCGCCTGAATCGCAGGCAAAAGCAGGGCCACCAGAATCCCAATGATGGCGATCACAACCAGCAGCTCAACCAACGTGAACCCCGCCGAACGACATTTTGTGAACACGAGCACCTCCGTCGGTAAAGCTCCCGATCCAAGAACGAAAATAGAAGATTCACGCAATTCAGAAAATCGGCTTTCAGTCGACCAATTCGATTTGGTATTCGTTCGGCCCTTCCTTCACCTCAAAATTCAGACCGCTGGATGCCAGGTGGCTGTACTTCTGCGGGAAGTCGAACTTCACCCTCGTGCTCTCCATCAGTTCTGGATTGTCGATCAGCGCTTGCGGGTCGATCGTCTCCGGATCAACGGCCGCCGGCGGCTGGATCATGACCTCGTACTTGCCGACGGGCACGTTGCCGTTGTTCCAAGAGTCGAGCCTGAAATCGCCCGCTTGGCCCGTGGCACCCATGCAGGCGTGTCCCGTTGTCAGATTCTTGAATACGACGGCCGTACCGGGCGTCAGCGGCTGGCCCTTGTAAAGCAGCCGGCCGCTGACGGTTCCTGTCGGCCCGTAGTCATGACCGCTGGAACAACCGGAGACCACCAGCGCAACGGCGCAGACGGCCTGCATCAGCCGAATTCGCTTATCGGTGAGGGTCGCAAACACATTAGCCACGTCAGGGGGTTCCTTTCCGGCAATCAGTATTCTCCGATTGGCTCTTTATCGTTGCGCGAAGCCAGACGCTTGAGCGTCACCAAGTAAATGTTCTCCGAAACGAACCGTACGGAGCCGTCGGTAAGTACCACGTGGACACCGCCCGGGTGATTCGACGTCAGCGGGTTGTTGGCTCCCAGGTTACTCCCCTCGCCAGGGTAGACTTGGTTCGCCCAGGGCCGGGCATTGACGGGATGCCTGATCGTGTGGATATTGAAGGTGCGAAAATCGGCATCACCGGCCGGGTCAATATTCGGCGGCGTCCCAGCCAGTCGCGTCCCCATCAACCATCCGTGGGAGGAACCGCTGGGAGAACGTTCCACGGGGTTCTCGTTCAGGTCCCACATCGTGCCGCTCATCTCGCCCATGGCGATGACATGAGAGGTTCCATCCTCGCATTGCGCCAGTCGCACCCACTTGTTTGGCGGCAGCATCCCGACGGCGGAAAAGATCTGGCCCAGGTTGTCGGATTGGTACTGCTGTTCCGGTTCCTTGAAAGGATCATTGGCTCCCTCCGAAGCGGCTCCTGAAATCCCGGCGTAGCTGGCATGAACTTCGTACTGCGCAGCCGTCTTGAGGGGCATGTTCGTCGAGGGGCATCGCATGTACGGAATGACCACATCGCGCATGAGTCCGCCGTTGAACTGGCCCGCGCTGCCGGCCGCTTCGTTCACGTAGCCGGGCGAACTGCCGACCCAAACCATTTGGTCGTACAGGCTGCCCTGCTCCATAAACGAGAGGAGGGGTGCCTGAAAGCTCGGCCCGAAACTGTTGCCCGTGCTCCCGGGACGAGGTACTTTCGAGTGCGTGCATCCGGCCGGGAATGCCTTGTGCGTATCGTGGTAATTATGCAGGCCGATCCCGTATTGTTTCAAATTGTTGCTGCATTGACTCCGCCGCGCCGCTTCGCGCGCCGTCTGGATGGCGGGCAGCAACAGCGCAACGAGAATGCCGATGATCGCGATCACCACGAGCAATTCCACGAGCGTGAAACCCTCGACTCGCCGACTGGCCCGGTCCGAAGTTCTCGACATAGTGTGACTCCCACAACTGCTGGAACACGGATGATGCACACGACAATTCAATATGGAGCCGTACGGTGGCGGCAGTCAAACGCATTTTGCGCAAAATGGCAGGATTTTGCGCCCCACCCTAAATACCGTCAGCGCTTGCCTTGCCCTCAGAGCTGGCCGGCGGCGTACTGGGCGTAACGTTCGGCCACGCGGCCGCCGGTCACGTCGCCCGTATGGATCAGCAGGCCGACGCGCTGGCTCAAGGACTCGCCTTTGCCGAGCACGAACGGTTTGCCGCTCTGCTCGTCGGGACGGCGGGGGCCGAACGTGCCATAGTCGCGGGTAAAGAACTTGGGCGGCGGTTCTTGGGGATCGCTGAAGATCGCCAGTCCTTCGCTAATACCGTCCACGGTTGCCGAATAATCCACCCAGCGAGCGACCTTCATGCACGTGGCCGCGCCGTTGACGGCGCCTTCCGAGTTGGTGATCGTGCCGGCGCCTGTTTCCGTAACCGTCTTGTCCTTGCCGCCCGGCCCGGCGCCCTTTTCGATCCGCGTCCGCTCGACCGCAAATTGCGGATGCATTCTCACGTAGGGCCAGGCGTAATGGGTCTGATCGCTGCGGAACGTGACGTCGCCGTAGGCGGCGGTCACGGTGAACGTGCAGTCGAGGAAGTACTGTCCGCCGCCCAGCGGGATGACGCGGATCCGCCGCAACTCGTCCATCACGGGGACTTCGCCCAGATCGGCTTCCCAGCGCAGCTGCGCCTCCAAGTTCGCTTGTCCGTCCTGGATTTCCTCCGTCAGGAATTTGACGTGGCGGATGCGATCGCGATAGGGAGACTGCGGATCTTGCTTGTTTACCTGGCTGTACAACGGTGCATAGAACGAAGCCCGCCGGTGTCCAGCCAGTTCCCCGTCGTCGCCGAACCAGACCGAGCGGTGGTGCGGGTAGGGATCCGTCTTCTGGATCGTGAGCGACTTTCCGGTCGGGCTCTGCACCGGGTACAGGTGCGGCATGTCCACGTGCCCATACTGGTAGACGAACGCCTCCCGGCCGTCCAGGAGCACCTGCAGCGTGCCCTGGTCGTCGTCGCGTTTCAATTCGATGCGGGCCGCGGCGGCCAGAGCGGCGGGCTCGGCGGCCAGCTCGGCGGCAGGCAGCGCTGGGGGGGCGGCCAGCAGGATCAGCAGGGCCAAGCGGCCGAGGGAGGAAACGGTTCTCATGAGGTTGCTCCTAGGTGGGACCACGGGTTACGATTTGACGACCTTGCGCAAGTGATCGATGCTGCGGGCGGCTTGGTCCAGCGTTCCACACTCGACGCTCAATACGATATCTTGCGGGATGGAGCGGACGATGGCAACCACCTGCTCCCAATCGATGACGCCGTCGCCACAGGCGCACCCGACCGCCGTTCCCATAACTTTGCCGCGTTCGGCATCCGATTGCTCGCTGGAGATGTCTTTGGCATGGATGTGGACCAAGCGGTGCTTGATTCGCTGCAGCCACGCGATCGGATCCTCGCCCCCGAGGTAGGCATTGCCCGTGTCGAAATTGGCGCCGATGATGGGCGAATCGACCAAGCTCAAGATGCGATCGTACTTGGCGGGGATCAGGGAATACGTCTGATGCATCTCCAATCCGAGCTTGATGCCGCGCGGGGCACAGACCTTGGAGGCTTCCATGATCGAGTAGCGGATCAGCACAAAGTCCTCTTCCTCGGTCGTCCACGGCTGTTTGTGACCCTCGTGCGTGTTGATGACCGGAGCCCCGCATTCCGCCGCATAGCGTGCCGCCTGCTTCAGGTACTCGACGGCAATCTCCGGCTTGGACAGCTGGCTGTGAGAGGACAATGCCGAGAGCTTCAGACCATGCCGCTCGCACGCCTGGCGGATGCGGAGCGGATCGTCGAGCATCGAGACGCTGTGAAAGTAGCGGGCTTCGCTCAGCAATTCGCGGCCCCAATGAACCATCGGCTCGATGTACTCATAGCCGAGTTCCGCGGCGAATTCCACGCCCCATTCAAACGACTTGTGCGACGTGCGAACCGCTTCCAGATTCAACCCGATTCCGATTTTTCCCATGCATTCCTCCGTTGTGGTTTTTTGGCGTTGTGGTTGGATGCGTTGGAGGGCGCCCCTGTGCTTGCTTCTGCCGCTACGGTGCTTATGATGGCGAACGGGCAGCGGAATTCAACCGCTCTTTTGCGCAAAGCAGCCGAGCTTTGCGACCCACCCTATGGCGTGGCTATCACGGAGATCCGAGGGGATGGCAGTGCGGCGAGCGAAATGTCCGGCGAGGCAGGTGGCGTTGGCGTATCCGGTTTCGGTACCCTGGATGGCGCTCTTCGTGCGCGGCGTGACCGAATTTGCCCAGCAGCACGGCGGCTGGTCGCTGACCGCCAGTCCCCCGGCGCTCAGCTGGGCCGGCGAACAGATGCTCACGTTGGACAGCCTCCGCGGCTGGCCGGGGGACGGCGTGATCGCGGCCCTGGCGTGCCGCGACGAGATACTGGCGGCCAAACGCCTGGGCAAACCGCTGGTCAACATGTCCGCCACGCTGCACGAGACGGGATTCCCTCGGGTGATGCCGGACCACGCCGGCATGGGCCGCTTGGCGGCCGAACACCTGCTGGACCGGGGTTTGCGCCGGCTGGCCTACTACGGCGTCGAGGGCCTGTGGTTCTCGCAACAGCGAGGCTTGGGGTTCGCCGAACGTGCCCGGCAAGCCGGCATCTCGTGCGACGTGCTGGAAGCCCCCCGCAATCCGGAGGCGCGGCAAACGTGGCAACAGCGGCTCGCACCGCTGACTCGCTGGCTGCAACAGCTGAAACCTCCCGTCGGGCTGCTGGCCATCCAGGACTATCGAGCCCGCATGGTGGTGGACGAATGCGGGCGACTGGGCTTGCGCGTGCCACACGACGTCGCGGTGATCGGGATGGATGACGACCCCACCATCTGCGAATTCTGTACGCCTACCCTGTCCAGCGTTTCGCGAAACGGCTGGCGTCTGGGCTACGAGACCGCGGCGCTTCTGGATCGCTTGATGGACGGCCGGTCGTCTCCCGCGGAGGACATCGTCGTGCCGTCCGACGGGATCGTAGCTCGGCAATCGACCGACACGATCGCGGTGGACGACCAACACGTGGCCGCGGCCGTGCATTTCATCCACGATCACGCGACCGAGCCGTTCGGCGTCGATCGCGTCGTTCGAGCCACCGCCATCTCCCGCCGGCAGCTGGAGGTCCGTTTCCGGCGCGTGCTGGGCTGTACGTTGCACGATTATATCTGTCGCGAGCGGATCGAGCGGGCGAAGCGTCTGTTGGCCGGACCCGAGCGGATCAAACTGCAGCAGGTCGCCGGCGCCTGCGGCTTTTCGACCGTGGAACGGATGCGGCTGGTCTTCAAACGCTTCAGCGGCCGGACGCCGCTGCAGTACCGCCTGGCGGAACTGGCCAAGACGTCGCCGCGGCAGAGATAGCCCGGATGATGCGCGGCGACACAGCACCGGCTGCCATGCGTACGATCAGCCTTTTCAGTCCGTCCCGCGAAGATTCCGCCGGACAGTAGATTCGGCCGCGGTTGTCGAGCGCGGTGATTTGCGGGCGGCAGGGATGTTGCTAGAATCGGACTCTCCCGCTACCGCTTTCTTCGAAGGAGCATTGCAGTATGACCGCTTCATCGTTTTCTGGTTTGATCCACCCCACGTGGCCGCGCACGTTTGCCGCGGGGACCGCGTGTGCGGCGCTGCTGTTTGCCCTGGGAGCCGGTTCCGCACGCTCCGCAGACCGTACAGCGCTTCCCAACATTCTCTGGATCACCAGCGAGGACAACAGTCCGTACCTGGGCTGCTACGGCGATGGGCTGGCTCACACGCCTCACCTGGACCGGCTTGCCGCCCAAGGTGTCCGCTACCGGAATGCATTTGCCAATGCGCCGGTCTGTTCGACGGCGCGGACGACGCTGATCACGGGCATGTACGCCTGCTCGCTGGGTGCGCATCATCATCGCAGCCGGGTGTCAATCCCTGCCGCGTTCCCGCTGTACCCGGTGCCGCTGCGCGAGGCGGGCTATTACTGTACGAACAACTCGAAGACCGACTACAATGTAGCGAACGCGGGCAAGACGTGGGACGAGAGCAGTCCGCGGGCTCACTACCGCAACCGGCAACCCGGCCAGCCGTTCTTTGCGATCTTCAATCTGACGACCAGTCACGAGAGCCAGGTTGCTCCCAAAGCTGGAAAGGACCCGGCTTCGTACCGCGTGCGGCCCGCCCAGATCACCCTGCCGCCATACCATCCGGACACGCCCGAGATCCGCCTGGATTGGGTCAACTACTATGATCAGATGACGCGGATGGACGAACAAGCGGGTGCCTTGCTGGCCGAACTGGAACAAGCGGGATTGGCTGACGAGACGATCGTATTCTACTACTCGGATCATGGCGGAGCGCTGCCACGGGGCAAGCGGAACCTGCACGACTCGGGGACCCGCGTGCCATTGATCGTCCGCGTACCCGGAAAGTGGTCCGCTTTGGCCCCGGCCCGCCCTGGCCAGTGGAGCGACCAGTTGGTCAGCTTCGTCGACTTGCCCGCCACGCTGCTGAGTCTGGCGAGCGTGCCGATTCCGCAGAACTACGAAGGCCGCGCGTTCTTGGGCGCCCAGCAAACGGCACCGCGGGAACACGTATTCCTCTATCGCGGCCGCATGGACGAGCGTTACGACACATCACGCGCCGTTCGCGATCGGCAGTTCCGTTATATCCGCAATTACAGCCCGCATCGGCCTTGGGGCCAGCCCTATTCCTATCCGTTTCAAGTGCTGCCCAGCATGCGTTCGTGGCACGCGGCGTTCCTGACCGGCCGGTGCAATCCGGTACAAGCCCGCTATTGGGGTCCCAAACCGCCGGAGGAACTGTACGACGTGGACGCCGATCCATTCGAGATCCGCAACCTGATCGACGATCCCGTTCACGCCGCGAGGCGGACGGACATGCAGCGCACGCTCCGCGACGAACTGATCGCCACGCGCGACGCGGGGTTCATTCCCGAAGGCATGTTCGCGCGTCTGGCCGGCGACAAGACGATTTACGAATATGCCCAAAGCGACGCTTACCCGATCGAACGAATCGTGAAGTTAGCGGACAAGGCATCGAGCTGCGACGCGGCAGTGCTGCCCGACTTGATGGCCACGATAGAGGATCCGCATCCGGTCGTCCGCTACTGGGGTGCGGTCGGATGCCTGGTGCTGCAGGAACGGGCCGCCCCGGCCAGAACGAAACTGACGGCGCTGCTGGCCGACGATTGGGGCGACATCCGTGCGGCAGCCGCCGAGGCGTTGGGGTATCTTGGCGAGACCGACGCGGCGCTGGCCACGCTCGCCGCCGTGCTCGACAGCAAGGAGGACTACGAAGTCCTAGCCGCCTTGAATGCGCTGGATTTCCTCCAGGCGGCGGGCAAGGTGCCGCTGAGACGGATCCAGGATATCATCCGCAGCCGCGCGTTCTCCGAGACGCCGAACCGGATCGCCACGTACCTGCTGGGCAAGCCGTGACACGAAACATCCCGACAGGAAACAATCTCGAAAGAGATTGTTTTTTCTCGCCGCAGCTCTCCTGCCTCCGTTTCAGGGGCCGTAGAGGCCGGTCTCTTTGAGGCCTACCACATCCAATGTCATCCATGGCCTCGCGTAGCCCTCTTGGCTAGACTAGAGCCCCGTCCGCGGATGCCCGCGGCAATTCGCCGCGATTAGCGAATTGGATTTCGGCGGGGGGAGGGGGGGTTGCCGCCCTCCTTTTCGCGCCTATAAGTAAACGCGCGCCGACGTTTCGATGATGCTGTTGCCGGAGATTATTCGGCGGGACATGCAGCGCAAACTCGGAGGACGCAAAGAGGAACACCGCGGATTTGGACAGGCCCCGTATGCCCGCTGTGTTCCAGCCAGCCAAGAGGCCAGCCTGGAAAAGCTGACGTTGTTGTGAGCAGGACGCGGACGAATCAAGCAACGTTATAGACGGATTAACAATCCATCCTCAGGACGGTGACCAATCCGGACTCAGCCACCGCGACATCGACTCACTATCATTGGCCATTTCTTGCATGGGAGATCGGACAGATGGACACCATGACGTATCGAACCCGCCGCACGTCCAGCAAGTTCCAACGGCCCCGCCGGCGTCGCCGCGCGATCGAGCCTGTAATTCGGCGCATGTTCTTGGAAAAACTGGAAGATCGCCGGCTGTTGGACGGCACGACGACGTGGACCGGGGCGGACCAGGTCGCCCTCGGCGATCCACCGATTCAGGTGGTGTGCGAAGGCTGTTACGCGAACCTATTTGCGGGACCGCGGTTGGTGAGTTTCGACTCGAACGAATCGGAATTGCTGGAGGCCGTGTTCAACGCGCTATTGCCCGGCAGTCATGTGGATTTGACCGTGGCGGATTGGAATGCGATCGGCGACGGCCACGTGAACGTGTTGAACTTCTTGCAGACGCTGCAGGCGAACCTGACGCTTGCCAGTCCCGAGGAAGCCTTGAGCGCCGACGTGACTCTGAGCCAGATCTTCACCGCGGCGGCCGATGCGGTCCCGGCCGACGGTGAAACGGCCGATCTCCACGCGGCGTTGTTGAGTCTGAGCCTGGATCTGGACGTTTCGGAACTGACCGGCACAATTCAGCTCGGGGACTTGCTGCAAATCACGTTTCCCGACGGCTCGTTTGCCGACGTCGATGTCAACGCCCTGAACTTGGTGACGGGCTTCATCCAACTGTACAACTATGAAAACGTGGCCACGACCAATGACCCGGTGACGCTGTCGGGCACGGTCCTGAATAATTCGGCGGTCAACACGGTCGAATTGTGGGCGCAAGTCATTGAGCCGCCGATTATCGATCCGGTCCTGTACGCGGGCGACCAGTTCTACTCGGCGGCGGTCCGGCTGAAGCTGAACGTCGATCTGGTCGACTTCACCGTGCTCGGCACCGACGTGCAGATTGCGGACCTGAGCATCTACGTCGACATCGCCCGCGCGCAGGGCGAAGTGATCGCGGTGTGCCCCGTGACGGGCGTACAGCCGGCGGTGACGATCGAAGCTTCGCACGGGGTGACGAACGTCTACCTGGGCACGATCGACGACAGCCTCTTCTTCAATCGCACCCACGTCATCGATCCGCTCACGGACCTCGATTTCGCGACGATCGGCTCCGTCAACGTTCTGTTGGGGCCGTCGTTGGACGTCGAGGCCAAGGGTTACGCCGAGGGCACGGCGCCGGTTTCCTCCCTGTTGGAGTTTTTCGGGCCCTTTCCGGAAACGCAGACCGCCGGGACGAGCGCGACGTTCATCGACAACGCGATCGATGACTTGCTGACCTCGCTCGAGGTCCGCGTGACCTTGGCCGGGGTGCCGGTGTCCGACCCGACCACCGGCATCCGGGCGATTGTCGTGGACGCCATTCACGACCCGCTGGTCAGCATTTTGTCCGACGTCGCCGACCCCTTGCTCGCCTATCTGGGCATCGGGATCGGCGAGATGGACGTGACGATCAACGACGTCACCTGCCCGGCGGAAGTGTTGGCGGACCTGACGGTGACCAAGGACGACGGGGTGACGACGGTCACGGCCGGAGACGGCGTGACGTACACGTACACCATCACGGTGAGTAACAACGGGCCATCGGGCGCGGACAATGTCGTGGTGACCGACAGCTGGCCGGCCGGTTTCGACCAGACCGTGGTTGGACCGCCGTCGCAGGGTTCGATCACGCTGGGCGTGGGCGGCAACTTTACGTGGAACGTGGGAG
>Ga0351863_10340_pt1 | contig 13613 bp, 8 predicted proteins | sample TotcelHFGM3001L8_FD_206777 | JGI IMG/M metagenome (GOLD analysis project Ga0351863, IMG submission 206777) | Enriched cells from coal bed in the Powder River Basin, Montana, United States - Total cells FGM rep2 HSBNCT.FGM.300.1.L8 ... | reverse complement strand
CTTCCCGCCGATCAGCCGCGCGACCTCGTCGGCAAGCGTGCCGCCGTGTTGCCGCGCCAGGTCGAGATTGCCCGTGGGCTGCGGGCCGACATCAGCTCCGCACCCGATCGTGGTCAGCGCCACGGCTCCCGGCTCGGCTTCTTCCACCCGTTGACTCGCGAACCCCGCCCAGTCACCTCCGATGCAGTTGCGGGCGCCGGCCGTCGTACAGTGGCACGCGTAACCGGCCCACACGGCGATCGGCTTCCCCTCGTTCCCCCGCGCGACGAGCACGGGCAGGCTGTGATCCACCGGGCCTTCCTCGGCGTGACCGAAGCCGACCCAACGGCCCTGGTCGAGCACCCGCCGATTCCCGCCAAAACCGACCCGCCCCTGCCCCCACGCCAGTTTCGCGGGGCGCCGGGCGTCGAGGGCTTGCAGCACCACGTCCACAATCTGGCCGGTCAGACAGGCCGTGTACCGCGCGACACGTTCCTTCTGTTCCGGCGTGGCTCGGCCGTCCCAGAGCACCGGCGCGTAGCCGGTCAACGTCGGCGCCGAATGCGTATGCGTCGACGCGATCACGAACCGCGCCCGCTCGATCCCCGCCTTCGCCGCCAGACGCTTGGCAACTTCCTCGACAACGGGTGCCGGCACGCCGCAATTCTCGACCGCCACGATGACGGCCGGTTTCCCGTCGTCGATCACCAGAGCGCGCGCCCAGATCGGCGCATCCACCCCCTCATGTTCCGCGGTCCGACCGCCGTAGCCCGCCAACAGCACCGGATGCGTCGGCGTGATATCGACCTTGGCCGCGCCGACCGAATAGGTCGTGTCGCCCGCCGAGACGGTCATGACGAATCCGAAAATAACGATCAGCGGAGCCCATCTGCACAACGAGTTTTTCAGCTTGGTGAGGTTCATTCGAAGTCTCCAAGGGACACCAAAAAGCCAAGACGGGCGTAGCGGGCCACCGGCTTGCCCTCCACGGTATCGGCAATGAGCAGGTCCGCCGCCTCGGTGAGTCGATTTCCGGCTCGCGGCGTGGCAGTGAAAAAGGTGCCGGGGATAGTGCGAGCCAAGGGAATGCGGACGGGAGCTGAGACAGAGCCATCCGATTCGATCCGCAGAGCATAGCTTCCGGTCTGTGCTGTGGTCTGCGGAGTCGTGCCAACGAGGTTGCACAGGACGTAGATCGTGTGGTCTGGGGTGATGTGGAAGCGAGGATGGCCGATGTAGCCGGTGGGACGCAGCGCGCCGGCCGTTTCGCCACCGGCGAGCAGGACGCGTTTATCGAGCATCGTCCCATCCTTCAGTACCGCATAGCACATGCGCCAATCGCGTTTGATGTCGGGGAAGTGGGTATCTCGCAGCTTCGGATGAATCGGTTCCTTCTGCCAGACGACGTGCAGCCGACCGTCGGGGGCGAGCCACGAATCGCCGAGTCCGACCGTGCCGCCGTCGTCCATGGCATCGTCCAGCACGATCCACTCCGTGAAGGGCTTGCTCGTGATTTCAGGAGCCCACGTGTAGTGCAGTTTGCGCATCCGCCAACCCCACTTGTCGCGGCCCCACGTCTCGGTTTCTGATGGATCGATCCGGTTCCAGATATTGATCGGAGATTGGCCGAGGTAGTGTACCTGACGGTCGCTGAGGATCGCGTTGGCATAGTTGACCGGCGTGTACTCGTCGTGCCAGACGGAGTATTTGGGGTCCTCTCCCCGGGGCCAGGTCAGCAGTCCGGTCTTCCAGTGGCCGTTCCGGTCGAAGAACGCCCACGCGGTCTGCGACGTGCCGACCTTGTTGAACAGGATGAACTCGCCGTTCTTCCCATCGGCGGAGAAGGCCCGGTACGAGTGCTCGGTGAACTTCGGCTCTTCACTCCACCCGGGAACCAGATGCCGCGGCTCCCGTTCCGGATGGGCCGCATCGAACTCGAGGAACTCGGGCCGGGCGGGCCCTCCTGCAGGCTTGGCCGGCGCGGGCACGAGGTGCGCAAGCGTCGGGTTGACCGACATCAGCAATCGCCCGGCATGGCTGGTGGCCAGCGAGCTGGGTTCGCGGGTGCGATCGTGCTGGTCGCGCTGGCAGAGCTTCCAGCCTTCCGGTCCGCGTTCATACAGGGCCCAGCGCGCGTTGTTCAGCGGCGCGGCCCCCGGCACCGCTTCGAACGCGCTGACGAACAGCCGATCGCCGAGGCGCACCATCTGCGTGCTGCCGGAACTCCAAAACATCCCCGAGCCGTTGTTGGTCACTTCGTAGGCGGGTAGCTCGCAGACGACTTCGTCGACCTCGACTCGCACGTCGAAAGGAGCCGCCGCGCCGGCCGCATCGGCCGCATCGGCCGCATCCGCAGTCTTCCCCGCCGGACGATGACGCAGGACGCGCCCGAAGAGCTTGTCGCTGGGCTTCCCACCGTCGACGGCCGCTTGGCCGGCAAGAAAAACGTAACGCACCCCCGTAGCGTATTCCTGCGGTCTGTCAAACGTCGCCTGGTCGCGATAGCTGGCCGGGTCGAAGACCACGATGTCGGCGTGATATCCGAGGCGGAGGTAGCCGCGTTCAGGGATCCCAAAAGCGTCGGCCGGCAGCCCCGTCGCGCTGCGGATGGCCTGCGGCAGCGAAAGGACCTTCTCCCGAATCGCGTAGTGGCCGATCTTGCGCGCGAACGTGCCGAAATTGCGGGGGTGGTGATGCTCGTTGGGGTTCTGCGTGCGCGCCGAGCCGTCCGAGGCGGTCGTGACCCACGGCAGCGTCATCGCCCAACGCACATCCGCTTCGGACATCGAATGGCTGACGATCTGCGGGGCCTCCTGAGCAAGAATCTTGAGCACCAAGTCGACCGTGTCGATCCGCTCTTCGGCAGCGATTTGTTTCAGGCTCTTGCCGACATAGTCGGGAAACTTCTTGCTGGCCGCAATCTCGATCTTCTCGGTGCGGGCGAGTTGGTCGGCGATCGTCCGGCGCACCTGTGCGGCGAACTCCGGTTCGTCGGCCATGCGTTTGGCGAGGTCCGCCCGGGACCAGCGGACCTGGGAGTCGGGCAGCGTGGCGTCGGCCAGCGAGAAAGAATTGGCCGTGTAGGGATATTGGTCGGCCGTGATCGCCAGCCCCTCGGCACGCGCCTTTTCGATCATGGCCGCGGCCTCGCGGATGCGGCCCCAGTTGGGAATCTGCATGGATTTGAAGTGCGAGATATGGATCGGCGCGCCGGACTGGCGGCCGATGCGGATGGCTTCCTCGACCGCCGCCAGCAGATGGTCGCCTTCGTCGCGGATGTGGCTGGCGTACATTCCGCCGTGGGCCGCCACCACCTGGGCCAAGGCGACGAGTTCTTCGCTCTGGGCATAGGAGCCGGGCGCGTAGATCAAGCCGGTGGACATGCCCCAAGCCCCATGGCGCATGGCCTGGGCAACCGAGGCCTGCATGCGTTGGAGTTCTTCAGCCGTCGGTGCCCGGCGCTCGGAGCCCAGCACGGCTTGGCGGACCGAGCCATGTCCCACCAGGTGGATGATATTCGTACCCGCACCGTTGGCATCGACGTCCTGGAGGAACTTCGCCACGTCTTTCCCGCCGCCGCAGTTGCCGGTGCACATCGTCGTGCAGCCTTGGAGGAGGTAGTTCAGCGCGGGACGCACGCCGGGTTGGGCGAGCGTTCCGTCGGAGTGCGTATGGAGATCGATCAGACCGGGAGCGACAACCAAGCCCCGACAGTCGATGGTACGGCCGATCTTGCCCGGCGTCACCTTGCCGATGGCCACGATCCGTCCATCTCGGACCGCCACGTCGCCGACCCGTGGCTCCGCGCCCGAACCATCGTGGATGGTGCCTCCGCACAGCAGCAAGTCCGCATCCACATCCGCCGCCGGCGCCGATGTTGCGAACCTCGCCAAGCTCAGCCCCAGGATCAAGCCGGCCAGGAGCCTGTCAACCCTGGCAGCCTGCCGAACATTCATAATCCAGGATTTCATCGGAAACCTCCGATCTTCGTCAAGTCGGCCCAAATTGGCGCTTCACCATTGCCCGTCCGCCCGCCTTGCAGGATCCGGCGCCGGTCACCACATGGCGTTGATCATCTTCACCGTTTCCTCCACGAGCATCTGGCCACCTTCGGGACCGACCACATTGCTCTGAATGACGGCGCCGTATCCGCCGCCCTTCACGGCCAGCTCGGAAGGAAGGTAGGTTCCGCCAGAGGCGTAGAGCCACTCCTTCCTGTCCTCTTCCGGCGCCTCGGCCGGCGGTTCGGGCGCCGCGGCCCCGTTGGCCAATTGGACGACAAAGGTCTGCACCGCTTTCGACCGGGCCTTCATCTGGACTCCAAAGTCGGTGTACAGTTCGAACTGGTTGGTACAGATCACCGCCTCGCCGATGCGGAGCACGTTGACGGGCGTCGGATGCGTCGGCTTGGGATCGGTCGGCAATTTTTCGTATCGGGCGACAACGCGGGCGTTCCAGTTTCCCCTGCCGTCGCCGGGATGGGCCTTCAAGCGTTCCGCTTCGGCCTTGCAGGACTGGTATTCCGCTTCCGTGACGATGCGTTCCGGAAGATTGAGGACGGCATACTGGTGCTTCACGACCACGGCGTCCTGTTTGGCGTTTTGAACGACCTCGTAGGCCTCGTCGACTCCGCGGACGATCCGCCGGGCGATCTCCCGCAGCCGGTCCAGATTGCGCAAGCGCGTCATCCGGTTGTCGGCCGCCTGCCGGTACCGGAGATGCGGCGACTGGTCGCCCGCCGCTCCGCACAGCCCCACGATCGTGACGTCCTGGCCGTATTTGTCCTTGAGCATTTCTCGGGTCGGCCCCCAATAGTCCGAGGAGAGCAAGCGATTGCTTTCCACCTCTTGCGACGGGCAGGAAACATTGACGACGATCGCCTGCAGTTGGTCGCTGGTGTCCCAGAAGAACATCGAGTTGACGTCATGATCCTCCATCCCTTCGATGCCGCGGAAATTGGGAGCGTTGGTCGGCCCGTACATGACGGCCGTGCCATCGGCGTAGACGGCCCTGCGGTTGTAGGCGACAACGGCATGGCCCAGGCCGTAAGAGAATCTGGCTGGCCTTCGTCCATCCCACGCCTGTTTGGCGGCAGCGCCGATTTTGGCGACGGCAGACTTGACGTAGTCCGACGGAACCTGCACGCCCTCCTGCTGCTTGAAATGCCCGTCCCTGGTGGGCGGAGCGGAATGGGTGTGCGTGGCGGCGACAATCAGCTTGTCGAGGTCGAATCCCGGCAGTTGCTTCTGAACGGCTGCGCGTATCGGCAGCAGAATGCTGGCCCGCACGACGCTGGTGTCGACGCTGATAATCATTGCCGAATCCAAAGGCTGGTCGCCGTCGCGCGATTCCAGCACCAGGATATTGGCCGTCAAGGGATATTCGACTCCTTGGGACACGCGGGGCGAAAACTGGCCCGCGAGAAACGACGGCATGTCCGGCGTGATATCACAACTGGCCGCGCCGACGTACAGCGTCGCGGCATTGGCATGCGCCGCTGGAAGAACCGCGACGACCGCGAACAGGCAACGGAAGACATAACGCAGGGCGTTCATGGCAGCCTCCTTCTCGATATAACCACACCGGCCGCTGCTGCCGTCGTCTTGGCGAGGAACTGCCGCCACGTGACGCCGCAATGCGTCGCCAGCCGGCCTGTCTTCGGACCACGATTGGACTTGCCCATGATAGGTTTGCTCCTGCGTTTCGTTGGTTTCTGGCATGTGCTTTCAGACCAAGGCCGCGGAGGGCGATCACGCTGGCCGTCTGCGGCGTCTCGACAGAGCGGCTGATCCACAGGTGGAACTGTCCTCACAGCGTGACCGGTCCCTCGGACATGATATCTGTGGTGGCGGCGGCAATCAAGCAACTCGCGAGCCGCCGATTGGGTCGGGAGCGAGAACAAAGCGAACCGGAACGGAACAAAAACAGGCCTTGGGACGACATCAAATGTTCACTCTGTTTGTTGCGGCCGCAGGCCGGGTTAGGGAACTCGCGTCAACGGGCAAATTACCTGTCTAGGCGGGGGGAGAAACGTACGGGCGGATCTACGGTCGAGAAAATTTGGCAAACGTCAGTGCCTGCGTATGATAGTGGTTTCCCTTGATTCCGCCTCGCTCGTAGAAGCAGTAGACCGTCCCGTCGGCGCCGGCGGCCAAGTCGCTGTAGCCGCTCGGACCCGGCTCCACCACCTGGACCGGCCGCCAGGAGCCGCCGTCGTCGTCCGAGAGCTTCAGCGTGACGTTCCGCCGATCGCGGTTGCGGCCGGGCTGGCCCGGCCTGCCGCCCACCAACAGATTATCCGGGTTGGAGAACACGATCCGCCCGTCGGCCAACCGGACCATGCTGGCCATGCAAACCGGCTCGGCCAAGTCCTCATGGAACGTCGGCGTCGACCAGCCGGTGGCCCCGTCGGCGCTGATCGACAACAACCGCCGGTTCCGCGGCGATTCGGTCCGCAGATTGGCCAATACCCGGCCGTCGGAAAGCTCGACGAGCATCGTCTCGCTGGGATTGACGATCGGCTCGCCCGCAGCCGTCTTGTCGCCGTTGCGGGCGATAAAATCGCCGCGCTGCCAGGTCTGGCCGCCGTCGTTGCTGTAGATCACGGCCACGTCGGACGGCCGGTGGGCATGGCCGCCGGTGCCGGTCGAAAGCCATACGGCCGCCACCAGCCGCCCGCGTTGCGGCCCCTGGCGTATTTGGATCGAGTGGCCGCAGCCGTTGCCCACGACTCTCCAATCGTAGCGGTCGCGGAACCCCTCGATCACGGCCGTGATCTCCCGAGGCGCCGACCAGTTCTGACCGTCGTCCTCGCTCCGCAGATAAAACACACGGGCATACTGGACATGATAGAGCAAATGCACCAGCCCCGGCTGCTGGTCGACGATGGCCACCGCGTTATGCGCCGTCAACTCGCTGTGATCGGCCAGTCCTTGGGCGACTGCCGCGGGATTCGGCTGAAGATCCGGCGGGGCGACAGCCATCTTCCGCGGCGGGCTCCAGGTCCGGCCGCCATCGGTGCTGCGGCGCAAAAGCACGTCCTGCCGGGTCCAATCGCCATGGCCGGCCCGAGCCTCGCAGTAGACCAAGATGCTGCCCCGGCCGGTGACCACGACGCCGGGGATGCGATACATGAAGTATCCGTCTTCGCCCGCGCGGAACAGGTCCACTTGCCCCCCAGCCTCAGCCGAGTTTTCCGAGACGGGTTCGCCACCCCATGCCAAGGATGGTACCGCCAGGAGAACGAATGAAAAAACGTAACGCAGCTTGAACATGATGCCCTCCGCAGGTTCGTGAAACGGATACTTTACCATACCCAGGGTGCGCTGCGCGACCCTGGGCTGAGTTGTCGAACGCCTTCGGCGTAGGTAACAAGCTCGGCGGGGGCGAAGTCGAGGGAAATATGCAACTTTGACGCCTTCGGTTGGAGCTTCACTTCGCTAAGCCGCACACGGGATCCTTTCGGCCGGTCCGCGTCACGGCCGTCTGGCGAGCACTTCGCCGATCGCCTCGAGCCGGCCGGTGTTGGGCGTGCCGCCCGGGGTCCAGGTCGGACACAGCCAGCCGCCCTCGTCGTGTTCGTTCCACGCATAGACGATCACGGTATTGGCGGGGCAAGTTTCCGGATGCTCCCGGACGAATGTCAGCGCCCGCTGGAGATGAGCCGCAATCTCCGCCGGCGTCGCGGTGGCGGGAAAGACCGTCTGCCGGTGATAGCCATGATCCTTCTCCCACGACACGGGGTTCTCCTTGCGCGGGTTCTTGTCCCAGCCCGTGGTCACCAGCGGCACATACGGCACACCGGCCGCGGCGGCCTTGTGCCAGTAGTCCGTCTCGACCCGCTGGCAGAGCTGCGCAATGGTGGCGTCGGTACTGCCACAGGCGTATGCCGACACGGCTGCGAACCCGAGCGGTGCCGCACGCTGGAAATCGCCGGCCGGATTCCAACCCATCAGCACGCAGTAGGGATCGACGCCGGCCGCATGGGCCGCCTGCCGGAACTGGGCGATCCGGTCCTCCCTGGTTTGGAAGGCGAAGACCAGCGGCCGGCCGCCGAGCACGGTCTGATAGCCCGGCTCGCGCAACAGATCCACCGCCCGCTGGCACTCGCGCGGCCACTGGGCGTCCTGCACTTTGAAGCTGTTGTGCAGGATCACGCAAAAGTTAATCCGGCGGCGCACGGCGCTGCTGCGATACAGCGCTAGCGACTGGCTCATGGAGTTGGCTTCGGGATAGAGCAGGAACGCCCAGTAGTCCAGGCCGGACCTGGCGGCGAAGCCGATCTCCTGATCCATGACCTCCTGGCGGCCGCCGTCGATGCGGACCTGGTCCTCGCCGACCACCTCGGCGAACCACGGCAGGCGCGTGTGATACTGCTTCGGCCCGAGCGTCCGTTCAACCTGCGCGGTCACCTCGCCTCCGGCCCACGCATCCCAGCGGATCGCGCCCACCAGGGGCCGCGAGGGCGTCGTGTCCGCGGCGGCATGCAGGAGAGACGAGACCATCAGGGGTTGATGTGCGATCCCGACGGTCCGAAAGCCGCCTCTGCCGTGATCACGCGTCGTGATCGCTCGATAGGCAACATGCAGCGTATCATCCGCCCAGCGGACAGCCGGGTAATCGTACCAGTCGCTTTCGTTGGCGGACACGGCAATCGGCTGCGGATCGCTCCAGCTTCGGCCGGCATCCTGACTGGTCCGCAACGCCAGGACGGTCCGCGGCCCGCCGTGCCACCCGGATTCCATTTCCACGCGCGGGTTATGCAGCAGGACCAGCGTCTCGGTGGCGGGAATCTGCGTCAGCACACATGGCGCCAGCGGGTTGGGCACTGCCGAGCGAGCGGGATCCGTCCACGTGCAACCGCCATCCTCCGAACGGCACTCGTACGACCAGCCGGTAGCCGTGCGAGCCATCATCAACAGCTTGCCGGGGGCATGTTCGACCAGCGACGGTTCCCAGAAGCCCCACTCGTGCTTCTTATGCGGGTTGTCGGCCACGTGCAGCACGCGGTCTCGGGGCGTGCGGGTCCAGGTCTGTCCGTGATCGTCCGAATAGACGGCGTATGCGCCCAGCGGCCCGCCCTGGCGGTCTTTCTTCGGGGCCAGGTTGCAGTGCAGCAGGGCCAGTAGCCGTCCGCTGGACAATGTGTACAACCGGTCGTGCGGCCCGGTAGTGTAAGCGTGCGAGTCGTCGCTGATCTTCAGGGGGTCCGACCAGGTGCGGCCTTCGTCGGCCGATCTGCGAAATACTTTGTAAGCGTCCTGCCCGTGGGCCAGGACGGTATGGGTCAGCCCGAAGTCCCCGTTGGCCATTCGAGTCAGCGACGGCTGGAAGAGCGAACGCTGCGGATCTTCCAGTTGCGTGACCGGTTGGGACCACGTCCGCCCGCCGTCGGAAGAACGTGCGGCGCGGATCACCGCCCGGTCCCAGTCGCCGCTGCCCGTATGAGCGCCGTAGAGCAGTAGAATTTCGCCCTCATCCAAGACGATCAACGTCGCCTCGCCGTTGCGAGGATATTCGGCCGAGGATGCCACGACGGTGCGGCCCGCGGCTGGGCGGCTCGCCTCGGCGTTCTCGCCAGTTCGGGCCGCCGCAGCCGGTCCCATTTCGCCGCCCAAAGCCAGCAGCGGCACAGCCCAAAAAACGAAGGGAAGCAACGGTCGTGGACTGGGCATCGCTCGCCTCACCGTCCGTTGGTTCCTTGTTAAGACGATCAAGATGCTGCTCAGCGCCAAGTTCATGATTCTTTTTCCGTCGTGCTTCGTTTCGACTTGCGGATGTCGAGCTTCGAATTTGGTTGTGGCCGCTGCGTGCGGCTTCCGCCGCCGGACTTACGACGCGGCGTAGCGGTGGCGCTGCCTTTGGCCTTTCAGATCGTACCCAAAACCATCGGGGCGGGCAATTCAGCTTCCCATGCCGTCGGCCTGATCGTCTCCGATCACATCCCCCAGGCTTCTGCCTGGGAATCCACTGCCGTGCATGTCATTGTTCATCGGCGGTGTTCGGTCAGTATAAGGATGACCTCAGCATGATTACCAGTCTTGACGAGTTCGTTGGAATTGTCGATGTAGCTCTGCGTCATGTCGACGTGCTTCATGGTCTGTTTCACGATTTTCAACTGGTCGGCGGGCAGATCCAGGTCACCAAATAGCTCGTCGACATCAATCTGGATGTTTTCATTCTTAAGGTAGTTAACGACGTCAGGATCAGGGGCCTTTGGCAGCGTCTTCGGCTATTTCCAGCGGCGTTCGGTTATTGTGTCGCGCATGGACGGGTTGGCGCCGTGCGCAAGCAACAGGCGAACCGTCGACGGTTGTCCCGTGAAGGCCGCTTCCATTAACGGGGGTTTCTGACGCATCGATTTCTTTCCTTCGATTAACGTCCGCGCCGGCATCGATCAATAGACGAGCTTTTTCTACTTGCCCACGGGCTGCCGCCATGTGCAGCGGAGTCCAACCGTTTGTGCCGATCGCGTGAATGTCGGCACCGGCCCGGATCAATTCGGCAACAATCGGTGTCGATTCATCGGCGTCAGACTCAATGGCAGTCAGAAGGCATGTGTACCCGTCGTTGACCTCGACGTTCGGATCAGCGCCGTGTCTGAGCAGAAACTGAACCAAATCGAGATCGGCGAACGCGATAGCGGTAAGTAGCGGAGTGTCCCCAACGAAGTCTCGCTCGTGAATGTAGCTCGAATTCTCACGAGCCTTGTCGCGGATCGCGTCGCTGTCGCCGCGTTGAAGGGCATCCGAGGTCCATGTGTTGTCTGCGTTGCGGGGCATCAATTGGGAGACGTCCGGTCCCGAGCTGTTTGTGCACCCGGCGACCAATGCGAATGACAGGAAACAGGTTATAAAAGTTCGCATTCTTGTGTCTGGCCGATGAACGACCGGGATCAGGCGGCGGTACTCCGCTCGCCTGCATCCCTTGGATACTCGTCGCAACAGAGGAGAGTTGCGACATACGTTTGTTCTTGATCATTGGCGTTCGTCGCACCGTGCGAGTTGCCTTTGAATCAGGGAGATGAATGCTCCCCATTGTCCTGGGCACTGCAACTTGCCTCGCGCAAGAACCAAATTTTGATTTGAGTTCTTTAGGAACAAGATGGCAACGGTATCATTGGCAAGGAAATGGGAAAACAATGTCCATTCAAGTTCAGACTTGGCGTTCAACGACGTGGTGACAATCCTTGACGGTGAGAACGTCGAATGCGTCGGAGCGAACATGCCGAACTGCTTGCGAGCAAGGCGATGGAGACGCACGCGACCAACAACGAATGGGATTATGAGCAAGCTGGGAAGAAGAACACAAGCCACGAAGGTCATTACGGTTGACGCTGCCGCTGAATATGGACGGGATGACACGGCGACCGCGACCAGTACGACCGAAGACACTGCAACGATCAGCACTGCAAGCGTGAGTCGTGTCCAGAAACCGCGTGTCGCCAGTCGGTGTGCAGCAATCGCATCTTCCACGGTCAAACAACCTTCAAGCACAAACTCCGACTCATCGTCTGCAACTGCCGCCGAGGAGTCGCACGTCGGTGATTCGTACGGATTCTGTTCAGAAGAACGCATCGGGGACCTGCTCGCACGGTCTGCGCACGACGAACGTTTAGGATAACCGGCTGGCGGTCCAAGAGTCAACCATTGTCGACGACTGTATCCGCCAGTCCGGTTCATCGTACGCCCGACACGGGCGTGAACTTGTGGGGTGCAAGTCCCACTGCTGTGCACAACTGAGATTTACGTAAGTCGCGGCGGACGCCATACTTTGCGAGACCACGGAGGTCAAATCTGAGTCTCGATACTAGACGCAACGGAGGGTGTCATGGAAGGCTTCGACAAGGAGGTCTGTCGGCGACTGCCGCTAGCAGAGGCTGCGCTTCGGATGCTGGATTACGTCTGTGAGGATAAATTTCTTGAGGCGGTGTTCGCCAAACATCATGGCCGGTCGTATGAGGACGTACTCACGTTTGCTATGGTGGTGCGGTTGGTTAGCGATGCGTTGCTCGAATACGAAGGAAGCGGTCGGCAAGCGATCGAACGGGCACGCGAAGCAGGGGAACTCGAGACGTGCTCGCGGGCTCCGTATGGGAAACTTGCCCGGATGCCTCTGTCCTTGAGCTTGGGACTATTGGCCGAAGCCGTCGCTCGGCTGAATGAACTCTATCCCAAGACGGTTGCGGAAAAGGCATCACCCAAGTCATTGCGGGAGTTCGAGATCGTCTACCACGACGGGAAAACAATCAAGCATGTGGCGAAACGGCTGAAGGTGCTGCGGCAGTACTTGGGCAAGGTGCTGGGTGGCAAGTTAGTGGTCTCGCAGTCGTAGCGAACGGGGATGGCGATCTGCATGGTAGCGGATGAGGACGGTGAGAGCGGCGAGTCGAAGTTGGTGCCAGCGGCAGTCGCTCAAGTGCGATCCTGCCTGACGGGTCCGCTCCTGCACGTCGGCGATCGGGGATTTTGTGACCTGAAGCAAGCTGCGCTGTTCGCCGAAGGCGACGACCACTTTCTGTTGCGGTGGAATCAAAAACTTCACTTTCACCGCGACACAAGTCGGCCCGTCGTGACGGGATTCGACCATCCGGGGCACCGGATGTACAAGCAGGACTGGGGTTGGATCGGACAACTCAACGATCCACGTCGGCGTTATGTACGGCGTATCCGGCTGAAAGGAGGCGCTGGAGAAGAAGAGATCATCCTTTTGACAGACCTTGTGGACGCCGACTCCTATCCGGCTGGCGATCTGCTACAGGTCTACCTAGAGCGCTGGGGCATTGAACGTATGTTTCAGCAAGTTACTGAAGTTTTTAATCTGAAGACACTGATCGGCAGTTCGCCTCGTGCCACCGTGTTTCAGGCGTCATTTTGTTTTCTCTTATACAACGTGATCCAAGTGATGAAGGCCTATATCGCAGAAGGCCAAGAGATATCCCCGAAAGAGATTTCGAGTGAGATGCTCTTCGTAGATGTCCATCGGCAGTTGACGGCCTGGACTGAGATGCTCAATGAGAAAGCCACGGTAGTTCTACTCTCGACGACTTGGACGGCATCCCAAGTGGTGCGACGTCTGCAGTCGTTGTTGCATGGTCAATGGTCCGAGTTGTGGCGAAAAACGAGAAACACGAAACCTCCGCGTCCGCATCCAAACAGAAAGTACCCGAAAGGCGGCCACACGTCGGTCTATCGCGTCATTCGCGACGCTCGGCTTGCCGCCGCCAAAGCCTGACCGAAGATGTTCACAGCAGTGGGTGCAAGTCCCCTGTACGAAACGGGAATTGATCGGAGGACAGTATACCAAATGTAAGCCGAACAATCAAAGTTCGGCTCAGTGGAATTTTGGCGGGTGGCGTTTTTTCGAGGCATGGGAGACAGTAATGAATTCCCGTAGTTGGATCGACGTATGTATTGCTTGGATTGTGGCGTTGAAGGCCGGTGCGAAGGACGTCGCGGTCAACGTATGGACGAAGCTGGTCGTGGATGCTCGCCAATTCGGCCGCGTGCTGTTCCTTGAGTGCGCGAATTTCGTTTTGCGATGCCGTATCATGACGTGTGATAGTCGCCTCTTTTTCCGAAATTGTCGCGTCAAGACGACGGTTTTCGTGCTCAAGTTCGAGCCCGCGATTGCGG
>Ga0351863_10333_pt1 | contig 13992 bp, 10 predicted proteins | sample TotcelHFGM3001L8_FD_206777 | JGI IMG/M metagenome (GOLD analysis project Ga0351863, IMG submission 206777) | Enriched cells from coal bed in the Powder River Basin, Montana, United States - Total cells FGM rep2 HSBNCT.FGM.300.1.L8 ... | reverse complement strand
CGTGGGCTGGCGGCAAACGGCGGACGCCGTCTCAGGGACGCACGCTGAACTTGTGTACCGTGACGTGATGATACGTCTGGCCGGGGCGAAGTACGCTGGACGGGAAATGGGGCTTGTTCGGCGCGTCGGGAAAGTGCTGGGTCTCGAGGCAGAAGCCGTGATAGGGCCCATACGGCCGGCCGCCGGCTTGCCAGCGTTCATTCAAGAAACGGGCGGTGAAAAACTGGACCCCGGGCTTCGTCGTCCACACGTCCATCCCGCGGCCGCTGGCGGGATCTACGACGCGAGCGGCCAGCACCAACGACTCGCCCGGCCGCTTGTCCAAAACGTAACAGTGATCGTAGTTCTGACCTTCGACTTGCTCGATGCGAGCGCGCATCGCGTGAGGCGTGGTAAAGTCCATCAAGGTATCCTGCACGTTACGGATTTCGCCCGTGGGCACTTTCTGATCGTCCGTCGCCAGATAGGCGCCGGCGTGCAGGGTCAGCAGATGGCCGAGGATGTCTCCCGAGCCGGCGCCGGACAAGTTCCAGTACGCGTGGTTGGTCAAGTTGACAACGGTCGGCTTGTCGGGGGTCGCCGTGTACTCGATCTTCAATTCGTTCTCATCGCTCAACTCGTACCGCAGCTTGACTTGCAGCGCGCCGGGATATCCTTCGTCGCCATCGGGGCTGAGCAGCGTCATCTCGACCCCCGCCGCGGCGTCGCGCAGACTGGGCTGAGCGTCCCAGACTTTTTTCTGAAATCCGTCGCGTCCGCCGTGGATGTGGTTTTTGCCGGCGTTGGGCGACAGCGGATAATCCACGCCGTCGATCGAGATCTTGGCTCCGCCGATCCGATTGGCATAGCGGCCGACGACGGAGCCGAACAGCGGATGACCGCGGAGATAGTCGTCGAACGTGTCCAAATACAACGTGATGTTGGCCAGTCGTCCGTCGCGATCGGGCGTCTTGACCGATGTGACGGTGGCCCCGTACGTCATGACCTTCACCTCCAACCCGTGCGAGTTGGTCAGCGTGTACAGATCGACCACCGTTCCGTCGGGCATCTGGCCGAATGGGGACTTGATCACCGTAGGCGTGCGGGCAGCATCGGCTGCGACCAGCTGAGTCGGAGCCGCGAGAGCAAACGCCAGAAGCCAGGTTCCGGCAGCGGCCAACAAGCCGAATCGCGGACGAGCGAACGTGGTGGTCATGACTTGGGAACCTGCAAAAGGAACCTTCAAAACTTGCGTTACGCCGTCGCCTGTTCGATCATGGCCAGCGTTTCGTCGATCTGGGCGGTGCTGGTGAAGCCGATGGTAAACGCATCGACGCATCCCAGGTCCAGGACGTATTTCAGCGACTGGAGGCGTTTTTCCGCAGAATCGAATCCCGTTTCGCCGAAGATCTTCATGCCCAATACGCCGTGGCCCCGCTCGTGCATCTTGCGGATTTCCGCCGCCACCTTTTCCGGCGTGTCGTCCATCTTTTCGCCGAACGGGTTGATCCGCACCAGATGGACGTCGATCCAATCGCAGTCCGACGACGTTACCAGCGGCGGAAATCCGTGGCAGGAGACGCCGACCGAGCGGACGCGGCCTTTTTCTTTGGCATCGTACAGTACGTCCATCACCGGCCGCATGTCTTCGGTCCAGCCGCCCTTGGTCATACAGTGCATCAACAGCGTATCCAAAGTCTGGACGCCCAGTTCGCGGCGGAATCGTTCGATATCGACCTTGGCCACTTCCGGATGCTTGGCCGTGGTCTTGGTTTGAATGAAGTACTTGTCGCTCGGCACGCCTTTCAGCGCGGCGCAGACCAAGTAGTGCATCCGGTACATGTCGGCCGTGTCGACGTAGGATATGCCGCAGTCCAGGGCATGGCGGACGAGCTTGGTGAAGCCGGCTTCGCCCAGTTCACGCTGTTCGTTGCCGCCTCGCGTTCCCGTGCCGATGCCCAATATCGAGGTTCGAATGCCTGTCTTGCCCAATGTGACAACATCCGAGCCCTTCTTCGGGGATGGCGGAGTTGCTTCGGCCGTCCAGCCCGACCGATTCGCTAAAGCTGCCGCACCGGCGGCTGCCGTTCCGAGTACGAATTGACGACGTGAGAGGTTGACCACGATGAGTCCCTTTCCTGAAGCCAAGGAATTTGTCTGACGGATTGACGCATCACCAGCAAACAGTGTATCAAATCGGCGCCGAAATACAGCGCAGGCAACGGCCGCGGGAAAAATGGAGCCTGGGCGAGCGGAAGAAATTGGCTTACCCGCTGTCACCCGAAGCGTAAGCGAGGAACGTGCCGTTTGCCGGCTGCCCTCGCTCACGCTTCTCGTAAAGTCACGAGACGGACTCGGCTATCCGCATTTGCCAGCTCGCTCGCGCTTCGGGTTACTTTTTTCTTCCCGTCGCCATGGGCAGAGGCCGCGATTTGGACAGCATTTTTCTCTTCACGCTCGCATTCCTGTCTTTTTTGGAAAAAAAGTCAAGCGGCGCGGCAATGTCCGTTTGTCTCAGGCGAATTACTCGCAGAACATGACGCTGAGGATGGCGGCGAAAGGTTGAAGGGAAGTATCAACGGCAATTCACATCCGTAAAACACAATACGGGGGAGGCAGAGCGATGTTGAAGCGAGGTTTGATTGCAGCGGGCGGCTTGGCACTGTTGCTGGGGTTAGTTTTCGGCCGCGACGTGAGCAGTTACGTCAAGACGACGGTAGGCTGGGTAAACAGCACCGTCAAAGATGCCGTGCCCGTCCAGTTTGAACTGGATCGCGCGCGGAAAATGATCCAGGGGTTGGATCCGGAAATCGGCCGGCACAAACGCGAGATCGCTCGCGAAGAACTCGAACTGAGGAAGCTGGCGGCCCAAGTTCAGCAGGACAATGAGAAGCTGAGCAAGAACTGGAGCGAGATCGAGACGCTCAAGACCGACTTGTCGCGCGGCAACAGCAACTATGTGTACGCGGGCCACTCGTACACGAGCAAACAGGTCGAAACCGACTTGACTAACCGATTCGAGCGGTATCAGACCCGGGATGCTACGGTCCAGAAGCTGAACATGATCCTGACGGCTCGCCAGCGTGGTTTGGAAGCTGCTCAAGAGAAGCTCAAGGCGATGATCGCGGCCAAGCGTCAATTGGAGGTCGAGGTCGAGAATCTGGAAGCACGGATGAAGATGGTCGAGGTGGCCAAAGCGTCCAGCGAGTTCCACATCGACGACAGCCAGCTGTCGCGAACTCGTCAGTTGTTGAGCGACATCGAATCGCGAATCGAAGTCGATGCCCAGTTGGTCAATGCCGACGACTTGGTGTTGGACGAGATTCCGGTGGGAGTCCCGGCCGAACAGGTCAAGATCCTCGACCGGATCGCCGAGTTCGAGAAGTCCAAGGGACAAGGGACGGACGAGGCCAAGCTGGTCGGCGTCGAGAAGTAACGGCTGCGACCGGAACGCGGGAGGCTCGGAACCCGACGGAGTTTCGAGCCTCTTTTTCGCGCACGAGCCACCTAGTGCACCGTCCAGGCAAAAAATGTGGGTAGCCGAACTCGCCAGAGTTTGGAATACGGAAGTCTTGCGACTTCCGCTACCCGGAGATTAAGCGTTGACACGGCACTAATGCATCTTGAGTACACCGAGGGTACGGGGCGATGTTTCGGGAACGACCACACGCAAACGATGGCGGCGACATGACGCAGAACTCGGCGTCGGATGCAGCGAGCCAGCTGCACGGCCGTTTCATGTTGTGGGTGGACGGTGTGGGCGGTTATTTGGTGTGCCTGCAAGATACTGTTTGCCTGGGATTGGCCACGCCGGGAAACATGGTCGACATTCCGATCATGGGAGATTTGTCCCGGCGGCACGCTCGGCTCCATCGCGAGGACGGTTATGTAATCGAGCCGCTGCAGGCGGTTCGGGTCAATGGGCGGCCGATTCGCACGACCACGATCTTATCCGACGGAGATGAAATCGAATTGGGCGAAGGCGTGCGGCTGCGGTTTCGCCAGCCGCATGCGTTGAGCGCCACGGCGCGGCTCGAATTCCTATCGCGGCATCGCACACAGCCTTCGGCGGCCGGAATCCTGCTGATGGCGGAATCCTGTGTCCTCGGCCCGAAATGGCAGGACCACGTGGTGTGTCGCCAGTGGGCGCACGACGTGGTTCTGTATCGGCGGGACGAACGGCTGTTCTGCCGGACCTTGGAACGGTTGGAGGTAAACGGCCGGCGGTGCGAAGGCCAGGCGCCGGTCGCGCCCGGCTCGCACGTAGAGGGAAGCGACTTTTCCTTTTGCCTGCAGCAAGTTGTGTGAGAAAGGAAACTGGCAAATGTTGCCCTTAACCGCTACGCTACAAGGAGGCAACGCGGTGGGCGGCGATCCGGCCGCTCACCCTCAGCCTCAACCCAGAGCAGGCGGAAAGATGAAATTCGCCTATAAAACAGGCGCTCGTCCCCTGGACGGGTACGAGATCCAGTGCGGCGTCGGCATCGGCGGCTTCGGCGATGTCTATTTCGCCAAGACGGATGCCGGCAAAGAAGTCGCTCTCAAGCGGATTCAACGTAACTTGGACATCGAGGTCCGCGGGGTCAAGCAGTGCCTGAACCTGAAGCATCCCAATTTGGTCGCCCTGTTCGATCTGCGCTCGGACGACGAAGACCAAACGTGGGTGATCATGGAATACGTGGCTGGCGAGAGTCTCAAAGCCGTGATCGATCGAAATCCGAACGGAATGCCGACTGACGAGGCGCTGCGCTGGTTTCGCGGCATCGCCGCCGGCGTCGGCTGCCTGCACGATCACGGCATCGTTCATCGGGATCTCAAACCCGCGAACATCTTCGACGACCAAGGCTATATCAAGGTCGGCGACTACGGCTTGTCCAAATTCATCTCGACCAGCCGCCGCAGCGGTCAGACGGAAAGCGTCGGCACCGTCCATTACATGGCGCCCGAAATCGGTCGCGGCGTGTACGGCAAAGAGATCGACGTGTATGCGTTGGGCATCATCCTGTACGAGATGCTGACGGGCCGCGTGCCGTTCGAGGGCGAAAGTGCTCAAGAAATCATTATGAAGCATTTGACGGACGACCCCGATCTGGCGGGCGTTGCGGCGCCGTATCGCGACGTGATCCGACGGGCCATGCGCAAGGACCCGGCCAAACGGTTCCGCAACGTAGCCGAAATGCTACAGGCGCTGCAGCCTGCCGGCGCGCCGGATCCGGAGATCGTATTCGGCCCCGTGCGGCATCAAGCCATCGTCGATGCAGAGATCGTGTCAGCCGGCCGCGGGCCTCGCCAGAGTCCGGCGCCCCACGCGAGCGCAGCGGCTCGCGGCGGCCACCCGGCGGGGTCACCTGCCCCCTGTGGAATGACGGGCTCGACGAAGGCGCTGCTGATCGTGGCCGTGGTCTTGGTTCTGCATTTCAATCCGCTGCTGATTCCGTTGGGGATCGTATTGGGCGTCGGTTATCTGGGGTACCTGGGCGTTCGCAAGCTGACCGGCGGGCTGTGGCGGCGCGACCCGCCGACGCAGCTCGAACGGCCGCGAAATGTCGCGGCGGATAGTGCGGCCTTGCTCTCTGCGGTGCGGATGCGGCTGAAGCAGAAACCGTTCCGGCAATGTGCCGCTGAATGGACCGGATCGCTGCTGTCCGCGGCCTTCGTCTCGGCTGTGCTGACCTTGACCGTACTGTTGCTGCAGGGCTCGGTCCTGGACGGGTCGAACACTGGGTGGGCCGTTTGGGCGTGGCTGGCTTCGGTCAGTACGCTCGGGTCGTGGATCTTGCTGACGATGGCCAAATTCTGGGAGGCGGACGTGGGCGAGCACTTTCGTCGCCGGTTCGCAATGCTGGGTGCGGGGTTGGCGATCGGAGCCGTGGCCTGTGCGTTGGGCCATTGGCTGATGTTGGACATGCCCGATCGAGATCACTGGACGGCACATGCCTTTCGCCAAGCCGCTTGGCTGCCTGCGTTGCACCGCAACGACGGTTCGCCGCTGTTCGGCGCGTACCTGATTTATTTCGCGGGCTTGTTCGCCGTGCTGCGCTGGTGGCGGCAGATGGACCCGCTGCGCAAAGCCCGGCTGAGTATTTGGACCACAGCCGTCTGTCTATTGTGGGCGTGGGTCATGCATTCCTTGTGCCGGTTCCCGCAACCCTGGGGCTTCATCTTGGCGGCGACGATGTCCGTGGCCGTCCAGCTGGCGGCGCCGTGGATCAGCCCCGGCCAGCGCGCCGCGCTGGCGCAGCGGCCGCAGGACGGTGTGTAATGAGTGAAAGCGGAGGTGTGCTCATGGTTTGGGCGGGATTGCTCGTGTTCGTCTTGCTCGTCTTACTGGCGAGTATCGTGGTGACGTTGGTGGTGCGCGCGGCCTCGTCGCGAACCTGGTTGGGCTTGACGCTGTTGGGGATGCTGCTGATGGCGTTGCTGTTGACCGTTGGCTACTTGCGGATTGAAGCTGAACGCTCGACGCCTCACGCGACGGTGTCGCCGACCGGCGAGGTTTGGACGGACCACACCGGCGCGGCGGCCACCGTCGTAGCGGCGGCGGCAGGGAGCGTCGAAGACGCCGCTGGCGCCGATGATCCGGACGACGTCGACGAGTCGGCGATCAAGTTGGAAATCTCGGCGGGCAAAGGGGCGAAATCCAAACGTCCGGCGTGGGTGGACCGTGCTCCGGGACAACGCGGTGATGCGTATCAAGTCTCCGTCGCATCCGGCCCTCAGGAAAAGTTGGCGGAATGCCGCGCGGCGTTGGACGCCCAGTTGCGAGATGCCGTGGCCGCCTACGTCGACGAGTATCTGGGGTCCGAAGCGACCGGCAAGCATCGCGCCTCGGACATCGTGACATACGATCTAAGCTATATCAAAAAGCACCTCGTCAAACCTGGAAACATCTTCGAGGAGAAGCTGCAAATGTCGTTTGGGCCGATGTACCAGACGCATGCCTTGTTGGAATTCGAACCGGAATTTCGCCGCGAGTTGGAGGGCCGCCGAGGCGACCTGGAGCGTTTTGCGCAGGAAGTGGCCGTCGCCCGTCGCTTGCGGCAACTGGCCGTCGGGTTCGGCGCCGTGTTCACCCTGCTTGCGGTGGGATTTGCTTGGTTGCGTCGCGATCTGCCACCGGCAGCAGCAGTATTTCAATGACACGGCACACCTTCTTGAATCCACTCCGCTTAACCCCCCACGCGATTCATCGTTCAGCGGTCTAAGCTGCGCGACCGCTTTTCGACCGCTTTGAGTCTCGCTGGCACCCTGCTAAACTCAGTACCGTCGGCGGACATCAACGTCTAAATCACTCATTGCGGGGGATACACCATGTCTACAGACAACCAAATTACGAGGCGGCGGATGCTCAGAGTTTCCACGGCTGGCACCGCGGGCGCGATCGCCGCGACTCTGGTTCGGCAACCGGCACACGGTGCGGACGTTCTCGCCGATGCAGGGGTGGCGGACCCTAGGATTCAAGGACCGTTTCTGATTCTGTCGACGCCCTTTACCGCATCGGGCGCCGTGGACTTCGACGCGCTCGCCCGTCAGGCATGCTACGTCGACTGGTGTGGGTGTCCGGGCATGATCTGGCCGCAGTCGGGCGACAGCGTCGACCTGCTCACGACCGACGAAAAGCTGAAGGGCATGGAGGTACTTGCCAAGACGGCTCGCAAGCTGAGCACGACGGCGTTGTGCCTGGGTGTGCAGGGCAAGGACACGGCCGAAATGCTCATGTTTGCCGAACATGTCGAGAAACTGGCACCACCCGCGATCATCTCGCGACCGCCGGACTCGGGCAAAACGGAAGACGATTTGCGCCAGTACTGGCATGCCCTGGCTTCGGTCACGAAACGGCCCGCCTTCATCCAGACGACGGGCGGAGTGACCTACAAGGGGCCAATCCCTTCCGTGGACCTGTTGCGCGAACTCGCAAGAGACTTTCCCAACTTCGGATACGTGAAGGAGGAAGCGAGCAACGTCATCGCTCGCACGCGTGCCCTGCTCGCGGCTAAACCGCCGATCCGGCGTGTATTCAGCGCTCGCGGCGGGTATGGCTGGCTGTACGAATTGCGACTCGGGTCGGAGGGCCTGATCACCGAGCGCGCCATCTACGCCGACGTTCTCACCCGCATTTGGCAACTGCACAAGAGCGGGTCGGATCCAGCCGCAGTTCGCGACGCGTACAGCAAATTCGTCCTCATGATCAACCTCGGCACGACCCATCCCGGCGACTTGCGCGGCTACCAGTTGTACCTCTGGAAAAAACGCGGGGTGTTCCAGACGATGGTCTCGCGTCAGTATGGGCCCGGCGGAGCCATTCCCACCTCGCCCAGCTACTCGGAGCTGGAGCTGAGCAACGAAGAAATCGCCGAGATCGAATACCGGTTCGAAGCGTTGCAGCCGTACCAGAAGCCCGGATCGCCCAACTTTGCTGCGGCCGCCCAGTAGCTTCGCCCTTCGGTTCGTTCTGAACGCAATTGCCTGTCAGACGCGGGTGGGAACGCTATCGCGGATCGGATCTGCTCAAGTGTTTGGCGGGCGGGCCGGATGCGAGATGGTGCCGTCGTCTGGATGTCGCGTGGGCGGCGTTCTACGACGGTCCCAGCGTTCGGTTCCAAGCCACGTCGCCGACCCCGCTGTGCGCATTGGCGGCGCGGGCGGCGACAAACAGAAAATCTCCCAGACGGTTCAGGTACCGGATGACGGTCTCTGATACCAGCTGATCGGGCAAGCCCGCCAGCGTTACGACACGCCGTTCGGCTCGCCGACAGACGGTTCGCGCCATGTGCAAGGCGGCCGCTGCCGGGGCGCCGGCAGGCAGGATGAACGCATGGAGCGGCGGCAAAGCTAGTTCGAAGTGGTCGATATCGCCCTCCAGAGCCGTGACGTGCCGGTCCGTAACCAGGGGGATCGGCAGCAATGCGGGATCGGTGGCGGCCAGCTGCGAGCCGAGATGGAACAGTTCGTTTTGCACGCGTTCGATCACCGCGTCCAATTCCGGTGCCAGCCCCAGGGCGCGCGCCATTCCCAACGTCGCATTCAATTCGTCGGCCGTGCCATACGCTTCGACGCGCGGATCGTCCTTGGCCACCCGCTGGCCTGCCAGCAAACCGGTCTGTCCGGCATCGCCGGTCTTGGTGTAGATCTTCATGATCGCTTTCGTAAAGGTAACTTGGATCTTTATGTATTGTGGGCGCGGCGGTTGTGACGACAAGTGGGAGGATCGGGCGAGCGAAATGTGTCACGTGCGATTTTTGCTTCCGTTTTTTTCCTGGGCCGGGCACGAGCTTCAGACCTTGCTTAGCGGCTGACTTCGGCAGATAATCAAGTCCGCCGATCTGCAGAGCTTGGCTCACCGGAATCATGAAAGGGTTCGTCTTGCCGTACCAACGAGAGATCAGCCGCGATCACAAGGCTTGCATTCTGTTTCTTTTGGACCAGTCGTATTCGATGGTCGAGCCGCTGGGGGGCACGCCGCATCGCAAGTGCGACGAACTGGCCAAAGCGGTGAACGCTTGGCTGTACAACATGTCCATTCGGGCCTCGGGGAACGAAGGGGTTCGGGATTATATGGACGTGGGCGTGATCGGCTATCGGACGGATCAACAGGCGAATCCGATCATCGGCCCGGCGCTGGTGGGACCGCTGGCCGGCCATGAACTGGTTTCGATCACCGACATCGGCAATTGTCCGGCGCGGATCGACACGGTACTCCAGCAAATCCGCGACGAGGATACAGGCGAATTGATGGAATTTCCCTCGGAAAGCCCCGTCTGGGTGGATCCGGTGGCCGAAGGCAGCACGCCGATGTGCCACGTGCTGTACCACGCGTATCAGACCTTGAGTCAGTGGATTCAGCAGCATCCGGACAGTTTTCCGCCGATCGTGATCCACATTTCGGACGGGGAATCGCAAGACGGCGATCCGGTGCCGTATGCCGAGGCGATCAAGGGCTTGGCCACCTCGGACGGCAACGTGCTGGTGTTCAACTGTCACGTTTCGATGATGCAGGCCCAGCAGATCGCCTTTCCGTCGACTCCCGACGGATTGCCCGACGAGTTGGCGCGGGTCTTGTTCCACATGTCCAGCGTGTTGCCGGATTCGTTCTATCGCAACGCGGTGGCCGAGGGCCTGTCCTTGTCGCCCGGTGCCCGGGGGATGGCTTTTAATGCGGATTTAGTAGTCTTGGTCAAATTCCTGGACATGGGGACGCGGGCCGCGGTACAGCTGCGTTAAGAATCATGTTGTTCGAACACCGGGCCTTTTGGCTGCCCAAAGACGTACAGAACGCTCAGGCGTATGAGGATGCGTTCGACGTAGATGGCGTCCGCGGATTGGCGGCCGTCTGCGACGGGGTCTCCTCGACGATTTTCGCTGGGCGGTGGGCGGCAATTCTGGCCAAGACCGTCGTGGCGGACCCGCCCGACATCCACGACCAGGGCGTGCTGGATTCGTGGCTCAAGCGGACTCGCGACGCCTGGTCGCAAGCGATTGACGAGACCTCGCTGGCTTGGCACCAGAAACCGAAAATGCTGGACGGAGCCGGAACCACCTTGTTATGGATCGAACTCTCGATGCTCGAGGCCCCCAGCGGCGTTGCCAAGCCGTACCAGTTGCGAGCTTATTCGATCGGCGACTGCTGCCTATTCCATGTCCGCAACGGTCACGTTTTGCAGTCGTTTCCGATCCAGGACAGCTCGCGATTTGAGGACAATCCGCAGGTCATTCGCAGTGTTGCCAAGCGGGGGGAGAGCGTCGCGTTCGAGGCCATGGAAACGCTGTGCAATCCGGGCGACTTACTGGTGCTGGCCACCGATGCGGTCGCGGGATGGACGATGCGTCAGCTGGAGGCGGGAGCGGTCATCGATTGGACCGCGTACTGGAACACGCCTTTGGAGCAATGGCAGCAGTGGCTGCTCGGACTGCGGCAGCAGAATCAGATCCGCTATGACGATTCGACGGTGGTGCTGTTGTGGGTGGGCGGCGAGATGCCCAGCATTCGGCCGATCGCAGTCAAGGAAGACGATCGTCTGCTGGACACGGCCGAAGTTAAGCTGCGGGACGCGATGAAATCGCTCAAAGGTTCCCTCCGCAAGGGCTTGCGCGAATTGGCGGAAAGCAAGTGGCTGAAGGAACCGGGCAAGAAATGAGTACAAGAGCAGCGCTGCCGCGTTACTTAAGACGGGCAGGTTTATATTTGAATGCGGTGGACTCCCGGCTTTACTCCGCGGCCCGGGTTGAATAAAGCGATAGAGAGCGGAGAACTTTTTCGTGCGGGATTTTCTTCGGTAGTGCCAGGGGGCGATTCCTTGATGGTACTGGCTGAGAAAACGAAAGGTCGGTGAGTCAGCAATGGCCGAACCCCTCTTCTATGTCGATCTGTCGGAAGACGCCCGGGACTACCGGCACACCGCCTTGGAGCCCGGTCTGCCGCTATTGGACCGGCAGGGCATGAATTTCGGGATTCTCCGCAAGTGGTTGGGCGATTACATCGCCGAACCGGAGTGGCGGAACGAGAATGTGATCGGTTTCTATATGACCGACGAGGACCGCGGGCGGTTGGAGGACGTGGACTGTCAGCCGGTGACCAAGGGCGAACTGCAGAAACTGTTTGCCCCCGACTTGGATACCCTGCGGGCGAAAATCAAGAAGATCCGGCCCGAATCATCCACCGAGGAAATGGTGTTGCGGATTCTGCGCAAGCATTTTGCCGAACAGACAAACGACTTGGAGAACAGCGACTTCGATTCGTACTTCTTCAAGTGCCGGGCGGGCAAGGAGGACTGGCGGTTGCGGTGGTGCGTCGGCTACCAGCGAGCGGATTTGGAGCCGTTGCGGGCGCGGCTGTGGCGAACTCCGGAGGGTGATTTTCTAGGCGTTCGGCCGCCGGCGGGCGGCAAGGCTCGAAAACGAAAACGCACCGGGCCGCTGGACATTGTGACGTCGCCGTGGTTTGCGATCGCGATGCTGTTGCTGATCGCGTTTTTTCTATATTTCAACCGCCCGACGCTCTCGATCACGCCGACCGAGTGGCGAGGCCCGCTGGGCAGCCGAATTGAATACAAGATCGAGGACCGGCGCTGGTTCTTCTTTCGCGACGATGTGACGCTTCGAGCCTTGGCTCAGTCGAACGATCCGCGCGTCGTGGAATTCGACCGTGGCGGAGTGGCCCAAGCCAAGAGCATCGGCAGGGCTGGGATCTCCTTCCTGCTGGGCAACCGGGCCGTGTTTGCCACCGTCGAAGTCGGTCCGCCCGAGCCGCCGGATTCGCTGGTGATCGAGCCGGGAAGCAGCGTTCGCGTGGCCATCGGTTCCACGTCGAAGCTGAAAGCCATCGGGCGCTACGCCGACGGCAATTCCGTCGATTTGACCAACGCGGTTGACTGGGAAGAATCGGCGGACAAGCGGTTGCTGGTGCTTCAAGAATCGCAAAAAGGCCTGATCCAGGGTGACAGTGCCGGGGCGACGAAAGTCGTGGCGCGTTTTCCGGCGCTGAAAGACGATGGGACGCAACCCGAAGCTGCGATCGATGTCGAGGTGGTCCTGGCCGATTTCAAATCGCTGGCGATTCGCTTGGAACCGCCGACGTTTGCCGTCGGTCAGAGCAGCCGCGTGAACGTGCGCGGGATTGACGCCGCTGGCCAAGAGCATTCGTTGGTCGGCTCGTCGCTGCTGAAATTGTCGGTCGATCCCGCGACCGCGGCGAGCGTCGACAGCGAGTATTTGCTGGGGCGGGCGGAAGGCTCCGGCTCGGTGCGGGTCAGCTACGCCAACCTGGAGCGGACGGAGGCATTCACCGTGGCCGGCCGGATGCTGGCCGAGGACGTGTTTTTCGTTTCTCCCAGCGAGATCACCAACTCCGTGGTGTATGAATTGATTCCGTTGAACGTCACGGCCGGCAGCGACGCGCCGATCGAAGCGCGGTCGGACGATGAATCCATCGTCGGCGTGTTCCGCACCGAGGGAGAAAACGCCGGTTACGAGGTGTGGCTGGCCGCCAAACGCGTGGGGCAGACCGAGGTCACGGTCTCGCAGAACACGGCGAAAGGGCCCAAATCGCAGAAGATCAAAGTCACCGTGACCGACGGGCGGATCGAGTCCTTGGACTTTGCCCCTCCCGTGTATACGCTGCGCGTTGGCCAGCCGGACAAGGCAAACTTGGTCGGAACGACCCACGACGGGCGGATCGTCAAGATCTGGCCCGAGGCGCTGGGTTGGGAGAAGCAGCCGCGAATCGAAAACGTTCAGTTGAACAAGCAGACGTTGGTGATGCGGCCGCTGGAAGCAACCGAGATCCCGCAGGATCTGCAAGTGCGATTGGGCCCCAGCGGCCTGGTCGCCAACGGGACGGTCGAGGTGCGGGGCGGGACATTGCTGGCCCGCGTGACGGATCTGGACGTCGATGCGTGGAGCGTTCATCCGCCGGTGCCCGCGCGCGGCAGGTACATCAGCGCCGGCGGGTATTTGGGCGACAACGCCTTTCTCTTCGATCCGGACCGCGGCGGACTGGTCGTCGGCCGGATCAACGACCCCTTCGCTCCTTTGGCGGCTCATCAAGGCGACCTGATCACCGAAGTCAACGGCATCTCGTTGGTAGGGATGAGCCCGGACGAGTTGGCTGCGTATTTCCGCGACCATCCCGTTCTGCCGGGCGACGTGCTTCGTTATCAAGGCACCGACGGCTTGTTGGGGGCCACGTTATTGGGCGTGGATGTCGGTGCGGTGCCCGATTTCAAGCAGATCGACGTTGCGGCGCGGAACGTTTCAACACAGAGTTTCGATGCCGAATTGAGGCTGTATCTGCGGCAGCCGGGCGATTACCGCCTGGTCGATGACGTGGGAACCGTGCTGTGCGATTGGTCGCCGTTCCCCTCCGACGCGACCCCGTTGATGGTTGCGACGAACATTCCGCGCAGCGCCGAAGACGAGTACGACTTGTACATCGAGCGGAGAACGGACGACAGGATTCGCAAGTTTCAAGTTCAGTTCAGTCTGGCGGCCGCGGCACGGCGGGCGGTAACCGAGCCG
>Ga0351863_10257_pt2 | contig 14484 bp, 7 predicted proteins | sample TotcelHFGM3001L8_FD_206777 | JGI IMG/M metagenome (GOLD analysis project Ga0351863, IMG submission 206777) | Enriched cells from coal bed in the Powder River Basin, Montana, United States - Total cells FGM rep2 HSBNCT.FGM.300.1.L8 ... | reverse complement strand
CTCTGTGCAGCCTGCAGGGCCAGCTTGCCGCTGGGGGCGGGCCGGACCTTGTAGCCGCGGTCCTTCAACAGACCGGACAGCACCTGCAAATTGGCCGGGGTATCGTCGACGATCAGGATGTCGGGCTCGGTCTTCCGAGCCGGTCGTACGCGGTTCACAGCGTACCTCCGTTCTCGATGATGCAACTTAATTTTTCATATTCGTACCGCTCGGCCAGTTGCTGCAGGGCGTGCGCAGCGCGCGGTTCGTGGCGGCGTCCCTGATCGATCAAGGCGAGCAGTTGCTCCAGATCCGCGTTGGCGACGGCCGCCTGCATTTGGACGAGCAGATCCGCCGGCCAGCGACTTAGATCCGGGCGTGCCGTTTCGCCGTCCGGACGGGTTCCGGGGGGTGTGTTTGCCGAAGACTCGGAGGGTTCATAGAAAAACTCCACGCCCGTGAGTCGGCGGATCTCTTCCAGCAGTTCGTCCGTGCGGAACGGTTTGCCGAGGAAGGCATCCGCGCCGGCCGCCAGCGCTTGACGGCGGCTCTCTTCCCAAACGCTGGCCGTCAGCGCGATGATCTTCGGCAACGACCCCCCCGGGGCGGCTCGAACTCGCCGGATGACTTCCCAGCCGTCCATTCCCGGCATCCGCAGATCGACCACCAGCACGTGCGGCCGCCAGCGCCGGCAGGCGGCGATCGCGGCGAGACCGTCCGAGGCTTCGTCGGTCTCGAACCCCACGGCGGCGAGGGTCTCCCGAAGCAGCATACAGTTGTCCTGGTGATCGTCGACAATCAGTACGCGCCGTGCCGATTGACCGGCTTGCAGCCCTTGGACGCGGCGCGGCTCGGGCCGGACCGGTGTCGAATTGTCGGTCAGCGGCGCCAAGGGGACTGCCAGGCGGAACACGGACCCTCGCCCCGGCTCGCTGCGCACGGTGATGTCACCGCCCATCAGTCGTGCAAATTCCCGGCTGATCGCCAATCCCAGCCCCGTGCCGCTGCCCGCGTCTCGCCCGCTTTGGGTCTGTTCGAAATGCTCGAACAGCCGATCCCGTTCCGCGGGCGAAATGCCGGGCCCCGTATCCTCGACCTCGGCCAGCAAACGCCAGGTGCCCGTCGCTTCCGCCTCGCTGGACACGCGCAGCACAACTTGCCCACGCTGGGTGAACTTGACGGCATTGGCCAGGAGATTGATCAACACTTGCCGCAGCTTGCTCTGATCGGCCAGCACGCGTCCCGGCACGCCGGCGGCGCGTTCGACGGCAAAACGCAGTTGCTTGGTTTCGGCACGCTCGCGGAACATCAATTCCAGATCCTGCAGCAGCACGTCCAAGTCGCAAGGGCCCAGATTCAACGATACCCGGCCGGCTTCGATCTTGGACATCTCCAGAATGCCGTTCAGCAAGCCGAGCAAGTGTTCGCCGTTGCGGCTGACGGCATCCATCCGCTGGCGTTGCTGCGCGGTCAAGGCGGGATCGGCCAGCAGCAGTTGCGAAAAGCCGAGGATGGCGTTCATCGGCGTGCGAATCTCGTGGGACATGTTGGCCAGGAACGAACTCTTGGCACGATTGGCTTGTTCCGCCGCGTGCCACGCTTCCAAAGCCTCCCGCATCGTGCGTATCGCGATTTGCCGCGCCTCTTCCAACTCCGCCGTGCGGCGGCGAACCCGTTGCTCCAATTCCGCGTTCAGCTTCCGCAACGATGCCTCGGCCTGACGGCGGGCGCGGCGTTCTTCCACCACCGTCAAGGCGTTCTCGATCGCCGGGACCAGGCGTTCGAGATGATCCTTGAGGATGTAATCGGCGGCTCCGATGCGCAGGCAATTCACCGCTTGCTCGTCGCCCAAAGCACCCGTGAGAACCACCACCGGCACCCCTGGACACTGCCGCCCGGCGAACCGTATCGCCGCCTCGCCGCTGTAGCCGGGGATCCCGTAATCACAAAGGATGACGTCGAACGATTCCCGTTCCACGACGGACTCGAACGCACTTCTTTCACCCACCAGCGTAACGTCGCAAGCCAGGCCGTCCGCTCGAAGCTTGCGCTGCACGATCTCGGCGTCGTAGCTGCTGTCCTCCAGGTGCAGAATCCGCAAGGGATGATTCATGGCGGTTAAAACGTGAGGGCCAGGATGCGGTCTGCCATCAAGCGGGCACCCAGTTCCGTATAAGCGATGGCTGCCGCACAGTCCGGCGCCGAATACACGACGGGCACGCCGGTCTTCAAAGCCTGCAGGTTCTGGTCTCCGCAGGGCGGGATGACGCCGACAATCGGACACGTCAATTGACTCCGCGCGTAACCGACCGTAATCAACGTGCCGGCCGAAGACTGATGGAGGATCAACAAAGCGCCCACCAAACCGCTCGTGACCTGACAGGAGACGACACGGTCGAGCACCGCCCGAGCCATGGCCAAGCAGGTCGATTCCAACTCGAGAGCCAGAACGACGAAATCACAGGCGCGGAAAGCCGCCCGGCTGGCGGGGGATGATTGGCAGGGCAGATCCACGATCACGTAGTCGAACATCCCGCCGAGCGTGTCCAACAGATCCTCGGCTTGCCGCGCCGCGATTTCCCGCCGGTCGTCCAGCGTCTGGGGGGAGAGCAGCAGCTGCACGCCGCTGCGGTGCTGCGTCAAGTGCTTGCTTACCGCCGCCGAATTCAGGCCGCCGCTGAGCGGCAGGTCCAGCAAGGCTTCTAAGTTTCGCTCCGCGGGGACCCCCAGTTGATGAGCGATCGTACCGGGCGAGGCATGCAGCTCCAGGACGGCGACCGAACGCTGGGGAGCGGTCATGGCAAGGGCGGTGTTCACCGCGGCGGTGGTGACGCCCACGCCCCCTTTGGCGCCGAGGAAGCCGATTCGCCGGCCGCGTTTGGCCGCGGAAGGAACGCCCGCGGCGACCGCGACCGCGGCGGCGCGATTGCGCAACGCCGCGCGCACGCGCGTCCTCACGATCAACTCCGAAAACGGCTTGGAGATGTGATCGATCGCCCCTCCCTCCAAGCTGGCCGCTACGTCCGATTCCGCCGTCAAGGCGGTGATGATGATCACCGGGATGTGGCACGTCCTGGCGTCCGCCTTGAGCCTGCAGAGTGTCTCGATGCCGTCCAGCACGGGCATCATCACGTCCAAAAGGATCAAATCCGGCATTTCCCGGTGCACGACGGACAGCGCCTGTTGCCCGTCGCCGGCCTCCAGCAGCAAGTAGGCTTCCCCGCCCAGCGTATGGCGCAACAAGGTGCGGATGATCTCGTCATCGTCAACGATCAGGATTTTGGGCGGATTCATCTAAGATGGCCTCGGGCACGTTTTCAAAGCTGTAGTATCCCTTGACAGCCGGCATGGTTTCAAGCCCCCCGCTGCCGGATTCTGCCGCGCGTCGCCCCGGTCTGCAGCGACGCAAATGCTCCCGATACGATCCGAGTTGGCGACCGATATCAAAAAACGCCTCTCGTCAGGGGGGCGGGCGGTTGCGGGTCTCGCCGGCCGCCGGTCATGAAGCTCTGCCCAAGCAGACCAAGCAGATATCATCCGACTGCGGGCGGTCGCCGATGAACCGCTGGACCGCGCCGATGACCGTTCCGCCCAACGTCTCGACGCCGCTGCCGGCATTTTGCAGGTGCTCGCGGATCCGGTCGGTGTGGAAGGCCTTGCCGTGCGGGTCCAGGGCGTCCGAGACGCCGTCGGTATAAAGAGTGATCGATTCTCCCGGACTCAGCGTGATCGCGGTCTCCTGGTACTTGGTGCCGGGGATGATTCCCAACGGCACGCCGGACACGTTCGCGCCAAGTTCCTCGATCGTTCCGTCGGCCCGGCGGCACAAAGGCGGCATGTGGCCCGCGTTAACCATCATGACATGATGCGTGCGGGGATCGAGGACCAAAATCGCCATCGTGACGAACCGCTCGATTTCCAGGTGGCACAAGCGATCGTTCAATTTGTTCATGGCGTCGCCGGGGCGGCTCTCGGTCGCCAAGCAGAATTTAGCTTCAGCCGAAACGCGGGCCATGACCATCGCCGCCGCCATGCGTTTGCCGGCGACGTCAGCCACTAATACGGCCAGCCGGCCATTAGGAAGCTCGATGTAGTCATAATAGTCTCCGCCCACAAGGACCGCAGCTCGATAATAATCGAAAAACTCGTAACCGGCGACGCTGGGAGGACATTTGGGCAAAAAGGCGCGCTGGACTTCGTTGGCCAGTTGCAGATCCTGGTCCATCTCTTTACGCCGCATTACCCATTCATGGAACTGCGCGTTTTCAATCGTCATCCCGGCCTGAATCGCCACGCTGGCGAGCAACTCCAGATCCTCCTGCTGGAACGATTTCTGGGGGTTCAGTGTATCCAGCTGAATGACACCGATCGCGTTGCCTCGCGAATCCAGCAGCGGGACGCACACGGCGGCACAGATACCGCTCGCCACGACGCTGTCCGCGGCATCGGTGGGGATTTCCTTCAACAGCAGCGCTTGCTTGGACTCGACGACGCGACGGACGAGCGTTTGGCTGATGCAGACCGCCTCTCGGCCGGACTGGCGAGCTTTGATCCAGCGGGGGATCAAGTCGCCCCGGTGGTCGGCCAGGACGATCAGGCCGCGGTCCGCGTGGACAAACACCCGGAATAGGCTATCCAGCACTTTGGGCAGCACCGCGTCCAGGGTCAGGGTCCGGCCAAGTTCGCGGGTGATGTCAAACATGACACGCAGCTTGACTTCGGCGCTCACCGTCGCGGAAGCCGTTGCCGTCGCGTGCCCGACATCCAGTTGCGACCGGATCGTCGAACTGGAATTCGAGTCGTCGCCGACAATGCCGGGCAAGGGGTCGGCGACGTTGTCTTCGGAGCATCGGAAGACGAGCGTCCGGACCCTGCCAATGGTAATCCGGTCCCCGTCCCGCAACCGTTCCGGCTGCCTGGGCCGCAAGTCGCGGCCGTTGAGCGACGTGCCGTTTCGGCTGCTCAAATCCGCGACGTAATAGCCGTCGCCGTCGCCCTTGATGTGCGCGTGCCGCTGGCTGACGTGCACATCGTCAATCCGATATTCGACGTCCCGGCGGCCGATGGTGATCGCCCCGTCGGCTAGATCGACGCGTTTTCCCGCCCGCGGACCGTCTTCTTCGATCAGATAAGCTCCCGCCATGGCAAACGCAATCCATTCTCGCAGTTACCGCGCACGACTTTATCTACCATTATGTTTTGCTGCAGCCGGCCAATTTAGTCAAGACGGCTTGGAAACGGCCGGCTGTAGCGCTTCGCGTGGGAACTCATTCGCGCCAATCGGAGAAGAACCTCAAGATCACCGCCGACACGATGTGCCGTCATTCGAATAGGGCGCGGGATCGGCCAACCCATTCTCGCCGAATCCTCGCAGACGCAGCAGACAGGCATCGCAACCGCCGCACGCGGTACCGTCGGCGGCCGGGTCGTAACAGCTGGAAGTCACAGCATAATCCACCCCCAGTTCCAATCCGCGGCGAATAATCTGCGCCTTGGTCAAATGGATCAGCGGCACATGGATCTTCACCGGCCGCCGTCCCTCGACCGCTGCCTTGGTCGCCAAGTTGGCCATCCGCTCGAAAGCCTCAATGTACTCGACGCGGCAATCCGGATAGCCGCTGTAGTCCAACGCATTGACGCCGATAAAGATGTCTCCGGTATCCAGCGTCTCCGCCCAGGCCAGCGCCAACGAAAGAAATATCGTGTTTCGCGCCGGGACGTATGTGATGGGAATCCCGTCGCCGATCTCCTCCGCGGTGCTCCTCTTGGGCACATCGATCTCATCTGCCGTCAGAGCCGAGCCGCCGAATTGACGCAGATCAACGTCCATCACAATATGTCCTGCCAAGCTCATCGACGTAGCGATCCGCTCAGCAGCCGCGAGTTCTGCCGCGTGACGCTGGCCATAACGAAAACTGATGCCATAAACGGCGAAGCCTTCGCTCCGAGCAATCGCTGCACAGGTTGCGGAGTCCAGTCCGCCGCTGAGCAGTAACACCGCCCGGCACGACATGCAGACATTCGGGTTAACCAAGGTGGAATTCAAGCTTGGAGTCACTTCTTCTTTTTAGAAAAAATTGGCGAGTTCGTTCATTGTCCGCCGGCGCCTATCGCAATACCATCAATCAGTGTTGATGTGTTAGCGGGTGTGGTCGGGATGGTTTTTCGAAGCGGAACTGCTTCGGTATGATATCAAACGGGGAGGTTTCCATGAAGTGCCAAGGGAATCGTCTGAGCCGGCGTAATTTCTTGACAGTCGGTGCGGTAGGAGGGCTGGGCTTGAGTCTGGCGGCCTTCCTTCAGCTGCGGCAGGCTCAGGCCCAGCAGAAACATTACGATTTCATAGCAGCCAAAGCGGACAGCGTGATTCACATCTTCCTGCCGGGGGGAATCGCGCACCAGGAATCGTTCGATCCCAAGCCGTATTCACCGATCGAATATCGCGGCGAGATGGGAACGATCAAGACGAACACGGGCGAAGTCGTCAGCGAGACGATCCCGCAGTTGGCGAAGATCGCCGACCGCTATGCGATCATCCGCAGCATGACGCATGGGGAAGCGGCCCATGAACGCGGCACGCACAATATGTTTACGGGTTACCGGCCGAGCCCGGCGCTGCAGTTCCCCAGTTTTGGGAGTGTGATCAGTCACGAATACGGACCGCGGAACAACCTGCCGCCTTATGTTTGCATTCCCAATACGCCGAACATCTATGCGACCAACGGCTACCTGAGTTCGTCCTTTGCGCCGTTCAGCCTGGGATCGGATCCGGCCTCCGGCGGCTTCAAGGTGCGTGATCTCAGTCTGCCCGGCGGAGTGACGGACGAGCGGTTTGCCCGTCGGCAAAGCGCCTTGGAGGCGGTGAACTACTATTTCGCGCAACGGGACAAGTCCGACAATGTCGCCGCGATGGACACGTTTTACGAACGCGCCTACAGCATGATCAGTTCGCCGCAAGCCCGCGAGGCGTTTGACCTCGAAAAGGAAGATTCCAAATTGCGCGACCGTTACGGCCGCAACGCAGCCGGCCAGCGGATGCTGATGGCCCGGCGACTGGTCGAAGCCGGCGTACGGATGGTGACCCTGACGTACGGCAGTTGGGACATGCACAATGCCGTCACGCCCGGCATGCGTTCCCAGATGCCGGCTTTGGATCAATCGCTGGCGACGCTGCTGCTCGACCTCGAGGAGCGCGGATTGCTGCAGCGAACGCTGGTCATGGTCTCCAGCGAATTTGGACGGACGCCGAAGATCAATCAGACCGCAGGCCGCGACCACTGGCCCAAGGTGTTCAGCGTCCTGCTCGCCGGTGGCGGCATCAAGGGGGGCGTGATTCACGGCATGTCCGACGCCACCGCGGCCGAACCGGAACTCGACCCCGTTGGACCGGAGGATTTAGCGACGACGATGTACCACCAGTTGGGCATCATCGCCGACAAGGAATTGATGGCGCCCGGCGATCGGCCGATCGAAATCGTGGACGGCGGGCATGTCATCAAGTCGCTGGTCGCGTAGTCTCTCTGCGTTTGCCCAGCGTTTTCCGCCTGACGCGGCCTGACGGCCGTAAACCGAGACGTACGTCAGGCTTTCCAGCTTGGCCGTTTGGGCTGGAAGCCTGACGTGCAAGATGCGAGCCCGCCCTACCGACCGAAGACTTTCACGAGGTTGCCATGCGTTTTTTATCCCGCCTTGCCGTTTGGTTGTTGATCTTGGCCGGCGCGACGCCCGCGGCGGCCGTCTCGCCGGTGGTGAACGCCGTCAGTCCCTCCGGCTTCCAGCGGGGAACGGAAGTGGAAGCGACGTTTTCGGGCGCTCGGCTCGCCGATGCGCAGCAGCTGTTGTTCTACTCACCGGGGATCGAAGTCGCCGAGTTCAAAGCCGAAAGCGACTCGGTGGTGAAAGCCAAGCTGAACATCCGTTCGGATTGCCGCTTGGGCATTCATGCGGTCCGGCTGCGGTCCGCCACGGGCCTCAGCGATTTGCGGACTTTCACGGTGGGACCGTTGCCGGAGATTGCCGAGCAGGAACCGAACAACGACTTCGATTCGCCTCAAGTCGTGCCGCTGGGTTGCACGCTCAGCGGAGTCGTGCAGAACGAAGACGTAGATTACTACGTCGTCGAAGCCAAGAAAGGCGACCGGATCACCGCCGAGTTGGAGGGAATCCGGCTGGGCTACACCTTTTTCGACCCCTATTTGGCGATTCTGAACGCCGACCGATTCGAATTGGCGCGCAGCGACGACGAAGCCTTGTTGCGGCAGGACTGTCTGTGCGCCATCGTGGCCCCGGAGGACGGAAAATACGTGATTCAAGTGCGCGAAAGCGCGTACGGCGGCAGCGCTACGGCCTTCTACCGCTTGCACATTGGAAAATTTCCGCGGCCCACCGCCGTCTTTCCGCCAGGCGGCCAGCCGAGCGAATCGCTGATGGTCCGCTGGATCGGCGATCCTGCCGGATCGTGGACCGAACAGGTCACGCTGCCGAGCACCGCCGACCCCGGGTTCGGCCTGTACGCGCAGGATCCTCACGGCGTCTCACCATCGCCCAACGTGATCCGCGTCACGGACTTGCCGAACACGCTCGAAATCGAACCGAACGACTCGCTCGCGCAAGCGACTCCGGCCGCCGGGCCGGGTGCGTTCAACGGCATCATCGAACAGCCCGGCGACGTGGATTTTTTCAAGTTTTCGGCCAACCAAGGCCAGCAATACGACGTTCGCGTTCACGCCCGCGTCACCTTGCGTTCTCCGCTGGACCCGGTGCTGGTCATCCATCGCGCCAACGGTGCGGCCCTGGCCAGCAACGATGACAGCGGCGGCCCGGATTCGTATCTGCGTTTCAACGCTCCGGCGACCGAGGATTATTACATCCAAATCCACGATCACTTGCGTTCCGGCGGCGAGGGATTCGTGTATCGCGTCGAGGTTACGCCCGTCCAGCCGGCGCTGACGATGACGCTGCCCGAAGTCCAACAGTACGTCCCGGTCGTCTTGCCCGTGCCCCGCGGAAATCGGATGGCCCTGATGGTCAACGCGGCTCGCATCGACTGGGGCGGCGAACTGAACGTCGCCTTGGAAGGACTGCCGCAGGGGCTGAATTTTCAGACAGTGCCGATGGCGGCGGACCGTACGACGGTTCCGGTGTTGTTCACCGCCGCGGCCGATGCACCGCTGAACGGAACGCTGGCGCAAGTGATCGGCCGGCCGACGGACGCCAATGTGCCGGTCGTCGGCCAGTTGGAGCAGCGAACGATGCTGGTTCGCGGCCAGAACAATGCCGACGTTTGGGGCCACACGGCGGACCGCATGGCGGCTGCGGTGACGGAATCCGTGCCATTTGAGATCGAGATCGCCCCGTCGCAAGCGCCGATTGCCCGGCAAGGTTCCAAACAACTGAAGATCGTCGCCAAACGGCAGGAAGGATTCACCCAGCCGATCGCGTTGCGATTGCTGTACACGCCGCCTGGGATCGGAGCATCGGGTTCGATCTCGATGCCCGGAGACCAAACCGAAGCCGAAATTCCCCTGACCGCCAACGCCAATGCCGCCCTGGGCACGTGGCCCATCATCGTGGTCGGCAGCGCGACGGTCGGCAACGGCGCCGTCGAAGTCGCCAGCCAGATGGCCCAGTTGGTCATCGCAGATTCGTACTTTGCCTTCTCGTTCGACAAGGCCGCTGGCGAACTCAATCAAGAGGCTCAGATGATCGTCAAGATCGAGAACAAGACGGAATTCGAAGGCGCCGCGACCGCGGAACTCTTGGGTCTGCCGGCGAATACCTCGACCGCGCCGGAGCCGCTGAAATTCACCCGCGAATCGGTCGAACTCGTATTCCCCATCAAGATCGACCAGACTGCCAAGCCCGGCGTGTACAAGACCTTGGTCTGCCGCGCCGTGGTGACGCATGCGGGCGAGCCGGTGATGCATACGCTGGGCACCGGCGAGTTGCGGATCGACGAGCCGCTGCCGCCCAAGCCGGCCGCGGCCCAGCCTGTGGCCCAGCCAGCACCGCCGCCGCAACCCGCGGCGCCCGCACCGCCCCAGCGTCTGAGCCGCTTGGAACAGCTGCGTTTGGAGAAAATGAAAGAACTTGAAGCCGCAAAGTAGCGGCGGCAGAACAGGCAGATGAATCTGACTTCTAACTTCTGACTTCTAACTTCTGGCTTCTGACTTCTAACTTCTGACTTCTGACTTCCCATTAACCAGGGAGCAAGACCCGTGCGACTATCCGCCATTTTCGCCATCCCGATCCTGCTAGGCACGTCTGCCGCAGTTTCGGCGGCCAACGTTACCCGCATTGACATCTATCCGCCGGACATCCAGCTGAATACCAAACTGGATTTCCAGCGATTGATCATCGTCGCCACGCGGGATGACGGAGTCACCACCGACGTCACGTCGGCGGCCTCCGTCGGCTTGGCCGATTCGGCCCTGGTTCGCCTCGACGGGCGAACGGCCTACCCGACGGCTGACGGTGAGACGACCCTGGAGGCCGAGTACCAGGGATTCAAAGCGTCCGCGACCGTGGCCGTCAAAGAAGCGGCCGCCGAACGGCCGATCAGTTTCCATCTGGACGTCATGCCCGTGCTGATGCGGGCCGGATGCAATACCGGCAGCTGCCACGGCGCTGCGCGAGGCAAGGACGGCTTTAACCTGTCGCTGTTCGGCTTCGACCCCAAAGGCGACTATCATCGGATCACCCGCGAGGAAACCGTTCGCCGCATCAACCTGGCGGTTCCCGAGTCGAGTCTGCTGATCGAAAAAGCGATCGGTTCCGTGGCACACACGGGCGGCAAGCGATTCGAAAGCGACAGCCAGTACAACAAGACGCTGCTGCGATGGCTGGAAGCCGGGGTTCCGCTGGACGCGAACGAGCCGCCGACCGTCTCCGAACTGCAGATTTTCCCGCCCAAAGCGGTCATCGAAGGAGCGGGCTCGGCACAGCAGTTCCTGGCACGCGCGATCTACACGGACGGCACCGACCGCGATGTCACGGATCTGGCCGTCTTCCTGACCAGCAACGAGAACTCGGCGGCCGTCAATCCCGACGGCTTGGTGACGGCCGGCGCACGCGGGGAAGCGTTTGTGATGGGCCGCTTCGAGACCCACACGGTCGGCAGCCAAGTGCTGGTTTTGCCGCAAGACATGCCGTACACGCCGCCTCCGATCACGGGCAATTATGTCGACCAGTTCGTGGGGGACAAACTGCTCAAGCTTCGCATCCTGCCCAGCGATATATGCAGCGATGAAGAGTTCCTCCGCCGCGTGACGCTCGATATCGCGGGGATGTTGCCGACCGAAGAAGAGTACCGCGAGTTCCTGGCCGATGCGGCGGCGGACAAGCGAGCGCAGCTGATCGACCGCTTGCTGGCCCGCAAGGAATTCTCCGAAATCTGGGCCATGAAGTGGTCGGAGTGGCTGATGGTCAAGTCGAACAACCAAGTCAGCTACAAGTCGATGTTCCTGTACAGCAGTTGGCTGACGGACAAGATCGCCCGCAACGAGCCGCTAGACGACATGGTCCGCGACCTGTTGTCTGCCACCGGCGGGACGTTCACGAGTCCGGCGACGAACTTCTATCAAATCGAACGCGATACCCTGAAGACGGCCGAGAACGTCGCTCAAGTGTTCATGGGCTTTCGCACCCAGTGCGCCCAGTGCCATAACCACCCGTTCGATCGCTGGACGATGAATGACTATTACAGCTTTGCCGCGTTCTTCGCGCAGATCGGCCGCAAACAGGGCGAGGACTACCGCGAGACGATCGTGTTCAACTCGGGCGGCGGCGACGTGCGGCATCCGCTCGGGGGCCGCCCGATGCCGCCCAAGTTTTTGGGTGGTGAACAGCCCGACGTCCAGGGCAAGGACCGCCGCATCGTCCTGGCCGAGTGGTTGACGTCACCGGAGAATCCCTATTTCGCCACCAATGTTGCCAACCGCGTCTGGGCCCATTTCTTCGGCCGAGGCATCGTCAACGAGGTCGACGACGTCCGCATCAGCAACCCACCCAGCAACCCGGAGTTGTTCGAAGCCCTCGGCAAGAAACTGGTCGAGTATCAATACGATTTCAAACAGCTGGTCCGCGATATCTGCAATTCCCACGCTTACCAGCGCAGTTTTGTCCGCAACTCGAGCAACGAGACGGACGAGAGCAATTTTGCCCACGCCAACGTTCGCCGCATCCCCGCGGAAATGCTGCTCGATTGCCTCAACCAGGTGACCCAGACGCGAGAGAAATTCCGGGGCCTCCCGCTGGGCGCCCGCGCGGTCCAGATCGCCGACGGCGAGACGAGCACCTATTTTCTGACCACGTTCGGCCGCGCCAAACGCGAGACCGTATGCGTGTGCGAAGCCACCACCGATCCGACGCTGTCCCAAGCGCTGCACATGCTCAACGGCGAAGCCGTGCAAGGCAAGATCGCGCAGGGCGGCGTGGTAAAGAAACTCCTGGACCAGGGCCAAACGCCGGAACAGGTGATCGAATCGCTGTACGTCCGCAGTTTGACCCGCAGGCCCACTGCGGACGAACGGGAAAAGCTGCTGGCCATCGTCGCCGCCGCGGAAAATCCTCAAGCCGGACTGGAAGACGTGTTCTGGGCCGTCCTGAATTCACGCGAGTTTGTGTTCAACCATTAAAACCTCACTCACTCTCGGTACCTGATATGTGTATTCACTTTCGCTACGTCGCCCGCAGTTTGCGAGCTGTCTCGATCGCCTGCTGTGCGCTGGCCGCCACGTGGAGCCAGGCGGCCGACGAGGCCAAGCCCGCCGACGAGGGCCCCAAGATCACCTATGCCGAACACATCCAGCCGATCTTGCGGGAACACTGCCTGATCTGCCACAACCAGAACGAGACCAAAGGCGGTCTCGCCCTGGATAACTATGCCGCCGTCATGGAAGGCGGCAGCAGTGGGGAGGTCGTGTTCGCAGGCGACCTGGACAGCTCGCGGCTGTGGGCGCTGGTCAATCGCGACGAACAGCCCTACATGCCGCCGAACCAAGATCGCATCGCCGACGCCAAGCTCGATCTGCTAAAGCGGTGGATTGAGCAAGGCGCGTTGCAGGACGTGGGCTCGAAAGTGGCTGTCAAGAAGAAAGCGACGCTGGCTTTGTCGGGCCCGGTCAGTACGGGCCGCCCGGAGGCTCCCGCCATGCCCGAAGGCTTGTGGAAGCAGCCGGTCGTCTACACGTCGCACCCCGGTGCCGTCACCGCGCTGGCGGCCAGTCCCTGGGCGCCGCTTGTCGCCGTGGCGGGGCAAAAACAGGTCGCCTTGTATCATGCGGATAACGGGCAATTGCTGGGCATCCTGCCATTTCCCGAAGGCGTGCCATACGTCGTTCGTTTCAGCCGCGACGGCTCGTTGCTGCTCGCCGCGGGCGGCCGCGGCGCTCATTCGGGCTGTGCCGTCTTGTTCGACGTCAAGACGGGCCGCCGCATGGCCAAAGTGGGTGATGAACTGGATGCCGTGCTGGCTGCCGACGTCAGTCCGGATCTGGCCCGAATCGCGCTCTCCGGCCCGCAACGTCTGATCCGCATCTATGCGACCGACACGGGCGAAAAAGTGCACGAAATCAAGAAGCACACCGACTGGGTGTATGCCATCGCGTACAGCCCGGACGGCGTGTTGCTGGCCACCGCCGATCGTGCGAACGGGCTGTTTGTCTGGGAAGCCGATACGGCCCGGCAGTACCTGGATCTGCGCGGCCACACCGGTGCCGTCAGCGGTCTCGCGTGGCGGCCGGATTCCAACGTTCTGGCCAGTTGCAGCAATGACGGGACCGTCAAACTGTGGGAGATGGTCGAGGGCAAGAACGTCAAGAATTGGAATGCGCACGGCGGCGGCGTCCAGCGTGTCGAGTACACCCATGACGGCCGTCTGGCAACGGTGGGCCGCGATAACACGGCCAAGCTGTGGGACGGCGAAGGAAAACAGCTGCGCCAATTCCCGGGCTTTCCGGAACCGGCCCTAAGGGTGGCCTTTACGCGCGACGGAAATCGAGTCGTCGCAGGCGACTGGTCCGGCCAAGTGCAGATGTGGGAAGCGGCCGACGGCAAAGTCGTCTGCAGTTTGGCGCCGAATCCTCCCACGCTGGCCATGATTGTCGAGGCCGCGCAAGCGAAATTCAATGCCGCCCAGGCTGCCGCGCAACAAGCGCAAGCCGAGCTGGCTACAATCCAAACGGCGGCTACCGAAAAAGCCGCCAGCGTTCAGGCTACCGCCGCGCAAGCGGAATCCGCCGCAACGGCGGCCCAGCAGGCGGATGCTGCTCGGCAGGCCGCCGAGCAAGCCGTGCAGACCGCCGCCAACGCTTTGAAAACGGCCACCGAGGCACTGGCCACCGCACGAACCGCCAACACCCAAGCCGCTCAGGCCGCCACGAAAGCGGCCAAGCTGCTGGAGGAAAAGACCGCTACGGCAAAGGCTGCGGCGGACAAGGTCGCACAATCGGCCGCGGAAGACCAGGGGCCGGCTAAGCAGGCTGCCGAAGCGGCCGAGGCCGAACG
>Ga0351863_10315_pt1 | contig 14591 bp, 9 predicted proteins | sample TotcelHFGM3001L8_FD_206777 | JGI IMG/M metagenome (GOLD analysis project Ga0351863, IMG submission 206777) | Enriched cells from coal bed in the Powder River Basin, Montana, United States - Total cells FGM rep2 HSBNCT.FGM.300.1.L8 ... | reverse complement strand
CAACAGCAGGAGGCTCGCGAGGCGCTGCCCGAACTCGATGCCGCGGAACGCGCGCTCCGCCGGCGACTCGCCCCTATCGGCGGCGCCCGCCTGGAACGCAAGAAGTTCGCCATCGCGGTACATTACCGCGAGGTCAGCGGCGAAGAAAGAATTCGGCAGGTTGAGGACGCAGTCGATGCGACTTTGGCGGAGGGCGCCGGATTGCGCAAACGGGGTGGAAAGAAGATTTTCGAACTGCAACCGGACGTCGCGTGGGACAAGGGGCATGCCGTTTCCTGGCTCCGCGAGGCGCTGGGCCTCGACCGCCCCGACGTCGCGGTGATGTATCTCGGCGACGATGTCACGGACGAAGACGCTTTCCGCGTTTTGAGCGAAAAGGAAAAGGGCATGGGCATCCGAGTCGGCGAACCGGACGCTGCGACCCAAGCTTTGTATTCCTTGCGGAATTGTGACGAGGTCGAGGAATTCCTCCGAGCATTGCTGCGGATGCTCTCGAAGAAAGCACGACACGAATCATGACGGAAACCAACTCGACCGTCTCCGACGCCTGGGCGCTGACGTATGACGCTTGGGATCCGGACAACCAGCCGCTGCGCGAGGCGCTATGCACGCTGGGCAACGGCTTCTTCGCCACCCGAGGCGCCGCCGAAGAAGCCACCGCCGGTGGGCCGCACTACCCGGGCACCTATCTCGCCGGGGGATACAATCGGCTGGAGAGCGAAATCTCCGGCCGCGTGATCGAACACGAAGATCTCGTCAACTGGCCTAACTGGCTTTGCCTCGGTTTCCGGGTCGAAGGCGAGGACTGGTTCGATATCGGTTCGACCGATTTGCTCAGCTTCCGGCAAACGTTGAATTTCCGGGAGGGAATCTTAGAGCGGCATATCCGCTTTCGTCATGCCGGCCATCGCCAAACCGCGTTGGTGAGCCGGCGCTTGGTTCATCTGGCCGACCCGCACCTGGCTGCCGTCCAGTGGATCGTGACCCCTGAAAACTGGTCGGGGCGGATCGAGATCCGGTCGGCCTTGGACGGGCGCGTGTCGAATCAAGGCGTCGCGCGTTACCGGGACCTGAACAGCCGGCACTTGGACGTGCTTGACCTGGGGCGGGCCGGCGAAGACGGCGTTTATCTGGCCGTTCAGACCAGCCAGTCGCACATCCGCATGGTACAGGCGGCTCGAACCCGGGTGTTCGCCGATGACCAGCCGGCTGTCCTGCAACGCGAAACGCGAATCGAAAACGCCATTGCCGAGCAGAGACTGCTTGTGACGTGCCAGCGGGAAAAGCCGCTGCGAGTCGAGAAGATTGTGGCTTTGTATACGTCGCGGGATTTCGCGATCAGCGAACCCCGGGGCGCCGCGCAGGACGCGATCCGCCGAGCGGGTGAGTTTGCGGAACTCCGCACGTCGCACGTCCTGGCGTGGGAGCGGCAGTGGAACCGCGCCGACATCGATCTCGGCAGCGGTCACACGTGGTCGCAGCGCGTCCTGCGATTACATCTGTTTCATCTGTTACAGACGGCTTCCGTCGCCTCGACGGACCTGGACGTCGGTGTGCCGGCGCGGGGCCTGCATGGGGAAGCTTACCGGGGGCACATTTTCTGGGACGAGTTGTTCATCGTGCCGCTCTTGAACCTGAGGATGCCCGAAATAACCCGCGCGCTGCTGATGTATCGCTATCGGCGGCTGGGAGAGGCCCGCCACCTGGCGCGGGAGGCGGGTTATCGCGGGGCCATGTACCCTTGGCAGAGCGGCAGCAGCGGCCGCGAGGAGAGCCAGGTGCTGCATCTGAACCCGCAGTCCGGCCGCTGGATGCCCGACGACACGCACCGCCAGCGTCATATTAACGCCGCGATCGCCTGCAACATTTGGCGATACTTTGAAGCGACCGGCGACATCGAATTCCTGTCGTTTTACGGTGCGGAGATGCTCCTGGAAATCGCCCGTTTCTGGGCCAGCATCGCGTCGTACAACTCGGACCGCGACCGCTACGACATCCGTCATGTCGTCGGTCCCGACGAGTTTCACACGCACTATCCGGACGGGGACGCGCCCGGCCTGAACAACAACGCCTACACGAACGTCATGGCCGCTTGGGTCCTGCGCTGCGCCCGTCAAGTGTTGGAACGGCTCTCCGAGGAACGCAGTGCGGAATTGACCACGCAACTCGGTATCGACGACCGGGAACTCGAACGGTGGGACACGATCAGCCGAAGGTTGTTCGTTCCCTTTCACGACGGCGGGATCCTGACTCAATTCGAGGGCTATGAGAAGCTGGACGAGTTCGATTGGGACGCTTATCGGCACAAGCACCAGGACATTTCACGATTGGACCGAATTCTCAAAGCAGAAGGTGACACGCCCGACCGATATAAGGCCAGCAAGCAAGCCGACGCCCTGATGCTGTTCTATGTCTTCTCGTGCGAGGAACTGCGAGAACTGTTCGACCAGCTCGGATATGCGTTCGATCCCGACATGATCCCGCGCACGATCCGCTACTACATGGCCCGCACCTCGCACGGATCGACGCTCAGCCGGGTCGTCCACGCCTGGGTGCTGGCGCGTTCGGATCGCGAGCGGGCGTGGGAACTGTTTCAGCAAGCGTTGGAAAGCGACGTGGCGGATATTCAAGGCGGAACGACCTCCGAGGGAATTCACCTTGGCGCCATGGCGGGAACCGTGGACATTATCCAGCGCTGCCACACCGGCATCGAAATGCGCGACTCGATCCTGTGGCTGAACCCCTGCCTGCCCGAGCCGCTGAACGAGATCCGCTTGTGCCTGCGCTACCGCGGTTATTGGCTGCGCCTGCACGTGACCGGCAAGAGACTGACCATCCGGCTCGAACACGGTCCTCCCGGATCGGTCCAGATCGGATTTCGCGACCAGGGCTACACGCTGGCTCAAGGAGAAGGTTGCGAATTCGAGCTTGCCACGGATTCCGCGGATCCGTCCGCATGATCCACTCACCAGAGTCAGCATCGCGGTGCAGAAGGTCCACACGGCCATCAATCGCAAGGCTACGGCAGTCAACTTCTGGATCGACATCCGACTGTCCTTTCATACTGCAGGGCATCCAGAGATCCGCGAGAGAAGGGAATTAACCACTGACGTCGCGCCAACGGGTCCCCTGCGGCTACGCGAGGGTTGCGGGCATCGCAGATTTCCACGAGTTGCTCATCGGGCCACAACCGGTGAGTTTACCTCGGCGGACGACTCAGTACCACTCATCAATCAATGTCAGCGCGGGCAAAGTGCCTTGTTTCAGATATTCTAGAAATGCGCCGCCGCCCGTAGACACGTGATCAATTCGTTCGACGAGACCGAACTGCTCAACGGCCGCTTCGCTCTCACCGCCGCCGACGATGGTGATCGCGTCGTTTTCGGCCAAGGCGCGAACGATCGACTCGGTGCCTTGGCGAAACAATTCATCTTCGAATTTGCCCAACGGACCGTTCCAAAGGACGGTGGCCGCGCCGCGGATCGCGGCCGTGTAACGTTCGATCGTCTTGGGCCCGATGTCCAATCCGTACCAGCCGTCGGGGATCTCCTTTTCCACAATCCTGGTTTCCGCAGGCGCTTCCAACCGGCGCGCGACAACGTGGTCCTGCGGCAAGACCAGCTTGTCACCGGCTCGATCGATCAGCCGGCGCGCGAGATCGAGCCGGTCGTCGTCAATTCTGGATAGGCCGGTGCCCAGTCCCCGCGCCTTCATGAAGGTGAACGCCAGGGCGCCGCCGATCAGCAGTTTCTGAGCGCAATGCAACAGCGTTGGGATTACTCCGATTTTGTCGGCGGCTCTTGCTCCGCCTAGAATGGCGACCATCGGCTGCCGCGGCGATTCGAGTAAGCTGTCCAGGGCGCGCAGTTCCTTTTCGACGAGCAGCCCGATGACTCGACTGCCGTGGGGGAACAGTTTCGGCACCGCGAACAGGGACGCGGGTGTGCGCTGACAGGCGGTGAAGACATCGTTGACGTAGATGTCGCCCCACTGCCGCAGTCGATGGGCGAATTGCTCGTCGCCGCTCTCTTCCCCTGGATCGAATCGCAGATTTTCCAGTAGCACCACGTCGCTTGGCTCTCGCCGACCGGCTTTCCGCGGTGCGTCCACCTCGACAAGTTCTACGTTTGCGCCGCGGAGAAACTCTTGGAGCCGGTGCGCCACGCCTTGCAGTCCCAGCTTTGGATTGCGCCGTCCGCGCGGTCGCCCGAGATGCGTCATCAGGATCAGCGACGCATCTCGCTCGAGACAGTAGCGGATCGTGGGGAGTGCGGCGCGAATCCGGCGGTCGGTCGCAATATTTCCATCGTGTCGCAGCACGACGTTGAAATCCACGCGGACCAATAAACGCTTGCCCGAGATCTGAAGGTCACGAATGGTTTTCTTAGCCATGGCGTCTCTCGGCGACACGGATTCGCGTGTGTCTGAATGCACGTTGCGATCGATGCAAAGTGGATGCCAATACGGCTGCCGAAAATCCGGCAGCTCAACATTGGAGCCGAAGTTACCGAACTTTGCTTTACGGGGCGCCGGAAAGATAATTGTCCAACGCCTGATGAATTCGGCCGCCAAACGTCTGCCGGCTTGCTTCCCGTTCTTTGGTTGCATCCGACCCCGACAGAATGCCGCAGTTGGCAGCCAATCAGCGTTGCGTCGCAGATTGGACGTGTGCAAGATTAGGTGAACGATTAACAGCGCTTCATTGGTGGTAATCGAAACCACTATCTTGGAATAGTCCGATAGCTGATTCACGTTGCCAAGCTCTGCTCAGACAATCAATGGGGAAACAACCGCTGATCATGGAGGCGTATCGATGCAGTCCAGCACAGGTGGCCGGTATGTTCGACCTGGTGACGAACCGCGGCGGCCGAGTTACGACAAGATCCCAACGTATTTCCAGCTAGAATGTTCGGTGTGTGATCGGCCGTTGCGAATTCTTGTTCAACGCCTCGGACAACGAATCACCTGTGGATACTGCGGGTGTTGCTTCGTGGCCGTCGATCCGACGTCCAGCTTGTCCGCTACGTCGTCCGCCTGCGACAGCACGAAGCCATTGCTGGCTGCTTCCTCCAGGGACCGGCGGACACAAATCCAAGTGCCGAAGACGCCCCAATAGATGCCAGCGCACGTGTGGCAGGAAGTGCAGGGGGCTTGATGAATTTGAAATAGGAAAATATGGAAAGGAGCTCGACATGCCCGCAAGCACCGAGAACCGGGGTGCCTTTCCGACGCTGACTCAAGACAGGAAAACGCTGGCGCCGTCAGACGGCTTACCGCGGCGCCAGGAGGATGCCCGTCCGTTCGACGACGCCGTGCTGAGCAAGATCGTCAGCAACTCGCGTTTGATGGAAGACGTCTTTCAACTCGTTCGCCAAGTGGCGTCGGTCGAAAGTACCGTGCTAGTGACCGGAGAGTCGGGTACGGGCAAGGAATTGATCGCTGAGGCCATTCACGCGGGCGGGCCGCGGGCGGCGGGGCCGTGCGTGACGATCAACATGGCTGCCGTCCCCGAGTCGCTGGCGGAAAGCCAGCTGTTCGGGCATGTGAAGGGCGCCTTTACGGGGGCGACTGCGAACCGCGTCGGTTGCTTCGAGGCCGCCAAAGGCGGAACCATTTTCATTGATGAGATCGGCGACCTGAAGCCGCCCTCCCAGGCCAAGCTGCTGCGCGTGCTGGAGAATCGCGTTGTCACGCCGGTGGGAGGGAACGTCGAACGGGAGGTTGATGTCCGCGTCGTGGCGGCAACGAATCGCCCCTTGGAACATATGGTCTCCAGCGGGGATTTTCGTGAGGATTTGTATTACCGCCTGAACGTCGTTCGCATCGCGTTGCCGCCACTTCGCGAGCGGCAAGGCGACATACCGCTGCTGGTGAACTATTTTGTCGATCATTTTTGCGAAAGGTATGCGCGGACGCCGATGCGCGTGGATGCCGGATTGATGGAATTTCTTCAGGCCCATCGTTGGTCCGGCAATGTGCGAGAGCTTCGCAATTGCGTGGAGAGCATGGTCGTGTTGTCCAACTCGGACGAGCTTACCATGGCCGACGTACCTCCCACCACTCGCCGGAGCGCGCGACCGCACCATCCTCAGTTCGAATTGCCCGACGGTTTCACGCTGGCCGAAGTCACCCAGGCGGCGATCACCCAGACGCTGGAGCGTTGCGATGGAAATCGCACGCATGCGGCCAATAAGCTTGATATTTCCGTACGAACCTTGCAGCGGAAGCTGGCTCGCAGGCAGGCGGATGCTGCGTAATGGATGAAAGGAGTAGTGATCATGTCCGTGACCGAGATTGGCGCAAAGCAAGCGAGGCACGATGTGGAGATATCCGACGCGTTACTCGTGTGCGCCTATGAAAGTCAGGAGAAGTTCGAATCGCACTACTTGCAGGGCGCGATGTCGTTGGACGACTTGCACGAGCATGAAGGCTCGCTGTCAAAACAGCGCGAAATCATCTTCTACTGCGCTTGACCGAACGACGAAACTTCGTCCGGTCGGGCGAAAGAGTATCGGGAAAAGGGATTTGAGAACGCCAAAGCGCTCAACGGCGGTGTGGAGGCCTGGAAAGACGCGGGATTTCCCGTCGAATCGGTCGCGTAGGCTAAGGCCAAGACCGGCGATGTCGGCGAAGCGGAGAACGACGATGACTGGAACAGGTCCCACGCTGGAGCGGGCCGCTGCGCAAATTGCCCGGATGGACGCGGACGAACTGGCGGAATGGTTTGAATGCCTGGACGACGTGGCGCTGCGTCATGGCGACGATCAAGTGCGGCAGTTGCTCGCGGCGCTGCACAACCGGGCGAGTTCCCGCGGGATCCATCCCGCGTCATCCCTGGGCACGCCTTACGTCAATACGATCCCCGTCCAGCAGCAGCCGGAATATCCGGGCGATGGAGCGATCGAGCGGCGCATTCGCAGCTTGATTCGCTGGAACGCGATGGCGATGGTCGTCCGGGCCAATCGCGAGCATGAAGGTATCGGCGGTCACATTTCCACGTATGCATCGGCGGCGACGCTGCTGGAGGTTGGCTACAACCATTTCTTTCATGCCCGCACCGAGGATCACCCGGGCGACTTTGTTTACTTCCAGGGCCATGCCTCTCCCGGTATCTATGCCCGGGCGTTCTTGGAGGGCCGCTTGGATCATGACGCGCTGAACAATTTCCGCCGCGAAATACCGCAAGGAAACGGCCTGTCCTCTTATCCGCATCCGTGGCTGATGCCCGGCTTCTGGCAATTTCCCACGGTGTCCATGGGCTTGGCCCCGATCATGGCTGTCTATCAGGCCCGTTTCCTCCGATACTTGAAGAACCGCGACATTGTCGATACGTCGCGCTCGCGCGTCTGGGCGCTGATCGGCGACGGTGAAATGGACGAACCGGAATCGGTTGCGCCGCTGAGCCTCGCCGCCCGTGAAAAACTCGACAACCTGATCTTCATCGTCAACTGTAACCTGCAGCGTCTGGATGGGCCGGTTCGCGGCAACGGCAAGATTATCCAGGAGTTGGAAGCCTTGTTCCAAGGTGCGGGCTGGAACGTGATCAAGGTGATTTGGGGCAGTGATTGGGACCCGCTCCTGGCAGCCGACGACCAGGGGCGACTGGTCGAACGGATGAATGAAACGGTCGACGGACAATATCAAAAATACACGGTCGCGACCGGCGCGTATATCCGCGATCACTTCTTCGGCAAGTCGCCTGAATTGCAGGCGCTCGTCGAAGACATGCCGGACGAACAACTAGAACGGCTCAATCGCGGTGGCCACGATCCCAACAAGGTATATGCGGCATATCGTGCGGCCGTCGAATGTCACGATGCGCCGACCGTCGTGCTCGCCAAAACGATCAAGGGCTACGGGCTGGACGAAGGGGAAGGCCGCAACATCACGCACCAGCAGAAGAAACTGGACGAGCAGGCGTTGTTGTCATTTCGCACGCGGTTTGACGTGCCCCTGAACGACGAACAAGTCGCGGCAGCGCCGTTTTTCCGGCCGGAAGAAGGCAGCGCGGAGCTCTCGTACTTGCGAGATCGCCGCCAGGCGCTGGGTGGCTTTCTCCCGGCCCGTGTCGAGGCGTCGCCCACGCTCAAGATTCCTGTGCTGGAAAGCTTTGGTTCCCTTCTAAATGGAAGCGGCGAGCGAACCGCATCGACGACGATGAGCTTCGGTCGCATGCTCAGCGCGCTACTGAAGAACGAGGATCTCGGCCGGCGGATCGTGCCGATCATTCCTGACGAGGCCCGCACGTTCGGTCTGGAACCACTGTTTGGCCGTTGCGGCATCTATGCCCCGGGCGGCCAGCAGTATGAGCCCGTCGACGCGGACAAATACATCCACTACAAGGAAGCGGTCGATGGCCAGTTGCTGGAGGAAGGGATTACGGAAGCCGGCGCCATGTCGTCGTTCATTGCCGCCGGCACAGCCTACAGCTGTTTGGCGACCCCGATGATCCCGTTCTACCTGTTCTATTCGATGTTCGGTTTCCAGCGCGTTGGTGATTTCATTTGGGCCGCCGCCGACGCCCGCGCGAAAGGATTTCTGCTTGGCTGTACCGCGGGCCGCACGACACTCAATGGAGAAGGATTGCAACATCAGGACGGCCATAGCCAGCTGGTGGCCACCACCGTGCCCACGCTGCAAGCTTACGATCCCGCCTATGCGTACGAGGTTGCGGTGATCATCCAAGACGGCCTGCGCCGCATGTATCAAGAAGGCGAGACGCTGCTCTATTACCTGACCCTCTATAATGAAAGCTACGGGATGCCGGCGATCCCCGCGGGCGCCGAGAAAGGCATCTTGGCGGGTATGTATCTCCTCAACAGCGTGGACGCGGGCGACGACCAGCCGCCCTTGCGTCCGCAGTTGTTCGGCAGTGGCACCATCCTGCAACAGGTTCTGCAAGCGCAGCAGGTGCTGGCCGAGCAATACGGCGTCTCCAGCGATGTGTGGAGCGTCACCAGTTATTGCCGGTTGCGGCGAGAGGCCCGAGCTGCCCAGCGGCGCAATCGGCTGACAGCAGAAGACAAACCGCAACGCAGCTTCCTCGAAGCAGCTCTGGAAGGCCGGCGCGGACCGTTTGTGGCAGCCACCGATTATATGTCGCTGGTCCCGGACCAGATCGCGCCGTGGATTCCCGGCCGCTATGTCACCCTCGGCACGGAAGGATTCGGACGTAGCGACACCAAGGCCCGTCTCCGGGAACACTTTGAAGTGAACGCCGGCCATGTGACGTTTGCGACGCTTTCGGCGCTCGCCGCGGAGGAGCAATTCGATGGCCGGCGACTGCACCAAGCCCGTAAGGAACTGGGAATCGATCCTGAAAAGATAGATCCGGCAATCGCGTAGCCGAAGTCGCCGGACTCGGCCGCACCCGAGCAACACTCTCGGACGAGTCGGACGAGACCGGCTGCGACAGGCAACGGAGCACCACTGATGACAATCGACTTCAAACTCCCGGAATTAGGCGAAGGCGTGGAAAGCGCGGACGTCTCGCGACTCCACATCTCCGAAGGCGACCAGATCGAGGCCGACCAGAACATCATGGAACTGGAAACCGAAAAGGCGGTCGCCGACTTGCCTTGTCCCCATGCCGGAAAAGTAACCAAGCTCCATGTTTCCGAAGGCGATACGATCAAAATTGGCCAGACGATCGCGACGATCGAACAAGAAACCGAGGAGCACCAGCCACAAGAATCCGGCGAGAAGCGAGGGCAGCAACAGGAAACGCAGGAGGCGGACGATCAAGAACAGGGGGAGGACAAACCACCACAGACGGAAGAAAAGCAGCAAGCCGAAACAGACAAGCCCGACGCAGACAAGTCTGATGCGGCGGCGGCAGAACACTCAGAGGAGAAAGCCGAATCGGCCAAAGAACGGCAGCCGGGCGAGAAACAAAAAGCGGATGACAGCGCGCGGGAACCCGGCGAGGATGCACGCCGGAAAGACGAAGCGGACAACGAGCCTGAGCAAGGCCGCGACGCGAAACGCGAGCAAGAGGCAACCGGAGACCGGCCATCGAGCGCCCAACCGCAGCAGCATCCGCCGCCGCCGGCCGGCCCCGCGACTCGCCGGTTGGCTCGCTTGTTGGGAGTTGATCTCGATGACCTGGATCCGGCCGAGGGCGGCCGCATCCGGTCGGAGGACGTCGTCCGGGCGTACGTCGAAAGCGGCAAAGCGGCCACGATGGCCGCCGAATCGCTGCCCGATTTCAGCCGGTTCGGTCTCGTCGAGCGTGAGCCGCTCAACAAAATCGCCCAGGTCGCCGCCCGACGGTTGGCATCTGCCTGGCGACTGGTCCCGCATGTTACGCAACATGGTCTGGCGGATATCACGAAGTTGGAAGCCGCCCGCCGACAGTATGTGGAACAGGCGGCCGATGGCGATCCCAAGATCACCTTGACGTCGATCGTGATCAAATCCATCGCGAGCCTGCTGAAGGAATTTCCTAAATTCAACGCCAGCTTGGACGTGGAACGAGGCGAACTAGTTTTGAAACAGTACTACCACGTCGGCGTGGCCATTGATACCGATCACGGTCTGCTGGTTCCCGTGATCCGCGACGTCGATCGCAAGAGTATCGCGCGGATTGCGATCGAGTTGACGGATCTGGCAGACAAGGCCCGCCGCCGCCAGCTTGGCAAGGACGACTTCGAAGGGGGGACGTTTACGATCTCGAATCAGGGCAGCATCGGCGGCGGCGAGTTCACGCCCATCGTCAACTATCCGGAAGTCGCCATTCTCGGAATGGCGCGGGCGCGCCCGGAGTTGTACCTGAACAACGGTGAACTCTCCGAGCGTCTGCTGTTGCCGCTTTCTCTCTCCTATGATCACCGTGTGATCAACGGTGCAGACGCCGCTCGCTTCATCGATCGGCTGGCAAACATCCTCTCCGACGAGTTTTCACTGCTGATCGCAACGTAAGGAATCGTGTAACGGCTGCGGCCTACGCCTCTCTTGCGGCGACGCCGACAGCTTTTCAATTGGGTCCGCTGGGTTTAACGAGAGAGGAAAAAGATGAGACGTCGCGTTTTGGCTGACGAAACACGTGAGCGGAGTGCCGCGGTGCAGGATCCGCCCAATCCGATTCCCGTCCCCAATCCGAATCCACCACCGTATCCGAGACCGGACCCGGAACCACCCATCCCGCCGGGGCCGCAAACAAGACCCAGCCGGTCCGAACCAAGAGGCGGCGACATCTTCCGAATGCAGGGACGAGGAACCTCGATGAGAAACCGAGACTTGCTTTCGCCCTTCATGAACAGCAACAAACCGGATGATCCATCGCCCCCCGACCTTCCACCTCCGCAACGGCCGCCGCCGGGAACCCCCGCACCAGGCACGCCCCCCAGCGATCCGCCCCAGCCTCGCGATCCGCCGCCGTCGCAGCCGAAACGAGATTCTCCTCGGCCGGTCGGACCACAACATCGGAACCCCTGACATGGCGCGAGATTTGCCGGGGATTCTGTAAGGCGAACGCGCTGGGGGCGCGGGCCCAGGGATTGCGCATCTCTTCCATCCTGTCTGCGATGATGCTAAATTCTGCCATCAGCACGAAATGTGCTCCGAAGTTTTCGTGGAATCAGACCGTGGGATCGGCTCCCTGATTTCAGGCTCAAGTTCTGGAGGCCTGATCCGGTGGGCCTTCGCTGCCAACAATGATGGGAGAAGAGGTATGATGGCGAACAAATTTTGGCGTTTCGCGTGCGGCCTGGCCGGTGTGGCCATCGGCCTTATGATGATCGGCCTGCTGTTGACGTCGGCGACACGAGTCCTGGCGGAAGAGACTGAGGATGGTTTTGTGCCGATGTTCAACGGCCAGGACCTAACGGGCTGGGAAGGGGTGGCCGGCTGGTGGGAAGTGCGTGACGGAGCCATTGTCGCGGAGAGCACTCCGGAAAAACCGTGCCGCCGTTCGCATTATCTTTACTGGACGGGCGGCGAGCCGGCGGATTTCGAGATGCGCTGCCTGTACCGCATCGCCGGCCAGGCCAACTCCGGTATCCAGTTTCGCAGCAAGCCCCGTCCGAATTGGGACACCTGGGGCTATCAAGCCGATATCGACACTGCCGGAGCCTACACCGGATGCTTGTACCAGCACGAACGAGGCCTGGTGGCCGAGCGCGGGCAGCGGGTTGTGATTGACCAAGCCGGCCGGAAAACCATCACCGCCTTCGCAACCTCGGCCGAGTTGCTCAAAGCGGTCAAAGTCGACGACTGGAACGAGTACCGCATTCTGGCCGAAGGCCGCCGCATCGCTCTGTGGATCAATGGCGTTCTGATGTGTGAGGTGGAAGACCACGAGGAAAAATACGCCCTCCCCCGGGGCCTGATCGCCTTGCAGATGCACCAAGGGCCGCCGATGAGAGTCGAGTTCAAGAATTTAAGAATTCGACATACTTCCTCGGGGTCTGCGCGCTGAGCGGACGGAAAGCCTGAAGCTCCCGCTTGGCAAACCGGCGTTTGGTTTGCCGGTGTCACTCGTGTTGCCAACAGCAACAAATTGGGTAGGAAGGACCACCTTGTCTTGCCCGCCGCCGTGCTCGATCATGAGCCAAAGTGGAGTACCCATCCACGGATTCAGGGAAAGCGAAACGACGTGAAGCATGGTAAAGGCAGTCTCGACCACGTCCCGCCGGCGGCGAATCTGTCGCGGATCGTTGTCCCACGGTCCTCATCGGCGGCTGTCCTTCGAGGCATTGGAGGATCGCCGGCTGCTGACGGCTTCGCCCGCTGACGTGTCACCGGGCAACGCATTTGCCACTGCAGCCGATCCGGCGGTTTGGCTCGCCGAACTGACGGGTTCCATCGTCGATGGCGGCACGATTCATCCGCTGAGCATTGCGCCGCGCAGCGAGAACCAGGGAATCCTGATCGATCCCAACCGGACGACATGGCTGGTCATTCACGGGCGGTTGGGCGCGGCGACGCAGCCGATTTACCAGGACATCGCCACCGCGGTCGATGGGTACAGCCCTGACGATCAGGTGTTGCTGCTGGATTGGGAGACGGCGGCTACGGGACTCTGGGCCGGCGAGTCTCGTATCGAGCCGGTCGGTCGCTGGGCGGCGGCGGCACTGGACGACTATGGCTTCGACGCCGGCACCTTGAATCTGCTGGGCTACAGCTGGGGCGCCTACGTGGCCGACGAGTTGGCCGAGGAACTCGTGTCGCGCCAGACCCAAGGCGTGAATTCCATCCTGTTGCTCGACCCAGCCGCCGACATCCCATTCAACGGGTACAACCCCAACAATTCGGCCACGGTCAACTTTGCCGCGCACAGTGAATTCTCCTGGGCATTTCACGCTGGGGGGGTCGAGAGTTCGGCAACCAGTCCCAAGACGGCACACGAGGCGTTTGTTTTGGAAGACAGCGACCACTATGAGATCCGCAACCAGTTCATTCGCATGCTGGACACGAACCAGGGAGGTCAGTTTCAGAACCCGTGGTTCTCGCTGGAGCGTCTCTTGAATCGCGGCACCCTGTCCGCGCCCTGGCTGGCCAACGCCATCGATGCATCGGGCAATTTGGTCCAAAACGCGAGCGGCGGATACGAGGCGGTGATCGACATGGGCGCCGACGGCTTGGCAGAATGGCTCACGTACGAGCCGATCGCGGGCCCGCCGGACACTTTGCTGACCGAACCGTTTTGGACGGCGGCTTCGCCCGAGGCGGTGGATGACCTATTCGAAATCGATATGGCGGATTGGACTGGTTCACTGCAGCGGGATGCGTTGTCCGGCCTCCTGGCGAACGATGCGGGGGTCGGTCTTGCGGCAATCAAGCAGATGGGGCCGTACCAGGGAGATCTTGCGTTGCACGAGGATGGGTCATTTACCTACACGCCCTGGGAACCGGTCACGCCGTTCGGCTTTCGCGACAGCTTCACCTACCAAATCACTGACCGATTCGGCCAGACAGACATTGCCACCGTGCGGATCGTCGGCCTTCCCAATCTGCAGAACCAGACCGTGCCGACGGACGTCGACGCCAGCGGCCTGACGACTCCGCTGGACGTTCTGCTGATCATCAACGCATTGAATCGGTTCGGCGCCCAAACCGTGGGGGAACTTGCCCAGCGCGGCGACGTTCCCGTCTACTACTACGACGTCAATGGCGACGACGCACTGACGGCGGCCGATGTCTTGGCGGTCGTCGATCAGCTGAACGCGTTCCCAGTTCGCCGGTGAAGGCAAAGCGAAAGACGCCCTATTACGGCGGCCGACGGTACATGCCCTTCGGCTCAACGCAAGCTGGCGTTGAAGAAGTCGACCGTGCGCTGCCAAGCGAGTTTGGCCGCCGCTTCGTCATAGCGGGGCGTCGTGTCGTTGTGAAAACCGTGGTTCACGCCCGGATAGAGGTGCACTTCGTAGCGTACCTTGGCCGCCTGGAGGGCCTGTTCGTATGCCGGCCAACCCGCGTTGATGCGGGTGTCGAGTTCGGCATAATGAATCAGAAGCGGCGCTTTGATCTTCGGCACATCCTCTACGGCCGGCTGCCGGCCGTAGAACGGCACCACCGCGGCGATAACGTCCGGAATTCGGACGGCCAGCGAATTGGCCACGCCGCCTCCGTAGCAGAAACCGACTACCCCC
>Ga0351863_10308_pt1 | contig 14897 bp, 13 predicted proteins | sample TotcelHFGM3001L8_FD_206777 | JGI IMG/M metagenome (GOLD analysis project Ga0351863, IMG submission 206777) | Enriched cells from coal bed in the Powder River Basin, Montana, United States - Total cells FGM rep2 HSBNCT.FGM.300.1.L8 ... | reverse complement strand
TGCAGTCACGGGCGAAGTCCAAGGAGGTGTCAGTTTCGCTGTTTTCACCGTCGCAATCCGTCAGTTTGCTGATGAAATGCGCTTCGTAGCGCCGCTTGGCCCACGCTTCGCGGAGGTTCATGCTTACCGAGCGTGAAGAGCGGCGGATCTGGCTCGTAAGGGAGTATCGTTCGTCGTTCGGGAATGCCTTGCTGATTTCGAATATTCGCATCGCCAACTCATAGGCCTTCTTATAGACCGTGAGTTCCTTCGCCGAACGGCAGTGCGACTCTTTAACCATACTATCCTATCTCCTGACTCCTGAGAGGATGTGAATCTTTCAACCGTTTGACGAGTCCGTTGACGTAAGTCCTTATTTGACGGTTGAACTGACAACGAGCAATAACGACTTAGGACGAGGCGTATGAAAGATTCACAACCTCTGACTCCTGACTCCTGACTCCTGACTCCTGACCCCTGACTCCTGACTCCTACGAATCCACCTCCAGAAAGTACGTATCCGGCCTATCCGGATCAAACACCTCACTCGCCCAAAACAGCGTAATCATCTCCGTGCTCCCGACATTCGTAATGCAGTGCGTATACCCGGGCGGGATCTCCACAATCCGGTAATCTTCGCCCCGCACCCGGTATTCGAGAATTTCGCTGCCGTGGATCTGGCGGAAGCGAATGAGTCCTTCGCCCGCGATGACCACGAATTTCTCGGTCTTCGTATGGTGGTAGTGGTTGCCCCGCGTGACGCCGGGCCTGGTTCGCGAGACGAAGATCTGACCGAAATGGGGCGACTTGACGAGCTCGGCCAGGTTGCCCCGTTGGTCGGTCTTGATCTCCGGTCCGTATTCCCACCGCTCCGGCGGCACGTAGGAGAGGTAGGTCGCGTAAAGCTGCCGGTTGAAGGGCACGGAGAAGTCGGGGATTTGCAGGCTCTCCTGCATCTGCCGGAAGAACTGGATCCGCCCGGCCAGGTCGCCCAGCGTGATCGTGTAGGACGGGATCGGGTCGGGCTCGACGAAGACGGTCGGCCGCTCGGGTCGCTCCTCCATTTCGCGGATGAATGCCTCAACAACATCGTCCACATAGACGAGCTCCAGTTCGCGCTCCGGATCGGAGATCTGGATCGGCAGGTCGTTGGCGATATTATGGCAGAAGGTGGCCGTGACCGAGTTGTAGTTAGGCCGGCACCATTTGCCAAAGATGTTCTTAAGGCGGAAGATCGAAACCGGCGTTCCGGTTTCGGTGGCGAAACGCTCGAGGATCTGTTCCGCGTGGCGTTTGCTGCGGCCGTAGGGGTTGTCAAGGGCTGCTTGGATCGAGGAACTGAAAAGGATGTGGGGGCGGCGGCCGGAGTGGCGGATGGTGTCGACGAGAGTTTGGGTGAAGTCGGCGTTGCCGCTTTCGAAGTCCTCGGGCTTCTCGGGTCGATTGACGCCGACGAGATGGACGACGACGTATGCCTGCGACAGCCACTCGCCAAGGTTTGCCAAGGAGTCTTCCGTGTCGAACGGGAAAACGCTTAGGCCGTCCCGTGCCGAAAGATACGCCGCAAGATTCGTCCCAACAAACCCTCGCGCGCCAGTAATGACAATCTGTTTCATGAGACCTCCGTAACTAGCGCTGATTGTTACATCCTCTTCGCCTATACTCGGGTTGCCCCGTACTCGTCGTCAGTCCGGTCGCTTGGCCTGACTGATTAAGAAGTACACTTCCTAAAGGGGGCGATCGAAGGCCACAGTGACGATGGGTTATTACCACGGCGGCAAGGCGAACAAACGACCAAGCTCGCCTGCCGCTTGCGAGCACAGGGAACTTGCGGTCGTTGAGAAGGCTTCGCTAGTCCTTTCTTGTGAGTACGGCAAAATGACCGTACCGAGTATTTGGCACCGCACACTCATAACTCGTTTTGTTTCCTTCGAGAAACTCATCAACCGCAGTCTTAGCACCAGTTGAAAAAAAGTCATAATCATCAACGATGACTATTGCGCCGGCTGAAGTTGTTCGGTGGAGAAACTCTAGGGTAACCTTAATTGGCTCATAAAAATCAAAATCCACGTATGCGAAACTCACGCTTTCGGGTAAGTTTGAATCATTCGCGAGAACTTCGTCAATAAAACCCTTGTGAATTACAAATCTCTGCGGTGGAAATGATATTGCCCTAAGACGACTGCGCACCATGTCTTCTGGGCACGACATTGTCCCGGCATAGACTTTCATACCGCCCAGCGAACCAATATCGTCCTTTAGTTGATCTTTTTCAGTGGGCTCGGGGAGTCCTTCAAAGGAGTCGAACAAGTGAAGGGCTTTATTGCTCGATTGTATTTCGTTGCCTATCAGAGCCGATGTTTCTCCTTGAGCCACACCGAATTCACAAATATCACCGCGAACATCTTGGCACTTTGACAACGCCTGCACAATGAAATATGCTTCGGACGGTGGTGTGCCCTGCAACCGGCCAAGTAGTCTTGGGCGAATTTCGTTTTCCACTATAACACGGTCCGATTCATTGAGACGATACTCATATGCCTGCGCAAGGTTAGCAAAGTTGCTGAAACTTACTCGTTCCTCTGACAAGCGGCGTAGTTCATATCCCAGAAGTGCGAGGGCCCTCCTGAGCACATTCTTCAGAGTCTTCATGTGATTTCCTCGTCCGATAATGGTGCCAACGCCGTGCATCCGAGAGGCAAAGGCGCGTCGGTTGCAAGCGATGCTTCGTCGATGAACGTCCTGCAATAGCCACCGGATTGTTTATTCTCGTTGATCGTCTCGTCGATGATGCCAACCGGCATGCATCGCGTTGTGGGACGCCTCACGCGTTTGGCGGAGTGCAAGATCTGGCAAGCAGAGTCCCTAGTTCTGGTTAATAATCGAAAACAGATCCGCGCTTAGCATCCCCTTTATTTCTTCGCGTTGATGGTGCCTGCGCCCACAAGCGTACGCGTTATGCCCGTACTCTCGCACAAGTGCCGGGTTGTCCACCAGCATCTTGACGTTTTCGTAGACCTCACTCTGACTTGTCGCAACGACACCAGCACTGTTTCGCTCTATGTAATCAATCGAGGCGCACTCCCGGGAGCCGACAGCAAGAATACAACGGGCCTGTTGCAGATAATCGACAATTTTCGTCGAAAAAGAGAGCCTTGTTGCCAAGACGTGCTTTCGTTCGAATGACTCAACGTGCACTAGAATATCCGCATCACGCTGAACTGGCGCCACGTCGCGTGCGTCAAGCGAGCCTTTTAGGAAGACATTTCTTCCATCATCAAGCTTTCTTCGCATGATGCGCGTAAGTGGAGTTAACGTGTAGATTTCCAATTGGGCCCTGATGCCGTTCTGATTGAGGGTACGCAGAGCATCCCCGATCTTCGCCAAGCTTTTCCAACGCCCGGCCCCGATATTTCCGGTAAAAACAAACTTCATAGGGTGACCAATCCACTGCTTGACCGGAGGCTCGCCAAGGAAGTCGCCACACTTGAAAAGTATTTTGCAAGGTAGCTCGAAAATGTCCTGATACTCGACCTGCTGTTGACGCGAAATTACGTAGAGCATTCGCGCCTTGGCCGCGACCAACCTGACCTTGCGCCGCTTGACAAAGCGGTCGATCCAATACAATGGCGAAAGCGACCATTGCTTGAGCGAATACACATCGTCAGGTGCATACAAGACGATCTCCGCTCCGGTACGTTCTTTCACGTACAGGCCAATGTCGTTGGTGTAATAGCAATCGTAGAGCGGTAGGAAAATCAAATCCGGCTCGGCATCTCTGATGAACTTGTCCAATTCCGGGCACTTCCAGCACCCAAGTTTCCAGATCAGTTCACGCAGCCAGAAGAAAACCTGCCATCGTCGTGTTCGCGCAAACCACACGAGTGAACGAGTCACGCACTTATTCTGGACCACACAATCATCGCGAGTGAACGTCCGCGGTGCAACTTCCTCCCCTGCTTTGTTGTTCTTGTTAATCAGATTTCGAAGCAGCATACTTGGAGTAATCTTGAAATACCGATTGCAGATGCCGGGTTCCGGGACCCCTGACCGACAATAGATACTTGCGAGTTCCACTCCCGGAATATCGCGGAAGATGTTCGCGAAAGTATTCCCAAACCCATTGTCATTTCGCAATACAGCGTTGGAAATTACAAGCACCTTCATCCTACATCACTTCTAGCATATTCGCGCAAAGCGCGAAGGATCATCAATCTAGCCGTAGTGCGGTGATCGCGTTATTTCGGCGAACACCTGCCAGTACTATTGTCGGCGTGTTGCCTATGCATCTCTTTGGCGAATGACCTTTGCAGGTATTCCTACAGCAACAGAGCGCGGAGGGATATCCCGAGTCACAACAGCACCCGCGCCAATAACCGAGTGATCGCCAATCGCTACACCGAGAATCTTCGCCCCCGCGCCAATCCATACGTCCTCTCCAATACTCACTGGAGTCCACAAGTATCGGGCGTCTTTGATCAACACACTTTCGTGACAATCGTGTTCCGTCGTCATGATTGTGACGTCATGTGCAATGGCCGAGTGCGCGCCAATAGTGAGGCCTGCAGCTGCGTCTAAGTAACACATTTCGTGGATAGAAACGTTGTCGCCGATCTCGGCATTCCCCGGATGTAATATGTACGCCCCGTCGAACAAAACAACGTTTTCTCCACATTTCTTGAGCAGTCGCTTAAGCAAAACATAGCGCAGCGCGATTCCGATCCTCGTGGGGAAATGGCGCAGGCACACCAGAAGCACCTCGCAGACGCAACGGGGCATGACTCGCGTTATCCAGAACAGCACAATCAGAAAGGGGCGAATTGCGTAATAGGTGTCACGACCGCGCATCAGTCAACTCCATCCAGGTATGTATCGCTGTCAAACCGTCTTTTCCTAATACAACAACGCTACGTTGCGAAACGAGCACAAGATGTTGGGGTGACAGCAACGACAGCAGCACAGCCTATCGTATGAAAATAACAACTTGGCGCTGTAGTAGTAAGTGGCGACAACTCTCATTCGCAGTAGTTGCGACATTCGCTACCTACCTACCTACCTACCCACACAATCACAACACCTTTCCAATCCCAGGGATTCTGCGTGCGACCGACCTCGCCAGTTGCTTTTCCTCTGCGTTCATCACTAGCGCCCACATGATGAGGGCGCACAGACCCGCGAGTAGAACGGCCTTGGGTATGAAAGCAACGAGCGAGACAGCCGGAACCCACCTGTTGACGACAAACCCGGCTCCCAAAGCAAGCAAAAAAGGCGGAAGCATCTTCATGTGGCAGTCAGAAAAGAAACGCCTCATATCTAGGTGCATCACTCTGTAAAACACAATCGTCATAGCGATTGAGCACAGGAGCGATGCCAGGCAGACGCCAATCGCAGCTCCAATCGCTCCAAAACGCGGCGACAGCGCGGCAGACACTCCGATGCTGAGTGGCGCTCCGCACAGCAAGACGATTGCATGATATCGGAGCTTGTTCTCGACCGCCACTACTGTGTATGCGACCTGTTGCGAAAACGTTATGAGGCCGGGGAGGATCAACAGCAATGCGACAAAGTACGACGACGTGAAACTCGTGCCGATCCAGAGTACTACAAACTGCCTTCCGATCGTGATCAGCCCAGCGGCTATGGATCCCATAACAAGCAACTGGATTCGACCCACGCGTATCATCAGCCGGCTGATCCCCGCATGGTCCTCCACGGCCATCATTCGAGAAACTTTGGGTAAAAAGAGTCCTCCAAGCGCCGCCGCGAAAGAGTAGAAATACGCTTCAATCGTCATGCCAATAGAAAAAACGGCAATTTCGCTTGTTCCCGAAAAAACGCCGAGAATCGCAGGCGTGATGTTCAAGAACAATCGCTGCGCAAATAGTATCACTGCAACCCACACGGAGTACTGGACTATTTCTTTCAGCAAGCCGCGGTCGAAATTGAAAATGTCAATCTGCACCGACGTATTCCAGAAAAGATAGGCACACTGGAAGACGATGATCACAATCCCCACCAGGGCGTTGACTGTCACCAGCGCATAAAGCCCATATCCGGCAAGGAGTGCCAATACCATCAGCCCAATAGTGAGCACCTTCTTAAGCAGATCGCAGAACTTGAGGAATACAAACCGCTCATACCCAATCAGGACGCTGGTCAATGGGAGAAATGGGAACGAAACGATACTGAAGAAGCCGACGACACAGTAGACTACCCTGAACTTCTGGATCTCCTCAGGGCTGAGCGATACAAATACGGTCTCGATGAAAAAGAACAAGGTCACAATCACAAGCAGAAATCCGAAGTCGAGCAAGAGGAACACTTTCGCAGTCAGGCCGAGCAGTTCTCGAATCCTTTCCTCGCGGCCTTCAGCCCTGTACTTCGCAAGGAAGCGTGCGATGGCGTGCCCGAATCCGAAATCCAACATGAAGTACGCCAAGAACGACACAGCCAGCGCAAACAGCCCGTAATCTGCGCGGCCGATCTTCTGAATCATCCACGGCGTATAGATTAACCCCGCGGAGATGTTGAAGATGACCGCCGCATAGGACATCAGTGCCCCGAGCGTGATCTCGCGAGAACTATTCAACGCGCTCACCTTTTTTTATGCCTGCGATCAGCCTCGCAACATCGCCAGCAATGCATCTGCGTACCACCGATTCGCAATGACGGTAACGCTGAATCCAAGGATGCCCGTTTCCCAAGATCCTGTCAACTTCTTTCTTATGTCTGATGTCGTTCACGACGTACTTTGGATGCCGCAAAGGAAAAGCGACTTCGTGGGTGCCCATATTGAAGATCCTGCGAATACCTCTGGGGAGCAAGTCCATTGACGTTGCACCGTGTGTCGCACCAGGCACCACCCCAATATTTGAGATCATGTTCTTCTTGGGCACAATGTTCAGTCTGTTGTTCAGGAAACATGAAGCACCAAGGATAGACTCATAGTGAGCTCGCCCTGATGCACGATGGGTGCCGCATACGTCAATAAACTCCTTGCCGATTGCCTTTTCCAGCACGTTTCTGGCATAGTCGTCATCCAAATAGTCAAGATGCTCTTCCCATGAATCGATCGTTCGTTTCCAGCTTGCCCATCCAGTAATCGCACCCGACGTCGTAAAGAGGTAATCGTGTGGACAATCGGTTGAAATGCCTCGGTGATTCAGGCCGCAGATCATATTGATCCGCTGATCATCAGAGTACTTTTCAAGCAGTTCTCTGCAAAAGGGAAAAAAGCTTCGCGAGGGAACGTCGTCGTCTTCCAGGATTATGCATCGATCAACGTGGTCGAAGGCCCATTTAATTGCAACAAACTCGGATGGGTCACAGCCCATGTTCTCCTTCTGATAGAAACGCTGGACCTCGCAGTCCCAATCAACGTCTTCGGCAATCGTTCGGCATCTGTGTAGCCCCGCCGCATCAGCGGGATGGTCTTCACGCGGCCCATCCTGGTAGAGAAACAGGCGACTAGGCCTAGCCAGCTTGACTTGCTCAAATACTCGCTTGAACACCGAGTCTCGTGTCCAGAATATTAGGAGAACCGGCACGTCAACTCCAACTCTATGTCTCTTCATACGTTGCCTCGCCTAGATGGGACTGGTGCTTGGAACCGCCAACTCTCCTGTAACGACATCACTGGATAGTGCCTTGCTCAATCGGCAGAGTATCAAGATCTACTACATTGCTATGCAAGCAACTCAACAATACCGTTACGAAACTGCTCATCAAGGCGGCGTAGTGCCGTTCTGCTGTCAAACGTTTCCGTCAGGTCTAGCGACTGGATAGCCTGCGCGATTGCCTTAGGACTATCATCGTTCGAAAATGTAACCAACGACGCAAGCGGTGATTTGATGACGCTCTCGATAGGACTGCTAACCACACGCAGATTATAGGACAGATATTTGACTATTTTGGATGGAAATGCGGTGCACATATAATCGCCTGTTCGCTGCGGATTCAGAGCAATATGACAGGAACTCAACAACGCGGAAAAAGCCTCGCCATGAAGAAAACCGTGGAATACGCATGCCATCCGGCCACTCTCGGCGTTGACGTCATGAATCATTTCTTTCATCTGTACAATTTCATCTACATTTCCAGCACCGCACAAATGTACTTGGTAATTAGCTGGCAAATAGCGGACGCACTGAATCGCCTTTACGGCCGCTCCCCGGGTTGAGTCAATTGTCCCGGCATAGACAAGACACACGCTATCATTTGTGGGAAGTTTCGCCTGGCATTCCGGAAGTCGGTAGCTCCCGTAAAGAACCATTCGTGCTCTGGCCGTCAGTCTTTCTGCAAGCAGATCCGACACCGTTATGTACGAATCCGCCGCCGCAAGCAGTTTCCCTTCCCAATTCCGTTGAATAGCCCCGATGTCCCACACGTCGCCGTAGACTTCCTCAACCTCCAGGACTATATAGAACCCCTTCATTCGCTTAGCCCATCGGACCGGCATCGAGAGCCAAGGGGAGTGGTACACCAGGATCGTTTCTCTCCGTCGCACGCGCAAAACCAAGAACACAAACAGCCACAAAAGGGCACACAGGATCTTGAGGTTGCGTGTCCATTTGTTCTTCGTCCCCACGCTGGGTGCCAAGCTTAACTTCCTACGGTCCCCGAGTGAGACAGTTGACCATCTCACGCACGGTGCCTCAGACGCGGTAAACCAAGCGGGAGACACGAGATGGACAGAGTATTCGCTCCGCTCTAAAACATCGCAAATGTAGTCCATCTTATCGGTCGCAGCTATCCAACTCGCGCGTCTATACTTGGCGTCGGGTATGTCGTAAAAACCGATGTATTTGATTTCCCTCTTCATTTGACCGGATCACCGTACTGACCAACCAGTATTCGTGCGAGAAAACATAGGCCTGCGATTTTCATTCAGTCCTTCGGAATCGCCAGGATGTCACCATGATAGGGAGCGTTGACTTCCGTGTGCGGAGATCGCGGGTCGATTACCCTGTAGTTATTAGTGCGAAATAGTCTAAAGATGCTTTCTGAATCATGCCCAAGACCGGTGAGATACTTATCAGCAATCTCCGATTGGATGATCGGCTTGTGTTGTGTAAGCGTGTTCAAACCGCCATGAAAGACTCGGTATTCAGCGCCTTCAACGTCAACTTTAACAAAACCGGGGTTGAGCCCGTGTTGCTCAACAAGGCCATCCAAGGTACAAGCGGGCACCTGAATACTTACCCTGTGTCCGGGGCGAGAGTCCGTTATCTCTCCAATGCTTGAGTATTCTTCACGCCCTTCAATAAGGTGGATGACAATCGTCCCCTGCGTATCAGATACCGCGCCGTTGAAGATCACTACTCCTTCGCTGCAGTTGTTCCTTTCAAGATTCCTCTCCAACAACTTGCACGCATTCGGTGTAGGCTCAACTGAGAGCAGCCGAGCATTGCTGGAAAGTAACTGTCGGATCAGTACAGAGTAGAAACCGACATTGGCACCAATGTCGACTGCATCACGGCTTGGATCCAGATACCTGGCAACACACTCGGCGCATTCCGGTTCATAATCCTTCGTGACAACAACCCTTTTCAGCAAGTCGGACCGGCACCCAATCTCGAAGTCTCCGCGAAAACTCGGAACGTGTACAATAAGGCTTCCATCGATCACATTCGCGAAGACTTTATCGTACCACGAATAAAACCGACTTTGATAGGTCAGCCTGCGAAGGACACTTCGTCGCATTGTAACGAACGGACTGCAGAACGATTCTAGTATGGGATTACTGGAAATCAGCTTCTTGATTGCACTTTTCACTTCAGCGCTCCCGGCGTGTGAAATTGCCAGCGCGGTCTGGTCCAAGTAGGTTGCGCGACGAGAGTCCAGCTGCGAATGGAACACGCGTCTCCCGAGCGGGAAGAACAACGAATACTCCGCAGAATACATAACGGGATATGGGCACACAACAGTTGCTCTGTATCTCGTACTCTCATGGTCGACGACATGTAACTGAGTGCTAATAGTAGTGCTCTGGAAGCTCCATTTGCTGCCAGAAAAATGCGTATTCCATATCAAGATGGGCGTTAATACCTAATACAAGCAGGATGGCGATGCAAAGGTAGTACACAGCCTGCCTCTCGTACGTTGATTTGGATGGGAAGGAATTCACGACTTTAGGAAGCAGCAGAAGCATAAATATCGAAAAATACTGGACTAGTCGGATGAGAATGGTAAGCGACCAAATAAGTGGACTCAACAACACCGCAACTGAAAAGGCGTTGTATACGGACCTTGCCTCCGGGTCCTGCCTCAGGACCGCTTGCATGCGCCACAGTGCGACAACGTCAAAGAGCACCAGCAAGAATGTGAATTTGTATGCAGCAGCTTCACCCGCTTCGTAGTTATATCCACTCAACCTCATGAACATGTCAGCCAACGGGCGCCCGTACAAGAAAACTACCGGAACGGAGATCAGTACACCCAAGCCAAACCACTTTGCATTCTTAATCGGCGCGACGAAGTACAATATCATATACCCAAGAACGGACTTGTGGATTACGGACGCTACGAGGATGATGGGAAAGAAGAGCAACGCTCGCCTTCGTGTAACCAATTCATATGCAAAGAGTGTGATGGCGGTCGCGATGGTTTGGCGGTGGCCGGTCAGCGAAAAGAAATCAAAGAACAACGTGTAGTACAGCACAAAAGCGAGTTCTGCATCCGAAACAGTGGTTGTGTGGATATAAATGAAACGCCCTAACGCAGCGAAGAACGCAACAGCTATAAGAAGAAGAAACAATTGGTAGTGCGGTGTAATGTACTGCGTCAACTTTTCAATAACCGCGTAGCCAGGGTCCTTGCCTTGTCCCTCCGCGAGGTAAACATACACGCTTCGGAAAATGTCAGACCAAGTCCGGGTCATGGTCGGCTCAAAATGACTCTCATAATAGTTATAGGTATCAGCCCCGACGGCCCAATGACGCAGGCCGGATTGCAGAGCAAGCAGAGCCGAGACAAGAACAATGTAACGTTTGCGGCCACGATCTCCTTCCGGCAATTCGGAATGCCTGCATTTGTTGGCGGAAACTTTGTATGCCTCTCCTGAGATCAGGATGACGAGCAGTACCGAGAGGTAGACGATCATCGATGCAGCACCTTCCTGTACAAATCGAGGTGCGCTTCGGTGTTGTTGCGATAGTTGAAAGTGCTCTCAGAGAACGCGACGCACCGTCGAGAGTAGGCCTGCTTACCCGTCTGATGAATCTTGACAAGCGATTCATGCACTTCGTCGACGTTGCGGGCCTCGACGACGAAGCCGCACCCCTCCCCAACCCCTTCAGGGCATGCCGTAGAGTCATACACTACGGCCGGCGTACCGCAGGCAAGGGCCTCGGCGATCACTTTTCCAAAGGTGTCTTCCATCGAAAGGTGTACGTAGACGTCTGCCATGTTGTAGATCGCGGCCAGTTCTGCCAGATCATGCACGTACGGAATATGGACAGCATCGTTGGGAATGCAGGCGGGATCTTTCGCATGACCGACCAGGACGAGCTGCATAGGATTGCGGAGCATTTGTGAGAGCTGGCAGAAGTCGTGAAGTTTGCCCGCGGAGGAGCTGCTTTTGTGGTTGCTCCAGCCAGCACTTACCCCCAAAACGACAAACGCGTCCTCCGTTAGCCCATACCGTTTGCGAACACTCTGCATAACGCGACGGTCGCGGGGTCCAAATATGTTCTGGTCAATCCAGTTGTAGATGAGCACGACAGGGTACTTCGCAAGGAAGGACTGACGAACTTCGTCGGCGAGCCAGTTCGAAACGGACACTATCGTCATGTTCTTAACCGACGTGAACCACCGTTTCTTGTCCTCGTACATCGTTTTCGAGCAATCAAACAGCAGGCTGGGCGGATATTTCCGGTACTGAGGACAGTCACCGCAAAGGGTTTTCCATTTTTGGCAATTGGCGACAGTGTAATGGGCGCACTTGCCGGTGTATGCCCAACAATCATGGAGCGTCCAAACCACCGGCGTGCCCAATACGGACAGGTAATCGAATAGGATCTTCAGGTTGAGGTAATTGCCATGGAGATTTTGCAGGTGAATTACGTCGGGTTGAATCTTCTCGATGTACCGAACAAGTCCTTTAGTTCCCCATGTCGTGTAGTACCCTTGCTTTCCTAGCAGGCGAGAACAAACGTTGTGGAGGTGATTCTCGAATCGCGTTCCAACCCTATAACTGGGCTCATAGGCAGTTGTTCCTTGACCGTATGCAATGTGGCATTCGTGCCCGTTTTCTCGAAGCACCTGTGCCAACTCGGTGCAGTTGCGCCCCGTACTGCCGAATCCGCACACCGTGTTGATCTGGAGGATACGCATGCTGTCTTCTATTCAATGCATTGAACGCACATGACGGCGATCACACTCTTGCAGCGGATGTCGCACGAGGTCGGCGGCGTTCGGTGCGTGTACGAACATAGCGGGTTATTCGACGATCGTCGTACGTGCTTTGTCGTGTAGCCAAACGTGTGGGGCGACAACAACGTAATCGGTTGGTTTGGATGTTCAGAGTGAGGGTCAGGAGAAGTCGTCCGGTCGGGCGGAGAATGAGGAAGAAGAGGACAAGAGACAGAGATCAGAAGTCAGAGGGCAGGGAAGAAACGGGTTAATTGGTTTGGGTTCAGTATTCAGGTTAACGCGTTGAGGTTGAGGATCGTGGGGGAACGCCGGATTTTCGCGCCGCGAAAATCCGGCAGAGGTTGTGAGTCTTTCAAACGCCTCTTCGTAAGTCGTTACTCCTCGTTGTCAGTTCAGCCGTCAAATAAGGACTTACGTCAACGGACTCGCAAACGGTTGAAAGATCCACATCCTCTCAGAGGTCAGGGGTCAGGAGGTACTTCACTAGAAGACCGTCTCCCGTTTCTGGGGTCCCGGCTGGTTGCGATCTTCCAGGTAGTCCTCGGAGAACCGATCGAGACTATCCAGAAGCGATTGCCGGGGATTCGACCCCTTGGGCATAAGAACGACGGAATGTCCCACCTGTGTGACGAAGACTTCGCCATTTTCCAGCCGAATCTCCGCCGGAAGGTGGACGATCTGTCCTTCCTGTTGTGTGGTGACTGTAGCGGTTTTCATCGAGTTTGCTCCGAACGCCAATCAGGAACCGGTCATCCGAAGAGTATTCTAAGCCCAACGCGTTGAGCACTCAACTAATGGTGTCTTTCTCTGCGGTTCTGTCCCCTGTCCTCTGCCGCTCTGTCCTCTGTTCCCTGTCCCCTGTCCCCCATTTATCCTGGATAGCGGCCGGAGGCGGCCAGAGTGCGTCGTATCTCAACTCTCACCGGCAGGTTCAACTTGAGTGGAGACGAACACGCGCCTTGACCAGTTGCATCAGGTGTTCAATCTGTCCCAATTGTTCCAGTTCCGCCGCCTCATCGTCCGTCAATTCGCCGGCGCGGTTTCGCTCGAGCAGGTAACTCGCTCTTTGCTGCGCCGCATCGGAAGGCCGAAACTGCAGGATCTCGGCCGGCCTGCTTCCGCGTGCGAACAAATCGACGATCTCATCGTACGCTCTCTCAGTAACCTGCATGTTCGTATTCCCTTTGGATGCGAAGCAATTTCCATTCTGACGCTCGCCGAAGGCTCCTACCCCTCTATTCTAGTCCTGCGCGCCGTCCCGGATATCCCAGCAACCATTTGTCCTCACCACGAAGGGCCTCGGAGACCGGAGGAATCTGATTCCTGTCTCCTGACTCCTGTCCCCTGACCTCTGACCTTCACGGCTCCGGAAACCCCTACTACCGGCCAAACGGCATGAGTCGCATGTCTACTCTCCTTGCGCTCATCACGACGGAGCGTGATGGCTACTATTCTTGCCTCTGCCCTCTCTGCCCTCTGTCCTCTGCCGCTCTGTCCTCTGATACTCACTCGCGACTCCTGCTGCGGGCGCCGTGGAGAGCGGCCAACCGCTCATACTCGGCGTCTTACTCGGCCAACTCCGCGTCGATCGCGTCCCGATTTGCATGGTAATAGGTCAGGGCCGCGAACACCTGCGACAACGTCAAGTGCCCGTATTGATCGGCGATCTCCTCGGGGGTCTCCCCCTGCTTGTACCAGCCCGCAATCCGGCGGACGGAAACCGCGGTGCCGCTAATGCAGGGGCGCCCGCCACAAACGCCGGGAGTCTGGGCGATGAGCGAGCCAATGTCGGTCAAGGTGGCCATGGTGGGCTGCTCCAAAGGTCAAAGCAGTGGACAATAGAACAACGGAATGTTCGGGGGTTTGGGGATCCAACTCCAACATACAGCTTACCACCTTCGAGTTCGCCCTCCTATGGGAGGAACGAACGCGACAGCCCCCCCACTTCACCGCTCCCGAAACCCCTGCTACCGGCCAAACGCCATGAGTCGTATGTCCTACGCTCCTTGCGCTCATCACGACGGAGCGTGATGGCTACTATCTTTGGGGGCGAAGGGCGGCGTTTATCCCTCTCGTGCGTGGGGAGGGGTACGATGGAGGCGATTGCTTTTCTCTCCTTGCGCTCATCACGACGGAGCGTGATGGCTACTTTTCTGTCCTCTGTCCTCTGTCCTCTGTCCCCTGCCTCCAGTCTCCAGCCTCCAGCCTCCAGCCTCCAGCCTCCTCACGCCGTCTGTCCTGCTTCCTCCCGTTCTTCCCTCGGCCCCTGATATTCGGGAACGAGTTCCTGAAGCCGCTGGCGAATGATCGCCTCCGGAGCGTCGGTGAGCGACTCCAGGTCGGCCACTTCCTCCCGCGCCTCGGCCAGCGTGCAGGGGCGGTGGTGGGCCGCCCGGAGCTTCGGGTGGTCGGTGGCAATGGTCGTCTCCTCGCTGAAGTAAAGCTCCTCGTAAAGCTTCTCCCCGGGACGGGCACCGCTGAACACGATGTCGATCGTCTCCTCCGGCAGTCCGGAGAGGCGGACCAGGTCGCGAGCCAGGTCCACG
>Ga0351863_10133_pt2 | contig 15567 bp, 10 predicted proteins | sample TotcelHFGM3001L8_FD_206777 | JGI IMG/M metagenome (GOLD analysis project Ga0351863, IMG submission 206777) | Enriched cells from coal bed in the Powder River Basin, Montana, United States - Total cells FGM rep2 HSBNCT.FGM.300.1.L8 ... | reverse complement strand
CCGGGACGTTGAGAAACACGCCCTCACCTCGCAAGGTTTTGTATTGCTCGGTGATCGCCCGCCACATCACCCACTGCGAATCGTCGCGGCCCTGGTGAAACGGATGGTCGGTGGCAGCGCAAAGGTCGCCGGGATAGGAGCCGTCGTTCTCGAACACGCCGAGTCCGGCATATTTCGAGAAGTCAACGATGTTCTGGAGGTAGTCACGGCCCCATTGCGTGCCGAGGCAGGGCATCAGGCCATACATCGGCGGGCTGCCCTGGGTGTTGTCCTTGGCGTTGGCGGCGCCGCGCGACGCCAGCAGCGAGTAGCCACCCAGCGCCACGCCCTTGGCTTTGCCATAGTCGGCCAGCTCTTTGAAGGTGTCCCAATACGTCGGGTCGCGGCTCTCAAAGTTAAAGCCGGAGCCGAACGACAGGATGACCATTTCAAACCCGACCTCGGCGGCCTGGTCGATCGCCGCGCGCACGGTGGCGGGGTCGGATTGGACTTTGTGAAACATCAGCGGGTTTTCCTGGGTCCAGGGGGCGATCAGCCGATACATTTTTCGCTGAGCCAGTGTGCGGCGTTCGCGATCGGCGGAATCCAGCAGCAACTCGAAGACGCGGAAGGACTCGAAGGTGGCCCCGGCGGCCACGTCCTGGGCGGGACCCACCGGCGGCTTGCAGCGGAGCAGGCAGGGCGTTTGAAGGGAGTAGTGGACCTGGGTGGCATAGTCGGGGTCGGGTTTCAACTCGACGCCAGGCTGGGCGTAGTAGGCGCTCATGTCATTGAAGGCAAAGTCGGTTTCCACCCACAGATTGGGCCTTTCGGTGACCGGGGCGGAATTCACGGACGATTCAACTTCGGCGAGTCGGAGTTCGTCAGCCACGAAGGAATCGACGCGGACCGTTTTGGCGGAACGGTTGTTGACCACGAGCCATTTGGAGAAGAGCGGGATGCCATGGTACAGTTCGTAGTGGATCTCGATTTCCGGCAGGTCGCCGCGGGGTGCGATGGCGGCGGCGGGCGGCGTGTAACGCATCACGACGTGCTTGCCGGGCGCAGGCCACGGCAGGTCGCGAGCAAGCCATTCGGGGCGTTTCTTCCACTTCAAACGCTCGCTCATCGGCAGCTCCTGCCAACCGGCGAATTGATAGGAACCGGGCGACTTGTGCAAGTCCTTGAGCCAGTCGGCCTTGAGGTAATTCTGAACGTTCTGGCCGTCCAGTCCGCCGACGGGATAGTCGGTGCCATTGAGCGTGACTCGCGCCTCGGGGCTGACCGCGCGCAGCAGGTGCTCGCCGGATGTTCGGTTCACCAGGTCGGTGGTGGCCGCGTTGGGAGCGAGCCGGATGACCCGGCGGGCGAGACCATTGTCCAGGATGAGTTCGTGACGGGCCGAATCCTCGGTCACCGTCGCTTGATAGGGCGCGGGGTTGACCATCCAATCCACACTCGGACGCCCGACAACTGCGGTCGGCACGTCGGCGAGAACGGGGAGAGCGGCGGCAAGCACGAGCAGTAGGGCGAGCAACCGGGGCAGGAAAGAAAACCTGACGGGATGGTTTTGCATGATACGTCGCAAGCGGGGTTCGAGGATCGAAACAAAGACAGCTTGACCTTGCCCTCACGGTCACGGCGAATCTTTGGCGCCGAGGCGGACGGGTTCAGCGAACAGCGAGAATTCCGCGAGCGCCGGGCAGGCCGCCGCCTTGGTAATGCGCAAACGAATCTTGGTGGTGGTGCGCGAAGTGCTGCGCACCAGCCGGCAGGCGCCGATGGCCGAGCTCTTGGCAAATTCCCGCCATTGGTCGTCTTGCCAGACATCCAGCGCCCAGTCGTCGATGCGTTGGCCCAGCGGCAAGTATTCGCGCAGGCGGACGAGGTGGAAGGTGACGGGTTCCGCGAATTCCAACACCACTTCGGGCGTGGTGACGTCATCGTCCGTCGCCCAGTAGGTCTCGCGCCTGGCATCCAGCAGATTCCCGGGGCCAAAGGTCGGGTCTTGGCCACGGACATTGCTGGCGATGGGGTTGGCTGTCCTGGCCAAATCGTGGCCCAGGGTTTCCGCGAGCAGCCTGCCAAATTCGTGCAGCGATTTCACATCGTTGGCATGGACCTGGCCGCGGCGATCAGGCGGGACGTTGAGGATCAGATTGGCGCCACGACCCACGCAGGACAAGTAGATCGCCATCAGCTGTTCCGGAGACTTCACCTGGTGGTCCTGGCTGGCATGGTAAAACCAACCGGGCCGAATGGAGACATCGCCTTCGGCCGGGCACCAGACATCGCCATCGCGCTGGCCGTGCTGGTACTCGGGAATCCCCACGTTCACCTGGTTGCTGTCCCTGGTATGCCAGCATGGATCGCCGACATCGCCGCCCTCGGAGCCGCCCCAGACACAGTCGGCCCAGACCAGCCGGTCGCCTTCGCGGTACTGGCCGCACCAGATGGCACAATCCGGCTGCAACTCGCGGATCAGCGCGCGGACTCCTTTCCAATCGTAGTAGGTGTTGTAGTCGATGTTGCGGGTGCCTCCCTGGCCGCCATAGTAGCCATCGCCGCCGCTGGCTCCGTCAAACCACATCTCGAACACCGGGCCGTACTGGGTCAGCAGTTCGCGGATCTGGTTCTTGTAATACTCGACATACCCCGGTCGGCCATACTCCGCGTGGTTGCGGTCCCACGGGGAGAGATAGATGCCGAACTTGAGTCCGTGCTTTGCGCAGGCGGCGGCGAATTCCTTCACCATATCGCCTCGGCCCTCCTTCCACGGACTGTTCTTGACCGAGTGCTCCGTGTATTTCGAAGGCCACAGGCAGAATCCATCGTGATGCTTGGCGGTCAGGATCAGTCCCTTCATGCCGCCTGACTGGCAAGCACGGACAATCTGGTCGGCGTCGAACGCCGTCGGGTTAAAGACCGAGGGCGATTCGTCACCAAATCCCCATTCCCGGTCCGTGAAGGTGTTCACGGTGAAGTGAATGAATCCGTAGAACTCCAATTCATGCCACTTCAGCTGGCGCTCGTTCGGCACGGGCCCGTACGGTTGCGGCGGTTCGGCGGCGAAAGCGGCCGGGCGGTTGGACAGTATTGCCAGGGTGGCGATGAGGCAGGCCGCAAAGCGGCGGAACAGCGGGTTTCTCATGGCGATTCTCGTTGTGTAAGGGATATGGATCGTCTTCTAGAACAGCAGGCGGACGTTCACCCGCCGGTCTCGTGTGACGACCAGCGGCAAGCCGACCCCGCATCGTCGGCATCGCCTACTGCGGGCGATACCACTGCGACTCCCAATACTGGCGGTCGAGCTGATACGGATCGACGGCGGCGTCATCGGGATGGTCCAGGGCAAGGACGCCGTAACGCCGCAGTTCGCGAAGGTACTGAGGACGCGGCTGAAATCCGGGCATGTCGAACCGCTTGATCCGCTCCAACTCGGTCCCGCCCGCCGTCGCCATCTGCAGCAGCACCTGGTAGTCCGGATCGGACGTGCTGGCAAACACGCCAGCTGGCTGCCCGGCCGTGTCCCGGCAGAGACCGAAGCCGCCGACGGATTCGTCCAGCGGGGCCAGCAGCAGCAGCGAGTGCTCGGGCTGCGAGAGATTGAAGACGATGTGGCGGCTGAATTTCAGCCGCGGGTCGTCGATGCTGAATCGCCAGAACGAGATGCCCAACTCGTCGCTCATCGCCCGCGGCAGCGCCGCCTGTTGCTGATGACAGCCGGCACAGCGCCGCCCGATGACTTCCGCACCGGCTCGCGTTGTCGGCCAGTCGGTATCGACGTGGACCAATTGGTTCTCGGCATAGCCGCCGATCGACCCGCTGCCCAGCGCGGCGTACGTCCCCGGATAAGGGGCGCCGACATCGATCCACAGCCGCAGCATCCGCCGTTCCGACTCGGTGGCCCGTACGTCGTAGTGGTCGCCGTCCAGCATCGTCAGGATGCGGCTGGCTGCCGAGCCCACCGCGCGGGGCGGCAGATTGCTCACCGGCCGATTGCGGTTGTCGTTGAACAACTGTCGCACCGTCATGCTGAAATAGGCATGCGAGAACATCGGTCCGCGGTCGCCGCTGAGCACAATCCGGCCGGCATTTGGCCCGCCGCGCGGCGTGGCCTGATAGCCGTGACAGTCAACGCACAGCCGATCCAAGATGGGCTGAATGTCGCGGGGGAAATCGAACACGTCCGGACAGTCCTCGATCGGCTCGATGCGGTCGGGCCGCCGCCGCAAGGCCGTCAGGGCACTGTTCGTCAACACACTCTCCGTCCGCGCTTCGTGGCAGCCCACACAGCTGGTCACCTCGCCCGGCTGGACGGTCACAAAGCTGTGCATCCGCTTCACCGCCAGGTCGTTCTCGTCCAGAGCGACGAAAAACAGGCTCCGCAAAGCGGGCACTTCCATGATCGCCGAACCATCGGGATAGACCGGGACCGTGCCCAGGATCCGTTCCAGGGTGAACGAGCCGCCGTAGGTCAGAGGATCCATGCCGCCGGTAAAGTTGATCGGCTTGGGCAGCGATTCCAGCACCATCAGTTTCTTGATCTCGCCGCGTTCGACGCCGTCCATGGCGCGGCCGCGGTAAACGTCGGCCAGCACCAGGGTCCCGGTCGAAGCCTCGGGCCTGGTCCGAGGCGGGATCACGTTCTCGCGGGGCCGCGGTTGCAGCGGCCGCGGCTCGTGGCATTCCAAGCCGGCCCGCACGTCTTCCGGTGGCAATTCGTAGATGAGGTACGTCAGCCCGTCCCGGTCCAAGAGTACGATCTTCTTGTCCTGAGCGGCCAGGAACAACTGGTCGGAAAAGGCCCACGGGTCGCGGTACTGGCCTTGACGGCTGATCGGCGTGACGCCACCGATTTCATCGGGGCCATAGCGAGGATCGATCACCACAATCCCGCCATCGTGCTCCCGACGGCCGTGCCCCGGCGAGAAGATGGCGACTACCTTGCGCGTGTCGGGGATCGGTTTGGCGTCGATCATCAAGATCCCCGGATGCTGGTTGCCATAGTACACCATCTGCGAAGTGCCGTCCGGATTGACGGTCCACAGGTGATGGTAATCCACCTGGGAACGATCGATGTATTCCCAGCGCTGGTACAGCACGCGACCGTCGGGCAACGGCCACGGCGTGTTGTCGTGCTCCACATTGGCGGACAAGGGCCGGATGTTGGTTCCGTCCGGATCGCAACGATGCAACACGGCGACTTGCGTCAACCAGCAGTTCACCCAGCGCTGACAGCGGCTGGACACGAACACGATGCTGCCGTCGGGCAGATAAGCCGGTTCGATGTCGTCATAGGGCCCGTCGGTCAACTGCCGCAGATCGCTGCCGTCGGCGCGGATCTCGTACAGGTGATAATGCTCCGCACCCCCGGGGCGATAGGAGAACACGATCTTTTCCGCGTCGTAATCCACAACCGGATCGCGGACGCCCCCGCGGGGATCATCCAGCAGCACGGTCATCCCGCCGGTCCGCAGGTTCAACCGGCACAGCCGTCCGCCATCGCCAAACGTCCGCCGCTGGTCATCGTCGGCAAAGTAGCTGAAGTTGGCGTACCAGTGCCCGTCTTTGCCCGGCTGGCGGACGGCGAACACGATCTCTTCGACGCCATGCTCGGTGGCCGCGGCGGCGATGGCTTCGCGGGCCGCACGCTCCCGCTCCCGACGCGCCTGGGCCGCTTGCCGGCGGCTGTCCGCCATCGCCGCGGCGGCTTCGCCCTCCGGGAATTCGACTTCCCAAATCGAAAACAGCTCCCATGACCCCGGTCGAAGGCACACGATCCGCAGATAGCGGCCTCGGCCCGAGAGCCCCGTGATGTGGTTCTTTCCGCCAGCATTGTCGGGTTGCCGGTGGATCGTCTGCCAGGTCTTGCGATCGGCCGAAACACGGATTTCGTATTCCTTGGCCAAGGCGCGCTCCCAATGGATCGTCAACTCGCCCACCGCCACGTCGCGGCCAAAGTCCACTTCGAGCCAGGCAGGCTTGTCACCCGCCGAGGCACTGGCCCAGCGCGTCTGCAGATCGCCGTCGAATGCCAGTTCCGCGGTGTATTGGGGCGAATGAATGGACGAGGCCGCGACCCCGGTCAATTCGTCGCCGCCCCGCGCGGCAGCCAGCCAGCCAGTGAGTAATGACAACGGGACCAAGGCATGCCAGATCGTGCAGCTTGGGGCGGAGCGGCGCGACATCGTATTGTCTCCGGGTGGGCGGAAGGGCAGAATGACTCGTCAAGTTCCCGCTTGCCGGCAGCAATCTTCAACATCCGCGTTGGGCGAGAAGGAATGATGAATTCCTCGTTCGCGCAATCGCCAGCGGCTACGGTCGATGCCCAGCGTAGACCACCACGCGGCAGGATGCAAGATCAGGCAGCAACGTTGGCCGCAATGGTAGAGGGCCGTCCGGCAGGACAACGTGGGGCGGCCTGGGGGGAGGGGCTCCGACGTACAGAATTCAATTTTGCCGGGCATTCACCACGCCACAGGGACACCGGATCACCCGGCAAAATTGAATTCTGTACGTCGGAGGCTTGGTTCGGGGGCGAGATTTTCAACCCGCGCGCCGCGTCAGCCGCTGATCGTCAAACTCGACTTCTGCGTCGCTGGCCCGATATCGGTATTGCATCAGGTAGGCGTCTTCGGGCGTGTCTTCGTAGAAATCGCGCAGCACCGAGATCGCTCGAAAACCGGTCTCGCGGAAAAATAGCTGGGCGGCGAGGTTGGTCTCGCGGATCTCCAGCAGGATCCGGTTGCGGCGCTGCGGCGAGAGCTTGCCAACCAGCTTTCGGATCATGCTGGCGGCGACGCCTCGGCGGCGGAACTCGGGGTGAACGGCGAAATTCAGAATGTGCAAACGGTTCTTGTGCAACTCGTAGATCATGAAGCCGACGACTCGCTCGTCGTGTTCGGCTACCATGCCGATACAGTTGCGTTGCCGCAAGCAGCGAATAAAGTCCTCTTCGGACCAGCTGAACTCGAAACTGCGGTCTTCGATCTCCAAAACTTCGGGCATGTCCCGCCGGATCATCCAGCGGATGTGAACACAAACTTCCTTGGTTGCGCTGGCCAGCATCATTTCGGGGCTCCTTCCTCGACCATCCTGAACGGCATCACCGGCTAAGGCGACGGTAACTCCCTTTGACTTGGGTCCTTGTCGGGCAGCTACCCGCAGGGGCGTACGATCAAATTATCAAAACTCGAATTTCTTGCCAAGACGAATGGCAAAAAAACGCGCGGGTCGCGGCGACAGAACCCCGCTGCTAGCAAGCCCGGGGGCATCCGCAGATTTCGCAGATTACGCAGACGGGAACGCTCGGCTCACGGGCACGGTACGCGGAATAGCCGCGCGGCGTTGGCGGAGGTCAAGCTGGCGAACGAAGCCAAGTCCATTCCGCGGACCTCTGCCAGGCGGGCGGCGGTGTGGACCAACCAGGCCGGCTCGTTGGGCTGACGACCTCGATTGGGCTCCGGCGCCAAGTACGGGCTGTCCGTCTCGATCAAGATGCGATCGCCGGGAATCGTGCGGGCGACGTCGCGCAATGCCTGCGATTTCTTGAACGTCACCATCCCGGCGAAACTGACGTGCAGCCCGATTTCCACGCACTGCCGCGCCGTTTCAGCGTCGCCCGTGAACGAATGCATCACGCCGCAAATCGGCCCCCGTTGCCGCGCTTCGCCCAGCATCTGCAGCACGTCTGCGGCGCAATCCCGCATGTGGATCACGACGGGCAAACCGCGGGCCTGGGCCAGTCGCAGGTGCCGGTCGAAATAGTCCTGCTGGACGGCAAACGGGGCGAAATCCCAATAACGATCCAATCCCGTCTCGCCCAAAGCCACCACCCGCGGCTCTTCCACCAGCGCAACGATCCGCTCCCAGTCGCCCGGGGCCACTTGACTGGTGTAATTGGGCTGAATGCCGACGGCAGCGAACAGCGAAGGAAACGCCTGCGCCAGCCGGACATTGGTCTCGCTCGAAGCCGCGGTGGTTCCCACGGTGACAATCGCCGTGACCCCCGCATCCCAAGCCCGCTGGATGACCTCCGCACGCGTGGCGTCGAATTGTTCATCGTCCAGATGGGCGTGGGTGTCACAAAACATCGGGGGCAGCCTGTACCAAGGCGTCTCGTCGCGGACGCTTCGGGTTACGAAGTGACTTCTTCCAACAATTGCAGGTGCGCCTTGGCTTCGCCTAACGATTCCAATACGCCCGCTTGCAGGGCCGGGTTCATCCGCAACAGATCGGCACACTCGGAGATCCGCCGGATCAGTTGCCGCTCGTATTCCAGGATTCGCACCAGCAGGTAGTCCAGCGCCAGATCGTGCAACGCGGTGTACCGCAGCGGGAATTCGCCGTAGCCGGGGACCCCATCCGCCGCCAGAATCATCGCCCCGAACCGGTCCGCCGTCGCCTGGTGGTCCGCGGCGATCGATTGCACCGCCTCCCACGCCGACTCGCGGCCCGGATTGATCCACGGCGGCGCTTGACTGACGTACATCGGCAGCGACCGGAGATGCAGCACCAGCAAGCGGTTGAGGACGGCGTTGGTATCCAGCAAGGTCATAGCGTTCATCATCCCAGCAGTTGCTGCGCCGCACGCAAGGCGTACTGATTGAGAAATTCCCAGGCAAAGAACAGAATCACAGTCGGCAAGGTCAATGCCACGACGAAAAAGCCGGGCAGCGAAACCAGCGGCAGCGGCACCGGGCCACGCGTCGGCGAGTCGGGATCCAGTGTCATCACCTTGACAACCCGCAGATAGTAAACCAGGCTGAGCGCGGTGTTCGCACCGCCCACCAGGAACAACAGCAGCAAGTACCCCTGCCCCGTCACCTGATAGCCTTCGACCAACGAGGCAAAGATGGCAAACTTGCCGACGAAACCAGCCAGCGGGGGAATTCCCAGCAAGCTGAACAGCATCAGCGACAAGCAGACCACCACGCCGGGACAGTGACGACGCAGTCCGGCATAGTCGGCGATCAGCTCGCTGTGCATGACGTTCCGCAGGAATGCCACCACGCTGAACGCTCCTAAGTTCATGAACAGGTAGACGGCAAGGTACACGCCCAATCCAGCGACCGCTTTTTCCGCCAAAGCGGGATTCTCCGCCGCCAAGGCCATCACCGCCGGGATCGCCATCATCATATATCCGGCATGCGCGATGGTCGAATACGCCAGCAGCCGTTTGATGTTCGTCTGGCCATAGGCCGCCAGATTTCCCAAGGTGCAAGTCAGCATGGCCAGCAGCGCCACCAGCTTGCCGAGCAGTCCCTGAAACGGCGTCATGCCCCCACGTGGCCCCGTCTCTCCGAGACGGGAATCGAGTTTCGGAGAAACTCGCCCACGTGGACCGGTCTCTCCGAGATCGGAATCGAGTTTCGGAGAAACTCGGCCACGTGGCCCCGTCTCTCCGAGACGGGATTCGAGTTTCGGAGAAACTCGCCCACGTGGACCGGTCTCTCCGAGATCGGAATCGAGTCTCGGAGAGACTCGACCACGTGAATCGGAATTCACGCTCGGCCCCGCAACGAGCAGTGTCCTGGTTTCGCCACCACCGGCAGATAGACCGGGTGGTACGACCACGCCGATCCCGATGACAACTCGAACCAGCAATCCCAACGCAGCGGTCTTGGACGCGACGCTCAAGAACGCATTGACTTCCGCCGTCGCCCCCTCGAACGCGTCGGGGCACCAGAAATGAAACGGCACCGCCGCCAGCTTGAACGCCAGTCCGACCATGATCATCAAGACGCCCAAGGTCAGAACCATGGCTTCGTCGCCCGGCAAGTCCGGCAGACGTTCGGCCAGGACGCGGGCGATCGTCGGCAGATGCGCCGAATTGACCAACCCGGCAACCAGGCTGATGCCGTACAGCATCACGCCCGACGTGGCCGCTCCGTACACGGCATATTTGAGCGCCGCTTCGCTGGCCCGAGCCCGCTGTTTCATCAGGGCCACCAAGGCGTAAGACGGCACGCTGGCCATCTCGACGGCCAAGAACACCATCAGCAGGTGATTGGCCGAGATCATCAGGCACATGCCCAATGTGGCGCCCAGCACCAGCGTGTAGACGTCCGGGGCTTCTTCGTGATTCAGGATGCCCGTCAGTTTGGTGAGCACGACCACCAGGACGACGGACAGCAACAACAGGCTGCGCATGTAGATCGAAAACGAATCGTACACCAGCAGGCCCGTAAAGCACTCCATCCGCTGAGCCACGGCCGGAGCATGGACGGCTGCCAGGAACAAGGCCAGAACGGAACCGGCCAACACGGGCCAGAAGACGTCGATCCGTTGGCCCCAAGAGAATACACGCACCAGCAGAATCAGCACGATCGTGGCGCACAACAGGATCTCCGGCAGAAACACGCCGACACTGGACGTGGGCGAAAAGGCCCACCATCCGCCGGCCACGTCGCCGCGGGTATCCAAAATCAGTTGACTGACGATTTCGTGGAGATTCACGGTGCCTGAACCCTTGCTATGTCGAAGCTGCCCTGCGTCTGCGTCTGCGCCTCGTCCGCGCCGCCCCGCGGCCCAGCTTCCTTGACCACCTTGGTCCACTGCGCCAAATCGCTCACCTGCCGGCTGACGGTCTTGTCCATGTACCGCAACAAAAACGTGTGGGGAAACACGCCCAACAGAATCGCCAAGGCGAACAACACGCCGGCGATGGCGTTCTCGCGCCGCGTGGTGGGCGTCAACGCTTCGCCATGAGGCCCTTTGTATTCCGCGCCCAGATACACCCGTTGCACGGTCCACAGGATGTAAGCGGCGGTCAAGATCACCACGGACGCCGAAATCACCGCCAGCACGTAACTGTAATTCCAGACGGACAAGACGACCAATACCTCGCCGATGAACCCGCACAAGCCGGGCAGGCCCAAGCCCGCAAAGAAAATACCGATCGACAGCGCGGTATACACGGGCATCCGGCCGAACAACCCGCCAAAGGCGTCCAAGTCGCGATGATGGACTCGATCGTAGATCACGCCCACCAGGAAAAACATGCCGGCCGAACTGATGCCGTGAGCGATCATCTGGAACATCGCCCCCTGGACGCCCATGTTCCAATAGTCCGGGTTGAACGCCGTGCCGCCCGTGGCGGACCAAACGCCCAACCCCAACACGACATAACCCATGTGGCTGACCGAACTGTAGGCCACCAACCGCTTGAAGTCCTTCTGGGCCAGCGCCGCAAACGCCCCGTACACCATGCTGACCACGCCCAGCAGGCAGACGAAGTACGCCAAATCGTAACCGCCGTGCGGACAGATCGGATAGCAGATGCGGATGATCCCGTAACCGCCCATCTTCAACAGCACGCCCGCCAGGATCATCGAGATCGGCGTCGGCGCCTCGACGTGCGCATCCGGCAGCCAGGTGTGCAGCGGTACCACAGGCACTTTGATGATGAAGCCGATGAACAACAGCAGGAACGACCACCACTGCAGGTTCTCGCCAAACTGCTCGGTCTGCTGGCCGATCTGGGCCAGGGCCAGCAGATTGAACGTGTGCAAGGGCGGAACCGCATGGCCAGCCATGCGCTCGGCCATGCCGGCGTGGGCCTGGGCAAGCACCGCCTGGTTCAAACCGCATTGGTCAAGGTGCGGCCGCAAGGCGGGATCGGTCAAGTCGCCGGCAAAATACAGCATCAGGATCGCGACCAGCATCAGCACGCTGCCGACCAGCGTGTACAGGAAAAACTTGATCGCCGCGTACTCGCGCCGCGGGCCGCCCCAGACGCCGATCAGGAAGTACATGGGCAACAGTACGACTTCCCAGAACACGTAGAACAGGAAGAAATCCAGGGCCAGAAAGACTCCCAACATGCCCGTTTCCAACAGCAGGAACAGGACGCAGTACGCCTTGACGTGCCTGGTCACCGACCAACTAGCGCCCGCCGCCAACAGGCAGATCAGCGAGGTCAGCATGACCAGCGGCATGCTGATCCCGTCGGCCCCCATGAAATACTCGATCCCGAACGAAGGGATCCAAGGCACGTTAAAGACGTACTGCATGTGCGCCGCCGCTTTGCCCTGGTAGTCGAACGCGCCGCCCAGCGGCGTGAGGAACGCCAGTACGGACATGACGAGGACGCCAACCGTGGTCCCCAAGGTGATGTACCGTACGACTTCCTCTTTTTCCTTGGGGACGCACAGCACCAGCACGGCGCCCAGCACCGGGAGGAACACGATCGCACTCAGCATCACAAGGCAGGTAGTCACCATCGTTCGTCGATCTTTCGCGAAAAAGGGACAGTCCCCTTTTGTGCAAAGCACCCACCGGGCCGTTCCGGCAACAGGGGACGCTCCCCTGTTTGCAAAACTAACCCGCCCAATAAAACCCTCGGAAGAAACTGATCACAACAAAGATCGCCAGCGCCCCGGCGCCGACGAACAGGATGTACTGCCGCAAGCGGCCCGTCTGCAGGCCGTGCAGCCGAACGCCCAGGCGGTACACACCCGCGGCCAACGCGTTGACCGACCCGTCGACGATCCCGCGATCGGCCAGCCGCTCCCAGACCATCGCCAGGCCGCGCGTCAACCGCGCGGAGCCGTCGATCAGGCCGTCGATCAAGTGGCGGTCGACGGCCGTCGCCAGCCAGGCCACGGCGTGCATCGGACGGACGAACAGGTAGCCGTACAACTCGTCAAACCACCACTTGTTCAACAGGAACCGGTGAATGACGGCAAACTGGCGGCGCACCTCCGCCGCCTGGATGTAGCCCAGGCAGTAGATCACCGTGGCCAGCGCGATCCCCGCCCAAGCGGTGAGGGTCGCCAGCCAGGTCACCGGGACCACAATCGCCTCGTGCTGCGCCGGCTCGTGCGCGAAATGCTCGTTCGGCCACGTCATCCCCACGGTCGGCGAGGCCGTATCGGCCAGCGTTCCCAGCGGCCGCGACTGCTCCAGCAAATTGACCACGCTCAAGCGGCTCAAGGGCCCGAACACGCCGGGCGGCTGCCAAGCCACCGCGGTGGCGAATACGGCCAGGACCACCAGCGGAACCGTCATCACCCGCGGCGATTCGTGAGCATGCTCGTAACGATGCGCATCCCGCGGCTTGCCGGCAAACGTCATGTACCACATGCGGAACATGTAAAACGCCGTGATCATGGCGCCCCCGGCGGCGGTGTAAAACAACAGGCTGGCCACCAGGTTGCCGTTGTCCTCGTGCAGCATGAACGAGTAAGCCTGTTCCAGGATGCGGTCCTTGGAATAGTAACCGCTGAACCCGATCACAAACGGCACGCTGATCCCGGCAATCGCCAGGCAGCCAATCAACATCGTATAGGCCGTAATCGGCATCTTCTTTCTCAGCCCGCCCATCTCCCGCATGTCGTTGGTGTGTACGGCGTGAATGACCGAGCCGGAGCCTAAGAACAGCAGGCTCTTGAAGAAGGCGTGCGTGATCAAATGCAGCAGGCCCGCGACCCAGCCGCCCACGCCCAAGGCCAGCATCATATAGCCCAGCTGGCTGACCGTCGAATACGCCAGCACGCGTTTGATGTCGGTGGCGGTAATGGCGATCGTGGCGGCCATGAACAGCGTGATGCCGCCGATGACCGCGATCAGCAGCAGCACTTCCGGCGTGAACACGGGAAAGAAACGCCCGACCAGATACACGCCGGCGGCGACCATCGTCGCCGAATGCACCAGCGCGGATACCGGCGTCGGGCCTTCCATCGCGTCCGGCAACCAGACGTGCAGGGGGAACTGGGCACTCTTGCCCACGCACCCGCAGAAGATGCCGATCCCGGCCACCACCAACAGCCCGTATCCGTAACGCGGCCCCCTGCCATCCGGGCCGCCGCTGCGCCAGGTCTCGATGCGCGCGGCGATGGCCTGCTCGATCTCGTCCGCCTCCGCTTCCGGGCCCAGTTCGCGCACGACCCGAGCCACCTCGTCGCGGGCGGACAACCGCACCAGGCCATCCGGCGTCCGGAGCGAATCGTGCGGCCCCGAGCGAACCAGGCTGAAGATCCCCTGCTCGACGTGCTGGACGCCGTCGGCGTCCACCCGCGCCAAGTCGCCAAACGCGAACGTGCCCAGTCCGCCCCACAGGGCCATCAGGCCGATGAGCATGCCAAAGTCGCCCACGCGGTTGACGATGAACGCCTTGTTCGCCGCCTGACACGCGCTCGGCCGCTCGATGTAGAACCCGATCAAAAAGTACGAACAGATGCCTACCAATTCCCAGAACACAAACACCATCGCGATGTTGCCGGCCAGCACCAGTCCCAACATGCTGAAGCAGAACAGCGACAGGTACTGAAAGAACCGCACGTAACGTCCCCGCCGCCGCAAAGGCAGCCCGTTCCGTAGCGTGACTTCGTGATCCGTCACCTCGTGCTGTTCATCATGCATGTAGCCCATCGAGTAGAAGTGGATGCACGTGGCGATCAGCGTGACCAGGCAGAACATGCAGATGGTCAGCGAGTCGATGTAGTACCCGATGGACAAACGCAGCTGGCCGAAGATGCCGAGCAAATAGTACTCGCCGGCGTAATACAGCGGCTGCCCGTGGGCGTGGGAGGAAACCTCGTGTGCCTGATCGTCCGCATGATCCGTCGCCGTCGCCGAGCCGTGTGCGGAGTGTGCGTCGGCCGCCGCGTGATGCGACGCGTCTTCGGGAAAGTGATTCCCCAGCCAGAGAAACAAGGCCACGAAGGACAGCACCCCGGCGGCGGCGATCGCACCGGTGGCGATGTACGCACCATCTCCGAACGCTTTGCCGAGCCGCGGCCCGACCAGCAGCAGGAAAAAGAAGGACGCCAGCGGCAACAACGTCGCCAGCCCCAACAGCCATGGCAGCGCAGAGGATTCCATCAGCCCTTCAAGTCGTCGGCTTGATCGACGTCAATCGTTGTATGGTTAATGTAAAAATTCAACGCGATCGCCAGCGCCACCGCCGCTTCGGCTGCGGCCAGTACGATCACAAACAAGGCCATCACTTGGCCGTCGAGTCCCAGGGATTGCGGCCGCAGAAAATCGCTGCCAAAGGCCACCAGATTGATGTTCGCTCCGTTGAGCACCAGTTCCGCGCCCATCAGCACGCCCAACGCGTTCCGCTTGGTCGTCATGCAGACGATGCCGGCGACAAACAGTACCGCCCCCACCGCCAGATAATGAGCCACCGTGATTGGCGCGAACAAGGATGTCATCGTTCTCTTCCAGGCTATTGTGCCGGCTCCCGTTCCCGCAGCCGCTTGGTTCTCGCCAAATAAGCCGCCCCGATCAGCACCACGAGCAAGTGCACCGAGACAATCACAAAGGGCAACAGAAAACCGCTGTGACCGTCCAGTCGCACGCCCGTCAAGGCCAGCCCGATCTCCGTGGTGGTCTTGTGATCCAGCAGCGCCACGTCGTGTGCCGACGGCTGCCGCCAGCTGTCGATCGTGATGGTCTGCAGCAGCAATACCAACAAACCGCCGCCGACGAACAACGCCAAAATCCACTCGCCGCCGCTTGTCCTCAGGCTGACGAAGTTGCGATGAGCCGTGAGCATGACGCCAAACACGACCAGGAACTGGCCGCCGACCCGCAGGAACACGCCCATGTTCAGCAGACCGCCCAGGACAATGACCA
>Ga0351863_10013_pt4 | contig 15625 bp, 1 predicted proteins | sample TotcelHFGM3001L8_FD_206777 | JGI IMG/M metagenome (GOLD analysis project Ga0351863, IMG submission 206777) | Enriched cells from coal bed in the Powder River Basin, Montana, United States - Total cells FGM rep2 HSBNCT.FGM.300.1.L8 ... | reverse complement strand
ACCGGCGGGCACGGTGGGAAGTATTGCCGTCCCGATCGCACCGGCGGCAGTTGAGGCGACAGACCGCGATGGAAATCGCGTCTCGGCGGCGCTCATTTTGCCGGGACACACTCCAGGCAAGGCCGTCGATGGGACGGTCGGCGTTGACATGGCCCTGGTGGATGTCAATCCGGATCCAGGGATCAGCGAGTTGAAACTGGTGCATGGCACGGGCGCCAATCAGGGGTGGGTGTTGCGTCAGGAGACAGGCGGTTTGATGATCGATCTGGGCGCGGTGTACGTGCTCGACGCGATGCAGATCTGGAACTTTAACCGCAATGGGCTGGAGGTATACGGCACGGACTCGTTCGATCTGTATGTGTCGACCCAGCCGACGCCGCCGGTCGACAATTCGCAGATGACGCGGGTGGTGGCCAACCAGGCGATCCCACGCGCGGCGCTGGGCGACATGGCCTACCAGGGCGAGACATTCTTGCTGGGCGGAGCCCCCGGAACCGTAATTCCGGCGACTTGGGGCGACGAAAGCGGCGCTGTCACCAACATTCCGGGGACCGTGCGGGCCCGATACTTGTTGCTGGGGAATCTCCGCGGTCAGTCCGGTGCGGGGCATGTGGGACTGTCGGAAATCAAGTTGGTCGGCCGCCTGGAAGCGGCCAGCCAGACGTTCACGGGCGGTTTGGCAGAGTTGATAAGCCTGGTAAACGGCACCGTTTTCCGCCCGCCGGTAGATTTCAATTCGGGCGACCCAGACAATGATGAGGATTCTCTGATTGCTCCGGTTCCGGGATTCAAGCTGAACCCAGGCAAGATCACGGTCGCGCTGAACGACCTGGGGAACACCAATCGAGACGGCAATCCTCCTGGAGAGGCCAAGTCGGACGCGCAAGCCTTCGAGGTCATCGTGCGTCCCATTCAGGACACGCCGACGATCCCGTTTTTAGCTCCGGTCCAAGTCGCGGACGAGGACACTTCGCTGACACTCGCCCCGACGCGGGTTTTCGACCCGGACGTGCGGAGTACGTTGAATTTGGCGGGGGCGACGGTTTTCGATCCGGATTGGCGCGGGTCGCTGGAACTGGCGGTCCAGCACGGCACGATCTCGCTGCCGCAGACGGCGGGGCCGTCGCAGATCGTTGCGGCGGCGGGCGCCAAAGGGACCAGTGCGAGCGGGAACGTGGATGTCGCGGCGGAGAACGCCTTCCGCAGCGCAGCGAACGCGATCAACCGCAGCCGGCTGAACACGGCGGAGCTGCCCTGGGTGCATTCGAATCTGGAGAGCGTTCCCAATCCCGGCAACTGGAGTCTGGCTCGCGAGACGGGCGGCCTGATGATCGATCTGGGCGCGGTGTACGCGATCGACGCATTGCAGATTTGGAACTTTAACCTGCAAGGCAACGATGCGAGCGGGAACCCGCTGACGAACTATGGGCCGACCGGTTTCGATCTGTACGTTTCCAGCACGGGAAACAACTGGCCGACGGGTGCGGCCGCCATGACGCTGGTCGCAGCTGGCGTGGAATTGAACCGGGCGCCGGGAACGGCCGGTTACGTGGGCGAAACATACTTGTTCGGCGACGAACCGTCGGCTCGTCCCGAGTGGGGCGATCACGACGGCGCGGCGACGCCGATAACGGACACGGGAATCACGGCCCGGTACTTGTTCCTTGGCAATCTGCAAGGCACGAACAGCGCCGGCGGACATGTGGGGCTGTCGGAGGTGCAGGTGGCGGGGCGATTGGTGGGAACGCCGAACCTGGTGTTCCGCGAAGGCGATGGCGTGGACGACCGCCGGGTGCGTTTCGAGGGCCCGCTGGACGACCTGAACGCGATGCTGGCCGGCATTACTTACACGGGGGATCGGGACTATAACTCGGGGATGCCCAGCGATCCGTCCGTCGTGACGGATCCTGCGGCCGCGAACTTTGATGCGGCGGCTTTGGCAGCCGCGGCGGGGATTGTGCCGGACGTGCTTTCCATCCGGCTGGATGACCTGGGACTGACCGGCGCCAACCCGGCCGGGGTCCCGTCGTGGGTCGTCGCCGGCGTGCCGATCGTCGTGCTGCCGATCCAGGACGAATCGCAAGTGGACGTGACGGGTGTGACCAGTACGCAAGTCAATGAGGACACGGACCTGCGGCTGCAAGGAGTCGTGCTGGCGGATCCGGACGCGGACTATGACCCGAATTGGCGGGGCACGGTCACGGTGACCGCGCGGCACGGCGTGTTGCGGATGCCGATGGGCAATGTGGGGACGGTTCCGATCTCGGTGGCGCCGAACCGGCTGGTCGCGACCAACTGGGATGGCGGTCGAGTCCCTCAACCTTTTAATCTGACCGGTCACGGGGTGAACAAGGCCGTCGATGGAGCGATCGGAGTGGACATGGCCTTGGTCGATGTGAATCCGAATCCGGCCGTGATCGACGAGAAACTGGTGCATCGGCGCGGGGAAAACCAGGGCTGGGTCGTGTGGCAGGAGCGCGGCGGCTTGTTGATCGATTTGGGCGACGTGTACGCGCTCGACGGGATGCAGATTTGGAACTTTAACGAGGCGGGATTGGAAGCCTATGGGCCGCAGTCGTTCGATCTGTACGTGTCCGCGGTGAACTCGGACGTGCTGCCGGTGGACCGTTCCGAAATGACGCTGGTGCGCAGCGGACAACCGCTGCCCCGCGCGGTTCCAGGGGATGCAACTTATCAGGGCGAATCGTTCCTGTTCGGCGGCGCCACGCAGAATCTGCTGCCGGCCGAATGGGGTGACGAGGACGGCATGGTGCCGAGCCTGGCGCCGGCGGGCGTGCGGGCGCGGTACTTGCTGTTGGGGAACTTGAGCGGCCAGCCGGGCGCGGGGCATGTGGGCCTGTCGGAGATCCGCTTGGTCGGCCGGCGCGAGGATCCCGAGCAGACGTACAGCGGGACGTTGAGCGAACTGACGGCGCTGGTCAACAGCACGATCTACCGCGGGCTGCCGGATTATAACTCGGGCAACCCGGCTTACGGGATCGCACCGGACGTGGTGACGGTGACGCTGAGCGATCTAGGCAACACGAATCGGGCGGGCGGTCCGCCTCCGGCGATTCGGACGGATTCGCAGGATTTCGAAGTAATCGTACACCCGAAGCAGGACAGGCCGACGATTTCGCTGCCGTCCGGCGCGCAGGTCGTGAACGAAGGCGCGAGCCTGAACGTGGAACCGATCCGTGCTTTCGACGTGGACGCGCGAAGCAGTCTCGAGGTGGACGGCGACACGTTGATCTACGATCCGGGCTGGGTCGGGTCGATCGAGTTAGAGGTGCAGTACGGGACTCTATCGCTGCTGCAAGCACAGGACGCCGAACCTATCTCGGCCGTTGCCGCGCGGGGGACCAACGAGGCGGGAACAGCAGATGTGGCGGCGGAGAATATCTTCCGCGGTGCGGTGAACGCGATCGACGGCAGCCGCCTGAATACGGCGGTTACCCCTTGGGTGCATTCGAATCTGGAAAGCGTCCTGAATCCGTCCAGCTGGAGCTTGGCGCAACAGGCAGGCGGTCTGATGATCGACCTGGGCGCGGTGTACGTGATCGACGCGCTGCAGATTTGGAACTTCAATCTGCAGGGCAACGATCCGCAAGGCAATCCGCTGACGGCCTACGGGACGACCCGTTTCGATCTGTATGCATCCACCACGGGGAACAGCTGGCCCGCGGGTCAGACGGGCATGACGCTGGTATCCGCCGGCGTGGATTTGAACCGGGCTCCGGGCACGGCCGGTTATCTGGGCGAGACCTATGTGTTCGGCGAGAACCCGTCCGCGCCGCCCGTCTGGGGCGACCAGGACGGCATATTAACGGAAGTGACGGATACGCTGGTCACCGCGCGGTACCTGTTCCTGGGCAATCTGCAGGGCACGGCCAGTGCGGGCGGCCACGTGGGATTGTCCGAAGTCCGGGTGTTCGGACGGCTGGTGGGAACGCCGAACCTGGTGTTCCGCGAAGGCGACGGACTGGACGATCGCCGGCTGCGCATCGAGGGTCCGTTGGACGACTTGAACGCGGTGCTGGACGCCATCGTGTACCGGCCCGATGCGAATTTCAACTCGGGCACGCCCACCGATCCCGACGTGATCACCAACCCGGGCCATCCGGAATTCGATCCATCCGTCTTGGCGGCCGCGGCGGGCGTCGTGCCAGATGTCTTGCGAATCAGGGTCGGCGATCTGGGCAACACCGACATCGCGGGAGTTATGCCCGAGCTGTCCGCGTTTGCCGACCTGCCGATCTTGGTCTTTCCGGCCCAGGACGCGCCCCTGGTGGACTTGACCCAGTTGGGGCCGGTGACGGTGGATCCGATCACGAGCGTGCCGTCGGTCAGTGTGACCGCGATCGAGGACATGCCCCAGTTAATGCCGCCGATCCTCGTGTTTGACGTGGATGCTCAGCCGACGTACGACCCGGCGGGTCCCCTGTCGCAATACGACCCGACGGTGCCGGGATGGAACGGCTACGATCCGGCTTGGCGCGGCCGAGTGACCATCGAGGCCGCAAACGGTTCGCTGAGTCTGGCGACGGAATTTGTGCCTCAGGAATTGACCGACCGCTGGACCGTGCTCGACGATTCGGCCATCAATGGCACGCTGTTCGCCGATCCAACCGCGTCCCTGCCGCCCGTGGGCGGTGAGGGCAGCAATCGCGATGAAGCGGGCCTGATGGGGTTGGTGAACCCCGCCACGGGTACGTCGGTCAGCGGCCTGGTGACTACGGCCGGCCGGCAGTGGGCGCACACGACGGGGATCAACGACGCGACTAAGTGGCTGGTGCAGAGTCCCAGCGGCCGGGCGGGGTTACTGATCTCGTTGCCCGGCGAGTACACGATCGACGTGTTGCAGTTGTGGAACTTCAACGCCAGCGGCTTGGAGCAGTACGGAATCGATCAGTTCCAGTTGTATACGGCTCCGACCGGCGCGATGCCGGCCAATCTGGCCGGCTGGACGCAGGTGTTGCCCGCGGGACTGGCCGTGCCCAAGGCTCCCGGCGGGGCCGGGTATTTAGGCCAGACGTTTGTATTCGGCGGAGCGGACCCGGCCCGCGTGATCCCTGCGGCGCTGGGCGACGCCGATGGTCCGACGCTGCGCGCCGAGGAAGTGACCGGCCAGTACCTGTTCCTGCAGTTGCAGAATGCGGCGGCATATGTCGGGCTGTCGGAATTGAAGATTTTCGGGCGCCCGGCCGGGGCCGCCGACTTGACGTTCATCGAGGGAGACGGAGTCGAAGACAAACGGCTGGTGATCGAAGGTTCGCTGCTTGCGCTCAATGCGGCCTTGTCCGCCGTCACGTACCTGAGCGACCCCGACTACAACTCGGGGACTCCGGTGCCGGTGCCGGACGAAATCCGGATCACGATCGACGACTTGGGCAACACCGACCAATGGGGCGCGGCGAGCCTGAGGGGCGAGGGCATAATTCTGGTCACGGTGGCGCCCACGCAGGACGATCCGCGAGTCGTCGTGGATCCCGGATTCGACCAAATTGCATTGGATGAGGATACCCCGCGGGTTCTACCCGGGATTTCCATCGCCGACGTCGATGCGCAGTACGACGCCGACTGGATTGGGCAAGTGATCCTGTCGGTAGATCACGGCACGTTGTCGCTGCCGCCGGAGTTCCGGACCCGCGAACTGTTCGACACGCAACGTTTGAACTTCCGCGTCAGTGAGATCCGGGGAACGACGGCCGACGGAACGTCCGCCGTGGCCGCCGACGTCAACGTGGCGGGCGAGTTGCGCGACGTGGGACACTTGTTCGACGACTCGGGCCTGTCGCTGTCTGTCAGCGGAAAGCTGGTACATCTGTCCGACGAGGCCTCGGGCGCCAACAGCTGGAGCATCTCGTCGCGGACCGGCGGTCTGCTGATCGACTTTGGCGACCAGCGCGTCATCGATGCGATGCAGATCTGGAACTTCAATGTGGCCGGGCAGTTGGCGTTCGGCGCCGAGTGGCTGGATGTATTCGTCTGGGACGATCTGCCGGACGGCGCGTTGGACGACGCTGGTCGCCGGGTCAACGCCAGTCCGCTGGCCGTGGCCTCAGGTACCGGTTTAGCCGGTTACGAAGGGCAGACGTTCCTGTTCGGCGGCTTTGCTGATCGGCCGGCCGAACTGGGAGGGGCTGTGACGAACGTTCCCCAGTCGGTTGTCGGCCGGTATGTGTTTCTGAAGTTGGCCGATGATAACACCGGCCCGGCCGAGTACCACGTGGGGCTGTCGGAGGTGAAGTTCTACGGAGGCCCGGCCATTGCCGCGGGACGAATCAGCCAAGTCGCCGGGACCGATGGGGCGGCCGGCACGGTGCTGGCGCCCGAGGTGGGCAGCGCCGGCGATCCGCGCACCGCCAATCGCGTGTTCGACGGCAGCGGCCTGGCCTACAATGCCTTCGGGCACTTGGTCCACGGCACCGGCGAGGCGCTCGGAGCGGTCAGCTGGAGCGTGGCGCAAAATGACGCCGGTCTGCTGATCGATCTGGGGGCGGTGTACACCATCGACGTAATGCAGATTTGGAACTTCAACACCGTCAACGCGGCGGGTGACGACCTGACCGGCTACGGGGCCACCAGCTTCGATCTCTGGGTTTCGACGGACAGCTTGGCGACGATGGCCCCGGTGCGGACGGCGGTGCCGTTGCCGTTGGCCCCCTTCAACGCCCCGGACTACCTGGGCGAAACGTATCTGTTCAGCGGCCGGTTGCCGGCCTCCATTCCGGCGGAATTGGGTGATGCTTCGGGCACGATCGACGACGTGGCCGATACCCTGGTCGAAGGGCGATACCTGTTCATCAAGATGAACAGCAGCTCGCCGTCCGGGCATCTGGGACTGTCGGAAGTTCGGCTGTACGGACGGCCGCAAGGTGCGCCCGACTTGGTCTACATCGACGGCGATGGTTGGGGAGGCGATCGTGAATTGCACATTCAAGGCTCGTTTGACGACTTGAATGCAGCGCTGGCCAACCTGACCTACACGCCCGATCCGGACTACAACAACGTAAAGCTGGCCGCGCCTGACGTGCTGAACATTCGGGTCATCGACGCCGACTCGGTGGCGGTGCCGCCGGGCGGCGGCCTCGGATCGGGATCCAACCCGGGCTTCAGCCCCGGTCCATTGCGGATCGACCAGGTGACCACCAGTGCCAACCAATTGCGGGATTTCCTGTTGGGGCCGGGAGTCATTCCAATCGGCAATGCAACTCGGGTGGGCGGCCCGTTGTCCTCAGGGTTGTTCAGCGGCGGCTCGACCTCGATCGGCATTCCCGCCGGGATCATCCTGTCCTCGGGCAACGTGAATTTCGCGGCCGGGCCCAACACGAGCGACAGCTCGACGGGCACGGCGTCCGGGGCGGGGGATGCCGACTTGAATGCCGAGTTCGGCGTGACGAGTCGCGACACGACGTATTTGCAGTTTGATTTCCAGCTGGTGGCGAGCGGACCGCAGGATCTGTTCTTCGATTTCGTCTTCGCCTCGGAGGAGTACAACGAGTGGGCGAATAGTTCCTTCAACGATGTCTTCGCATTTTTCCTGGACGGGGTCAACATCGCGTTCATCCCGGGCACCACCACGCCGATCTCGATCAACACGATCAACGGCGGCCGACCGTTAGGAGTGAATCCGCAAAACCCCGAGTTCTACAACAACAACGATCCGTTCGAAGGGGGACTGTTCTTAAACGATTTCGGCATGGACGGCTTCACGACCGTGTTCACGGCCACGGCTTTAGGGATCGGACCGGGCGTACATACGATCAAATTGGCGATTTCGGATGTCGGCGATACTTCCTTGGATTCCGGCGTTTTCCTGGCGGCAGGCAGCTTCTCCAACGTCCGGGGACGCGGGACCGGAAAGCACAGTTCCGATTGGCAGAACACACCGTCGAATGCGGCGACCGATAACTCGACCATTCCGCAAGTCTGGAAGAGCGCGGTGACGCTGACGGTAAATCCGACGCAAGATCCGCCTCAGATCGTCGCCCGGCCCTCCGACGCGACGATCCTGGAGGACGCCCCGCCGCTGACCCTGCCGTTTACGGTATTTGACATTGACGCCCGAAGCGAGTTGATTGTCGGGCCGGATACGTTGATCTACGATCCGAACTGGGAGGGCGAAGTCACGGTTTCGGTCGAACACGGGACCTTGTCGTTGCCGGTCGCAAGCTTGCCGAGCCTCACGTTCCCCGACGATATCGATGGCGACGGGACGATCGACGACATCAACGGCGACGGTGTGGTGGACGCGAACGACGTGCTGTTGGGCAGCTTCCGCACGCTGATTTTCCGCGGTTTATTGGACGACTTGAATGCGGCCCTGGCGGGATTGCGGTACCATGTGGATCCCGAATACAACTCGGGCCATCCCAGCGGCGTCGTGACGCCGGACGTGCTGCGGCTGAGGATCAACGATTTGGGCAACACGGGGGTTCCGGGTGCGCCGCTCGGCGTCGAAACGGCGGTGACTATTACCGTCTCGCCGGTGCAGGATCGGCCGACGATTGCGGTCCCAGCCGCGTTGGCCAGGGTGGTGGACGAGGACGCGGACAGCGGCTTGCTGCTGGTGGACGCGGGCGGCAGCGGAATTCGCGTGGACGACTTGGACGATGCTCACCAGCCGGGCGGCATCGACTTGCAGGTGCGGCTCTGGGTGCAGCGCGGCGGCCTGGTGATGGATCGTACGAATCTGCTCACCGTGTTTGACACATGGTCGGGTGCCGACGGAATCGCGCCCGCTCGGGACGCCGTGGAGACCACCTATCAACAGATCATCGTGCAAGGCAAGATCGCCGACTTGAACGCGGCGTTGCAGACGTTGACCTATTACGGCGACCAGGACTTCAATATTGGCAGCGTCAACGAGATCCTGCGGATCGAAGTCAACGATTTGGGCAATACGGACGCTTCGTCGCCGCTTCCGTTGACCGCGCTGGCTCAGGTCACCCTGAGCGTCCGTCCGGTCAACGATCCGCCGACGATCACGATTCCGTCGCTGTTACCTGGTTTCGTGACCGAGAGCACTACGACGGGCTTGCTGTTGCAGGCGCCGTTCTTTGACACCCCGCGTTGGATCACCGTCGCCGATATCGACGATTTGCACGATCCGACGGCGATCCAGCTTCAAATGACCCTCCACGTATCGCACGGCGGGTTGACGTTGAACACAACGACGGGATTGAGCTTCGACGTGAACGGCGACGGCATCGACGATCGGGTGCCGGCGATTTCCGCGGGCGACACGCAAGCGCCGGTCGTGGCCGGGACGTATCAGACGCTGCGGTTCCGCGGCACGATCGGGGCGTTGAATGCCGCCCTGGCCACGCTCCGCTACTTCGGCGATTGGTACTTCACGGGCAGCGACGTGCTGGAAATGCAAGTCGATGACCTGGGCAATACCGGAGGCGGGCGGCTCACGGGCACGGCCGAGCACACGATTTTTGTCGGCGGCACAAACGATCCACCGACGATGGTTTTGCCGACAACCCAGACGGTCAACGAAAACTCGCTGCTCGTCTTTTCAGCCGCCAATGTCCCTTCGAACGCGATCACCGTTAACGATCCCGACGTTCTGGAGACGGCGGGCGGCCAGTTGCTGGTGACGTTGACGGTCGCCAGTGGGATGCTGACGTTGCCCGACGTTACGGGACTGACGTTCCCGTTGGATATCGACGGAGACGGCCTTAGCGACGATACGGACGGCAACGGACAGATCGACGACGTCGAAGTTGCGGGGTTCGGTTTCCGCCAGATCACCGTGTCCGGGACGCCGGCCGATCTGAACGCGGCCCTGGACGGCTTGATCTACCAGGGGTTGTCGAGCTTCAATGGCACGGACCGGCTGGTGGTCGTGGTGAACGACCAGGGGAACACCGGAAGCGGGCCGGTGAACGAGATTCGGGGGACGGTTACCATTACCGTCGCGGCGGTCAACGACCCGCCCACGGTGCTTGTGCCCGGCCAGCAGACAGGTTGGGAAGACACGGATCTGCCGATTCCAGGGATCGTTGTCGGCGACGCAGCGGATGAGGCGTATGGCAACGTCATTCTGGAAGTCACGCTGCAGGCGGTCAACGGCACCCTACGGGTTCGGACGGACGTACCCGGCGGCGTGGTCACCGTCAGCGGCAACAACACCAATAACGTGGTCCTGATCGGCCAGCCGGCGCGAATCAACGCCACGCTCGCCAATCTGACGGGATTGATCTACCGTGGCAACCCGAACTTCAACGATTACAGCCTGGACGGCAATCCGAACTTGAACGAACAGATCGTGGTCACGGTCAACGATCGCGGCAATGTAGGGGCAGGTGGGGCTCTGCAAACGAAGGGGACGATTCCCGTTTCGGTGCGGCAGGTGAACGATCCGCCGAGCATCATGGGGCCCACCCAGCGGACCATCGCCGAGGACACGACGACCGTCATCCCGCTGACGATCCAAGACGTCGATGCCAATGAGAGCCCGGCCAACCCATTGAGGCCGGTCACGGTGACACTGACCTTGACCGATACGGCGGGCCAGCCACTGGGTACGGTGGGCACGCTGACCGTCAAGACGGACGTGCCCGGCGGTATCGTACACGGCGTCAGCGGCCTGATTGAGAACAACGGAACGGCCGCCGTCACGGTTTCCGGATCACCGGCCTCGGTTACCGCGACATTGGCCAATGTCAATGGTTTGCGGTACACGCCGCCGGCCAATTACAACGGTCGCTTGGCCTTGGTTGCCGTCGTGACCGATCATGGCAACAGCGGGGCGACGGTGCCCAACTCCTCCTTAACAGCCGCAGTTACCATCATCATCCAGGTGGATGCGGTCAACGATCCGCCGGTCGCGGTCAACGACACGTACGCCACGCCGGAAGACACGCGGCTGATCGTTTCCGCGCCGGGCGTATTGGGCAACGATTACGACGTCGAGGGTAGCCCACTGGTGCCGCGAGTCATCACTTCCACGGCGCATGGCACGTTGGCATTCAACGCGAACGGTTCCTTTACGTACATCCCCGGCGCTAATTTCCACGGCACCGACAGCTTCACCTACCGAGTTAACGATGGAGTATTGGACTCGAATTTGGCGACGGTGACCCTCGTCGTCGAGCCGGTGAATAACGCACCGGTGGCGGTCAATGACAGTTACCTGGCGCTCGAAGACTGGCCGGTGAACGTCCCGGCGCCCGGTCTGTTGGCCAACGATATCGACGTAGACGGCGATTTGCTGGTGCCGACCGTCGTCACGGGACCTGTGCTGGGGCTCGTACAACTGTTCGCCGACGGCTCCTTCACGTACACGCCCCACGCCAACGCGCACGGGTTCGATACGTTCACCTATCGCGTCAATGACGGCGAGCTAAATTCGAATGTGGCCACGGTGACGATCACCATCCTCCCAATCAACGACCAGCCGATTGCCTCCGACAACAGTTACAGCACGGTCGAGGACACGCCGCTGAGCATCTCCGCGCCGGGCGTCTTGGGCAACGACGTGGATGTGGACGGCGATCCGTTGACGGCCCAGTTGGTCAGCGGGCCGGCGAACGGTACTCTGGTCCTGAATTCCAATGGTTCCTTCACCTACACGCCGGACTTGGATTATTTCGGGAGCGATAGCTTCACATACCGAGCCCATGACGGCCAGGCTGGTTCTGTGCCGGCGACGGTGACGATCACCGTCACCGCGGTCAACGATCCCCCGGTGGCCTGGGGCGACAGCTACAGCATTGTCGAAGATACGGTGCTGGTGGTGGCAGCCCCGGGCGTGTTGGCGAATGATACGGATGTCGAGAATAGCAGCTTGACGGCCAACCTGGTTTCCCTGCCAACACACGGCACGCTGGTACTGAACGCCAACGGTTCGTTCACCTATACGCCGGGGGCGAATTACCACGGCCCTGACAGTTTCACCTATCGAGCCCGTGACGGCCAGTTGAATTCTACCAACATTGCCACCGTGGCGATCACGGTCACGCCGGTCAACGATGTCCCAGTCGCAATCGATGACAGCTACATCACCGCGGAGGATCAGGTGCTGACGGTTGCCGCACCAGGCATTCTGGGCAACGACACGGACGTGGACGGCGATCCGCTGACGGTCCAGCTGGAATCTGCGCCGGCCTTCGGTCTGTTGGCACTGAATGCCAACGGCTCATTCATGTACACGCCGAACCCCGATTTCTACGGGGCCGACTGGTTCACCTACCGCGCCCGCGACGCTGTTTCCGGGTCGAACGTGGCCACGGTCACGATCACGGTGACGCCGGTGAATGACGCCCCGGTGGCGGTCAACGCGAGCTATGCGTTGGACGAAGACACCGTGCTGGTCATCACCGCGCCGGGCCTGCTGGCCGATGCCGGCGACGTGGACGGGGATGCACTGACGGCGCACGGGGTCAACGGTCCCGCACACGGCGTGCTCTCCATCAACTGGGACGGTTCTTTCTCGTACACGCCGGTGGCGAATTACCACGGGCCGGACAGCTTTACGTATCGCGCGAGCGACGGCCAAGCCGACTCGAACGTCGCCACGGTTGCGATCACCGTGTCGCCCGTCAACGATCTGCCCGCGGTGGCTGACGATAACTACACCATCAACGAGGACACGCTGCTGACGGTCGCCGCGCCGGGTGTATTGGGCAATGACACGGATGTCGACGGCGATCCGCTGACGGTCTCCTTGGTTGCATCGCCGGCGCACGGCACGCTGACGCTGAACGCCAACGGTTCGTTTACCTACCTGCCGAATCAAGATTACCACGGTCCGGATGGGTTCACGTACCGGCTCCATGACGGGACGGCCTACTCGGCCGCAGCGACCGTCACGATCACCGTCGTCCAAGTTAACGATCCGCCGCGGGCCGAGAACGATGCCTATGCGACAAGCGAGGACACCGTCCTGACCATCGCCGCGCCGGGGGTGAAAGCCAACGACGTGGACCCGGACGGCGATGCATTCTCGGTCCGCCTGATCGACTCGCCGGCGCATGGCACGTTGGTGCTCGCGGCCGACGGATCGTTCGTCTACACTCCGGCGGCTGATTTCCACGGGACAGACCGTTTCACCTATCGGGCCAATGATTTGCTGGCCGATTCGAACCTGGCGACCGTGACGATTACGGTGGCGGCGGTCAACGATCCACCGGTGGCCCTCGACGACGCGTATGCCGGTTTGCAGGATACGCCGCTAGTCGTCATCGCTCCCGGCATCTTAGGGAACGATTCGGATGTGGACGGGGATCTCGTGACGGCTGTTTTCGTCGCGCTGCCGGCTCATGGCATTTTGACGCTGAATGCCAATGGTTCCTTCACCTACATTCCCGACGCGAACTTCATCGGCGCGGACCAATTCACATACCAGGCTCACGACGGAACGGTCGCGTCGAACGTGGCCACTGTGACGATCACGGTCACCAGCACCAACGAGCCGCCGGTGGCGGTCAACGACAGCTACACCACGGAGGAAGACACCCTGCTGACGGTTCTGGTGCCGGGTGTGCTGGCCAATGATACCGACGCGGATGGCAATCCGCTGACCGCCGCTCTGGTCAGCCCGCCGAGCGCCGGCATTCTGACATTGAACGGCAACGGTTCGTTCACGTACTTGCCCGGCGCGGATTTCCACGGCACGGATACGTTCACCTACCGGGTGCGCGACGGCTTGGCCGATTCCAACGTGGCCACGGTCACGCTGACGGTGACGCCGGTGAACGATCCGCCGATGGCCATCGCCGACAGCTACGTCACGGCGGAGGATACTACCTTGACCGTGAATGTCGCGGGCGGTGTGTTGAGCAACGACACGGACGTCGACGGCGATCCGCTGCTGGTCACCCTGGTCACGACGGTCAGTCACGGGACGCTGGTGCTGAACCCCAACGGCTCCTTCAGCTACACGCCGGCAGGCGACTATTACGGCACGGACACGTTCACCTACAAAGCCCGCGACGCGGTTGCCGACTCGAACGTGGCTACGGTCACGATCACGGTCACACCCGTCAACGATCCGCCGTTGGCTGTTTCCGACAGCTACGCGACCGGCGAGGGCGTCGCGGTCGTCATCGGTGCCCCAGGCGTCTTGGGGAACGATCTGGAGGTGGAAGGCGATCCCCTGACGGCCCGCGTCGTCACCCCGCCCAGCGCCGGCACGCTGATCCTGAACGGCGATGGATCGTTTGTCTATACCCCGTGGGCCTACTACAACGGCACGGACACGTTTACCTACCGGGTGCATGACGGCGAGTTGGACTCGAATGTCGCCACGGTGACGATCGCCGTCGCCGCCGTCAACGACCCGCCCATCCTGGCGGATGTCGAGGGGACCACGAACGAAGACCAGCCGATGACGTTCCTGGCATCCCAGTTGCTGGGCAGCGCCCGCCCGGGGCCGACGGCGCCTGGGGGAACGGCGGACGACGAACAGTCTCAGACCTTGACGGTGATCGGCGTCACACCGTTCAGCGCCGCAGGAGGCACGGTGACGTTCGATGTGACCACCGGGCTGATCACGTACACGCCGCCGCGCGACTTCTTCGGCATCGACGTGATGACGTACCGCGTCACCGACGACGGTCTGCCGGCGCCGGCCGAGGCGACCGGCACCTTGGTCATCACCGTCCTATCGGTCGATGACCCACCCCGAGCGGTCAACGATGCGTATTTCGTTTACGAGAACGCGGTGTTGAATGTGACGGCGCCGGGGGTGTTGGCCAACGATTACCATCCGGACGGCAAGTCGCTGACGCTCCAGCCGCAGCAGGTGGTCAGCAGCCAGGGGGTGACGGTCCAAATTGCGGCGGACGGCCGTTTTGGTTACGACCCGACCGGCAAGACGATTTTCCGCTCCCTGAACGACGGCCAGACCGCGTTGGACACGTTCACCTACCAGATCGCGGATTCGGAGGGGAGAACGGCCCGGGGAACGGTGACGATTACGATCCACGGGATCAGCGACCCGCCGTACCACAATCCTGCCGCCGCGCAGGACGTGAACGGCGACGATCTGGTGACGCCTCTGGACGTCTTGCTGGTCATCAATGTGATCAACGCGCACGGTTCCGGCGCGATCCCGGCGGGGATGCCTGCGAGTTTGTACATCGACGTAGATGGAGACGGGCTGCTGACACCGGGCGATGCGTTGAGCGTGGTGAACGCGTTGAATGCGGCGTCCGTTGGCGGGGAGCACGCGGAGGGCGAGTCGATCTTGATCGCGGGGCTGACGCTGGACGCAGGTCCCGTGCTGGCATCGGCCGGCATGGCGGCCATGCCGATCGCTGGCACGTCCGCTCAGCCGGCCGGCGACGAATCGGGCAACGCGGTCGTCATCCGCGAGATCGTCGCCCCGGAGCGAGGCTCCCGGGCGGACGATACGGCGCGCGTCCTGCGGGATGCGGCGGCGGACTGGGCCGTCACGGCGTTTGATAGTTTGGATGCGAACTACCCGGCCATCGACAAGGCGTTGGAAGACCTGCTCGACACGGTGGGGTCGACCGCTGAAAGCGAAGCGGCAACGGATGTATTGTTCGGCCAGCTGTTCGGGTAATCCGCAATCTCTTAGGGGGTCGGGCGTTCAAAATTCAATTTTGGCCGATAGAGAGTCCAACCATCGAGCCGAGCCGTGGACGGC
>Ga0351863_10288_pt1 | contig 15908 bp, 12 predicted proteins | sample TotcelHFGM3001L8_FD_206777 | JGI IMG/M metagenome (GOLD analysis project Ga0351863, IMG submission 206777) | Enriched cells from coal bed in the Powder River Basin, Montana, United States - Total cells FGM rep2 HSBNCT.FGM.300.1.L8 ... | reverse complement strand
GACACGATCCTGTTCAATACCTGCAGCGTGCGGCAGCATGCCGAAGACAAGATCTATAGCGCTTTGGGCCAGCTCCGGCGGCACAAACAGCGGCATCCCGAGAAGATTATCGGAGTGCTGGGGTGCATGGCTCAAAAGGATCAGCGGCAGATCTTCGAGCGCGCTCCGTATGTAGACCTGGTCATTGGGCCGGGCCAGCTGCAGCAGACCGCCGAATTGATCGAGGCGGCGCGGACCGGCCGCGGCCAGCAACTGGCGGTCAGCTTGGGCCGCCGGGACGGGCCCGTGGAACAAATCCGACGCAGCCACGAGACGTTCGATCCGTTGCGCGATCCCGCGATGCGGCCAACGCCGTTTCAAGCGTACTTGCGAATCCAGATCGGCTGCGACAAGTTTTGCACCTACTGTGTCGTGCCCCTGACCCGCGGTCCGGAACAAGGCCGTCCGCCGGAGGACATCCTCGCCGAGGCGCGGGTGCTGGCGGACCAGGGCTGCCGGGAAATTACGCTGTTGGGTCAGACCGTCAATAGTTACCGCTACCGCAGCGGCGGCCGCACGACGCGGCTGGCCGATTTGCTCGTGGCCCTGCACGAGATCGACGGCATCCGGCGGCTGAAGTTCGTCACCAATTACCCCCAGGACATGACCGTCGAGTTGCTGCAGACGATGCGCGACCTGCCTAAGTGCTGCCGCTATTTGCACGTGCCCCTGCAAAGCGGATCGAACCGGATCCTGCAGGCCATGAAACGCGGCTATACGGTCGAGGACTATCGGGAAATGATGACTCGCATTCGGGAAATCCTGCCCGAGACAGCCGTGTCGAATGATTTCATCGTCGGCTTCTGCGGAGAAACCGAGGAGGATTTTCAGCAGTCCGTCGAACTGCTCCGCGAGTGCCGTTTTAAGAGCAGCTTTATCTTCAAGTACAGCGAGCGGCCCGGTACCAAGGCGGCCGATCTGCTGCCGGACGACGTGCCGGACGAGGTCAAACGGCGGCGGAACCAAGAATTGCTGGCATTGCAGGACGCGATCAGCGAGGAGGACAACCAGACGTTCCTCGGCCGCGCGGTCGAGGTGCTGGTCGAGGGCCCCAGCCGCGCCGCGGAGAAGCGCGCCGCGGAGAAGCGCGGCGCGGACGGCGACGCGCTGCAAGTGACCGGGCGGACGATGTGCGATCGGATCGTCGTATTTCCCGGATCACGGCACCAGGTCGGTCAGCTGCTGTCTGTGACGATCCTGGATTGCACCGCCCACACCCTGATCGGCGAAGTGCTGCCCCAGCCAGCCGTCCCGGAACTTGCCCTGCTTTCCGGCTCCGAACTTCGGGCCACCGTCTGATCCGTGACGGCGCGAAGACCAGGAGGGATTATTCAAAAGGATTTTCGGGCATCTTCCCGGCCTCCTGCGCTTGCTGGACGAAATCACGGTCGCCGGGGCTGAGTTTGTCCAAGGGAACTCGAATCTCCTTGCCATCCTTGCGTTTCAGTTGCACGTTACCGTCGGCGACTCCCAGGTACGTGGCCTCGATCTTGTACGTGCCTGTGACGTCCGACCAGGTGCGCCAGCCCATGTCCCCGGCTGCGGACGGCGACTTGGCGGGCTGGAACAGTTCCTCGGGAGCCAGCTGCAATTGCTCCCGCGCGATCGGCTTGTCCCAGGCGGTGGTCGACCAGCCGCGCGGGTGGATTTTGACTTGGCCGTCGTCCAGTAATTCGAGGACATCGGCCGGCTTCCAAAACGAGTGATCTTGGAATTGCAGGATCTGCCCGACGTACAGCGGCGTGTCCTTCGTGACCGCGCGGGCGGTCGACGGAACGGGTGACGGGCGAGCGTACTTCTGATCCAATTCCTTCCGCGGCCGGTACTCGAGCGACCATTGCAACAGCGCCTTGTGGGCGGCTTCACGAATGGAGCGTTCCGAGTGCATCAGAAGCGATTCGACCGCCGCGGCAACTTCGCGGTCGGGATCCGCAGGCGATTTCTTGGCCAGGTCGCCCAGGACCTTGCTGACAGCCTCCGTATCGGTCCCGCGAAGCGACGCCAGGACGGCTTTCTGCTCCTCGGGGCTCAAGGGCGCTTCGGCCTGACGTTTCATCTCGGCTTGCGCGCGGGCATGCTCCTCGGCCTTGAGACGCAGTTCTTCTTGCTGACGCTCTCGCTCGGCCCGGATGGCGGCCAATTCATCTTCACTTAGAAGCCGATACTCGAGCTTGACGGGGATGGTGATCTGCTGGTTCTCCGCATTGACGACCAGTTTCAGATCCATCTGCAGCGATTCGGACACGTGCAGCTTGCGGTGAAAGGTCCAGGTGCCGCTGCCGGCGAACGTGAAATCGGTTTCACCCGCCTGCGGTGCAGGAGACTTCAACTCATAGGTTTTCGCGACCGTCACCAAATCGCCCTCTTCCCGGGTGATCGAATACGCGGCCGACTCCGAGGCCGATTGGACCTGCTCGTCTTTCTGGCCGCGTCCGAACGGATCGAAGGGGCCGAAGCGTGGAAAACGATCGTCGTTGCGCTGTTCCCGTTCCGCGATCGACGCGCCGCCGAGCAGCTTCCATTGCCGCTGGCCCGGCTGCGGCAGCGGCTCGAACGGCAGCAGCGAGACGTTGCCCAACAGATACGGCAGTTGCGAATCGCCTTTCATCTGCTTGACCTCGCCGGAGGACGACAGCGTGATCTCGTTGGTGGTCTGTTCGGTGCCGCGAAAGTTGCTGCGAGAAAACGGACTGGGCGGCGGCATGTGCGGCGGCCCGAAGCGGGGCCCCGCGCCGCGGGAGCCGGCGGATTCCTTCCAGCTTGTCGCCTGAGTCAAGCCGCCCTGATAAGTCACGCTACGGCTGTCCCCGTCGGCGGACTTGACGGTGAAGTGGATGGTGCCTTGATACGTCTCCGTCTTGGCGGGCAGATCGACTTCGATTTTCACGCGATAGGCAAACGCCTGCGCCGGCTGCCAGTCGTAACGCAACGCGGCCGGTTGGGCGCTGGCCGACTGGGGCAGACTCAGGATCGGCAGGATGGCGGCAACACTCAGGCACCAACGGAGGATGAACATCAGCAGGCTCCTTAAAAGCGGCGAAGAAATAAGTGTCGCCAAGATTGTAGTCGTCACGCTCCGCCGTGACGACAATGTCATCACGGCGGAGCGTGATGACCACATTGAAAAACCGACAGTTATTTCCTTGCCGATCCGTGCGCGAACGGATTCGAGGGCGAAACAGCCGACAACAGTTATACGAAGTCCCGGGAGACAAGGAAACGCCGCATACGCTGCGGCGCGCCTCGATTCAGCTCAGTTTCATGTCGATCATCGGCCGGGCCACCTGGCGCTGTTCCAGCGCGGCCAGAGCCTCGTTGACTTCGTTCAGCCGAAACGGCACGGAGCACAGCGGACTCAGATTCAACCGCCCGCTCTGAATCAGCCGGCAATATCGCGGAAAGTCGCGATCCGGCTCGTTGTCACCGCCCCAGGTGCCCAACAGACGCTTTCCCTGATTCAACTCGCGCGGATCCAAGGCGATCGTTTCTCCGTGACGAGCGTTTCCCACGACCACGGCTGCCCCGCCCTGGCGCCGCACGGCGGCGAGAGCTTGCCGCATGACATCGGGGCGTCCGCTGGCCTCGACGGCAATATCGACTCCGCCGGAACAAAGCTTCTGTAACGCAATCACCGGGTTCTGCTCGCAGGCCAACACGACATGGCTCGCTCCCAGTTCCAGCGCCACGCGCAGCCGCTCGGGACTGACGTCGATGGCCACCAGGGGCTGTGCGCCCGCCAATTGGGCGCCGGCGACGGCACACAGTCCGACCCCGCCGGTCCCGAACACGGCGACGCTCTGGCCGGGGCGGACGCCGGCCGTGTTCAGTACCGCGCCCACGCCCGTGGCGACAGCACACCCGAGCAACGCGGCGTCGCGAAAATCAAAACCGGCCGGCAGCACCGTCACGCGGTTCTCGCTCACCACGGCATGGCGGGCGAACGTCGTGACCGCGCCGGCATTCACGGTCCGGCCGTTCCATCCGTAGACCGTGCCCGGCACGTCGGCCCCCGAGCCTTTGATCCAGGACAGCGCCACCCGATCGCCAAGCCGGCACTTGGTAACGCCCAATCCCACCTGCTGCACGATCCCGCTGCCCTCGTGCCCCAGGCAGTGAGGCAGATAGGGATCTTGCCCGCGATGGCCTTGGCATTCCAGCCACTGGGTGTGGCAGACGCCGGCCAAGGCGATCTCGACCAACACCTGGCCCGGCTTCAAGTCAGGAACGTCCAATTCGGCGATTACCACCGGCCGCCCCACCTGTTCGAGCACCGCCGCAGTTGTCTTCATATCATCGCCCCTTTGCGTCTTTCGTCGCTGCAGTTCGATAGGCATCGAGAATTCTTGTCGTCACCGATTCCGCATCCAGTCCTAAGCGCTGCCGAGCGAAACTCTGACCGCCGGTCTCGTGAAAGAAATGATCCGGCGTTCCGATCCGCAGCAGCCGTGCCGGCACGGGCGCTTGATCCGCAAGCCATTCGGCGACGGCCCCGCCGAGCCCGCCGATCACGCTGTGCTCTTCCAGCGTCACCACCAGCGACCCGCCGGCAAAACTCTCCTGCAACAACGCTTCGTCGAGCGGCTTGACGGTGTGGAAACTGACCAGTCGAACCGACAGCTTCTCGGCCTCCAAACGATCTGCAACCGCCACGGCCGTGGGCAACAGATTGCCCGTGCTGAGCAGGGTGATTTGAGTTCCCGCGCGGAGCACGATTCCGCGGCCGATTTCAAATACAGGATCCTCGTGGTGAACCGCCGGTTCCCCCTTCTTGCCCAAACGCAAATATAGGGGGGCCTCCTGGGCCAGCGCACACCGCAGTCCCAGTCGAACCTCCGCCGAGTCGCCTGGGCACACAATCTTCAGGCCGGGCAACACCCGCAGCAGCGCGAGGTCCTCGCACGCGTGGTGCGTGGCGCCCAACGAGGCATACGACAAGCCGCCGCCCACGCCCACAATCACGACCGGCGCACGATGATAACAGACGTCCACGCGGATCTGCTCCAGACAGCGGGTCGTCACAAACGGCACGATCGTATACACCACGGGGCGCAAGCCGCATAACGCCATGCCGGCGGCCACGGTCATCATGTTCGCCTCGGCAACCCCACAGTTGAAGAAGCGGTCCGGAAAGCGGCACTTGAAGTCGTCGAACAACCGGTTGCCGATGTCGCCCATGAGCAAGACGATGCGATCGTCCACGGCCGCCAGACTCGCGAGTTCTCGGGCGAATGCGTTTCTCATGCCAGTCCCAGCTCCGCATGGGCTGCCCGCACCTCGTCCGCCGTGGGAATGCGGTAATGCCAGTTGTTGTCGTCTTCCATGAACGAGACGCCCCGCCCTTTGATCGTTCGCGCGATGATGCACGCCGGCCTTTGACCGGTCTGCAGCGAGCGGTCGATCGCCTGTTGCAACTCGGCAAAATCGTGGCCGTTCACTTCCGCCACCTGCCAGCCGAACGCGGACCATTTGTCCGCCAGGGGGCTGAGGGCCAGCACTTCTTCGCTGCGCCCGGTGGCCTGCCAGCGATTGAAGTCCACGATGGCCACCAGGTTCGTGAGTCGGCGAGCGGCGGCGAACATGGCCGCTTCCCAGACCGAGCCTTCGTTGCACTCGCCGTCGCTCAGCACCACCCACACCCGGTAATCGCGGCGCTGGATGCGTCCCGCCAGCGCCATCCCGGCGCCGAGCGACAGCCCGTGTCCCAGCGATCCGGTGGCCGCTTCGACCCCCGGCGCGCAACCGGGACTCATCTGTTCCGACAGACAACTGCCCGGCTGTGCATAGGTGGCCAGCCACTCCCGGGGAAAGAAGCCGCGTTCGGCCAAGACGACGTACAGGGCGGTCGCCGCATGACCTTTGCTGAGGATGAACCGGTCGCGGCACGGATCCCGCGGCTGACGGGGATCGATCTGCAGCGCTCCCCCATAGACCGCGAGCAAGATATCCAGGCAGGACAAGGCGGAGCCCAGGTGCGGGGCGCGGGCCGTGTGGGACATCTGCACCAGCTGTCCCCGCAGGCGACGGGCTGCGTGCTCCAACTCGCGCAACGAGGCTTCGACCGATAATGTTTCGCTCCGTGACGACATGGTCCCTCCGGCCTCGTTCCTTCGTGCGGACTATTGAAGACTTGCCAGTTGCATCGTCTTGATGTTGAAGTAGCGAGGATCGGTCATCGAGTCGGGGATCTGGCCCGCATCGAAGGCGGTCACGAGATCCTGCGCTGCGTCGGCGATCGTGTGCGTCGGCGCAAAGCCGAGTTCCTGGCGGATTCGGTCCGAGCAGATCCGATAGGACCGCAAATCGTCGGTCGGCTCCTGAACGATTTCGACGGGGCGGTCCGCCAGCACGTCGCGGACCTGGGAGGCGATCTCCAGAACCGTGTGGTTCTCGTAGCCGACGTTCCAGGTCCGGCCGGCCACCGCCTCGTCCGGCACTTCGAGCAGACGCACGTACGCGTCGGTCATATCCTCGATATGCAGATTGGGCCGGTACTGCGAACCTCCGAACACCCGGATCCGGCCGTTGGTAACGGCGTGATTGGTGAGGATGTTCACGGTCAGGTCGAGCCGCAGGCGGGGTGAGTAGCCGCACACTGTGGCGGGCCGCAGGATGACCGTGGCGAAGTCCGGCGCTTGGTACTCGCGGAGGATGTCCTCGCACAACGCTTTGTATTTCGAGTAGTCCGTCAGCGGTTCCAGGCTCAATTCCTCGGTGACGCTCTCCTCTTGCTTCACGCCGTAGACACTGGACGACGATGCGTAGATGAACCGCCGCAGGCCGGCGTCGCGCGCGGCCTGGACCAACGGGCGAAAGGAATCGTAGTTGATCGACTTGCCGAGCGCCGGATCGAGTTCAAAGCTGGGATCATTGGAGATGCACGCCAGATGGATCGCCGCGTCGCAGCCGGCCACGCTCCGGCCGACAAGATCGCGGTCCCGCAAGTCGCCGCGCACCAACTCCAGTCCGGCGTGGTCACGGACGTCGTTCAAGACCTGCTCGCCGAACAGGAACAAGTCCAGCACGCGGACGCGGTAGCCGTGCCGCAGCAGCTTGGGCACGAGCACGGCCCCCACGTAGCCCGCTCCGCCGGTCACCAAGATCCGTTCGCCCTGTCGCATCATATCCAACCGATCTCCAATGCGCCCACGAGGCTATCGCAACAGCGATTCCACGTGACGCCGAAAAACGCCTTCTTCTAAAAACCGGGACTTGCCCATCACCGACACCGCTTCGGCCCCGGCGACATTGCCCAGAAACGCCAATTCCTCCAGGGGCAGGCCGACCGCCGCGCACAGCGACGTGACCGCCAGAAACGCCTCGGCCGCCCCGAACCGATCCACCACGCGAGTCGCCAGCGAGGGAGCCTGTGCGAATCCCGCCTCGGGACCATAGCACAAACAGCCCTTGCTGCCGGTCGTCACCGCGGATTTTCCGGCGTGCAGCAACTGGGCCGCTTGCTGCAGCAAGGACGCAAGTTCGCCGCTGCGGCTGCGGCGGTCCAGCCGCAAGTCGTGCTCGGCCAGGCACACATAATCGGCCCGCGGATACTGCGAAATGGTGTGATAACCGAGATTGGCCGCATTGGCGGGCGTGCTGGCCGCCAGGTACTTGGCCCGCTCGCAAATCGTGCGGATCGACCGCCCGCTCAACATCGTGTGTCCGTAATCCGCTACCACCACCAGGTCCGCTTGAGCGACCTCGTCGCGAAGCCATTCGTCCAGTAAATCCGCCTCGGCGTCCGCCAGCGGAGCTTCGCTCAAGTAATTCAACTCGAACAGCGTATTGGCAAAATAGACCTCGCGATACTGCCGCTTGACGATGGTCGGGGCGCCGGCTTTGAGCACAAAACGCGGCTCAACGTCGGAGCGCAATTGAGCCCGAATCCATTCCTCTTCGGTCTGCTGTTGGCCGAGAAGCCCGATCAATCGTACGTCGCGACAGAAGCCCGCCAGGTGATTCGCGATGGCCAAGGCACCGCCGAGATATCGTTCCTGCGACAAGAAACGGCCCACGACGTTAGGCGATTTGGGCGACTGGCCCATCGTGGAACAGGTAACGTATTCGTCCAGGATCCCCTCGCCCACGACGAGCACGCGCAGGTCTCCGGCTTGCGCCAAGCGACCGAGCATATCGGCCGCCGTGCGCTGCTGGCGAAACTTGAGCAGGTATTGATCGGCTTCCTCGGAGAACGGAGAGAGATAGTTGTTGATCAGGGAAGAGGAACTCGATCGGAACTCGTCGATGAACTCGACGCGAACGCCCAGCGCAGCCGCCTCGGCCTCTTCACGCAACAGCTCCGGGGTCTTGTGGTCGCGAAACTCGGCGCCCTTGACGTACACGTTCGGACGCAGTTGCCGCAGAGCTTCCATCGCGGTCGGGTAATGATTGATGCACACATGGTCCACGCAATCCAGAGCCGCCAGAGCCTCCGCACGCAGCCGCTGTTCAAACGCCGGCCGATGGGGGCCTTTGTTGACGAACGAATCGGCCGTCACGGTGACGATCAGAAGATCGCCCAGCTGCCGGGCGGCTTGCAGATAACGAATGTGGCCGATGTGCAGCAGATCGAAGACCCCGTGGCAATGCACGATGACCAAGGATTGGCGGCGTTGCTCGTCCAGAAGCTGGACGACGTCCTCCAACGGTGCAATCTTGCTGTGCATTCAATTCCTCCACGGACAGCGGGCAAATCAATCGTTATTATTCCGCCGGGACGTGATCGGGACAAGGGTGGGGGCCGACGCCGGCTGGAGACGACTTTGACGCATTGAAGTTCGCGTTTTCGCTTGAACCCGGCATGACCACCATCTTTGGGCTGGGAAAACAATTTTCGACTCAATCTTCACCTATCATTCACTTCATCGACTCATCTCTGGCCGGCCCTTGCCTGTTGGCACCGGAATTGCATTTGTCGCAGTTGGAGACCGCAAGGAACGTAACGTGGCTGTCCGAGGTCCGTGCCGCCTGACTCGGCAGGCTCGGAGAGTCGTGCTATCGAAGAGAGGGACACCATAACCGTTCGCGACCGATTTGCAGTAACATTAACGCAGGCCGTTGATCGCGCTGCTTGAGCAAGATCCAACGATTGAACTTGTTTTGGCGGTATTACGGCGAGCAGCTGCCCGGAAGACCGTCTATGAGCAACAACAGAATCCATGCGTTCGGTCCCGACGTACTCGCCGATTATGATGCGGTCGCCTTGGCGGATCTGGTGCGACGGCGGGAGGTCAGTCCGGCCGAACTGGCCGAAGCTGCCGTCGCCCGAGTGGAACAGGTCAATGATACGCTCCATGCCGTCGAGGTGGCGGATTACGAGCGGGCCCTTGGCGGCGCGGGCAGACCGCGCGAGGGGCTATTGGTCGGCGTGCCGACCTTTGTCAAGGACAATACGAATCTTCGGGGCCTGCCTACGGGTTACGGTTCGCAGGCGGTGCCGAGACGGCCCGCCGACGCGGATGGTGCCTTCGCCAGACAGTATCTGTCGCTCGGACTTACCGTGCTTGGCAAGACTACGCTGTCGGAATTTGGACTGAACAGCACCACCGAATATCAGGGCCTGCCGCCGACCCGCAACCCGTGGCAAACGGATTATTCATGCGGAGGCAGTTCCGGCGGTTCCGCGGCTTTGGTGGCTGCTGGCGCCGTCCCGATTGCGCACGGCAATGACGGCGGCGGCTCGATCCGCATTCCCGCAGCGTGCTGCGGCTTGGTAGGAATGAAAGCCTCTCGCGGTCGTCTTGTCGAAGGCGAAATGGCGCGGATGCTGCCGATCAAGATCATTGTCGAGGGCGTGCTGACGCGTACCGTGCGCGATACGGCCCATTTTTTCGCCGGTGCAGAGCGTTACTGGTGCAATCGCAAACTGCCGCCGCTAGGACTGGTCGAAGGCCCCGCCACGCGCCGGTTGACAATCGGCTTGGTAATGGATTCCATCAGCGGGTGCCGGACCTGTCCCGAAACTCGCTCCGTGGTAGAACAGACGGCCGTACTGCTGCAAAGCCTCGGCCATCGGGTCGAGGAAATCCCGCCTCCGGTATCGCAATTCTTCAACGACGATTTTGCTGATTATTGGAGCTTTCTCGCTTTCATGGTGAGCCGTTTCGGCCATCGCCGTTTCGGAAACGAGTTCGAAGCAAGCCGGCTGGATGATCTCACCCGGGGCTTGGCCACTCGTTTTCGTCACCGCAGTTGGCGGTTGCCGATGATGCTGCTCCGATCGCCCTGGACCTTTCGGCAACATGGACGAGCAGTGAAGAATTGCAATGTGGTGCTTTCCCCGGTATTGTGTCATGTAACTCCGAAACTGGGTTACCTCAGTCCCGAGGTGCCCTTTGCGGAACTGTTCCAGCGGATGCGGAAGTACGTCAGCTTTACGCCGATCAACAATGCCAGTGGCAGTCCGGCCATTGCGTTGCCGATGGGAGCAGCTGAAAATGGCTTGCCGATCGGCGTCCAGCTTTCGGCCGCCCACGGTGGCGACCGCATGTTGCTGGAGATCGCCTACGAGTTGGAGCAAGCACGAGTCTGGCGGCGAATTTCAGACGGCTGATAAGATGTTCAGAACCGTGCCGAAGAGGCCATTGAGGAAGAGCATGGGTTGGATCAGGACCAAGAAAAAACCTCCCGACGCGGGCGAAGCAACGAAATTCAACCGTCCCCGGCATTCCTTCCCCTTGGCTGCGGTGCGCCGAACGCTTGCCGTGTTTCGGTTGCTGCGCCGCTGGATCAGCCGTCGGGAATGGACCGTTCGGCTGCTCGGGCTGGAGGTTTTCCCGGCCAAACCGGACACTGCCGGGGTGATTCTCCTGCAGATCGACGGGCTTGCACAGAAGCAATTCGAACGCGCACTAGCGCGTGGAAAGATGCCTTTTGTCAGAAGGCTGTGGAGCGCAGGCGATTACCGCCTGGAATCATTCTATTCGGGAGTGCCTTCGACCACCCCCGCGGTTCAGGCCGAGTTGTTTTTCGGAATTCGCACGGCCGTTCCGGCGTTCGCTTTCCGCGATTCGGAAACGGGCCAGACCATCGAAATGCTCCAATTCTCGGCGGCCGCCAAGATCGAACAAGCGTGCCAAAACGACAGACGCGGCCTGCTCGAAGGCGGCAGCGCTTACTGCAATATTTATCGCGGCGGCGCGTCGGAGCCGCACTTTTGCGCCAGCGCCATGGGCGCTCGAGAACTGTTGGGCCATGCCGGACCGGGGCGACTGATCCTGGTGGCAATCTGGAACAGCATGGCGGTCATTCGCTCGTTGGGCCTGCTGGCCGCCGAGTTCGTGGTTGCGATCAGCGATTTTTTTCGAGGCATTCTCGACGGCCGCGACGTGTGGGCCGAGTTCAAATTGATTCCCTCACGAGTGATCGTTGCCGTGCTGATCCGCGAATTGATCGCCATCGGCGTCGAGGCCGACGCGACCCGCGGGTTACCCATCATCCATGCGAACTTTCTTGGCTATGACGAACAGTCACATGGGCGGGGGCCTCATTCTGGAATGGCCCACTGGTCCCTCAGGCAGATCGACGGGGCGATCGCGCGGATTGTCCGAGCGGCCAGGGCTTCCCACCGGCGCGACTATCAGATCTGGCTGTATTCGGATCACGGCCAACAGGCCTCGACTCCCTACAAAGACCCTCAGGGCCGGACACTCGAACAAGTGGTCCATGAGTTTTTCGATCACGATTGGCGCAACAACCAGTTGGCGCGCGACGATCCGAAAGAGCCTTCGACTCAAGGAATCCAGAGCCAGCGGGCCGGATGGCTGGGCGGAGCCTGGGCCAAGCGATTGGCCGAACTGGAAGAAACGCTTTCTGCTACCGATCGCGAGACCGCAATCGAACGCCCCACCGTCGTCGCCAAAGGGCCGCTGGGCCACATTTACTTGCCCCCCGGCTGTACTCCAGAAACGAAACGCCGGCTGGCAGCCCGCCTCGCGAGTGAAGCTCAAGTTCCCTGGGTCTTCATGCCACATGAGGAGGCGGGAGTGCAGGCATGGCATCGGGATTCAACCTACCGGTTGCCCGAGGATGCCGAGGCGGTCTTCGGCAAGTCGCATCCGTTCTTGCCCGAGCTTCCGGAGGACTTTGAACGGGTCTGCCGTCATCGCGACGCGGGAGACTTGATTATCTCCGGATGGGACACGGATGGTTCGACCGTCACTTTCGTTTGTGAGTTCGGATCCCATGGGGGGCCGGGGCCCGACGAGACCGGCGGCTTTGTTCTGATCCCTTCCGAGGTTCGGATGCCCGCGTATGTGCCGTTCGCATATTGGCGGCCCTCGCGACTCCGCCAAGCCGTCCTCCGGACAGTCGCCCCTGAGCAAGCCAAAGTCGAGTGCGCCGAATCGGTTCCGCACGATCACCGGACGGCGTCCGTGTCCGTCAGGAAGCCTGTGTCGTTGCGAGTCATGACCTACAATGTCCACAGCTGCTTCGGCACGGACGGCAGACTCTCGCTTGCGCGGGTCGCGCGGATGATCGCCTCATGTAATCCGGATCTCGTCGCGCTACAGGAAGTCGACGTCGGCCGCGTGGCGACCGGTGAGATGGATCAAGCGGCAGGGCTGGCGCGCGAACTGGAGATGGACTATACCTTTCATCCCTCGGTGGTCTCGGGAAGTGAATGCTATGGGAATGCCATCTTGAGTCGCATTCCGATCCGCGTCCGCCGGGCCGGATTGCTGCCCGTGCTCGCCGGTGCGCCCCAGTGGGAACCGCGTGGCGTCGTCTGGGTCACCGTCGAGACCGAAGAGTTCCGCCTGCAGCTGTTCGCCACGCATCTTGGACTCAACCGCCGGGAACGCCAGCTGCAAGTCGCCGCGCTGCTGGGGCCCGATTGGCTGAGCCATTCCGAGTGTGAGGGCCCTATCGTGCTGTGCGGAGACTTCAATGCACACTCCACCTCGCTCGTCTACCGCCAATTGACCGCCCGCTTCCTCGATGCCCAAACCGCCGTCGCCGGCCAACGTCCCCGCAACACGTGGTTCAGCCGCTATCCACTGCTAAGACTAGACTACCTGTTCGTCAGCCCCGAACTGGTAGTCCGCAGCGCGCAGGTTCCCGATACTTACCTCGCCCGCGTCGCATCCGACCACCGCCCGGTGATCGTCGATTTGGAAATCACCCCGGAGGCACGCAACGCGGAATGTTAGTCTGCCAACCCGAGGTAGCGAACATCAAGAACAATCTCGGAGAAAAATGTTGACACCCGAAAACCTCTTTGCTAGGTTACACCGTTCCAGGGGCCCGCTCGCTGGTGGCCCTCGCGGTCAAACGCGGGAGACGTGCTCTCGCTGAAAGGAGCGACCACGTGATGATCCTAGGCGGTTTTCACGACCGGCCGGTGCTGCAGCCGCAAGGTTGCGGGATCTCTCATCGCATCCCAATGCTCTCGCTTTTCTCGTTCGTTTCCGTGTTGCTCAACTCAAGGAGACGCTCATGGCTGACACAAGAATTGACGTAGCGTGTTCCGGTGCTGCCGTACGCCGCGGCTTCACGTTGGTCGAGTTGTTGGTGGTGATTGCCATCAGTACGACCAGGGAGACTGGACGCGAGGATTCGGCTTGGCGCCGGGCATTAACGGCGAGATTTGCGGGACGTCGCTGCCGACGATGCTCTGCCCGTCCGGCCCACACGCTCTGCAATTGGGGCTGTGGTACAACGGGTACGCTCGCGGCAGCTATGTGGCCAACAACGGCATCGGGCCGATGGTCGAAAGTTGCAGCGACAGCGTCCCGCTGCCTGCCGCGCGCGTCGGCGGAGCGTTCTACGTCAACAGCACGTTGACCCTGGCGGATTTCCGGGACGGCACCAGCCAGTCGGCGCTGGTCAGTGAAGTCCGCGTGGTTACCGACAACGCGGATCAGCGCGGCGTGATGCACTATCCCGAAGGTCCCTTCTACCATCACAACTACACGCCCAACAGTTTGATTCCCGACCAGGTCCGCACCGCCGCCTGCCCGGGAGGCGGCATCAACATCCCGGAGTCGCCCTGCGTCGGCGCGTATAGCGTTTGGCGGCCGCGGTCCGTATTGATGACCGCCCGCAGCTATCATCCGGGCGGCGTGGGGCTGCTGTTGGGCGATGCCAGCGCCCGGTTCGTCGCCGAGTCCATCGACTTGGGTGTGTGGCAGGCTCTCTGCACCCCTAAAGCCCTGGTTAACGAAGCGAGCGTGGGAACGTTCTGACGAAGCAAACGGGAAGGACCGATATCGGCAAGGGGGAAAGGGCTGCCCGCTAGCGGCGCATGCGGGAAAAGAAAAACCGAAGGCTCGCAACTGTCAGGTTTTCCCATTTGTGCCAACCAGCGATCCTGAGATCATTTGGTCTGCCCAAATGCCTCCCGAGCCGTCTTCACGAATTCGGGACACCTGACTTGCGAGCCTTCTGTGAAATTATTTGGAGACAGGAGACCACCGACAATGCAGCGGATGGGGGGCTAGAATCTTTTTTTGTTTTGCGGGCACAAGCCGCCGGTTTTGGCGGCCTGATCGGCCGAGTCACGCGGCGGCGGGCGCGTCACAGCAGCGGGCCGGCTAGACGGGCCGTGTTCTCCGCCAGACGCTGCAGACGGGATCGTGACTGCAATTGGCCCTGATCCATCAGTTCACAGTGGGCCAAGTACGACTGTTGCAGTTGCCGCAGATCGTTTGTAAAGCCGCGATCGTAAACCACCAGCGTGATTTCGAAGTTCAAGTACAGGCTGCGGGGATCCAAGTTCAGCGAGCCAAACAAGCTGAATTTCCCGTCGACCGTAATCGACTTGGTGTGCAGCAGCCCGCCGTGAAACAGCGCCACGCGGACGCCGGCGGCCAATAGGTCCCCTTGGAACGCCTGGCTGGCCAGCCGCACCAGCCGCGAATCCACCTTGCCGGGAACGATCAAGGTGACGCCGACCCCGCGCTGCGCGGCGGACACCAGCGCGGCCACGAGGGATTCGTCGGGCACGAAATAGGGCGTCGTCAGGATCAGTTCCCGCCGTGCGGAATAGATCGCCATCAGCAGGCTCCGCAGGATCGCGTCGTTGCCGTCCAGCGGCCCTGACGCGGCGACTTGCACGACCGATGGCCCGCACTCGGCCAACGGATGAAAGTCGCTGGTGTGCGACAAGGTCTCGATCCCTTCGCTCGACTCCAGCACCCAATCGGCCAGGAATGTGCCCAGCAGGCCTTCGACCGCCGGGCCGCGGATGCGGACCATCGCGTCCACCCACTGGCCGACCCCCGCCTTCTGCTTGAAGTACCGCGGATCGACGATGTTCAAACTGCCCGTGTAGGCGATCTCGCCATCGATCACGGCGATCTTGCGGTGCATTCGGAGATCGTATCGGACAAAGGCGGCGCGAAGCAGGCCGGCCGGCAGCGCCGCCACGACTTGGACGCCGCCCTCCCGCAGCTTGCGGACCCACGGTCCGCGCAGGAAAGGACGGCTGCCCACCGCATCCACCAGCACCCGGCACGTCACGCCCCGCGCGGCGGCGCGCAACAGCGCTTCACCAACCTCGTCCGCCACGCCGCCCTGGTACCAAATGTAGAATACCATCTGGCAGCTTCGTCGGGCCGCGTCGATGTCGGCCAGCAGCGCACGAAAAGCCCCCTCGGTGTCCGGAAGCAACTGCAAATGATTGCCCGGCAGCGCCGGAACGCCCAGGGAGGCTTCCGTCAGCTTGGCCAGCGGTTCACATTCGAGCCCTTGCGCGGTCCAATCCACCGTCTTGCGCGTCCGCAGACCGTGCAGCCATTGCTCGACCGGACGGCGAACCTGCGCCGCCCACGCCGCGTGGCGGCGTCCCAGCCGCAATTCGCCAAACATCAGATAGACAAATGCTCCGGCAAGGGGAAGCATGAACACGATTGTCAGCCACGCCAGCGACA
>Ga0351863_10086_pt1 | contig 17389 bp, 12 predicted proteins | sample TotcelHFGM3001L8_FD_206777 | JGI IMG/M metagenome (GOLD analysis project Ga0351863, IMG submission 206777) | Enriched cells from coal bed in the Powder River Basin, Montana, United States - Total cells FGM rep2 HSBNCT.FGM.300.1.L8 ... | reverse complement strand
ACGGATACGAGGTCGCCATGCGGCTGCGGGAAATGCCGGACGGCGACAAGTTTCTCATCGTGGCCGTAACCGGCTATGGGCAAGAGGAGGATCGTCGCCGCTCGCAAGAGGCCGGATTTGATGAGCACCTGCTCAAGCCGGTCGCACTGGACGTGCTGAAGAAGTTGTTCCGGCATCCCAAACTGCTTCACCACCGCAGGGACTGACCGCGGAACTCGTCAACCACAATCGCCCAGGTCCTATTCCGCAACATCTTCCCGTCCCCGACAGGTCATTGCCGAAAGCGGCAGGGTGTGGAAGAATGCAGCCGTGGATCGGCGTCCGCATGCCGATCCACGCTTCGAGACCTTTGGCGGGCCCGTCGCATGTACGTCCTGGAAAACCCCGTTCTGCAACGCGAGTTGTTGGTAAACCTCCGCACGGTGCGGGCGTTTTTCCTGCTGTTTTTCTACCAGGCCTTGTTGGCCACGCTGGTCTATTTCGCTTGGCCTCAGGACACCCGGCTCGATCTAACGTCCAACCCGGCCGCCGCACGCAATCTGGTCGATTTGTTTTTCATCGGCCAGTACGTGCTGGCTTCGCTGATGGCCCCCAGTTTTGCCGGCGGCGCTATCACGGGCGAAAAGGAACGGAAGACCTACGAGTTGTTGTTGTCCAGTCCGTTGCGGCCAGCCGCGATCGTGGCGGGCAAACTGATCGCTTCGCTGACGCACTTGGCCGTGCTGATTTTTGCGTCGCTGCCGATCGTGATGCTGTGCCTGCCGCTGGGGGGCGTGTCGTTCTATGAAGTCCTGGCCGCCTACCTGGGGCTGATCGTGTCCGTGATCACGTTCGGCATGATCAGCATTGCCTGCAGCAGCTATTTCCATCGCACGGCCGCGGCCCTGGTCGTCTCGTACCTGCTGATCCTGCCGCTGGCGCTCAGCGGTGTGCTGCTGTGGCGAGGGCTGTCCGACGTAGGCGCCTTGCGTCTGCTGCTGACGGTGACCGTTCTGCCGAGCGCCGGCGCGGCCCTTTGCGTTTTCCTGTTTGTCAACACGTGCACGCGCCTGTTGTACCCACCGGACGTGGGCAGCGAAGGCCGGGAAGTGGTGGACTTGGAACAGGAAGCCTGCGAAGCGGTGGGACTGGTGATCCAGCGAGACCAGTTTCCCGACAAGCTGTTCGCCCCGGCCCGACGCGACTTTCTGCTGCCCGACGGGGCCAATCCGGTCTACGACAAGGAAATGCGAAACGAAATCTTCAGCCAAGGCACCTTGATGCTGCGGGTGGTGATTCAGGTCAGCATGGTGTTGGCGATCCCGCTGATGGCGTTCTGTCTGTTCATCTGGGCTCAGTACGCACCTTGGTACATCAGTTACGTGTTGGTCTTCAACATGCTGGTCGGTCCCGTGTTTTCCGCCGGCACGGTGACCAGCGAACGCGAGCGGCAAACGCTGGACTTGCTGCTGACCACGCCGATCACGCCGTGGCAGATCCTGTGGGGCAAGTTGATTGCCGGGCTGCGGGTGTCCAGCGTGCTGACGACGTTTCTGCTGTGGCCGGTACTGCTGGCGTGTCTGATGATCGACAGCTACTGGACGAACATTCCGGCCGTGGGCGGCTATCTCTGCATCGTCCTCTTGAGTTGCCTGACGACGGCGGTAATTGCCTTGTTTTGTTCGGTATTATTTCAGAAAACGTCGATCAGTCTGATGACGTCGTACCTGGTGATCGTCGTCCTGTTTTGCGCGCCGGTGGCAGCAAAGTTCTTTGCCGAAGGATTTTTTCCGGATCACGAAGCCACGCCGTACGTGGTTCGCGCCGGCTTGACCAGTCCCTTTGCGGCGACGTTTGCGGTTCCGCTGGATGTCGACATCACGACCGGCGCGATCCAGCGGACGGTTGCAGGCGACCTGCCGTTGGTGGCCGGTTTCGGCATCTTTACCGCCGGGTTGAATCTGGCTTTGCTATCGGCCATGATCTGGTTGTTCAACGTGCGTTGGCGCGTGTCGCAGTGAAGCGAGTTTCTATGACCACCTTGCATTATTCAATCGAAAATACCGGCGGGATTTTCACTCCCGCGCTGATCGTGTTCCCCGAGCTTGTGGAGCGGAATCTCGAGTCGATGATTCGCATCGCCGGCCGTCCCGATCGCTTGCGGCCGCACTGCAAGACGCACAAGATCGCGGAGGTCACCGGACTGGAACTAGCCCGAGGCATCGTCAAGCACAAGTGTGCGACGCTGGCCGAAGCCGAGATGCTGGCGACGGCCGGCGTGCGGGATATCTTCCTGGCGTATAACCTGGTCGGGCCGAATATCCAGCGAGCCGTGCGTTTGCTGCAAGCGTACGGCGGCATTCGGCTCGCCGTCACCGCGGATCATCCGCAGCCGACGGCGGCCTTGGGTGCTGCGATGCATCACCGCGGGCTGTCGGTCGATGTTCTGTTGGACCTCGACACGGGCATGCATCGCACGGGCTTGGCCGCCGGCTCCGAAGCGCGAACGCTGTACGAGCAGATCGCCGCGACGCCGGGGCTGGCGCCGGGCGGATTACACGTCTACGACGGCCACAACCATCAGACTTGCGTAGCAGAACGTCGGGCGGCGGTTCATGCGGCATGGGACCGGATCATCGCCTTTCGTGACGAACTGGTGTCGGCCGGTCTGCCGGTGCCTCGCGTCGTGGCCGGCGGAACAGGCACTTTTCCCATTTACGCCGCGATCGACGATCCCACACTGGAGTTGAGTCCCGGCACTTGCGTCTTCCACGATGCCGGGTACACCGCCGCGTATCCAGACCTGCGGTTCGACGTTGCCGCCGTGCTGCTGACGCGCGTCGTCAGCCGCCCGGGTCCGGATCGGGTGACCCTCGACCTGGGCTACAAAGCTTGTGCTTCGGATCCTCCGGCCGGCCAGCGGTTGGTGTTTCCCGTCCTGCCCGACGCCCAGCAGGTGTTGCAGAACGAAGAGCACTTGGTTCTGCAGACGCCGCTTGCGTCCCGTTTCCAGCCGGGCGACGAACTGATCGCCATCCCTTGGCACATCTGCCCGACGACGGCCCTGCACAAACAGGTCTACGTCGTTGCCGGCGGGCGAGTTGTCGGACGCTGGGACGTTAGCGCGCGGGATCGCCAACTGACCGTTTGATCAATCTGCGCCAGCCAGTCAATTATCGCAGGTGGATCGGCATTTCGGTTTCGGTCGCGCCCCGTGGGGCGTGGCTCTCAGCGTGATGCCGAGAGCCTGCTGGAAGCTTCCGGTTACGAACGGGCTCGCAGCGGGCTGGGCCAGAGGGGATTTCAACGACGTCACGGATATGCCCGCGTCGAATTGGCGGACGCTGGCCGAAGCCAAGGTCGGCCTTTTCGCATCTTGTCACCGCGCTAGAATATTAATAAAAAGGCCTCGCCCCGGCGAGGAGACAAGCGATGTCGGCGTATACCGTTCCGACCCAGCATTGGCACCAACTGGACGACGGGCGAATCCAGTGCGACGTGTGTCCCCGGCTGTGCAAGCTGCACAATGGACAACGAGGCTTCTGCTTCGTGCGTGCCTGTGAAGATGACCAGATTGTACTGACCACCTACGGACGTTCCAGCGGCTACTGCATCGATCCCATCGAGAAAAAACCGCTCAATCATTATCTGCCCGGAACACCGGTGCTGTCCTTCGGCACGGCGGGCTGCAACCTGGGATGCAAGTTCTGTCAAAACTGGGACATCAGCAAGTCTCGCGAAATCGACACGCTGGCCGATGAGGCCACGCCCGAGGTGATCGCCCAGATGGCCGCGGCCCTCGGCTGCCGGAGCGTGGCGTTTACTTATAATGACCCCGTGATCTTCATGGAGTACGCCATCGACGTCGCCAAAGCCTGCCACGCCCAGAACGTCAAGGCGGTGGCTGTGACTGCCGGCGAGATGTGCTCCGACTCGCGGGTCGATTTCTATCGCTACATGGACGCCGCCAACGTGGACTTGAAGGGGTTCAGTGAGAAGTTCTACCGCGAAATCTGTGCGGGACATCTGCAACCGGTGTTGGACACGTTGGTCTATTTGAAACAGGAGACCGACGTCTGGTTTGAGATCACGAACTTGGTCATCCCGGGGGTGAACGACACGGACGAAGAACTGGACGCCATGACGAAGTGGATCGTGGAAACCTTGGGGCCGGACGTGCCTGTACACTTCACCGCTTTTCATCCCGACTTCCGCATGCTGGATCGCCCGCATACGCCGCCCGAAACGCTGACCCGGGCCCGCCATCTCGCCTTGCAGAACGGCCTTCGGTTCGCGTACACCGGGAATGTCCACGACCACGCTGGAAGCAGCAGCTATTGCCCTGCCTGCGGCCAAATCCTGATCGGCCGCGACTGGTACGCCTTGAGCGAATGGAACCTGACCGAGGACGGCCGCTGTGCCAATTGCGGCACCACAGTGCCAGGCGTTTTCGAGAGCGAGCCCGGCAATTGGGGATCGAAACGCGTTCCCGTCCGCTTGCGGGACTTTGCGCAAGTCTAGAGACCCACTTCATTCGTAGTCGCGAAGCGACGTCAGCGTTTAGCTGCGTGCGTCAGCCCGCAGATCATGATGGTACAGACGGTGCCGAGCCGCGAAGCCGCGGCAGCAGGGCGCCGATTGCTGTCGCCGCTTCGCGGCTCTGCGATTTGTACTCGCACCCGCCCCACGGCTTACGCCGTGGGCTAGGTGCTGGCGCCGCTTCGCGGCTGTCCCGATTTGTGGGTAAGACTCGCCGTTCAATCCAATCCCGGGGCGAAACCATGGCGGAGCGTGTTTTCGCAGATGCTGCGAGGTTCAACGAAGTGGAGCAGATATTCCGGCCCGCCCGCCTGGGTACCGGTGCCCGACAGACCGAAACCGCCGAACGGCTGACGGCCGACCAGCGCGCCGGTGATCCCGCGATTGAGATACAGATTGCCGACGCGAAACTCCCGCCGGGCCAGCTCCAGGTGTGATGGCTTGCGAGAAAACACGCCGCCCGTCAGCTTGTACACCGTGGCATTGGCCCACGCCAGCGCCTGTTCGAAATCGCGAGCGCGCAGCATCGACAACACGGGGCCGAAAATCTCCTCGTTGGCCAAGCGATGTTCCGGCTGAATCCCGGAAAAAACGTGCGGGCCGATGTAGGGCTTACCGACCCGCTGTTCCAGCCCCGGCGGTACTTCACACGCCAACTCGAGCGTCCCTTCGCTCCGGCCGATCGCGACGTATTTGCGGATCTTGTCCGCGGCGTCTGCGTTGATCACCGGCCCGATGTCCGTTCCGGGGTCGTGCGGGTCGCCGACGATCAGGCTGCGGGTCGAAGCGCACAGCCGTTGGAGAAATACGTCGTACACGGCCTCGACGACGATGACCCGGCTGCAGGCCGAACACTTCTGGCCGCTGTAGCTGAAGGCGGATTGCCGAACGGCAAGCACCGCCTCGTCCAGATCGGCCGATTCGTCGACCACGATCGCGTTCTTGCCGCCCATTTCGCAAACGACCTTTTTCACAAAGCCCTGCGTCGCGGAACTCTCCGTGGCGGCGCGCAAGATATCCAGGCCGACCTCCCGCGAACCGGTAAAGGCGATCAGGGCCGAGCGAGAATCCCGCACCAGCGCGGCTCCGATCTCGCCGGAGGCGGGCAGGAATTGCAGGGCGTCGGCCGGCACGCCCGCGCGCCACAGCGCGTCGCACATCGCGCGCGCGATCCCGCGGGTCGGCGACGCGGGTTTGACCACTACCGTGTTGCCCGTCACCAGCGCCGCCGCCGTCATCCCCAGGCAGATGGCCAGCGGAAAATTCCACGGGCTGATGACCACCGCCACCCCGCGCGGCTGATGCCACCGTTCGTTCGCTTCGGCGACAAACCGCCCCATCTGTTGCGGCGCCAAGCAAGCCGCCGCCTGGCGCGCATAGTATTCACAGAAATCGATCGCTTCGCAGACGTCGGCGTCGGCCTCGCGCCAGATCTTGCCCGCTTCCCGGATCATGATGCCGGACAACAGGTCGCGCTGGGCGCGAACCCTGGCGGCGGCCGCTAGCAGGATCGACGCCCGTGCATCTACCGACCGGTCCCGCCAGGCGGGAAAGGCCGCCGACGCTCGCGCGACCGCACGGCGCGCATCGTCGAGCGTGAGATCGCCTTCGAACGCGGGGATCGCCGAATCGCGCAGCGCCGCTGCAAATCGCTCGCGCTGTCCCCGCTGCGAGAAATCGCGTTGCGGTTCGTTGAAGAACGGCCGGCCGTCGCCCAGCCCCTCCACGGCCGGACTCAACCGATGTCGCAGGGCCCATCCTGCAGCCGGCTCCGGCGGGGATTCTAGAGTGCGGTGGCTTGACACCGCTTTCGATCCCGGCCCTGTGCCGTCCTTCGTCGGCGCCGAAGCCGGCAAGCGTGCCGGCGCGTGCGGCGAGGCGAGCAGTTGTTCGTCCGAGACTTGCTCGAAGAACCCCGCGCGCAACCACGACTGGTTGGACGTGTTTTCCAGCAGGCGGCGGACCAGGTAGGCCATGCCGGGGATCAACTCGCCCAATGGGACATACTGCCGCAGACGCAAACCACGCTCCCGAACGGCCGCCTTCAATTGGTCGGCCATGCCGTACAGCATCTGAATCTCACAGGCCGCGGGAGGAAGTTTGTATTGTTCCAGCAGCGCCAAACCGCGGGCGAGCGAGCGGATGTTGTGCGTTCCCAAAGCCAGCTTGACACCCCCCGCATCGGCGCGCCGCGGTGCCGCCGCGAGAAACCGTTCCGTCACGCGTTCAAAACAGGCATCCGACTCACGTTTCTCGGTCCACACCGGAACGGGCCAGCCACGTTGCTCGGCTTGCATCACCTCGTAGTCCCAATAGGCGCCTTTGATCAGCCGCACCGTGACCTGCCGGCCGGCGCCTCGGGCCCACTGAATCAACTGCTCGGCGTCTTCTTCGGCGCTGCGGAGATAAGTTTGAAGTGCCAGCCCGGCAGGAAAATCGAAGCGCTCGCAGCAGCGGCGGAATAACTCGATCGTCAGTTCCTTCAGGGCATGGTGCTCCATGTCAAAGTTGATCAGCACGCCATGCGCGCCGGCCATTTCCAAGATGGGCCGCAGCGCGGTCTGCAACACGCTCAGCGACCCTTCCCAATCGATCGCGTCGACACGGGACGACAGCGCGCTGATCTTGATGGACACGTTGACTCGCGGGATGGTGCCCAGATGATCCGACTCCAATCGCTCATTGACATGCCAGCGCGCCGTACGTTCGGCTAGCAGGGCGATCAAATCGAGGTAGCGGCCCTGGTATATCCGGGCCTCTTCCTCGCTGACACAGGCTTCGCCAAGCAGGTCCAGGCTGAACGCGAGGCCCTCGTTCCAAAGCCGCTCCAGCTTTTGCAAAGCGGCGGCGGCGTCGCGCCCGGCGATGAAGCTATCCGCCAAGCTCGTGATCCGGCCGGCAATGGTCTTCGCCAGCATTCCCTTAGCCAGCCGGCCGGCCTGCAGACCTGCAGCCAACCAACCCGGCAGCGTTACGCCGGGTTGCGAGAGATAATCCATCAAGTAATCGTGGATCTGCGCGGGCGTGTGCAGCATCGGGAAGACATCCACGAACCGGAATAGCTGCACCTTGAAATCCGGATCCTTGAGAGCCCAGGTCAGAAACTGTTCCGACCACAAACGGGCCCCCGGGGTCTGGCGCGCGCGGCGCAGCAGATCACGGCCGATCTCCACCGTCAACGACTCCAACTCGGCCGCCGGCCATCGGTTCCCGGCCGAAGGCCGGATTCCACTCCGAGACACGCCTGGGCTCAAATCTGACGAAGCCATGTTTATCCCCCGGTCTGCACTTCCTCCTTCAAGATTCCAGCGGAGCGGAAAAGATGCCGAGTTCACATTGCATCGCGTACCGGTACGCGTCGCGGATTCCGGGGCTGTCGAGCGCCACACGGTCCAAGAACGACTCGAGATGCGTCGTCTGCGACTGGAAGGCTTCGCTGGAATAGCTGCCGATCCAATCGGCGTACGGATGCTCCGAATGCAGGTGCGACGCAAATTGTGTTCCCAAGTACGTATACAGACGCATGCAGGGCACCATCGCCGCAACGGTTTCCCCGAGTCTGCCTTGCCACGCCATACGCTGCACAAAATCGGTGTAGGCGCGCGTGATCGGAAACGGCTCGACGTTGACCAGATCGATGCCCAAGAGAGAAGTATACCCGGTGTGCAGTTTGAGTTCGTTCAGGGCGTCTCCCATGAGTTCGTGAAATAGCCACACGTCATTCAAGTCGCGGCACCGCGCGGCCACCAAAGCATACGCCCGCAGGAACGCCCGCAAGAAGAATGCGTCTTGGCCCACGTAACGCTTGAATAACTCGGGGTCCAACGTTCCATGTCCCAGCGCCTGCACAAAAGGATGCTCGAGACAACGTTGCGCCAAATCCTCGTTGAGTTGCCAAAGCTGGTCGTGCAGCATGCGACACCTACGGATCTCTTAAATTTACGCATGTCGTGCTTTACTTAATTATTGTGCTCGCGGGGCGATCCGATAAGCGGCGATTCGTTGAGGATGGCAGAAATTTCGGTGTTGTGGACATGCCGCGATTCATGATGCGAGCCGCGTCCGTAGCGGCAACCCGTTCCTCTTCGCGTCTTAGCGCCTTCGCGTGCGCCTAGCAGAACAAGAGAGGTCACGCGAAGTCGCGAAGACGCGAAGAAATTACGGTCCCACTCTTACGATCGCTTACTGCGAGTCGTTCTTCTCCTCGTGGCTGATGACATGCGAGTCGATGACTTCGGAGTGTTCTGCTGACGAATTGCGCGATCCGATCCCTGTAGTTCGGATCGTAAACCGTGACTTGAACCACGCGACCAGCCGGCGCCGGTAGCCATTTCGGCACCACGGTACCAGCAGGGAAATCCCCAACGCATCGGTCAGCATGCCAGGGGTTAGCAGCAACGCACCGGCGACAAAGATCAGCACGGCGTCCAGCAGCGATTCCGCCGGCATGTGGCCCGTCGCCAACTCGCCGCGGATCCGTACCCATGTCCGCCAACCCTGGGATCGGGCCAGCAACGTTCCGGCCAGACCAGTAACGATCACCAACAACAGCGTAAACTGCCAACTAAAAACGTCGGCCAAGTACAACAGCAGCACCAATTCGACCAGCGGCACGAAGATAAACAGCAACAGAAGCTTCAGCAACACGACTTGGCCCTCATTCTTGTAGTGGAAACCCGCCCGCAAGGTAATATTCTGGATCGAAAAAATCTTGTTTCGAGGTTGGATGAGCGAAAACTATGCCCGAAAAGTCAAAAATTCTGGCCCATTGTGCCGCTCGGCCGCTTTCGATCTACAACGCCATAGGCTAGAATTCCGCCGTTAAATCCTTCCTAGGCTTCCTTGACTATCACTCCTGGAAGCCCTTTTTACGTCGGGTTGGCGGGCCGTGGAAACCTTTCGCGGAATCCTGTCGCACCCAGGTTGCCATGTAACCCTGAAATTTCGGCTTGCGAGGTGATGCTATGCAATCACGAGTCTGCATCTGTGTGCTTCTTTTGTCCAGCTGCCTGCTGATGTTTTCCGACGAGGCTCGCGCGTGGCCGTTCCGGCTGCGTTCAAACACGAGCAGAACTTATGGCGGCGGTGGTTCTGTGGGAGTCGCTCCCAAGAGCGATCCGGACTCGGCGGAATATCGTTCCCTGCGAGTCTATTTCGGTTACGACCAGGCCAAGACGCTCGACGCCGCGTTTGCCGATCGGATTCGCGTGTTCTTGCGGGTCCGAGAAGAACCCCTGGCCGACTCACGGGAGGACTTAGTTGCCGAGGTCAAGCTGACGGACTTGAGCAATTCGGCGACGTCCCACGTCAAGTGGTGTCCGGTGTCGTTCGATCGCAATGCGGCGCAACAGAGCGAGCAGCTGGCCACGTTCGAGGTGGCCAACGCCATGGACGAAGCCGTGATCCAGCCTCAGAAGGTTTACCGTCTGTTCGTCACCCTGCACCGCAAGTCGGCTGAGTACGGCAAGGATTCGGTTGTGGGGCGTGTGCCGGGACCTTATTACGTGGCTACGTCCGGCGGCACGCTGTTGCAGAAAGCTCGTCAGCAGATCGCCATGCGCACGTTCCGGGAATGGTACTGTACCGAACGCGGCTGGCCGCGGGACGGAGGTTATCGGATGGATTGCCACGCTTACTACCTGTGGGCAACTGGCTCGCACACGGTGGGCGCCAATCGCGGGCAAGCAAATCTGGGACGGCTGTTCCGCGTATTCCGCAGCGGCAGCGAGATACGCCACTTGACGCGCGAGGCGCCGATCCATGGCGATTACGTGCGGATTCCCGGGCACACGTTCATGCTGTTGGCGTATGACGAGCACCTCGGCAAGGTCTGGACCATGGAAGGAAATTTCGGCAGTTCCATCGAGATCGCGCTCCGCTCCGTCGGGTCGGGCTGGCAGGTTGGCCACTTGGAAGACGAGGACATCCGGCCCGAGGTCTTCCAGGACGATGGCTCGGCAGCTGCGCCGGGCGACTCGCTGGCACTTCGCGAGCTGACCGGGCAGCTGGCCCTTCCGTGAAGGAAAAGCAAAAACGGGCTGCCGCTTCGCAAGGAAGGGGCAGCCCGGAATTATTAGAAAAACCTTCGGTCCGATTGCGGCGAGCGGAGTCGCTGCGAGAAAGGCGAGGATCCGACGTGCTTCTGCACAGCCTTGGATGGACCCCGGCCTACGCTGTTATTTTGGTCCCTCTGCCGGAATGCTGACCGAAGGTTTTGATGCCTGGAAAACTTAGGGCGGTGTCTCGTTCCGCCGTGCTGACCAAGAGTATCGGCACTTTTCCATTGCCACCTGCATGGAATTTAGCGGAACCAAGTCGGCAGCTTCGGCGGCTTCGGCACCATCCTTTTCAGCCAGGACGGCGCAGCGTCGGCGTTGTCGACGGTCGCGGGTTCGTCGCCCGGGGCGGTGCGGCGGGCATCGGCCAGTTCGGCCGCTTGACTCTCGTCGATCGGCACGTACCGCCGCAAGAATTCCGGCCAATAGCCGCGGAGCACCAAGTCGCACTGGGCCAGTTCGCCATTGCCGAGATAGAAGTTCGCCAACGCGATTTTTTTCAACAACTCGTTGCGTTCGTTCTTGTCGAACCACAGGTCGAATACCTGCACGTCGTCGATCCAGACTTCGCCGGGTCCCATCAAATCGATGGCCACGCGGAGGTCGGTCAGGCCGCTCGTGGGCAGATCATCGATCCGAACCAGGTACGGAGCCCACTCGGTCGTCAAGAGCGGCGGAGGCGGGCCCAGCCGGTCGTCGCCGGCGCCCACGCGCGCCGGGCGGTAATACGTCTGCCCGTCCAAGCGCCCTTCGATCGCCAGCTGTAGCGGCGGTTGGCGTGCGGGATCGTCAATCCGCAACCAGACCCACAGGGACAGCCGCCCCGTAGCCGGGGCGGGAAACGAATTGCTTCGCACCCACGCCACCGGGCTGTCGCTCCGCAGGTGCAAAGCGTTCTTGCTGTTTCGGCCTTGACCGGCCACGATTCGAACTCCCATTCCCGTGGCTCGCGAACAATCCCAGCCGGGCAGCAGGTCGCCTTGCGAACCAAGTTCAAAATCGGAGTTGCCCAGAACGGCTAGCGGCCGGGGGTCGCGCAGCTGGTTCGCTCGGCGGCGCAGGTCGTCTATCCCCGCGCGAAGATCGGCGGCCACGTCGCGATTCACGTCTGCCTGCCAGTCGACAATCCGCACGTTGGCGGCGGCCACCACGGCAGCCGCCAAGTCATAGGGTTGCAGGGCGACTGTCCATGCTTGCAGTTTATCCTGGGGCACCGGCGGCGGGCAAATACGGTTGCCGAGCACCTGAAAGTCGCTGCCGCGCGGCGCGTCCATCGTCAGCGTGACCGACACCGGCCACGGCGAATCGTTGACCGCATACACGTAGGTGCGGTCGCCGCGGCTGAACCGGCGGACGATCACCGGCGGCAACTCGAGCGTGTTTTTTTTCGACGGCACCGTTTCGAATCGAGCGGCGGGCAGTTGCCGAAAAGCGTCCGCGACTTGCAGCAACGCGTCTTCCTGTCCCATCATCGGCGCCCAACCGCCTTGGAACAGAACCTGACTGTCCAGCGTCGCCAAGCTGTGGACCACGCTTTGCCGATAGGAGGCCGCCGAAGGAGCGATGTGAGCCAGCAGCCAAGCAGGCGTCTTGTCGGCGCCGAACGGACCGTTTTTCTGGAAGGAGGTCAAGGAGATCGTCTGCGGCTCGGTGAACAGCAGGCTGCCGCTCCACCCGCGCGGCCGCGCTGCGGCCGCGTCCGCGCCCGTCGCCCGAACCGTGGGGCCGAACAGCTGGTCGAATTCGGTGGAACCACGCAGCTGCAGATTGGCGGCTTGCGATTGCAGGGCGTGCAGGGGAGCCCAACGAGCGGGACGGAGCAACACGACTCGGTCGTCCTCACGATAGCCGAGCGGATCGATGCCCACGCGCAACAGCAGCGGCCGAACTTCTAATCGTTCCGGCAACGTGGGCTTCAAGCCGGCTTGAAACTGCGGATCGGTGAGCAACTCGGCTCCGGCCAGGTACAGCTTGCTCCGCGGGGCCGCCCGCGCCAATTCTGCCGCGGTGGCTTGGTAAAAGCCGGCCAGTTTCCGGGCTCGCCAGTTCAACCACAATTCACGGCCCTCGCCCGCGAGGTACATCGCGGTTGTCTGGCGGTCTCGGCCCGCCAAGCCGACCGCCGCGGCCCGCTCGTCGGCCGCGAACTGGCGAAGCGTCGTATCATCGCAAGCCCATTGGACGTCGGGCAGTTGCGCATAGGTTTGCGGGCCGAGCTGAACGGCCACGCCGCCAAAGGAGCGATGCCCGGCGTAACGCCGGCCCAGTTCCAGCACGACCCGCTGCATCGCCTGCTGGACCGGCGGCGACAAGGGATTGTACAGTGGGCCGGTCGCTCGATCGGCGGCGAACAACTGCTTCCACGACTGGCCGTCCGCGGCGATCAACTCGATGCCGCTCCCCGCGGCAGGCAGCGTCTGGCGACGGAGCAGCGTCTCCAGTTCCGGCAGCGGAGTGGCAAATTGCAGGGCCGGCACCAGCGTCAGGCCCTCGCGGTCAAACAGCCGCAGGAGCAACTCCAGCACGTCCTTGCGAACCGGGTCCTGCCCGCTCGCAAAGAAGACGCCGCTGTCGTACTTGGGCGTGGGCTGCAGCAGCGTGCTGGGATACAGCGCGCCGCCTTCGTGCCAGACGGAGATCATCGCCCCGTTTTGACCCGTGTGTTTCAAGTACTCGGCGAACCGCAGTCCGGCTTGATAAAACGTCACCCAGTCCGTCAAGCTGCGGCCGCTGCCGGGGTCCAAGGCGTCGCTGGCCGAAAAGGCGTCGGCCAGCACAGGCCGGTCGAAGTACTGGGCGATCAGCCGGGCATCTTCGCCGTCCGCCGCCGGCCGTGCGGGCAGATTCGCCGGCCCGGATAGGACGCGGAGCGTTCCCAACACGGCCGGCGCATCGTCCCGCCGATTGGCGACCAGCAAGAAGGGCGTGTTCGAATGCGGCCAGAAGATCAGCCGATGCCGTTCGGCGCGGACCGGGCCGCCCTCCACGGTGCCGGCGACGTCCACGCCGGAATGCAAGCCGATCGGCGCCACCATCCCTGCGGCGTTGGGCTCCACGACGCTGATCCCCAGCGTCTGCGCTGCATGGCTCGGGTACTCGACCTCGACCACATGCGGCATGCCGACGGCGGCAACGGGTAGCGGATACGCCTGCCAGCCGCCCGGCAACAGTTCGACGAAATCCCGGCCCGCGGCCTTGCGGAGACGGCTCAGGCCATTACCGAGGGGCGCTTCGCGAACGCTCGAATCCGAATTCGGCAGCCATTTCCAATGGGGCAGCTTGGGGAGCGACTTCCAGAGGCGATTCGCCGATCCGCCGGGCGGGGCGTGCGGAGCCGCCGGATTATTTTCCGCCGACCCGGCATCGATCTGCGGCTGCGTCTCGGCCACGACTTGCCAAACCGCCGCAGTCGGCACAGACGGCTGGGAGCGAAGCACCACCAGCTGGATGCTGCGCTGTGTCAGGTCCCTCGTGGGCGAAAAACGTGTGGGCAGCCGCCGCTTGCCCAGCGTGACCAGCAGATCGTAAACGCCCTCTTGTTCGGGTAACACCAGGGACCAAGGCCCGATTTCTTGGGGCTCGCCATCCCGCCCGCCTCGGACTTCGCGCATTTCCTCCCACAACTTGGTTTCGGCTCGGGCCGGCGTCAGCCGCGCGCTGCAGACCAGCGCGTCGTCGGGATCGACGCCGGGCACCATGTGGGGCGCGACGAAAAACTCGAATTTCTCGCCCGCACCGAACACCAGCGAATCCCGCTCGAAACGGATTCGCAATTCGTCGCCCGGATCCCGCCGCACCAAGAGCCGATTCCCACGCTCGTCCAGCACGGATGTATGCGCGTCGGTCAACAATTTGCCCAACGGGATCTGAATTCGCTGGACCGCCTCGGCCCGTCGGTCCGGCGTCAGCAAAATGGACACTTCCGCCATGTGGGACGCCTGGACGCGAAAACGCACGCCGTCATAAGTCCGCGGCGTGCCGGGGACCAGTACAATCGCATCGCCGTCGATGTACATTGATCCGGGTTCGTCCGCCGACAACCCCACCGATTCGAATTCCCGGATGCAACCGGCCAGCAGCGGCGAGGTTTGAGCGTGGTCGATGCGAATCTCGCCCGACCAGCGCCGTGCGGCTCCACCACCCCAGGCAACCCACAGCCGCACGTCGACGTCCTCGCCTCGTGCGCCACACCATGGCAGCACCGCAGCGCAGAACACGACCGCTCGCATCCAACGGGCCCACCACCCGCGGCGTTCGCATCCTATGCGTCGTGTCGGCAGTCGTTCTGCCATGAACGGACTTCCCTGTCCGATGCAGCATTCTGAGTGTACACAAAAACGCGCGGGATTATAAACATCCGGCACGGATTGAAACTACCCCGAAATCAAGTGAAGCCATTTCGAAGAAGCTCGGGCAGCTGGGCGAGCTGTTTAAACGGGACCGTCTGCGCGGTCTGCTGGAACTCGTTCCAAGCTTTTTCCAGCTGTTCCATCGCTTCCGGACAACGATTCGCGACTTCATTGACCTCCCAGCGGTCATCGGGTTTGGCGAACACTTCGTGCCGGCCCTCGTGCCGTCGCACCAACAGCCAAGCGGGTGTGCGCAATGCTTGCGCAGCTGGCGCGACCGTAGCCGCTTGGCCGCACCCAGGAGGCGGTTCGGCGGCCAGCAATTCCAGCAGGTTTTGTCCCCAGCGCCGTTCTCCGGCGGGCGCCAGCTGAAATGTTTCCCAGAGGGCGGCGCCCAGGTCGGGCGGTTGCACGAGTTCCTGACAGCGGAGTCCGGCGCCGTCGTCGCGCGGCAGACGGATCAGGCAGGGTACGTGAATCTGCTCCTCATAGACGGTCGCATCGCACGGGCCGACCACATGATGCTCGCCCAGCGGATAGCCGCGAGGCGATGTCAGAGCTAGCAAGGTCCGGTCCCACCCGGCCGTAGACTGGACGGTTTCCAGGAAGCCGCCCAGGCACAGGTCCAGCAGCGCGATTTGGCCGGCGTAGGCGTGCTGATAGCCCAGTAGTTCGTCCGGGTCGCACGCCGAGGAAAGGCGTTTGACCGGCGGAACGGCCAACTCGGGCGGCGGTAGCGGATCGTCTTCATCGGCGAATTGGTTTCGAAATTCGACCGGCCCGTCCCATGCTCCAGCCATTCCGCGGGAGTGGATCCACAGCAGGAACGGTTCGGGCATGCGTTCCAGCTGGTAGGCCGCCGCCGCGAACAGTTGGGCCATCTGCGTCTGGAAGACTTCGGCGGCCGGACGTTCGGCGTCCGCCGGGCTCAGCGCCAGGCGATCCGCAAAGTGGGCGATCCCGGGAACATCCGCCAGCTGAGGCTCGTCGGTCACCAGCGTACAGTGGACTCCGGCGGCGGCGAGTGCTTCGGGCAGACTGCACAGCGGCCGCGCCGGGCAGAGCGCGTGCAGACCCTGCCAATACGACCGGTACACGGTCGGCAAATCCACGGCGTCGGTCAGCGCCCATTCGAACAGCGCCGAGCGAGCCGCCAAACGGTTGCAGTTAGGCGTCTCGATCCACGTATTTCCGTACGGCCCCAGGTAACCGGCGCCCAGTCGATCGATGACCAACACGACTGCATTCGTCATGAAATTTTCCGTATTTCCGCTTAATCTAAGACTGCCGAAACCGGTTTGCCGTCCGCTCAACACCGATTCGCTCGGCGAAATTCTACGCCGCGGTCGCGGCATTGTCAGCTGGGGGCAAAAAACGGGGACGAGTCTCTCCGTCTCCACCGGGTGGCGCACAGGTGGATTGCGAAAAAGTCGATTGGTAGGATGGTCCCAGGATACTCGCCGGCACAATCGGGTTGTTTCTGGCCGCTTGGTTCTCAGCGGTCACCGCGGGGGAGCCGGCGATCGACTTCGAGCGGGCGCGGCAATTGCTCCAGCAACAGCGGTTGGGCGGAACGCTGACGGCCGAGGAGCACGAGTACGTACAGCGCGCTCGCGAGGCGCGGCAGAAGAGCATGGCGGCCAAAGCCCGGATGCCGGGGCGGCCGGCTCGCCTCGAACCGCGTTCCTCCACGGGGCTGGTGCCGCTGTGCGACATGTCGGCCGAGGATCGTTACCAGGGCGAAGACGGCGGACTGTACGGCGGCGGGCGCAATTCACCACCGGACGGGCACCGCCGCGCCGCCGATCGTGTTCTGGCTCAGACTACGAATCGGGGTTCGTCGCTCGCTGGCTGATTCAGGAACAAATCCAAGGTAACGCCGCGCTTAACTTCGATCCGGTCCAAGGCGAGCGAAAATCGCCGCTGCTCCTCTGGGGACCGTATCTCTGGGCCGATGGCGTCCAAGGCCGCAAATGCGACGCCTTGATCTGGACCCGGGATGACTTCGCCGCCGACGGGACCCATCCCTCGCCATCCGGTCGAGACAAGGTAGCCGGAATGCTGCTGGAGTTCTTCCAATCCGATCCGTTGGCCAAGTCCTGGTTCCGCAAGCCGGACGCATCGCCGCTGGCGCGATGACGGCGCGCAATGCCTTCGGATTCGGGCTACCGTCTGGCCAAGCCCGAACCACTGAGGCATAATCTAGCCTGCGGAGATCAGAAGGCCGAGCGAAGAGACGGCGTCAAGACGTGGCGGCGAGGATTCTCTTCGCTCGTGCGTCGTGCCGACTTGGAAGGAGCACCCTATGCAACATTTTCGATACCTGTCCATGCTATGCCTCACATGGCTGCTGATTACGGCCGCTGCTGCTGCCCAAGTCCCGCCGACGGAATCCCAGGACCCGCACGGCGCGGCGTCATTGCGCGCGGCGATCGAGGACTGGATGGCTCTGTTCCCGGATCGCGA
>Ga0351863_10262_pt1 | contig 17610 bp, 8 predicted proteins | sample TotcelHFGM3001L8_FD_206777 | JGI IMG/M metagenome (GOLD analysis project Ga0351863, IMG submission 206777) | Enriched cells from coal bed in the Powder River Basin, Montana, United States - Total cells FGM rep2 HSBNCT.FGM.300.1.L8 ... | reverse complement strand
CAGCGTCCCGTGGCTGGGCGGACTGAGCAGCTCCGCCATCAGCGGGTCACCTTCCTCGTCAAAGTCATTGGCCAGCACACCTTCGGCGGTGGTCACGACCAATTCGGAATCCTCATCGACCTGATAGTGGTCGTCGATCGCGACGGGCGGGCCTTTGATCTGCAGCGCCGCGCCCGTGTACACGACGTTGGCGGACCGGTCCAGCGGCGCGTCCAGTCCGAACAGCAGGAACTGACTGGCTGGCGTATGGTCGGCGGGCTCCGCGTCGAACACCGCGGTGCCTCGCGCCAGCGCGACGAACTCGATTCGCCACAGCCGACGCTCCAGACCGTCCGCCAAAATGCCGATGCGGCCGGCTCCCGCGTCCTCAATCCGTCCTGCTGTGGCCGTGTTTCCCGCCAGGAAACGCGGGAACTCGGGGCCCGGCACGAGGGCTCCAAAGACCGATGCCAGCCCGCTCGAATACGCGACGTCCAGGTACGCCGCTGCGATTCCCAGCGGGTCGGTCCGCTGGTCCGCCACCCGGGCTTCCAGGAAGAATCGCTGGCCCGCGTTGATCTCCGCAATCTCCACGCCGGCCAAGTCGGTCGTCTTCAAAACCACTCGGGCCAGTTCACCGGGCCCCGGTGAGGCCGGCGTTTGCGAGATCAAAAATGGAGGCGGCGGCACGGGGCGGGCGCCTCCGTTATCGATGGCGGCCGCCGTCGCATCGACGTCCGCCTGCGTGACGGAACCATCCCCGTTAAAGTCGAAAAACGGCGGCGGTTCGTAGCCCGCCGGCAGGGGGCCCGGGCCCTCGCGGAGCAGGTGGTTGGCGATCAGCACCATGTCGATGGGCGAAATGAAGCCGTCGGCGTTCACGTCGGCCGGGTGCGCCGGATTGGTCGGACGCAGCCGCACGTCGATCGCGACCCGAATGTCTTCCGAGAACAGTTGTCCGTCGGAGGCCTTGTACGTAAAGGAGTCGCGGCCGTAGAACAAGGGCCGCGGCTGGTACGTAAAGGAGCCGTCGCTGTTCAGGGTCAAGTCGCCGTCCAGCGGCGGGGCGACCAACAGCGCCGTCAGTGGCGCACCTTCGGGATCCACGTCGTTGGCCAGAACGCCGGCACCGCGGCCGACCACCAGCTGTTGACCCGTGAACGTTTCGTATTCTTCGTCCCGCGCGATCGGCTGGTCGTTGACCGGCTGGACCGTCACCGTCTGCGTCGCGGTCCCCGTATCATTGCCGCCGTCGCCGTCGGTCAGCGACAGCACAATTCGGCGGCTGCTGCTGGTGGGATTGTCGGAAACGTTCTCGTAAGCGACCGCGCGAACCAGCGCCTGGACGGCCGCCAAAGTCGCTTCGGCGCTGGTCAAGCGCACGGTCAGCACCCAGCCGTCGATGGTGAAATCGCCGATCAGCCGCGGTCCGCCGCTGTCGTAGATCACCGTATCTCCCGCCAGGGAGATGCCGTTCCCTGGGCGAATCAGAATCCGCTCGGCGGGCGTGCCGCCGATGACGATCGCCGCCACCAGGCGGCCGCCGGCAAAATCAGCCGAATTGGGATCGCTGACGGTCGCGTTGGGGAACACCGCGGTGGGCGGCGCGTTTTCGACATAGTTGACAGGACCGCCGACATTACCGATCAGGGGCGGAACGTTAATTTCGGTCACCGTCACCGTGGCCGAATCACTAGCAATACTAAATGCCGTTGCTCCGCCGGCGGCGGAAACGTCGGCGACGCCTCCGGCGCTGCCCTGCGACGTGTCCCACGCTTGATAGGCGATCGTCGCGGTCTCCGGCAAGCCGCCCGCGGGCGTGTAGCGGATGGTGTCGGTGCGGCGGAGCAGCAAGGCCGCGGCGGTACTTACCGGCGGAAAGTTCTGGAAGGTGGTTCCATTCAGCGAATATGACCAGGTTCCTGAGCCGCTGGTACTGCTGATCGCGATCCCGCCGACGATCGCATCGCGGTCCACGTCGGTGATCCCACGGACGAACTGGTTCAAGGCGGCCTGGACGGGCGTCGCTACGTCGGTCGTCCCGATCACGGGCGTCTGGGCGATCAGAACCGGCGCATCGTTGACGTCGGTGACATCGAGCCACCCCGTGTCGGTCGCCGCACTGTAGGCCGTGGCGCCGCCAAAGGCGCTGGCATCGACGAAATCACCCGCCGTGGCTCCATCCGACTTGTCCCAAGCTCGATACGTGACCGTCGCGATTTCGCCGTTGCGATTGTCGGGGATATACCGCAGGCGGTCGTCGGCGTCCAACGCCAACGCTCGATCCGGGGTCAGTTCGGGCAGCGGAAGGTACACGCTGCCGTCCAGCGAATACTCCCAAGCTCCCAGTCCGGACGCGGAGATCAGGATCACGCCCTGCAAGCCCGTGCTGCCATCCGGATCGGAAACGCCGGTCACGAACTGGTTGAAAACCATTTCGGCCGGCGTATGTTCATCCGTCGTGCCCATCTGCGGGTTGGAGGGGATCAGAACCGGGGCGTCGGGCAGATCCCGCAACTCGAACCGCACGGTATCCACGATAGGATGCTGGTCCTCGTCCTGGCTGTACGCGGTCGACGTCACATACGTGACGATCGCCGGCACCGAGCCGTCCAGGCACAGCGACGTGTCTGGGTCCGGGACGCCGCCCGCCGGACACTCGGCGATACTCTGGGTGGCGGGACGCCTGTTCCCCGACGTTCCGACGGTTTGGTCCCAAGCCAAGAACGTGAAACCCGCGAAACCACCGCCACTGCCAAAGGGCGTAAAACGAATGTCGGCCGAGTAGGGCAGATGCAGCGCATCGCTGCCGTTGACCGGCGCGATGTCCACAAACACGGTGCCGTTCAACGAGTACGACCACACGCCGGGTCCGCTCAGTTGCGTAACAGCAATCCCGCCCGTCGGATCGTTGCGGTCCACGTCGACGATCTTCGTCGTCCCCGGTCCGCCGTTGATCAAGGCCGTTAACGGCACCGTCAGCACGGCGTCTTCGTCCGAGACGAACTGTTGGGACGGGTCGGCCGGTGTCAGCACGGGTGGATCGTTCTGCGGCAAGACGGTCAGCGTCACGGAAGCTCCGCGCCGTTTCCCGTCGACATCGCTGACCACGTAGAAGAATTCATCGCGGCCAAAGAAGTCCGGATTCGGCAAGTAGCAGAACGAACCGTCAGGACTCACACCGTCCACGATCCCGTCGTCGGGATCGCAGTCGAACGTCCCGTGCGCCGGCTGGGTGTAGGAAACGACCGTCAGAGGGCCGTTGACCGTCGCGAGCGGGGCCTGGATCCAAGCCGCAAACTTCAGGTCGCTGCTGCCGTTCGGGGCCTGCAGAATGGTCGCCATGAAGGACTGCAAGCTGAACAGCACCACGTCGCCGTCGCCGAACACCGCAGCGTTGCTCTGGTTCACGTTCGCGATCAGCAGGGTTCGCCCGTCGCCGCTCAGGTCGATGTCGTTAAAATCGGCTTCGCCCGCCGGCATGGGACCGCCAGGCAGTGTGACGCGAAAGGCCGCGGTTTGGAAGCCATCGCGGTTGTAACGATAGACATAAGGATTGATCGCCGTATTGGGCGAATTGCGAACGCCGTAGATGTTGCCGTTAGCGTCGACGGTGATGGCTCGCAGGTCGCCGGGCAGATTCGAGATCTGCCGGATCCGGACCATGCTCAGCGGATCGAAGACGCGGATGAACCGGCTGCCCGCGGCGCCGGCCGGTCCCAGGGCGTACAACAGCCCATCGAAACCGATGGTCAAGTCGATGAAATTGCCGTCGTCGACAAATCGCTGGATCGCCCCTGTCTCGACATTAAACCGGATGATCCCTGCGTCGGTCAGCGGGTTCTCGCCGGACGCCAACTGGTCCGTCGCATAGACGAAATTCCGCCAGGCCGCCAAGCCGCCGCCTCCCTTTTCCTCCGTCGTATTCCAGCCGGCGAACGTCTGGTGCGTCAGCGTCTCCGCCACGGGATCATAGGTGCTCAGCCGGGGCTGAGCCGTCCCGTTGTAGATCTGGATGTTGCCTTTCCGATCGACAACCAAATCCCGCACGTCCGCGCTCGTTCCGGTGAAACTCGGCAATTGCACCGTCCGCACCAGTTCGCCGGCCGGCGTGTATTCCTGCAACAGCGAGAAGCCGCTGCTGCCCGTCGGCGAATGGGTGACCAGCAGATTTCCAGGCGTTAGCACAGGGAAGATATCGGGCCGGCCGTCGTTGGCCAGCAAGCCTTGTCCGGCGGGTACGTCCAGCGGGAATAGGTCGTCCTCCCAGGCGGTGTAGCTGTCGTCGAACACGAAGTAGTTGCCGTTGCCCTCGACCGTGATTTGGACCAGCGCCTGGTCCGTGCCGCCAAGTCCGTCCGCGACGGTATAGGTAAATGTCTCTGTGCCCACAAAGTCCGGATTCTGCGCCGGGGTATAGCTGAGCAGCGAGTTGCCGACGATTGTCACCGATCCGCCCGCACTGGGCGCACTGACGGCGATAATCGACAATGCACCCAGCGCGGGCGCACTGTCGTTGGCCAGCACGTCCAACTCGTTGTCCACGCTGCCCTGCAGCATCGTAAAGCTGTCCCATCGCGCCAGGGGCAGCGGCCGCGACGGTGAGACGAAGGTGGCGAAGTTCATCCCGTCGGAGACCCGCGTGAGGAACGTAAACACGCCGATGAATTCCCGGTCGGTCAGCAGGATGTAACCGTTGGTAAATGTCGCCAGCAGCCGGCCATCCGCGTCCAGGTCGATGTCGCCCAATTCGCCCAGGCCCCGATCGCTGAGCGGGGCGCCCACGGGCATGCCGTCGTTGGTATAACGTTGAATGTCCGGATTGGCGGCGAAGATGTCCCCATTGGAGTCCACGGCGATTGCGCGATGATTCGCCGGCAAGGGGATCGTCTTCAACAGCTCCATCGTCACCGGATGGTACTGCCGAACGACCGTCCCGATCGGCTTGCCGGCGGGCCCCAGCGTGTATAGCAGTCCGTCCAAGCCGACGTTTAAATCGATCAGATCGCCGTGTTGGCTGTGGAATCGCTCGAACGAGTCCGTGGCCAGATTGTAACGCACGATGCCGCGTTCCGTCCGCGCGTCGTACTGCGTCTTGGTGTCCGTCGCGTACAGATAGTTGCGGTACGAAGCGATGCCGCCCAAGGTCGGTACGTCGGCCGTGCTCCAGCCGGCGAACTGGATTTCTTCGTCCACGAAACCGGCGGCATGCGAGTCGTAGGTCGTCAGTCGAGGGGCAAACGTGCCGTTGAAAATGCGAACCTTGCCCAGGGCGTCGGTAACCAAGTCGCGAGCGCCGCCGGGTTCAGGCGTGGGTAGATCGTGCTGCCGAACTAGTTGGCCGACCGGAGTGTACTCGAGCAACTGCGGCGCGCCGCCGGTCTGAGGCGAATTGGTGACCAAAATATTGCCGGGATACAGCACGCCGTAGTCGATGCCGCCTCCCACCGCGGCGCCGCCTACCGGGTCCTGAACAAACGTGGCATACGCCAGAAAATTCTCCGCAACGCTGCCGATGATGGGAAACGAAGCCAGGACAATGAATTCCGGCGGCTCGTCGGGCGACGCTGGCAACTGTGGCGGCTCCACGAGCGTCACCCGCGATTTGGCGGTGACCACCAACACGTTTTCGTGGCCGATGGCGATATCCAAGCCATTGATGGCCGGCGCGCTGGCCGTCAGCACCCCGTCCGCCGTGTACTGCTTCAACCCCGTATCCGTCATCGCATACAGATTGCCGTCCTGGTCGACGGCGATCGACTGCAACCGCTGCGCGATATTGAATGCCCGAACCAGCGCCATGGTTTCCGGATGGTGAACCAAGATGGTCGTGTTGTTGATCGTTGCGTTCAGCGTGTACAGCAGCCCGTCGAGTCCGACGGTCAAGTCCGTCGGCAAACCGAATCCGGCCGAGAATCTGCGAAACGTCTGGTCGCGCGTATCGAAGCGGATGACGCCGTTGGCCGTACCCGTATCGGCCAGGTGCTCGTTGGCAAACACGTACGGCCCAAAGGCCGCGGTGTCGCCCCAGTGGTCAAAGGTCTGGCCCATGTCCCAATCGGGTACGAGCGTCTCGGAGAAAGTCGCCGTGATCGGATCGAACGTCGTCAGCCGGACGTCGTCGTACCCGTGGAAAATCTGCACGTGCCCTTGGGCATCCAACACCAGGTCTTTGGCGATCAGCCGACTGGCCGCCTCCGTGCCGGGGATCACGATCGTCTGAACCATCTGGCCTTCGGGCGTATATTCGATCAGCAAGTCGTTGTCCACGAAACTGCTGCGAGTGACCAAGAGATTGCCTGGTACGAACGGGGTAAACAACCGCTGCTGGGCAAAGTTGATACCGACCACCTCTTGAGTAGCGTTCCGGATGTTGATCGTGTGTTTGCCGATGCCGGACGGGAACGTCTGTTGCCATCCCGGCTGAGGAACGCGGCGCAACGTGTAAAAGCCCGGATCCAGATTCTCCAGCAGGTACGCGCCATCGGCATCGGTCAACGCCAGCGGCTCGCCTTCGTCGAACAGTTCGTTGTTGTTGGTGTCGACGTAGATCTGCCAGTCCTGCAGCCCCGGCTCGTGCTCCTCCAAAATCGCGTCGCCATCAAAGTCGTACACGACTTGGCCCGCAATCGACGCAAGCAGGCGACGGTCCTCCAAAGTCTCGAACTTCAATTGCCTCCGCCGGCGCAGGCGTTGTACATTCCGCAGACGACGCTGTTGCGGCGATTTCTCGCGAAACGGAGTGGAATACACTGATATTGGCATACGCGCATACCTTCGATAACTGTTGAGCTGCGGTGTTCGCAGGCGCGGCCACGCCCCGAGGCTTTCACTCGACTCTCGATTTTTCCTGTCGCGCCGGCGTCTCTCCGGCGCGCAACTCCTGCAATGGACCAGTTTTCAGTATACCACCGGACTCAAAAAAAGCCGGGAAAATGTTCTTTCGGGATATCAGAAAGCGGCCTGTGCTACGGATGTCTGCCCCTTTAGGAAAGAAAAATGCGTCAGCGCGCTACAAAAATCGGACTCATTAGCCGAGATTAACGTTCCAAGTTCTCCGGCAGAACCCACGTCTTTTTCCTTGAATTTCCCTTTCTGCCGCCTGCCGCTTCACGGCAAGAAAGTCGTTTCAACTCGGTCCGCCCCACAAAACCGGTCCAATCCCATCGCCAATTCCTCCGCCCAGCGGTGCAGTTCCGCCTCGGATACGGCGTCCTGGGACCCATAAATACAAGCCAGCAGGTGGTGATCTTCCTCCGTCACCTTGGCTCGCATCGAGTCTTTGACGGGCGTTGCGACCGGTTCGGAGCCCCCCGGACACGATTCGCAAATGCTCAGCAGGCCCTCGACATCCAGTTCCTGCCCCGTGCGGTTGAAGACGAATTTCTCACCCGCAATGCCGACGCGCACCACCAACGGGCCTGCGACTCGATCGAGCGAAACGAGCGAGATGGGCAGTCCGGACTGCAAGGAAACAAGGTTAATCAAGTCCACCGCGTTGGAAATAGCTGGCAATTGCCCGCCCTCCGTGGCCGTTCTCAGCAGGTACTCTTGTGCCGGTTTGTTGCGGCCTGAGGGCTTGAAACCGCCGCTTCGCAGCAAGCCGCGAATCGCTTGCCGCCGCGTATCGCCGCCGGCCACCGCGTTCCGGGCCGCCGTTGCGGCTGCGGCGCACAACTGCCGTAATTCGGCCGTCGCCGCTTCGATGCACACCCCGTGCGATTCCACCAGCGCCAGGGTCAGCCCCGGCAGACCGCTTTCCATGCGGACTTCTACCATGTTCGTCTTTCCCGCGGTTCGTGATTTTCATGCAGGACGGCATCCAGTTGTTCCAGCAACCGTTCCAGCTCTCGTCGCGTTTCCTCGTCCATTTCCCACGCATACGGCTTGCGGCGCCCGTCGGTGCCGAATAGGCCTCGCTGGACCAAAACATACTTCTCGACGGCCAAGAATCCGTCCAGACCCGCCTGCAGTTGAAGACTGACCAACGCACAAATCGGAAGGTACAGCCGATAGATCGCCCGTTCGTCGCCGCGTTGCAGCGCGTTCCACAACGCGACCAGGCCGTTCAGGAACTCCATGCCCGGCATGGTCCCCACAATGCCCCGGCGATAACAGTCGACCAGCGCGATCCCTCCCGAACCGTCAAAAATCTTGGCCCGTCCGCCACTGGCCTCGCGCAACGCCGATAATCGAGGCCCCACCGGATTCGCTTCCGGTTTGAACAGGATCTTGTCCGCTCCGAAACGATCGAGCAATTGAAGGCAAACCTCCAGCGGAATCGGGCGACCAACGTAACCCGATGCGTCTTGGACGATCAGCGGCAGTTCGACGGTTTCCGCCAGGGTCGCAAAATACTCCAGCAGCTGATCGCCGGGCAAAGCCGTCGAGACGGGCGGAATGGCCATCATGGCGTCGCAACCGGCCGCGCGGGCCGCGCGGGCGTACTCCAAAGCCTGCTTCGTGCTTTCGGCGCCCACGCCGGCCACGACCGCCCCCCGGCCTGCGTTCATGTCGGCGATCATCGCTGTCAATTCCAAACGTTCCCGATGTGTCAGCCGCAACAGTTCGGACACCATGCCCATACACAATCCGGCGGCGCCGGACGCCAGCGCCCAATCGATCTGACGCCGCAAGCTAACAGCGTCGATCGTGTCATCGACCGAAAACGGCGTGTGGACGATGGGCAGGACTCCGCCCAGAGTTCGGGGCATCCTACCAGTCTCCCACGCTGCCGTCCGGGTAGAATACCCGCTGCAACAGTTCCTGTTGAAACGGGTGCTTACGGACCTCGTCTTCGTCGATCGTGATCCCCAATCCGGGGCGCGTATTGGGCCGCACGATGCGCCCTTTCGGCTCGACCGTAAATCCCTCGTCCACTACGTCCGCGCGCCACGGCACGTCGGCGTGAACCGTCTCGCAAATGAGGTAGCCGGGTTGCGAGAATCCGAATTCCAACGACGCCGCCGTGCTGATGGGCCCTTGCGGATTGTGCGGGGCCAGCGCAATCCGGTGGGCGTCGGCCAGCGCCGCGATGCGGCGAGCGGCCGTCAAGCCGCCGCAGTGCGTGATGTCCAATTGGCAAACATCACAACCGCGTTGGGCGAACAACTGGCGGAAGTACGACAGTTCCGTGATCCGCTCGCCGGTGGCCACCGGCGTCGTGATCGCCTGGTTGATCATCGCCAGTCCGTCGATGCTCTCCGGCCAGCACGGCTCTTCGAAGAAATACAGCCCGTACGGGTCCAGCGCCTGGCCGAATTTCAGGCCCATCGCCGGCGAAGGCCGGGCGTGACAGTCGACCATGATATCGATCGCGTCGCCGACGGCGTCGCGCATCGACTGGACGGCCGCTTCGGCCAGCCGGATCGGCCGGAGACCTTCGATCGGCATCGTCGGCGGCACGGCCATCGCTTTGAATGCGGTGAAACCGTCCTCGACCGCTTGCCGAGCCAAGTCGCCAAACTTGCGGGCGTCCTCGACCGACGTTCCATAGAAATCCTCCATCCGTCCGCCACCCAGGTGACAATAGGTGCGGACATAATCCCGCACCGGCCCGCCCCACAGCTGGGAGCAAGGCATGCCGGCGATCTTTCCGGCGATGTCCCACAACGCGATGTCGATCCCCGCGATCGCCGTCGCGCGGACGATCCCGTGCCCGTGCCAAAAGTGCTGGCGGTACATCATCTGCCACAAATGCTCGATCCGCCGCGGATCCTCGCCGACCACCAATTCGGCCAGATCCTGAACTGCGCCGACGATCGCGCGCGTGTGCCATTCCAGCGTCGCTTCGCCCCAGCCGAACAACCCCGGCTGGTCCGTCAATACCTTGACAAATACCCAGTTCCGCATTCGGGCATGACACACAAACGTTTCGATTTTCGTGATTTTCATGTCATTGGTCATTGGTCATTGGTCATTGGTCAGTGCAGTGGGCGGGGGTCCGAGTTCTTGCTGCTTCTCTGCTTCGCCCGTCAAGAATCCAATTTTGTCCGCGATCGCCTCGATCAACGTCTCCAAGGCTCCTTGGGCGAGGATCGATACTTCCTCCTGATACAGCTTTTTGCCGAACGAATCCCGATCCAGCAGATACGAAACGTCGTAGGCGTCGGCGATCGTGCCGATCACCAGCGGCACGCTGGCGAAGCGCGTTCGCAACTCGCGCTGCAGCAGATTGTAGTGCTCGCCGCTGAGCGCCAGCCAGACGGCGTCGCCCAACCGCCAGATGCGGACTGGATAGGGATACCAGTCGCCCGGCGGCAAATGGCCGATTCGCATCAGGCCGCGCGTCATGCGTTCGGCCATCGCCCGCGCGTCCCGTGCTCGGATCATATCGCCAGCCGTCTGAGCGGCGATTTCATCCGCCTCCCATCGGGCCCGCTCGCGTGTCAAATGTTCGGCGGTCGGCAGGTCTTGGCGATAGGGAAGCGGAACTACGAACTCGCTCGCCAGCCATGCCGCACTCTCACGGCCACGGCTTTCGCCCTCCGGCACGTATTTCCAAATGCCCAAGGTCGCGCCGGAAATCACCGGACCCGCATACTCGTAGCTGGTCCCCGGGGCCGGTACGGTCAGCAAAGCCTCCAGCGCGGCATAGCCCAACTGCCGTCCGTTGCGGTCCGCCACGGCGACGTCGCCGACAAAGCCTTCGCGCGGTCCCACGTCGCCTGAGGCACCTTGGATGAAGATACAGGGCACGCCCGTGGCATCTTCGACCACTTCGCGCATGGCGCCGACGTAATCCGGGCTGATGACGGTGTTCTCCCAAGCCAGCGTCGTCGGATGGCAGGCATAGTTGACGATCGTGGCCAGCGCCTGGGAATCTTGCCCGGTGACGCGAGCGACCAACACGGTATCGTCGGCAACGCCTGCAGGGTTGAAGCCACAGACATAGCATTGCCGCGCTTCGTCATAGTAATCTCGATTCGCCGCCAGGGAACAACGCCCCAAGCCGTACGCGATCGTTGCCGGCTGCTTAGATTCGCGCGTCTTGCGAGTTAGTGCCGCCAGTTCTGCGCCAAGGTGTTCCAGGTAAGGCGAAATCAAGTCACCGCCAGGCAAGTCGCGGCGTTCGTAACCCATCAATCCGGCGGCATGGGTATGGGAAAAGAAGAACACGAACCGCTCGTGCGGCAATTCGGCCGCCGCCGCCACACGGTTTCGCAAATCGTGAAACTCTTGCGGTCTCAGCAGGCAATGGTCCAGCGCGATGACGACCTGGAACACGTCCGCCGCAGCGACGTTTTCGAGGTACAGGATCGACGCGGTCAACGCTCGGTGAACGCCGGTCGACCGGTCATGCGCAGCCGCACCCCACATGCGATGGTAAATGCCCGCCGGCGGCGTGACGTCGCCGCGGGCGACGCCGGCCAGACAGCGGCTTTGCGGTGGATGCAGGCGAGACGTCGAATCTTGGGGGGCGCATACGATTTGTTTTTCCATATACACCCCCCATTGACCCACCGCTTTTTCGGAGTTTCCTTCGCGTGCCCAAAGCGGCGACGAGTCGCCGCTCGCCCAAACCGGCCTACCGTTTCAAGTCCGCCGGCTTCAAATCCTTCGTGAACTTGCCGAAGCCGAAGTACGTCGGCTCAAACGGCCCCACGGGGGCGACGCACGCCCGCTCGGGAATTTTGTCCTCCAGTCCCGTCGCCCAGTAGACGGCGTTGACCACCAACCGGCGGAGATCTTCCGACGCGAAATCGATCGCCGCTCCCATCGTGGTGCAGATCACTTGCGACGTTTTTCCTTGGTTGCCGGTAAAGGTCTTGGTCCAGACCAGCGGCATCATGGGATCGTTCTTCGGACCCTCGACCGGCTTGTCCGTCGGGTTCATGCCCTCCAACACTTGGCCGAACATCAGCACTTTGGCCTCGGGGACCAGGTTCTTGATGCCATACACGTCGGTGGGGCCCCAAACGTCTTTGACGCCCTTCAAGATCGGATGATTCTTGAATTCCTCGTTGATCACTCCCCGGGTACTTTCCACGTTGTGCTTGCCGTGATGGTTGATCCAGGTCTCGCCCAAGACCTGTTGGCCGAATCCACCGGGCCAGTCCTTGTTCCGCCAGTCGTACTTGACGTAGGCGCTGTCTTTGTTCTTCGAGTAGCTGAAGGCATGGGTCGCCGTTCGCAACCCCAGAATCGGCTTGCCCGAATTGACAAATTCGTCGATGTGCTTCATGTCCTCGTCCGGCAATTCGCGAAATCGCGAAGCGATGATCATCATGTCGGCCGTTTGCAGCTGGTGCAGGCCGGGGATGTAGTTCTGATTCATCGGATCGATCGTGCCGTCCGCCGGGTTGATCGAGAACAGCACGGTACACTTAAAACCATGATGAACGGCAAGGATCTTGCCCAGCATCGGCAGAGCTTCCTCCGAACGATATTCTTCATCGCCGCCGATCAACACGATGTGCTTGCCGTTGCCCGGCCCTTCTTTCCCTTCGTATACCACCCAGGGATCGTCGGCCCCGGTTGCAATACTGGCGCAAAACGCCAATACGCCCAGGATGAGTCCGCCCAGTTTGGTTGCCATCGTCATGTTGTGCACGGGACATTCTCCTTCTGTCAAAAATCGTTTAACGGGTACTCGAACCATTCCTTCCACAAGACACCGGCAGCGACGTTTGCCGCGGCAAGCTTCCCTAAGATACCAGAAGGCCGGCACGATTTCCATTGTTGGCGTTCAGGGTTTGGCGTACTTAACAGGTGCGAGCGCCACCAATTCGAACGACTCGTGTCATCAAGACGACTACCCCGGCGGCCGACGAGTGCCAGCTGTCGATTCAGGCAATGCTGTCACATCTCGCCTGAAACGACGAAAGCCGCGCCCGCGGCGCGCGGTTTGCGATAATACATTTACCGACGGTATCGTCCGATGCGGATTTAACGCACACATATCCAGGAGAAAGAGCGATGACGCGCACAATAAACGCTTGGTTCCTTTTCTCGGTTACCGCGCTGACAGGTCTGTTGCTCGCCACGCATCCCCCGCGGGCGGAGGCTCAGACACTGCCTGCGTGGGATGCGACGTCCGGGGAGGACGCCGAAGCATTACTGCGAGGCCCGCTTCATGAGGCTTTCGCGGGACCGATCTCATTGGACCCCGAATCCGCTGTGATCGTTCCCAAGATGCCGCCGGGAGCCATCGAAGAGATTCCGCCGGAGGCCAAGCCGGAGGGCGAGAACGTCATTTGGATCGACGGCTACTGGGCTTGGGATGAAGAAAGCGAAGATTTCATTTACGTCAGCGGCGTGTGGCGAGTTCCGCCACAGGGCCGGCGTTGGGTCCCCGGATACTGGACGGAAGCGGAGGGCGGTTATCAATGGATCTCCGGGTTCTGGGCACCGCTGGAAAACGAAGAGATCCGTTACCTGCCGACGCCTCCGTCAAGCCTGGAAGCCGGGCCAACCAGCCCGCAGCCGTCGTCCAGCCACTATTGGGTCAATGGCTGCTGGCTCTACCGTGATACCGGTTACGCTTGGCGCCCCGGCTACTGGAACGCGTATCAAGACGGCTGGGTGTGGAACCCCGCTCACTATACGTGGACGCCTCGTGGCGCGGTTTTCGTCAGCGGCTATTGGGACTATCCGCTGACGCGGCGGGGTATCGTATTCGCTCCCGTCAGTTTTCGACGGCCGTCGTACCTCAGTAGCGGATATTATTATTCGCCCAGCGTGATCGTCGATGTCTCGCGATTGGCGCTGCACTTGTTCGTCTATCCGCGCCGCTGTCACTACTACTGGGGTGACTATTACGGCTACCGTCCCTACGGCGGCCACTCGTTCTATCCCTGGTACGCCTATCACGGCCGCCACGGTTACGACCCCGTGTTCGCCTATTACTCGACCAATTACCGTCGGCACAACATCGATTACGGGCAACGGCTCCGCGGCTGGCACGACTACTTCCATCAGCACGAGCAGTATCGCCCCGCGCGTACGTTGGCAGCTCAAGGTCATTTGGAAGCCCGCGTTCGCGACCGCCAGCCGGATCTGAAGTACGCGCTGCTGGGCAATACGATGAACCAGGCCTTGTCTCGCCGGGATGGCGACCACCGCCTCGAGCGGATTTCGGACGCACAGCGCCGCGACTGGAAGGGATTGTCCAGTCAGATGCATGAAGTCTCGCGTCAACGGGTCGAACTCGAATCGGGCGCCAGGGGCCGAGTGGGAACTGGCGGACCGCCGAGACCGCAGGCCGACAGCACGCCGACGATTGCTCGCCCCGACGCGGGCCTGAGGCTGCCGGAGCTGCCGCAGATCGCTAGAGTGCACGGTCCGACCGGCGCGCCACGACGCATGGGTGAGGCTGCGAGAGCGGATTCCTCCCGCGATGCTACGGGCGGCCGCGGTAATGATTGGCGAGACCGTCAGGATGCCGCTCGTCTCCGATCGTCGGACGTCCGCCAGCCTGGAACGGACCGGTCGAGAACCGGGCCCGAAACCCGCCCGGGTTCCGACGCAGGCGGCGCCCGGCAGCCGGAAGTCCGGACCCCAACCCCGGATCGACCGCGAATCGAAACGCCAGCGCCGCGCACGGGTTCCGACGCCGGTCGGGCCCCGCAGCCGGAAATCCGGACCCCAACCCCGGATCGACCGCGAATCGAATTGCCCGGATCACGCACGGGCGGCGATACTCGCGTCCGGCAGCCGGAAGCCCGGCAGCCCACGCCGGATCGACCGCGAGTCGAAACACCTGCGCCGCGCACAGGTTCCGACGCCGGTCGGGCCCGGCAGCCAGAAATCCGGACCCCAGCGCCGGATCGACCGCGGATCGAATTGCCCGGGCCACGCGCCGGGGGCGACCCTCGCGTCCGACAGCCGGAAGTCCGGCCGCCCACGCCGGATCGACCGCGAGTCGAAGCACCCGGAGCGCGCACGGGTTTCGACACCGGTCGCGTCCGGCAGCCCGAAGCCCGGCCGCCAACGCCGGAAATTCGTCAACCCGCCTCGGATCGACCGCGGATCGAAGGCCCCGCGCGGCCTTCGCCACGCATGGAGATGTCAAGGCCCCCGCAGGCGGTCGATCAGATGCCCCGGGTCCAGAGTCCCAGGACCGAGGTTCCCAGAAGCGTGGGCCGCCCGAATTTCGAAAGCCAGCGGCAAACGCCTCAAGTGGATCGATCCCGTTCATCGGGACCTAGTCGAAGTTCCGGAATGCCTGAAATGTCGAGGCCTCAGGGCGGAGGCAGGCCGAGCTTCAGTTCGCCGCCGAGCGGTGGAAACCGCAATCCTGACGGTGGAAGCGACCGGTCCCGAGGCAGATCGAGGGGCTAGTTCCCGAAACGAGGATCGAAAATGAGACGGCTCACCCTTGGGCGGGTATGTCAATTCGGTCTGGAGTTGATATTCTACAGGGGATGTTGGCATACCTTGTGGAGTTTTTCTGGGGGGAGCAGGTGCGCATGCGGCAACAAACAACGACTTGGCTGGGCGTCTGGATTGTGTACTCGTTGGTTCTCGGTGGCTTGGCATCCGGGGCGGCGCCGAAACCGGTGGTGCCGCTCGAACTGGGCGCCCCGGCCCCGGACTTCGTGCTCCCGGGTGCGGATGGCAAGACGTATCGCCTGAGCGATTTTTCGGCGGCCAAGGTCCTGGTCATCGTCTTCACCTGCAACCATTGTCCGACGGCTCAAGCGTATGAAGATCGCCTGATCCAACTCCATGCCGACTTTCAGAACCGCGGCGTGGCGCTGGTCGCGATCTCGCCGAACGATCCTCTGGCGGTTCGGCTGGATGAACTCGGTTACACGGACGTGAACGATTCGCTCGACGACATGAAGATTCGGGTTCGCGACCGCGGTTTTGTGTTCCCCTACTTGTACGACGGCGATACGCAGGTCACCTCGCGGGCTTGCGGCGCGCTGGCGACTCCGCACGTGTTCATCTTCGACGCGCAGCGCAAGCTCCGTTATCAAGGCCGGATCGACGATTCGGAGGCCGGCGTGGTCAAGTCGCACGACACGCGCACCGCGATCGAAGCGCTGCTGGCCGGGCGGCCGGTCCCCGCGGCCACCACCCGCGTGTTCGGCTGTTCGACGAAATGGTCGGACAAACGCCCCAGCGCCGTCGAGTCCTTGGCGAAATGGGATGCGGAAGAAGCCTCCGTCCAAACGATCGACGCCGTGGGCGTCGGCAAGCTGGCGCGGAACGACAGCCCGAATCTCCGCTTGATCAACGTCTGGGCCACCTGGTGTGCGCCGTGTGTTCGGGAACTGCCGGAACTGGTCACGATCAACCGCATGTACCGCAAACGAAAATTTGAACTGATCACGATCAGTCTGGACGATCCGAAAGAACGCGATGCCGTGTTGAATTGCTTGCGGGAGAATCACGTTTCGTCGGCGAACTACATTTTCGAGTCCGACAACCGCGACCAGTTGGCCGAGGCGTTGGACAAGCAATGGCCCGGTCCGGTCCCGTACACGATCCTGGTGGCGCCAGGCGGCAAGATCCTGTACCGCAAGCACGATTCGATCGACCCGTTGGAGGTGAAAAAGATCATCGCCGATACCCTGGGGCGGACCTACGCCAGCCGATGATTTTTGGAGTGCGAACGAAGTCTCGGATTGGGGCGTCTCGCGACCCGTCCTCCGCCATGAAGTATAACAACCGAGGCTTCGCACGGTACGTGCTGGGACAATAGGGAGAGATCACCGGCACTTCCAAGAGGAGGACGTGCCCGCTGTTTTTGGCAACGCGACCCACTTCTAACCGGGCCATGCCCGCTATCCGGAGAATCGACATGAATTTGCTACTGCTGCTCGTCTGCACCTTGCTGCTCGAATCCGAACCGACAACGATCAACCTCTGGGGCGCGAAGATTCCCGGCCCGGTCAGCAGCGACCCGACGAACGTGCCAACCTTGACGATCCAGCTTGCCGATCAGCACAAGGCGAGCGGGACGGCCGTCGTCGTCTGCCCCGGGGGCGGCTATTCGGGCCGGGCGATCGGCCATGAAGGCGAGCAGATCGCGGCGTGGCTCAACGAGCGTGGCGTGCATGCGTTCATTCTGAAGTATCGCACCGTGGGCGAGTCGCAAGTCCCCGCGCCCTTGCAGCCAGGGCCTATGCTCGACGTCCAGCGAGCGATCCGTACGGTTCGCGCGCAGGCCAAGGACTTCGGAGTCGATCCAAGTCGCATCGGCGTCTGGGGCTTCTCGGCCGGAGGTCATCTCGCCTCCACGGCCGCCACGCATTTCGACGAAGGCCAGGCCGCTGCCGACGACCCGATCGACAAGGTGAGTTGCCGGCCGGACTTCGCCATTCTCGCCTATCCCGTCATCAGCATGGGTGCCAAGACGCACGGCGGTTCCAAGGCCAACCTGATCGGCAAGCAACCCGACGAGAAACTCGTGGAGTTCTATTCCAACGAAAAACAAGTCACGTCGAGAACGCCGCCGACATTCCTGTTCCACACGGTGCAGGACACGGCCGTGCCGATCGAGAACAGCCGCATGTTCAAAGCGGCCTGCGAAAAAGCGGGAGTGCCCGTGGAGCTGGTCGAGTACGAGGAAGGCCGGCACGGCGTGGGACTTGGCCTGAACACCCCATTGCCGCTCGCCGGGTGGTCGGTAAAGCTGGAAGCTTGGATGAGAAAGCAAGGATTGCTGGAGCCGTAGTCTTA
>Ga0351863_10260_pt1 | contig 17735 bp, 14 predicted proteins | sample TotcelHFGM3001L8_FD_206777 | JGI IMG/M metagenome (GOLD analysis project Ga0351863, IMG submission 206777) | Enriched cells from coal bed in the Powder River Basin, Montana, United States - Total cells FGM rep2 HSBNCT.FGM.300.1.L8 ... | reverse complement strand
TTGGCCGTTGCCGGACACCTTAGGGGAGGTCGAACTCAATACCCTCCTATTTCCCCCTCCTACGATCAAGAAAGACAAAACCCCGCCGGGATGGGCTGCCATCCATAAAGAACTGGCCCGTAAAGGCGTAACTCTGCAACTTTTATGGCAGGAGTATATCCATAATTTTCCCCAAGGTTATCAGTATACGCGCTTCTGTCAGTTGTATCGTCAATGGGCTAAAAGTCATAAGCTGAGCATGCGCCAGCGTCACAAAGCGGGCGAGAAGCTATTCGTGGATTGGGCCGGACAGACAATGCCCATTACTGACCCAATGACAGGAGTGGTGAGTCAGGCCCAGATCTTTGTGGCTGCCTGGGGTCCCAGCAATTACCTGTATGCTGAGGCTACTGGGGACCAGACCCTGGAAAACTGGCTGTCCGCTCATGTCCGGGCCTTTCGTTTCTATGACGGCTTGCCGGAGATAGTCGTCCCCGATAACCCTAAGGTCGCGGTTACCAGTCCTTGCCGCTATGAACCGGATCTGAATCCGGCCTATCAGGAGTTGGCCATCCATTACGACATTGCCGTGGTCCCGGCCAGGGTCCGGAAACCCCAAGACAAATCTAAAGTAGAGGTGGGAGTACAGGTCATAGAGCACTGGGCTCTAGCTCCTTTACGGGATAGGATTTTTTTCAGTCTGGCGGAACTCAACCAGGCTCTAGCAGAACAGCTCCAGTCGGTGAATAACCGTCCGCGGAGTGGACTGAATCAATCCCGGCTGGAACTCTTCGAGCTTATCGATCAGCCGGCCTTACGTCCGCTGCCGCCGACGGATTATGAGATGGCCCACATTGTCAAGGTCAGGGTTGACCCAGATTATCACGTCCGGTTGGAAGAGCATTTTTATTCCGTCCCCTACCGCCTGGTACGACAGGTAGTAGAAATCCGTTTTACCTCCAGGGTCGTGGAAATCTATCATGGGGGTCAAAGAGTGGCTTCACACCTCCGGCAGCATGAACCGGGACAAACCTCTCTGCCGGAACATATGCCGAAAGCGCACCGCCAGATGTTGGAATGGACGCCCTCGAAGCTCATCCTCTGGGCCGGTGATATCGGTCCTGATACTCAGAAGATGATCCAAGGCATCTTTGAGCGTCCTCAACATCCCGAGCAAAATTATCGCTCTGGCCTGGGATTCCTGCAGTTAGAGAAAAAATATAGTCGCCTCAGACTGGAAAAAGCCTGTAGCCGGGCTTTACACTTCGGTCTGAGTACTTATAAGCAAGTCAGAGCCATTCTCAAATCGGGACAGGATATTTTGCCTCTACCCTCAGCCATCAGTGAGGATAATAGCTGTCCAACTCATGCTAACATCCGGGGGGCGCAATGCTACCGATAATTAAGGAATATAACAGCTATTATTGCCCCCCTCCCGTCCCCCCAAAGGGGGGAAGCGACAACCTGGGCTACCCGGCAGTTGAGAAAAAACCGAGACCAAAGGGGACCCTCTCAAATCCAGAGAGAGTCCCCCCTGCCAGTATAGCCGCCGGGGTAGTAGTCCGACTCCCCGGTAGAAAAAAGTCTATCATTGGAAACCAAGAATCGCCAATCGAATTCGACGGAGGATATAGACATGCTCCTGCATCAAACCCTGGAAAAATTGGCCCACATGCGGCTGTTTGGTATGTTGACGGCTTTCAAAGAACAGTTGGAAAATCCTCATTATCAAGACCTGCCTTTTGATGAACGTTTCGGGCTGTTGGTAGATAGTGAGTTTATGAGGCGGGAGAACCGGCGGCTACAAAGCCGCTTGCGAGAGGCGATGGTCAAGGTCAAAGCCGAAAGCGAAGATGTGGACTTCCAGACCCCCAGAGGGCTCAAGAAATCTTTCTTCCTGGAATTGGCAGGCTGTAACTGGTTAACCCAGGGACATAATCTGATTATTACCGGTCCTACGGGGGTGGGCAAAACTTACCTGGCCAGCGCCCTGGCTCGCAAGGCCTGTCGAGAGGGATTCCGTAGTGTTTACTATCACTTCCCGGATCTCGTCTCCGAACTTAGCCTCGCCAAAGCCGATGGCTCTTATCCGACCTTGGTTGCCAAACTGGCCAAACGCCGCCTCTTGGTAATCGATGATTGGTTGCGGGATCCACTGACTCCGGAGCAGTCGCGATTGATATTGGACCTGATCGACGACCGCTTCCGTCAGCGATCCTCCCTGCTGACCAGTCAGTTGCCGGTAGCAGCCTGGCATGAACAGTTCAAGGATGAAACCGTTGCCGATGCCATCCTGGACCGTCTGGTCCATGACTCTTATCGTTTAGAATTAGAAGGAGGTTCTATGAGAAAAATTACTTCGCCCTTGACTTAATCGGCCACTTTTATCAAGATAAGATCTCCAGTATCGTTTTCCCTCCTGGTGGCCGATTTAAATTGTATTGGCTAGCCGATTTGATTGAAATACGCATTCTACCCATTTCCATTCTTTAGGATGGGTATCTCCCGTTTGTTTAGTCGTAGTGCACACTGGCACGGGGGTGGTTTCGTTCGAAATAGTCATAACCTATCCACCTTCCTGCGTCCCTTCGCTCCACGGGCGTTACCCCGCTTCTTTACTACTATGGACGCTCTGACTCCTGCCCGGCCAGTTTTAAACCGACCTTTAACCGGACAGGTCTCCCTGGTTCACATGGCGCGAACTTCCCTGCATTCCGTCACCAAACACCTGACGCACCCCGTCACCGCTTTTACGCTGCCCACCCAGCGTGACGGACTTTCTGGAACCCTGACATTCGCTTCCTCGGCTATCCAGTCGGCTCCAAATCTGGGCTTCGCACATGAACAGAAGGCTCGCCCCTACGCCCGGTCGAATCGTGTTCGTCATCCTACGGACTACAGATTTGCTTCCGGTTGCTCTCCACCCCGCCTCACGACGACGCAGTTACCTTCAGCTACCAGGAGTGGGCATCTCCTGGAGGAGGACTTTCACCTCCCAGATCACGCCTGCTTCCAGGCGCACCGTTCCCAAGCTCCTGCTTGGGAACGCAATTATCTGCCCAGCTCCTGCTTGGCCGCCTTATAAAGTGTCAATCCAGTATCAATCTCAAAAAAATTAACTTTTCGGCTTCTATCGACGCTCGCCAAGACCTTTAAGTCGCCTATGAGCGACATAAATGACGCAATGATTATTTTAATGACATATCAAGCTATTATATAATATTGATCACAATTTACCCTGCATTTCATCGGACAAACCGACATTTAGTTCGAATGCCTACTCTCCCTAGTTAATTCCATCAATCAGAAAAAGACATACGATATCAAGCTATTATCTCTGATACTCTATTTTTTATTAAATGGCATATTTAATGCTACAAGAAATAACAACAGTAATTACGATTTATTGCAGTGGCAGAGCCTAGATCGCCACTAAGATGAATCAGACCGTATTGTTTTAGGGGCGGCGCCTGCGTCGCCCTGAGAGGATAAACCAGGACGGCAATCATTATGGATAAGAACTTAAGAAAACAAAATAACTTAAGGGTTCTGATTAAAATCAATAATGAAGGGATAATTATTAGATTTATCCCTCAAGGCAAAAAAGACTATGTTAGATTAGACCTGGTTTCTCCCAAAATCCCTCCAATGGAACAAATTGATACTACTAATAATTTATTTAAGATGGCTGTATGTACGCCTAATATTCCAGATATTATTTATAATATTATTATGCCATTGGATAAATTGCTTTCTAATAATTATTAAATGGCGAATAACGGTAATATATTAGGCTTACTTTATAGTGATAAATATTCGCAAGAGTGTATCAATTTTTAAAAAGGTAATAACTAATAACCTTCATATTGATATTCTAATAAATACGCAAAACTTCATCAAGGTAGGAGGTTGAGTTACAATGATAGCTAATGCTCGTAAAAGAGAAATGTTATTTAACAATCAAATAAGTATGCCATGCCAGGAGGATTGCTCATTTAAATTAAATAAAGATAGCGATTCAAAGGAAGAATTTCGCCCCTCCCCCATAAGTCCATTACAAAGATATATGAAAGAAATTAACAAATATCCTCTTCTTAATCCGGAGGAAGAATTTCGGTTGGCCAAACTCTATCATCAAACCGGGGATCCGGAGGCGGCAAATAAGTTAGTAGTTTCCAACCTGCGTTTAGTTGTAAAGATTGCCTTTGATTTTCAGAAATTCTGGACGAAAAACCTGATGGATCTGATTCAGGAAGGAAACATCGGAATAATGCAAGCCATTAAAAAATATGATCCCTTTAGAGGCATTAAACTTTCTTACTACGCCTCTTTTTGGATCAAGGCCTATATGTTGAAGTATATAATGGATAATTGGAAATTAGTAAAAATCGGCACTACCCAAGCCCAACGCAAGCTATTTTTTAACCTCAAGAAAGAAAAAGAAAAACTGAAGATTGTCAACCAAAACTGACCCCTTTTTGCATCGAAAACTGACCCCCCTGCGGTTTAAAGTAAAAAACAACTTAGCTCCAAAACCGACCCCGTCGGCTGCAAGCCTTGGCCGTAATAAGTTTGTTGTGTGCCATGGGGGCCGGATTCGACCTGCCCTGCAGCCACGTTGTGCCGACAGGCCGAATCCGCGTTCGCCGGCCGGCGGCTTGCAGCGCCACCTCCTTGCTCCTCACCAGGCTTTTAAGCTGCCTCCTGCCACATTTTTCCTTTCATGCGAAAGCTATTACCATTGATCACAAAGATGTGGGAATGGTGGACCAGGCGATCGATGATCGCGGCAGCCACTACCTGGTCGGTAAAAATCGGTCCCCAGTCTTCAAAGCCATAATTGCTGGTTAGGATAATGGCGCCTTTTTCATAGCGGGTGGAAACCAGTTGGAAGAGTAAATTGGCCTGCTCCGTAGTTATGGGCAGGTAGCCCAATTCGTCCATGATGATCAAATCTAACCGGGAAAATGATAATAAGGTTTGTCCTAGTTTGCCGGTCTTATAAGCAATCAGGAGATTTTCCAACAGATTCTGAGTTCTGATAAACAGCACCCGATATTTGGCCATACAAGCCTTGACCCCCAAGGCAATAGCCAGATGAGTCTTCCCTACCCCGGGAGGCCCAAGAAATAAAACGTTTTCTTTCTGCCGCACAAATTCCAGGGAAGTTAAGCGCAGCAACTCCTTTTCATTGAGGTTGGGCTGGAAGGTGAAGTCAAATTCTTCTATGGTCTTCATAAAGGGAAAACGAGCCTTAAAAAGTTTGGCTTTGAGGCCTCGATCCAGTTTGTCCATGGCCTCCATTTCCACCAATCTGGCCAGATAGGCTTCATAAGGAAGTCTATCCTGAGCCGCTTGAGTGGCTTGTTCCTGGTAGTGGGCCAGTATCTGTCTCAAAGCCAGATTTTTCAACTGCATTTCTAAGCGGGCCGTCATACGACACCTCCGACATAACTGCCCCGATAAGCCGACAGCGGTCTTTTGTCCACCGTCGGCACCCCTGGTATCGCGGTATATAACTGTGTTGCCGGCTGTTTGAAATCCTCTTTCAACAACGCTTGAATCGCAGCCACTGCCGGCGTACCTAAAGTTAAGGCCTCATCAATGGCAGCAGCTACTGCCCCATAAGCATAGACGGATAAAAGATCGAGAATCTGGTGCAGGTGATAGCCGGCATTGGCCTGTAAACGTTCTTCGGCCAGACGCACAAAACCTGCTCCTGATTCCGGAAAGGTCTGCAGAAAAGCAACTTTGTCCCGTCCACGTCTGCTGGCCTTCTTCTCCTGATACATTTTTTCTAAAGCGGCATGCTCAGGATGAGGCAAAGTAATCCCTTTCTGCCGGAGAAGATCGAAGCGGGCCACTAACTTCAGACCGGCGTCCTTAATCTCTAACCAACGCCCCATAATCTGTTCCACCCATAAATCTTGGCCGGCTAAAGATAGCGCTACGGGATAACGATTGCCCCCCACATGGACATAACCATCCCAGGATACCTGCCGCGGTTCCAACTTATAAGCTAGCGCTACCGACTGGGGCAAGGAAGCCAGCTTTTCTTCCTGCCGCCTGACTACCGGGGCCTGGCCGGTAGTACTGTGGATCCGCTGATTATATTGCTCCATGAATTGAACCAAAAGTATGTCCAGCTCTCCCCAATTCGACACCTCTAAACCACGTAAAAAATGTTCCTTCAAATAGTAAAAAGGATTTTCCACTTTCCCTTTGGTGCGGGCTCGATAGGGCATACAAGGATCAGGCTTTAAGGCATAACTGCCTAAGAAGGCTAAAAAATCATCCTGATAGCGTATAGTCCCCTGACGGCTATGGGAAATGATCATTTGTTTGGGATTATCTATGACGAGTTCTTCCGGCACTCCACCGAAGGCCTCCAGGGCCTGCCGCAAAACCCGAATAATTGTCTGCGTGGTGATATCCAAAGAAAAGGTCACAAATTTGTAACGGCTAAAAGAAAGAATAACTTGGTGAAAATAGACTTTAATCGGTACTCCACCTACTGGCAGGAACCATTCACTCCAATCATACTGCATCTGTTTTCCGGGCGGAGTCTCAAAGTGAATGGTAGTTTTTTCAGCCTGATCTTTATCTACCCGGTATTGTTTCAGGTAGCGATAGAGACTGGTGATCGATCCCACATACCCCATCTGCCCTAGCTCATTAAAGATTCTGGTGCCAATAAAGTTATTGGAGATCATCTCTTTAATCTTTGGAGCATAGGGATCCAACATTTTTTCCTGAGGTTCCCGTTTATATGCCGGGGGAGAATTTTGGTCCCAATATCGTTTGACCGTTGTCCTGGAAATCCTCAGTTCCCGGGCAATGCTCTTCTTACCTCTACCCTGTCGTTTCAAAACTTGGATTGTCTGCCATATTTCCATAGCTATCACCCCTCTATCCCCCGATGCCATTTTTTACATCGGATTGTCTCTTACAGGGGGGTCAGGTTTCAATGGGAATAGGGGGTCAGATTTCATTGTAGATCTTCAGAAAAACTACAATCCCAAGGCATAGAAGTGGGCTACAAACTTCTGGCCGAGCGCCTGCAGGTAAAAGAAAATGAGGTTTTGGAAATGGACCAACGTTTGGAGTCCTGGGAATATTCCCTTGATTCCCCTATTAGAAATGATGGCGATGAAAAAAGTATCGATTTCTTGATTTCACCGGAAACCTCACCGGAAGATGAACTGGCGCAGCATCAGATGCAAGAAATCTTTCGCAACAGCCTGCAAACTTTTCATAATACCTTAAAGAAAAAGGAACAGGATATTCTGTCCCAAAGGTTGTTGGCGGAAAAACCTCTGACACTTCAACAGTTAGGGAATAAGCACAATATCTCGCGGGAACGGACTCGCCAAATCGAAGAACGCATGATCAAAAAGTTACGTCAGTTCTTACATCATGAGATTCCTGATTTCGTCAACTTTCAGTCTCTGTTATCACCCGCTTAACTATTAATGATGACTCGTAAAAAGTCCAGGATTGCCTTTGTGAGCCTTACCCCCAAGTTAGACATGAGCAGTAACAGATTGAGGATATAGCGATATCCCATCATCCCTGGCGGGGAGAAGGTAGCGCGGGGGATGAATTTGACTTTTTACGAGTCCATTTTTTTTACTCCCCTGCATCTTCTACTCCTGTCATAATAGTTATTTCTTTGCCTGTCATGATTCACACCCACCTTAAAAGAATTCCCTCTGTTTTAAAATGATTAAACATCTTGTTTTTTGAACTAGATTTTTCTACAATCCAATATATCTTTCAAGTTAATTGATCTTTTTATGGGAATAAGGAGCATGCCCCATGTCTCTTTTGTTAGGCATAGATTACTCTGAGATTCCCATTTCCCTTGATTCTTCCCCCTTTTCAGGTAAATCTTTAAGAACGACTTCAGGGTCAATGAAATAAACTAGGCTGATCTATAAAGTCCAAGATCCCCTGCTTCTAGAGGGGAGAAGGTTAGGGAGAGGGCTAAAAATGGCTGCCTCTAGATCAATTAAAAGTAAACCCGCCAGATTTGGCATATTGGTTAAGCTACTCATTTCTTTTCTGATTATTTCCGGAATTCCTTTAATCGTTCAGGCATTTCTTGCCAATAAAAACTTAACCGAAATAAGTTTAGAGGCCGTCCGCCGTGCTAAAGAAATGGGAGACAGGAATCTGAAGTCCGCCGAGGAAATCGGCAATACTGCTATTGCCGACAGCGTCCAAGCCCTGGATGCCAAATCCACCGAAGCCATTGAACTTAGAACCTGTGAGTTGGCTCAGAGGGTAGCTGACTTTCTGTATGAAAGAGATAAAGATATCCTTATCCTGGTCGCCTTCTCACCTGATTCCCAAAGATACCTTCAGGTATATCAATCCTGCCGCCGGGATATAATTCTACCTGGCCCCTGGCCTCCCCAACCGGAGAAAAAAAAGTCGATACCACAAGTAACCTGGCGGAATCCTGAAAACAAAGAATCCTGGAGGCATAGACCTCCGGATAATTTCGAGAAGATTTCTAGGCCAATTTATAAAGAAATCACCTTTGTAGATTTGCAGGGTCAAGAAAAGATCAAAATTGCCGAAGGCAAAATATCAAATAATCTATTGGACGTGAGCCATCGAGAAAATACTTTCTGTAGGGCGGAAGATTATTTTCCACACCTAGAAAGTCTGCAAAAAGGTGAACTCTATGTCTCCCGAGTAATAGGTCCGTATGTCAAGGGATGGTTAGACAAAACGCCGGAAGGCCTAAAGGTGAAACCGGAAAGCGCTTACGGCGGCAAAGAGAATCCTCTCGGTAAAAGATTCTCCGGAATCATCAGGTGGGCAACCCCTGTCTATGGAGAAAACGGACATAAGATCGGTTATGTGACTATGGCCTTAGACCATGCCCATATTATGGAGTTTACCGAACATGTCGTCCCCACGGAAGAAAGATTTTCTAGCATACCTGATGCCGGCTCCGGCAATTATGCCTTTATGTGGGACTACCAGGATAAATGCATCTCTCATCCCCGGGATTTCTTTATCTGCGGTTATAAGCCGGAGACCGGAGAAGAAATTCCTGGATGGGTTAGCGAAGATACCTATAAAGAATATGAAAAAAGTGGGCTGACCCTGAATGAATTTGTCAAAAAACTCCCCTCCTTTAGAAATTTTAGTCAGAAAAAAGTGGGCTCCACTGAGCAGATGAAAGCCGGATGTATTTCCCTGGATGGTAGGATACTCGATACCGCCCCCCAGTGCGAGGGGTGGCATGCCGGGACTGAGGACGGCGGTTCCGGTTCTTTCTTAATTTTTTGGAGTGGACTATGGAAACTGACCACCCATGCTGCCATCCCTTACTTTACCGGGATTTATGGGAAATCCCCCAGGGGCTTCGGCTATGTGACCATCGGAGCTAATGTCGAGGAGTTCCATAAGGCAGCCAATATTACCAAGGATAGGATTGAACAGAGCATTTCTAAACAAGGTCATGATATTGAATCATCCACTAACGCGACCCGCCAGTTAATTAATCAAACCGCCTCTTATAACCGGCATCTACTGATGGTTATTACCCTCTTTACTGCCCTGATTGTTGTCATTGCTTCCCTTGTCATCAGTTTGAATATCACTACCCCCTTGAAACGGTTAACGGAAGGAGCCCTGGCCATGAGCCAGGGCAATCTAGATCAATCCATAGAGGTGAAATCAACCGACGAAATAGGGCAGTTAGCCCAATCCTTCAATGAAATGGCGGCGGCGGTATCCGAATTAGATAAGAGAAAATCGGAGTTTGTCGCTACTGCCTCCCATGAGCTTCGAACTCCCATTCAAGCCATGTTATTAAGTATCTCCGGTCTGTTGGAAGGCTACTCGGGCAAAATAGATGAAGAGGCGCGAGAAGACATTATAATAGCCAAGGATGGACTTGAGCGACTAATGCGGCTGGTGGAAAATCTTCTAGATTTGTCCAGAATCGAAGCCCGCAAAATTGATTTACATATTGTTAACACGTCGGTTGCAGAGATTATCTCTCGAGCCTTAGAAGAAGTCTCAGATCTAGCCGCCGCCCACCAGCATAAGTTTATCAATCAGGTGAGATCTCCTATCCCGGATGTTGCAGTGGATCAAGACCGCCTTATTCAGGTCATGATTAATTTACTCAGTAATTCCATAAAATACTCCCCCGATGGCGGGAAAATATTAATTAACGCCCAGGTCCAAGGAAAAGAAATAATTCTTTCCGTTGCTGATAATGGCTATGGCGTACCCCTATGGGCTCAAGAAAAAATCTTCAGTAAATTTTTTCAAGCTGATAGTATTATGTCCCAAAAGGTTGGCGGTAGCGGTTTGGGGTTAACCATTAGCCAAGGTTTAGTCGAGGAGCATGGTGGCCGCATCACTTGCGAAAGCCCCCTGCCGCCAGAGCAATTCCCTGATCTAGATCTGGGAGGTGAACGACTAGGGACAAGGTTTAATGTCCATCTGCCGATCTCCGGATTGACAAGCTTATAACCATGTTGCGTGAATAACATATCCGTAGAAGCTAAACATTCGCCTTTACTCGTCACCAAGCTCCTGCTTGGCCACTATCCCTTCTCCCCTTTGGGGAATAGGGTTAACTTGAGGGTTAAAAATGGGAAGCAAAAAGATCCTGGTCGTCGATGACGAAAAAACCATATATTTATATTTAGAAAAAAAATTTACCAAGTTAGGTTACGTAGTATTGACAGCCAGCGACGGCGAAGAAGCCCTGGCTCAAGCATTTACCCATCTCCCCCATATCATTTTATTAGATGTTAAATTGCCCAAGTTAAGCGGTCTGGATGTTTGCAGGAAGCTAAAATCAGATGAAAGGACAAAAAACATTATTGTATTAATCCTTTCAGCTAAAGCCCAGGCCGGGGAAATTAAAGAAGGCCTGCAAGCAGGAGCCGACCGATATCTAACTAAACCTATGGGATTTCCAGAAATTTTACAGGAAATACGTACCTATACAGAAATATAATCTTAGTAGCACCGGCTTCCTAAGCCTGTGCACCATTATAGAAAACAGAGATTAGGATGCTATGAAGGTAGCCGGTCATCAATATCGAGAAGAACAACAACAGCGGGAAGAACGACAGCGGCGCATTCTACAGGAATATATCTTCAACCTGGAACAAGCCCAGGATAAAGCCGAAGAACTGGCCAGAGCCCATGAAAATCTAAAAATATCCCAGGACCTCCTCCTGACTGTTGTCAATTGCACTATCCAGGGCTTATGTTTGCTCCGTAATCGCACCTTTATTTGGTGTAATAACGCCTTTTCAGATATGGTAGGGTGGGAACAGGAAGAATTAATCGGCAAGACAACTCGAATAGTTTATCCCAATGACGAAGAATATGAAAGAATGGGGGAGATTGTCTATAGGAATGTCAATCAGGAAGGTTTAATTATTTACGAATATGATTTTGTCCATAAAGATGGAAACCAGATTCCTTGCCTGGTAACCGGCAGCCCCCTGGATAAAAATGATCTCTCTAAAGGCCTGGTTTTCTCTATAACGGATTTTTCTGAACGAAAGCAAGCGCAAGAAACATTGAAGAAAACCTTAACTGAGTTGGAAAAACGCACCGGAGAATTAGAAATATCCAACATCCACCTGAATCGGGAAATTGAAGATCGCAAAGCCGCGGAAAAGAAACTGAGTGAATACCGCGACCATCTGGAGGAACTGGTAAAAGAACGTACTGCTGAAATATCATCGATCAACGCCCAACTCCGTCAGGAGATCATCGAACGTGGAAACGCTGAAGAAGCTCTAAGAAAAAGTCAGAATAAATTTAGAGCCCTTTTTGAACTGGCCCCGGAGGCGCTTTTTCTGAAAACCCTCACCGGAAAGGTTCTTGAGTGCAACCTGGCCGCCGAAAAGATGACCGGATATTCTAAGGCTGAACTGCAAAAGAAAGCTGCTTGGGATATAATGCCTAAGGAAACCGCCAGAAAATTTCTGAAAATTATGAAAAATAACGGTGGCGGCTTGAAGGCAGAGTTTACCAGGAAAAATGGCGAAGCTTTCCCTATCCAGGCCAGCATTAAATCTATAGAACTAGATGAAGAAAAAATTATCCTGGTGGTTGTCCACGATCTTACCACCCAGGAGAAAATTGAAAATGAGCTTTTAAAGGGACAGAAACTAGAATCTTTGGGCATTCTGGCCGGCGGTATCGCCCATGATTTCAATAATATTATGACGACGGTCATCGGTAACCTTTCGTTGCTAAAAATGTATCCCAATTTAAGCCAGGAACTCTTGGTTATTTTGGAAGAAATGGAAAATGCCTGTTTTGGAGCCAAGGACCTTACCCAGCAACTACTAACCTTTGCCAAAGGGGGGATGCCGGTCAAGAAGACGGTGCCTCTGGCGGGGCTAATCCAAGATTCAGCTCAATTTGCCCTTCGGGGCTCCAATGTTAGCTGTGAGTTTGATCTACCGGAAGATATATGTCCCGTGGAGGTTGATGAGGGACAAATCAATCAAGTTATCAATAACTTGATAATCAATGCCGGCCAGGCGATGCCGGAAGGCGGAACCGTCTTTATCAAGGCCGATAACATTAAAATCAATAAGAGGCAAGCCTTACCTCTAACACCTGGAAAGTATATGAAATTAACTATCAAAGATCAGGGTGTCGGTATCAGAAAAGGCCATCTCGGTAAGATCTTTGATCCTTATTTCACTACTAAACAGAAAGGTAGTGGTCTTGGACTCTCCACCGCCTATTCCATCATCAAAAAACACGACGGCCATATAGAGGTCGATTCCGAAATGGGCGTGGGGACAAGCTTTCAGATATACCTCCCCGCTTCTGGAAAAAAACCTGGAAAAATTGATAAGCGCCAACAAACCCCTCTGAAAGGCCAGGGCAAAATTCTGCTTATGGACGATCAGGAGTCCATCAGAGCAGTAATGGACAAAATGCTTAGACAGTTAGGTTATGATGTGACCTTATCCCGGGATGGGGCTGAGGCCATAGAAATATACCAGAAGGCTCTGACCCATGGTGAGCCCTTCGATGTCGTGATCATGGACCTGACAATACCGGGAGGGATGGGGGGAAAAGAAGCCATCGGCAGATTTAAACAAATAGACCCAGAGGTTAAAGCCCTTGCTTTCAGCGGTTATTCCAACGACCCCCTGATAGCTAAGTATGCAAAATTCGGCTTTGTAGGTGTAATCACTAAGCCTTTCAGAGTCACCCAACTAAGCAAAACCCTATATGAAGTTATCACCCAAAGAAAGTTGCCGCAGTCTAAATAATTCCCTTTTCCCAACTTGGGGAGGTTTCTAGCCCTACACCTCCTTTATATCACTTATATCACTCATACCTGAATCATACCCCTGATTCGATCAATATCCACATGGCGGCGCACCAGGTCGGCCAGTTGGTCGAATTGGCTTTCTTGAAAATCAGTGAAGGACAGGTCCGAGGAAGAGGAAGGTATGAGACCTTTGGCCTCACTCAGTTGGCGCAAGAGAGTCTGACGGAAGCCATCGTTATCGAACAGGCCGTGGATGTAGGATCCCCAAATGCGGCCATCAGGGCTGCTCCAACCATCGGCAAGGTGCTCTGCCACCCCCAGGCGTTCATTGATCTCAAAGACAGGCTGGCCGGGACCAACCATCTCGGTGAGGCCCATATGGATTTCGTATCCGCTTACTCTATGGTCATTACCGGGTAGCCCGACAGCCCTGGCCTCCACCTGAGTAGTGGTTTTCTCCCCTGCCATTGTGGTGACCACGGGTAGCAGTCCCAACCCCTCTTCTTCCGGCGTCTCCCCTTCCACGCCCAAAGGGTCTTTGACCACCTGACCTAGGATTTGGTAACCACCACAGATGCCGATGAGGCGACCGCCTAAAGCGGCGTATTCCTTGATCCGGCTGAATAGGCCGGTTCCTTTGAGGTGCAGCAGATCGCTGATGGTGTTTTTAGTTCCAGGGAGGATAAGGAGATCAATATTCTTTAAACTATACCGTTGGTCTAAATAACTCAACCTTACTCCCGGCTCCTGCTCCAACGGATCGAAATCGGTGTAATTGGAGATGTGTGGTAATCGCAATACCCCGATATTCAGGCAATCATTGTCAGAACCAGATCTTTGGCACATCTTGCGATCCAGGGCCACGCTGTCTTCCTGGGGGAGATTCAGATCACGGGCAAAAGGTACCAGGCCTAAAACCGGTCGGCGGGTCCGAGTCTCGATGATCCGCACGCCTTCTTGAAACAGGGTAGCGTCGCCCCGGAATTTATTAATGATGAATCCCCCCAGCAAGCGCCGCTCCTTGGGGGTCAGTAGATGAAAGGTGCCGATGGTGGCGGCGAAAACCCCACCCCGGTCGATGTCGGCCACCAGCAGCACCGCCGCGTTCGCCCGTTTGGCCATACTGAAATTCACCAAATCGTTTTTCTTCAGATTAAGCTCGACGGCACTTCCCGCCCCTTCAAGAATGATTAGCTCATAGGACTCGCTCAATCGCCGAAAGCTGGTCATAACCTTCTGCACCAGCCTGGGTTTGTGGCGGTAATATTCCTGGGCCGCCATATTACCATAAACCTTGCCTTGCACTATAACCTGGGAGCCCACATCACTGCACGGTTTCAGCAGGATGGGGTTCATATCGATATGCGGGGTCAAGCCCGCAGCCTGGGCCTGAACCACCTGGGCTCGGCCCATCTCCCCCCCTTCCGGCGTAATAAAGCTGTTCAACGCCATGTTCTGGGCTTTGAAAGGGGCGACGCGAATACCCTCTTGTCGAAAGATGCGACACAGGGCCGCCACTATGATGCTCTTGCCCACATCAGAGCCAGCACCAAGGATCATTAAAGGCCGGTATTTCATTGTTGGTTTTCGGTTTTCGGTTTTTAGTTTTTAGTTTTTAGTTTTTAGTAAAAAACATTCGAGGTAACGTCCTCTTTTTCTCGTTCCCAAGGCCGTAGAGCGGTAAAGCGAAGCGCATCCCGCCTCCTGCAATTTAACTATAGTTTCCAAGCTGTACTTGGTAACCTTTTATTTTCTTGTTCTCCAGCTCCAGCTTGGGAACGAAATTTCTCGCCAGGCTCCTGCTTGGCCACAAGGGTAAATTTCTTTTTCTCCGGTCCCCGATCCCCCGTCTCCGGTCATTATTTTGACTCCGTGCCCAATTCATATTTATTTAAATAGCCCCGCGGGGTGATCATGTATTGGCCAAAGATATAAGTCGTGGAATTGCCGACAATGATTATCGTCTGCATGTCTATGGGGTGATTTAATAATTCGGCCAGGTTGGTCAAGACAATTTCTTGTCCTTGGCGCATGGCCCGCCGCACAATGCCCACCGGGGTTTGGGGTGAATAGGTTTTGAGCAGGAGGTCTCGGACCGCCCCCAATTGCCAATCCCTTTTTTTGCTCTTGGGATTATACAGGACAATAATGAAGTCACCCTGCGCCGCCAACTCGATACGCTTTTGGATAGTCTCCCAGGGAGTAAGCAAGTCGCTGAGTGAAATGGAAGCAAAATCGTGGGTCAAAGGCGCACCCAGCAGGGACGCCCCCGCGGCCAGGGCGGGAATGCCGGGAATGATCTCGAAGGGGAGGTCAACTTTACCCCCGGCGTCAAGCGGTCCCAGGCGGATATTACGGGCGTGACAGATTTCTAGAACCAGGGCGGCCATGCCATAAATACCGGCGTCGCCGCTGGAAACCAGGGCGACTTTCTCTCCGGCCAGGGCCCGATCAATGGCCAGACGACAACGCTCCATCTCTCCCATCATACCGGTGGAAACCAGTTCTTGGGTAGTTAAAACAGGTTTTAAGAGATCGAGATAAACCTTATAACCAACCACTAATTGCGAATCTTCTACGACTTGACGGGCCCGGGGGATAATGAATTCCGGGTATCCCGGTCCAATACTGACAACTGCTAAACGGCCCGGGCCACGGCCAGGGTCACGTTGGCCGTTTTGCATTTGGGGATCAGCAGCTGCCCCGTCCGGGCCGCTCGCAGGGCCGCGGCCTCGCAGACACTGGAAACCCCCATGTGTCGGGCTACCACTGCTGACGGGTTGGGTACATCTATCTCCTGTAATTCCTCTGCGGTAAACCATAGCAATTCTACTCCCAGTCTTTGGGCTGCCTCCAGCAACCCCGGCTCTTCCTTTTTGGCCGCAATCGTCGCCAGGGCCTGAATAGAAGATAATGATAGTCCCTCTTGCTCAAAGGTGCGGCGAATCAGTTCCAGAATTTCCGCCGTCTCAGTCCCTTTATTACATCCCATACCCAATACCAGGCTCCGGGGCCGCAACCGCAGCCACCTTTCCGGCCAGGAGCGCTCCCTTTCGCCTACATATACCGTTGGATTGCTCCGAGTCAAGGCGGTCTCGAGATCCTCTTCTTCAATGAATAATCCGTTGTCATATCCGGCCAGGGCTTCACTCAACCATCCGTCTTTATCCACCAGTTGAATCGGCTCACCGGCTAACAGAGCCATATGGATAAGGCGCACCCCGGAGAGATTTTCGATCCTCAATCCCAACTTGGGGGCCAGGACATCGAAGGCCGGCAGACCCTGGACATCGGTGGCGGTAGTGATTACCGGTGTCCCCCCGATTATTGCCGCCACTTCCCGAGCCAATTCATTAGCCCCGCCCAAATGGCCGGAGAGCAGGCTGATGGCAAACCGGCCGCCTTCATCTACCACTACTACGGCCGGATCCTGGTCCTTGCCCTGAAGAAAAGGAGCAATGCTGCGGACCACAATCCCCGCGGCCATAATGCAGACGAGATTGCACCGGTTCTGGAAGGATTGTTGGAAGACCTTCTTCAAGCTCGAAAAGGCAGTAGCGCCCTCATACTGCCCGGCCCGGTTGGTCGGCAGACACAACTGCGCTCCCGGCAATCCCTGTTGAATCCGTTGCGCCAGTTCTCCCCCTGCTGGAGTTAATGCAACTATCTTAATCTGTCTTCCGTTTTCAGTATTCAGTTTTCAGTTTTCCACTTTCTGCTCGCTGTTTAACAGACCAGAGATTTTTTCTTCCTTCTTATTGATCACTGCCCTCTGCCCTCTGCCTACTGCCTACTGCCTACTGACTACTGACTACTGACCTTCCCTATACCCATGGCTAAATTGTGAGTCATAGAGTTTAGAGCGTTTACCCAAGTGCTGCTGGCGAGCCGCCAGGGCCGGACTCACCACAATCACCGCCTGCCGGTTTATTCCTGCCTGTCGCACCTGTTCGGCAATGGTGGCTAAACTCCCCTGCACGATTTTCTCGTCGGGCCAGCTTATCCGGTAACCTACGACTACCGGAGCCTCCGGACCATAGGCCGGAATCAGTTTCTCGACCAGGGAGTCAATCATCTGCACGCTCAGGTAGATGACCATGGTGGCTTTATGGCTTGCCAACTTACTCAGTTCTTCCTCGGCAGGAACCGGAGTCCGGCCGGCAGCTCGAGTCAGAATAACTGTTTGGGTCAGCTCCGGCAGGGTAAATTCCTGGCCTAGAGCCGCCGATACTCCGGAGGCCGCGGTGACTCCCGGAATAACTTGATAGGGCACCTCAGCCTGATCCAGTTCCTCCACCTGTTCTTGCATGGCGCTGTACAGACTCAAATCTCCGGTTTGAAGACGCACTACCCGCTTGCCGGCCCGATGGGCCTGAATCATACGGCCGGTGATCGCCCTCAGATCCAGAGATGCCGTATCGATATTTTCAGCCTCAGGGCGTGCCCATTGCAACATCGTTGG
>Ga0351863_10248_pt1 | contig 18288 bp, 11 predicted proteins | sample TotcelHFGM3001L8_FD_206777 | JGI IMG/M metagenome (GOLD analysis project Ga0351863, IMG submission 206777) | Enriched cells from coal bed in the Powder River Basin, Montana, United States - Total cells FGM rep2 HSBNCT.FGM.300.1.L8 ... | reverse complement strand
GGATACGATCGGCTCGCTGCGGGAGCGGTTTGACCTAGCGATACCAGCCGGAAGACTCATGGCTGGGGTGCTGTCGTCGGTTGCGGCCTACGAAACCGAGCTCGGAAAGGAACGACAACTCGCGGGATTGCCAAAGCCAAAGCGGATGGGAACGCTAGGGAGGCCGGAAGGCCGACCCGGTATCCGGTTCACGGAGGAAGAAGAAAAACTGATTCGACACCTTCACGTTCAGCATAAGCCGGTCGCGGCCATTGCCCGACTGGTTGGGCTGACAAGGAAGACGGTGTATGCCGCCTTGCGGAGAAAGGTGGCGTGACCATGTGCGAAATCTTTGAACTCCTCAGGCGGCTGCTGTGCGCTGGCCTTCGCCTCTTCGCAGCCGCCGTGTCTGGCCCTCCGCCGACAGCAGGCGAACCAACGGAATGCCGACCAAGACGAACTGCCAGAACGCTGGCTGTTTGACGAGTGAGTGTGAATTGGAACGTACTGAGTTGTGGAAACCCTTAACCAAGAGGAGAACGAAGATGGGAAAAACGATGGGTGCGACGACGGTGATCCTGGTCGGTGCCGCCGTGATTGGCGGACTCCTCGCCGCGTTGTGGATGTGCGCGCTCGCCCCTCCAATCAGGGCTGGGCTTTGGAAATTCGCCAAGACGTTGAAGTGGATGTGAATTGGAGTGGAAACACCCTTACCGCGAAGACGGTGGAAATGGTCAATCTGGCAAGAGAACGGGGAAAAATGTCCTTACGATGTACACGCTTTCAGGTCCCGCCAACATCAACTCTCGCATGGATAGACGAGGGTCCTTACCTGCATCTATCTGCTTCATGAAATACTGGTACTGTGCGTAGACTCTCACTTTCATTTCCTCTGACAGACCGGCGACCATCGCATTCTTTAATCCTTGTTGAACACGTCGCCTCAGGTACTCCGATGTCATCGCAGTCCGGTATGGCTGGCCCTTTCTGTAGAGTTCCAAAACTGACCGCACCTCTTCTTTTTTCTCCTTTGGTGCTATCTTGGCAGCCTTAATCTGCCATTCCACCGCCTCATCAAACTCGCCATTCTCGGCATAGGCCGCAGCGAGCACCATGATGGACCAGCAGTCCTTCTCATTCGTCAATTGGCACGCTTTACTTGCATTCACGACAGCTTCTTTCCCATCGCGATAGCGCTCGTCAGGACAGGTTGCTTGTAGGTATGCAAGGTTCCCGTAGGCTCCTACGTCTCTGGGATTAAGGCGCAGAGCTTCGTCATAATCTTTAACAGCTTTGTCGTACTGGCCTTTTGCGCTCCAGGCTCGACCTCGTAGCATGTAGATGGGGGCGTAATCGGGCCTGAGCCGCACGGCTTGATTGAAGTCTGCGATGGCCGCGTCATAATCTTCCTTCTCCGACCAAGCGAAACCTCGAACCATGTAGGGTGGGGCTTGATCGGGATTGAGCCGTAGGGCTTCATTGCAGTCCGAAATAGCCGCGTCGTAGTCTCCCTTTCCCGACCAGGCGAGACCACGGAAGGCATATCCATTTGCGTCATCGGGGTTAAGTTGCAGGGCGCGGTTTAAGTCCTCGATGGCCTTGTCAACCTCGCCTTTGTCGGTCCAAGCATGACCACGGTGCGTGTACGCGGAGGCGTAATCGGGCTTGAGCCGCAGGGCTTGGTCGAAGTCGGCGATGGCCTTGTCCGGCTCGCCTTTGTTCGCCCAGTCAACGCCACGGTTGTGGTAAAAGGCCGCATCTTCTGCACCTGGATTGGCGGTCGTTGGGGCGGCGACGGGGACTGCTGGAGCTTCAGCATTCTGGCTTGCTGATGGTCGTCTCGTCTCAGCAACGTCATCCTTGGTCACTTGTCGGGCGTCAGCAATACCGCCGTTCATGCGTTGCCGTCGATCGCTAAATTCAGCCATCCCCTCTTTGGTGCTGGCTACGGGGGCGTCCACTTGCGCTGTCTCAGCAGCGTCGTTCTTGGCCACTTGTCGCTCGTCAGTTCGACTCCCAAGAAACGTCAGCTGCACGACGAGGAGCAGTAGCAAAGCAGCAACGGCCAGTCCGCCAATCGCAATCCGTTTCGGCGTGAAGACCGCTCCAGGCTCTGACTTCGACACATCAGCGATCTCCGCTGCCAAGGCTTCGACTAGGGCGAGGCAATTGAGGATCGGTTGCAGTACGTTGGCTGGCCCGCTGTTCTCGCTGTGCTTGTCAAAAGCGGCTTTGCCCAGCACGGTGTATTCATGGCTGAGCTTCAGTTGCAAGGCTTGGGCGTGCGTCTTGTCCTTCGCCGCTTTGGCAACGGACATCGCTTTTTTCTTGAACCCCTCGACAGCCGGTCCCGTGGCTGTCAGCTTCGCGATGTCAGCCAGAAGCGAGTCAATCTTCCCGTAGGCGTCGGGGAAGTCCACACGAAGACTGCCTGCACCGTGGACATGCCTGCCCAACGTCCTATAGGCATTTGGCAGAGTGATCTGCGTAAGTTTCGTTCGTTCAGCTTGGTTCGCGATGATTCGGGCGGCTGCCTTGCTCCTGCCAGCGAATGACACGACCACGACCTTGGCCTTTGTGGCTGCGGCATTGAACCTGTCGGCGGCTGACACCACGACTGTTTGCTGCTCTGGTGTTGGCGGCAACGGCGGGGGCTGCTCCGACATATCCATACCTCCTTCAAACAAAGATTGTGACAATTCTGCGTCGAGAAGACAAAACCGGGCATGCTGGTAGCCAGGCGTTATATTCCAAGATCGTTTGCACTACTCCGTATCCCACTCGTCCCCCTCCTTGCCAGCTCCGTAGTTTCTATTTGCACTACGAATAACCCGCCCTTCATCTTCGTCATATTTCTGTCGCAACGACTCCATGATGCGCCTATCCGTAGCGTCAAGCGCATAAATCTCCCTTTCAATCTCTTCCTCACGCTTCAGATAATTCAGAAATAACCGAACCTTCTCAACCCTCGCGTTAATCCGATCACGCTTTCTGTAGTCAAGAAACAGATCACGATCCCTATTTCCGAGCTGTGCCAACGAATCCGCTACACCTTGGTCATGGACACCACAATCAAGGCACACGAGATCCAAGTAAGAAAAGTTGTGAGCCAAGACTTCACCGACGTAGATCCCGTAGGGTGTAACGCGTATGGAATCAATCGTGTCCGAGTATTCGTCAATCCGGTTATTCGACTCAACCACCCCGCCCCGCAAGAACACGTCCAGTGTCTTCTCGGCGTCGTCCAACATATTAAACGTGTCCGCGAAGTACGCACGAAGTTTTGAAAGTGGAATGTACTCTGGAGTTATTGAAGCGCTCCCTCTTGACAGCATATCCAAGATCCGCAACCCAGTGAAATGCGACCCCCTCTCCTCCGAGCGGATCTGAAATACGTTTGGGACACTGCTCTTTCGTTCATCATAAAACAGCCGATAGGGCACCATCATCGGTCGCAAGACCTGATGAACCTGCAAAGTCCAGCGAGGCTCTGCGATCATTTCATCAACTCGCAAATACCCCGACAACGCGAACTGGCGAAAGAAGTCAAGCGCCAGTCTCATGTTTCCGTGTGCGCACGCTTGTATAAATCTATTTAGGTGGGAGCCCTTTGTGAGAAATTCCCGAAAGAATATCCTTGCCAATCGTTTTACGCTCTCAATCTGTTCCGCATTCAGTTCCGTAGCAATCTTCCGAGTGCGAATCGGGTCATCGAGTATCCGAAGCAGATATTTCAGCCGCAGCCGAAACAACTTCCCTGGGTTCGGACTTGTAAGATGAAAACCGCTATTGTGAAACGCATCAAGAGTTCCGTGCAGTTTCGAGTAATAGAACCGCTCTTCACGCATTGAAATCACGACGAGGCAATCCAGCCTCGTGGATATATTGTGGGCGAGCGTAAAACAAAAGTCTTGATTTGGAGGCGAGTACTGGTCTGTGTTATCTAAAACAATAATCAAGCCCTTTTGCCGACGACGCCAGTAGTCCGACAGCTTCTCGGCTACGTAGGGGCTGTCTTTCTTCCACATTCCGATCAACTCGTTCAATCGCAAATTGAAAGCCGCTGACTCCTGGTTCAATCCAGCCAGCGCCTGTTTCAGCGCAATGTCGTGTCGGTCCTGAAATAGGTCAATCAATACCTCTCGCGGTTGATCCAACAGCTTTTCCGAATCAAGCTGCCTTATTAACTGGTCCCACAATTCCTCCTCGATACGACCCGCCTCTTCAGGGCATTCAAGAAGATTAACGACCGCGACTTTGGTGAAGAACTTGATGGAATTTGGCGGTCGGTGGAACAAAATTCGGCTAGTAAACGTCGATTTTCCCGACCCCTTCCCTCCGAAAAGGACGATGACATCACGGGTCCGTCGCTCTCTGGCACTGCTGCTAATGCGAGTGCCAAAAGCCCCTCCGTCCTTGTCTTCAAAGAAGTCTTTCACATTGTATTCACGAAAGTAGGGCGACAGCGAATCATGGATTAGCTGCTTGACATTGGTCTCGCTCACACGGTATTCACGATGGTTCACGTAACAGCGATCCATGAACTCCACGTCGTGCGGATTCATCGGCCCAAAATACCTTTCGATAAGTGGCCGCATAAACGGTGCTAGATGATTGGATGTCACTTCATGGTCGTAGGCAGTGATTTTCTCCTTGGGAAAGAATCGCGGACGGTGATCAGCGGCGCTATCTCCAAAGAGATCAGATAGAGAGGCATTGGACGTAATCGCCTTGTACGAAAAGAAGTTCGTCGCATCGGTGAAGTTAGCATCAAAGAAACGAATGTCTTCGACTACGAATGCTTGAATGGTTCGCCAGTCCTGATCTCGAACAAACGTCCTGAAGAAAATCCATTGCAGACCGTTTGTGACAGCAGCATGTTCGCATCCCGAATTTATGCAATAATCGCGAACTTGGTTAATCGCCTTCGCAATTGACTTGTTGGTAAGCAGGGTCTTGATAGGTACGTAGCGATACAACGTCTTTCCGGTGAAACTGGCGGGCAGTTTAAAGTAGTGTCCCGCCTTCTTGGCTTCAATGAATAGCACTTGTCGCCCGCGACGGCCAAGCAGCACGTAATCGGCGTATCCGGGGTCTATATATGATTCGCAGTTGACAGCAGAAGTCGGCCAACAGAGAACGTCGTGAATGACGGTGTTTATGACGCGATGCCTCGTATCGGCTTCGTTAAGATTACGAGCGGACGCGACACTCTCCACTAATTGCTGTGCGTGGTCGTGAGGCGTCAGTGGCGGGCTATTAGTCATTGCTGTCTTCTCCTCACGCATAACCACGGTCGAACGGCAGCGGCACCTCCGCTGTATAAAGCTGATTGAGGCGCGACGTGAGTTCCCTTTGTACCGTGATTCCGATTTTCGCCAGGCCGGGCATCGCCGCATTCGCCATTACATAGACAATCCCATTCCCCGTCGCCGTTCATTGTCATTTCTTTTCTAGCTTCGGTTGAACTGCCCTGTATGCCGTGGCACTCCACTAGCAGCTACCGCCGTCCTTTGCCACCGGAAGGTACGGAGGGTACGGGCGAGTTGATAATCGGGTTTTCGATGACGACCTGACGCATGATTACCGCCTTTTTCGGGCCGGAACGTTTGTCTGCCACCAGGCCAATCGTCGCGGGAACATGTCTCGCTGCCTTGCGACTACGCTCACTGCGATCGGCGATGCGCCACGGCTGGTCTGGCGAGTCTGCCAGTGTACCAAAGCCTTTGACACGTTTGGTCACGCGGCCACAAAAAATCAGCCGCCCCGCTGATCCCGGCCCCGACGCCGGTCTTGCCGCCCCACGCGATCCCACTCGTTCCACCGAAATCCGCCTTCTCCAGCTCGTTCAAAATCCGTTCCAACGCGGCTTGCTTGTACAACCGGCACGTGTTCACCGGATGTCGATTCTCGCATTTTGCTATTCTCGCCCCAAGCTCGAATCGTACTCGGACAAACGCAAAGCATCCGAGCCGCAAACCGGTTTCAGCCCTACGGTTCGTGAGACCGCGAGGCACCCGATGGCAGTAGCCTAGACCTTGCCGAATCGGACTTCAATTAGGGGGACAAGAAAAAAAGGACGCGGCCATGCTGCAACCGCTGAAACCCACCACAGGCATCCATCATCCGTTTCCGGCGGTGGCGTGCTCGTTCGGTACCCCCATCACGTCCCCATCAATCCAACAGCTGCCCCAACGCCGCCAAAGCCTGTTTCGCTTCCTTCACGCCACCCAGCTCTTGGACCAGCTTTTTCGCCTTCTGCAACGCGGCCACCGAAACCAGGTCACCGGCAGGAGCATCGGCAGTCGGAGCAGCGGTTACAGCGGCCTTGGCGGGCTTGGAAACGGCTTTCTTCTTTCCCTTCTTCTTTACGGCCTTGAGTTGGTACTTCATCTGGCTGACTTCCTGGGCACTGACGCTCCAGCCTTCGTCCGACAGCTTATCAGCGAGGGCCTTGGGCATGGCGTTTGGATCCACGGCCAAGGCGTCACGGATCGCTTGAGATTTGGTTTTCGTTTGTTCGATTTCCGGTGTCGCTTCCGGGGCTGATTTCGCGTTGGCCATGTTGCAGGTCTCCGATTTGGCGGGTGCTGACGTTACTTGCCAAGTCTCAAATTGGCCAATCGTGAGTCTCGGATTCCTATACCCCGCCCGCGCCGCTGGTATCCCGCTCTGATACCCCGCCCAGAACAAGAAATCTTTAGTACCCCGCCCCTCTTTTTTCTCGCCGCGGGCTCGCGTCTCGATTATTGTTTGTTTACGAAAACAGGACGGAAGCCGTCTTCGTGGTGAACGCGACTTCCGTCCTGAAACAAACAGAAAGATCTATGATGATCGACGTCCGCCAAGAAGTCAACGAGTACAACCAAGCCGTGCTGAACAATGCCTTTGCCTGCCAACGCGAGGCTTGTGCCTTCTGCCATTTCCCGCGTCCTTCGCCAAGCACGACTGCGCCCGGAGGAAGTTCCGCTTCCGCGTGTACGCCCCCATCCTCGACGAGCTTCTGGTAGTAATCGTCGAGTCCTGGCGGGTGCGTTTCCGCTGTCGGCACTGCCGGAAAGTATTCACGGAATATCCGCCCTTCGCTTTGCCCCACAAACGGTTCGTCAAGCAGGACGTGCTTGCCAAATGCCAGAAATACCTGTCCGCGGAGCGGGGGCCGAATTGCCGCGCGACCTACCGGGAGGCCGTCTGGGAACGTCGGGTTCCGCTGAGCTACGCCACGGATCAGGAGGGACACCAATTTCGTCACTCCACGGTCTGGCGATGGCTGTCCTGGCTGGGCTCGCTGAAAGACCTCATGCAGCAGGCAATCCGGCTCATCTTCCAGAAGGATCCGCAGGCGAACTTGCACTGGAAGCCCCGCCCCATCGCCGACCACAAGGTTCGTTCTGAGGGGCGTCGGAAGACGCTCGAGCAAGCCGCCATGATGCTCGATGTGGTGGAGATGTATTTCCTAATATTCGGGGAAAACTTATTCACACGCTTGGAAACCGGAAGGGAGGTCCGCTGAGTTAATGTTCTCTCTGTGCGAAGTCGAGTCCTGTCAAACTCACTCAAACGGAGGGAACGATGAACGAAAAAGACCAAGCCCAAAGCCTGTTCTGGTGTTCGCTGCTACGGCCGCTGATCGAAGGCGAGACCGAGGACGAAGATCCTCTGCGCTGCCTGCTCGAAATCGCCGCGCGAGAGCACGTGTTTCCAGACGGCCAGCGTCGGAAAGTCTCGGTCAGCACGTTGCGGCGCAAGTGGCGGGCCTTTCAGAAAGGGGGCTTCGAGGCCCTGGCCCGCAAGCGGCGCGGTGATCGCGGCCAGTCGCGCAAGCACACGCCGGAGTTGCTCCAACGGGCCGTGGAACTGAAGCAGGAACAGCCCTTACGTTCCGACGAGACGATCAATCAGTTCTTGAAGCAACAGTTCGGCAAAACCATCCCCAAGGCCACGTTGTATCGCCACCTGAAGCAGGCCGGGGCCACGCGTCTGAAACTGGGAATCACCAGGACCAAGATCCGCTGCCGCTGGACCCGCGAGCAGACCAACGAACTGTGGCTGGGTGATTTCGAGGAAGGCCCCTACGTGCTCTACGAGGGCCAGCCGGTTCGCACGCATCTGTCGGCCTTCATCGATTGTCACAGCCGCTACATCGTCACGGCGCGGTACTACTTCCGGCAGACGCTGGACATCCTCATCGATACGCTGTTGCGCGCCTGGACGGCCCACGGGGCCTGCCGCGAACTGTATCTGGACAATGCTAAGGTCTACCACGCCGACGCCTTGAAGGCCGCTTGTTATGCCTTGAACATCAAACTGCTGCACCGGCCCCCGCGCGATCCGGCGCCGGGCGGGCTGATCGAACGCTTCTTCCAGACGGTGCAGACCCAGTTCGAGGCCGAGGTCCGCGCCGGGGACATCCTCACCTTGGACCGGCTCAATCGGGCCTTCTCGGCCTGGCTGGACGTCAGCTATCACCAGCGGACGCATTCGGAAACGGCCCAGACGCCCCAACTGCGTTTTCAGGGCGGCCAGAAGTTCACGCGCCAAGTGGACCTGCAGCGGGCCCTGGAGTTCTTCCTCAAGCGGATCGAGCGGACCGTGGATCGCAAGCACTGCGACGTGCAACTGGAGAACTGCTTCTTCCGGGTCAGCGACCGCCGCTTGCGGGGCGACAAGGTCCAGCTCCGTTACGATCCTTTCGCGCCGCTGGAAAAGGTATTCCTGTACTCGCTGGCCGGCGAGTACCTGGGCACCGCCGTCCGCTACCAGCGAGAACTCGGAGCCCACGGTGAAACGCCGCCGCCCCCCAAGCCTGGCAAGCCCCAACACAATTACCTGGACCTGCTCATCGACCAACACGACCAGTCGTTGCGCGAGCGCAGCCAGGGCATCGACTATCGCCAAGTGACTCCCTCACGGCGTTGGCCGTTTGGCGACTTCGCTCAGACGCTGGCCCAACTGCTGGGCCGCCGCGGCGGCCTGTCGGCATTCACCACGGACGAACTGGAAGCCCTGGGCAAGCTCTACCAGCGTGTCGAGTGCATGGAACCCTTGCTGCGCCAAGCCGTCGAGCAGTCCCGCGAGAAAACGATCCCGGCGATTGCGTTTCAATTGCAGCGTCTGAGCGACCGCCTGGGAACGACCGAAGAGCGGAAGACGAAGGACGCAGGACCAGACCCGAAGCCGTAAGCACCAACCATCTCAGGGAACCATCCATGTTTGAAAAACACTTCCACTTCCATACACAACCCTTCGCCGAGCACACCGCCGCCGAACGCCTCTGGCCCGACGACCGTCTGACGCAGGGCTTGGCCCGCGTGCGGCACCTCACCGCCACCGGCACGCTGGGTCTGGTGACCGGCGCCAGCGGGGTGGGCAAGTCCGCCCTCCTGAAACGCGTCTGGCATGAACTGCGTGGGCCCGGCATCCAGGTCTACTACTTGCACTTGGCCCACCTCTCCAGCAGCGACCTGCTACGACGGCTGGTCCGCACGCTGGGGGAAACGCCCCTGTGGAGCAAAGACCAACTGCTGGGTCAGATCCGCGACCGGGCGCAGCAGGTCGACGGGACGCTGCTGGTGCTGTTGGACGAGGCCCACTTGCTAAAGGCCGAGACGCTCACCGATCTCCGCTTACTCGTCAGTTCAGCCCTCGACGACCAGCCGCCCTTGAAACTGGTGCTGGCCGGTCAGCCGCCGCTGCTGGAACTGCTCCGCCGACACCGCGACGTGCTGGACCGGATCACCGTCCGCTACCATCTGCATTCCCTGTCCAAGCCGCAAACGGCAGCCTATCTCGACTTCCACGTGCGGACCGCCGGCGGAACCGACGCGCTCTTCGATCCGGCCGTCAAGGACCTGATCCACGACTACAGCGGCGGCGTGCCGCGCCAGATCAACAATCTGGCCACCGCTTGCCTGCTGCAAGCCACCGTCCAAAACGCGGCCCACGTCGACGAAGCCTTGCTGCAGCAAACCCTCTCCGAGTTCCACTTACCCTAACCATCCCCTTCAGGAGCCCAATCATGAGCAGTCGCTATTCCGACGACTTCCTCCGCCGCCTGCGCAACGAGATTCCCCTGCCGAACGTGTTCCGCGTGCTGGAGTGGCCCCACAAGAAACGCGAGGGCTACTTCCGCTTCCTCTGTCCCTTCTGCCAGGAATTCAACACGGCCGTCAACCCTGCCACCAACCTCGGCCGCTGCTTCCGTTGCGAAAGGAATTTCAATCCCATCGACTTCCTGATGCACGTCCGCGGCTACGACTTCGTCGCGGCCGTCTCGTACCTCTCGGCGTTGCTTCCCCCGCGTCCGCGTTCCCGCACGAGCTAACACCAACCTCATCCGCCGATGCCAAAGGCCTGCTCCCAACAGCGGGCCTTTCTCATGCGCCCCACCGCCAGCGCCAGCCCTCTCAACTCGCAGAATCGCCTTCCGATAGTTCAGCCATTTCGAGACTGAAGGATCAACCAATTGGACACCGAAAGTCAAATAATCCGAGCCTTGGCAGTTACTGCCGTGCGTGTGAATCTAAGCAAAGCGGCCGTGACTGTCCATTACCCCTGGCGATACCTCTGACGGCTCTCCGGCCAGTCCCGTGGCGGCCAGTCACCGGCCAGCTCTGTCCCCCGCGTTAAATCGTCGGTTGAGATTACTGCTGGAGGTGGTGACGAAACTGGACACGCCCCGAAAGTTGAGCCGCTGAGTTCGGATCAATGCAAAGCTGGTTTGGCAACAGCGGCCGGTGGGCAGGCGGTGAGTACAAAACTGCAAAATTTTTACAGAATCGCGAGTCCGATGCTACGATCCCACCGGCAGCATCACGGGCCGGCGGCTGAGGACTTTTCGGATATCAGAACGGCAGCCGGAATAACTTCAGGCCACTCCGCCCGCAAAGGCATCTCATAAGAGGCAATGGGACCCCGTCTGGAGTCCCGTCAGCGACTTTTTCTGTCACAGTGTATTCCGGCCTCGAACCAACCGAAAGCGGCCGGGACGGTAAGCAGTAAGGTGCCTTCCCGAGGGTTAGCGCTCTGATGCTGGATGCTTGAGCAAGGGAAGCATTTTTTTCCGAAATTTACACCGGTTCGGAATAATCGTCCCGGCGTCTGGAGACGGAAATGGGAGGTTATTTCAGCCGCGGACTGAGGTCATTTAAGCAGGTGTCACTGACACCACCTGAGTCCGTTTTCTATCGCCTAGTAACGCTTCAGCGATGCAGAATAAATTGACGGAAGACAATATTTTATAAGGACTTAGAGAATTTCCGTCGTGCTGCAGGAGAGAGGCAAAATTGCCCATTTTCTCATCCGTAGACCGATGCTCTATCCAATTGAGCTAGAGGTGCGAAGCGAATTCTCTTGCGTGTATCCTTTCCGACCGCGAAGCGAGATTATGGCAAAAAACATCGGGGGTCGCAAGAAGGGCTGACGCAATCAGACCCTGTTTTTGTCGAATTATAGCTGTACGAACTACGACCCCGCGGACAGTTCGGCCATGACTTCGTCGGGGATATTAAAGTTGGACGAGACGCTCTGCACGTCTTCGTGGTCGTCCAGCACTTCCATCAGCTTCAACATCCGCCGGGCATCGTCGGCATTCAGCTCGATGGTCGTGGTCGGGATGCGCGTCAGTTCCTTGCCTTCGGGTTCCATGCCGGCGGCGGCCAAGGCGTCGGAAACCTGCGAATAGCGTTCCGGACTGCAGGTGACCTCCCACTTGTCGCCCACCTGTTTCACGTCATCCGCGCCGGCCTCCAAAGCCACTTCCATCAGTTGCTCTTCGTCGAACTGAGCGGCGGAAAAGACGAATAGGCCCTTGCGCTCGAACATCCAGCCAACGCAATTTGCGCTGCCCAATTTGCCGCCGTGTAACTCGAACAGCTTACGAATTTCGGGTGCGGTTCGGTTGCGATTGTCCGTCATGATGTCGCACATCACGGCTGCGCCGCCGGGACCGCAGCCTTCGTAGACGATTTCTTCCAGGTTGCCGCCCTCCAACTCGCCCGTGCCTTTCTTGACCGCTCGGTCGATATTGTCTTTCGGCATACTGACCGCTTTGGCATCCATAATGGCGGTCCGCAGGCGCACGTTCATCGTCGTGTCGCCGCCGCCCATTTTGGCTGCCACAATGATCGCCTTGGAGAGTTTGCTCCAAAGCTTGCCGCGCTTATTGTCAATAAGGGCCTTTTTGTGTTTAATGCCCGCCCAGTGAGAATGTCCAGCCATAAAATTACTTCTCGTAACGCTTGATTTTCTCTTCGGTGGTCTGTCGTTTTTCCTGATCCTGTTCGGTGGCGAAGGCCGACGCGGCCCGCCGCCAGATCGCGAGGGCTTCGACGGCGCGGTTGGCCCGCAGATACGCGTCGCCGAGATGATCCAGGATCACGCCGTCCGGCGAGCCTCCGGCGGCGGCCTGCTCCAGTTCCTGAATCGCTTCGGGAATTCGGTCCAACCGGTACAGCGTCCAGCCGAGGCTGTCGCGGTAGGCGGCATTATCCGGACGGCCCGCGACGGCCCGGCGAGTCATGTCCAAGGCGCGATTCAAGTTCTTGCCTTGATCCGCCCAGAGATATCCCAAATCATTCAACGCGCCGAGATCCTCGGGGAACTCGTCCAGCACTTGCTCCAACCACTCCTCGGCTTCCGCCATTCGGTTTTTCTGGACACCGATATTCGACAAGATCAGCCGCGCGTCGCGCATCGCGTCGCGGACGTCCCCGGCCGGCCGACTGTCGAACCGCTCCAACAACGCTTGATAGGAGCGTTCCGCTTCGTCGTAGCGTTTGGTGTAATACAGGACCCACCCCGGCTGCGCCTGTAATCGCACCGCTTCGGGGAACGCCTGCGCCGCCTCCTCCGCCACCTGCAACGCCTCGCCGGGCTTCGCCGCCAAAGCCAAGGCTCGGGTCAGATAGAAATAGCAAGCCAGCTTCCGCTCCTCGGGCAGATTGGCCGCCAATGCTTGACGAAAGATCGGCACCGCCCGCTCACGCTGACCTGCCAACAGCAGCTTCAGTCCCCAAGCCAGCAACGTTTCGGCCCGCGCGGGCGGTTCCAGGCGGCTGGCGCCGTCGGCAAATAAAGCATCGGCGGCCGGGAAATCGGCGGAAGGCGGCTGCGAATCCGCCTCGGCCAGCACGGCTGCGGCCAGCAACGCGCCGGCGGGAACTTGCTGCAAGTCATCCCGCCGTTGCTGCTGCATCAAAACGATCAAAGCGGCTCGCAGCTCCGGATACTTCTCCACCGATTCTAACAGCGAACGGAGGTCCGACAAGTTGCCGCCTTTGGCGACGACGGTGCCGCACAGCTCGGCCAATTTTTCGGGACGGTTTTGCCGTCCGTAGATGTCCGCCAAGCCCCGGTAGACATCCTCGGAGGGCCGCAGGACCAGCAACTGGTCGTACTGCTGTTCGGCCGCCTCGAGACGTGCTGTCCGAAGGTTGAATTCCGCCAGATAGGCGATCAGGGCCACGTTGCGGGAATCGGTTGCTAGGAGTTCCTCGAGCCGCGAGCGCAGCTGCTGTTCGGCGGCCGCCGTATCCGGCTCAGCACGGCTTAGCACTTCCGCAAGCAACGCATAGGGATCGCTTCCGGCAGCGGATGATTGAGCGTCGAAGTAGCTTTCCAAATATCGCAGCGCTTCGTCGCGCTGCCCGCGTTTGGCGGCGATCCGAGCCAAATGAAAGTCCAACTGGGGTGTCGCGCGCCGGTCATCGGGTTGCGAAAACGCCCGCCGCACGGAGGCCTCGGCGTGCTCGTACCGCTCGGCCAAGAAGAACGTTTCCGCCATCAGCCTATAGGTGCGATCGGCCTGGCCCAGCAGCGCCTGTTTGACTTCGTCGTTCGGCACTAGGCGCTCGGGATTTTCCAAGGCGTCGTTGACACGGGCAAAGAAATCGGCGGATTTGGGAAAATCGCGGGTCAGCAGGGCGAGACGGCCTATCTCCAGATAGACGAGCAGCGCGGCGATGTCTTCGTCCGCCTTCGTGCGATGACTGGCAAGCTGGGCGCCGGCTGGGAGCGAAGCTTCGAACAACGCAAGCGCCTGCGGCCACTGTTGGCGCGCCGACAGCTGGACGGCCAGTTGCCGCAGCAAAGCGGAACTGATATCCGCCGGGCGGGCGATCAACAAGGCGTAACGCGCGGCCTCGTCCGAGCGGCGAAGTTGGTGCGCCAATAGAACGATTTGGGGCAGCATCGCGTCGGCATGGGGATGATATCGCCAAGCCCGCTGGAATCGCCGCAAGGCGGCCGGGGACTCGCCCCGCTGCAACAGGAAACGGCCGTGCGCGTACAACGCTTCCGCGGTGACCTTCGCCTGCGCGGCCTCATCTCGCTCCTGGGCAGGGGCCAAACGCCTCACCGGCTCGTCGAACTCGTCACGTAGCGTCTGGAGCGGAGAAACCTCCGCCGCCAGCAGGACGCAAACCAGCAGCAACGGCGTCATCAGCGGGGCTTCTTTTTCGAAAGCTGTTTCGTAGCCGAATTCTTGGGAGCAGCGGAGTCGTCGCAGATCGCCGGTTCGGCATTCTTGGAACGTTCGGCGTCCGGTGGTGTCTCTCGTCGCTTCCGCTTGCCGGCAGTGGCTTCTTTGGCCGGGGGAGCCGGGGCGGGCGAGTCAGGCTCCTTGCGCCGTGCACTCCGCGCGGCCGTGCGCCGAGGTTCGGTCTCGACCGGCGGCGCCTCTTCCGCCTTCAATCGCCTCGCCAAGCGGTCCTTGGCGTCCGGATCGATCTGCACCAGCAGCGCCCGCAGCTTGGTGCTGTGAGGAGAAAGCAGGAATTCGGCAGCCAACTGGTGTAGCACCGAAGCAAACTCAATGCCTTTGGCTTTGGGGATGGCCCGTTCCAAACCCGGCACGCGATTCCGCTTCGCTTCGACCTCCGTGACCACGCCAATCACCATCAGCACGTCGATAATGCTTTTCGACAGCGGAATGGCATGGCCTCCCAAGCCGTGTTGCGTGACGTAGTCGGTAACAAAAGGTGTCACGCCTCGGATAACTTCGATGTCCTTCACCGACTTGCTAAGGTTTTGCTTCTTCAGGTACTCGATGTCGAAAGAGTAATGGGTCTCAAAAATGTGCTGCAAGGCCGGCCTCAGCCGTTTCGCTGCGGCAGTCGCGTTGGGCAGCGCGGCGAGGGTTTCCGCCAATTCTGTCACGGTCGTGACGCGGACCTCGTTCCAGTCGAAGAAGGTCTGCTGAAGTCTGGCGTAGGCCTCGTCCGCGGCCTCCGGCTTTGCATCTTCCAGGCAACAGGCGTACATCAAGTGCTCGAACAGCGTGCGGTCCGCCGGCGGCTGGCAGGGTTGATAGTGCTCCTTTAGGACCTTGTAGGCGGTGTTGATTAGAGCACTGCGATTGGGCGTCGACATGGGAACCTTTGTCTTGCTAGTCGTCAACTTCGTTCGGCTTCATCCAACGGTTCTTCTTCCGGCTCTTCCGCGAACGTTCTTTCGTCAAGCGTCCGATCGTGAGAAGGCTGCTCGTCACCGGCCTCGTCACCGGCCTCGTCATCGGCCTCGTCACCGGCCTCGTCACCGGCCTCGTCATCGGCCTCGTCACCGGCGATGTCGCCGTGCATGTCTTCGCCGAACGCGTCTTCATTCACCATTTCTTCATTCACCGTTTCTTCGCCGGCTTCGTGTTCAGCCGGCAGCAACTCGCTGAGCAACCGGCTCACTTCGATAGAGTGCTTGACGCCTTGGTCCAGCAAGAACGTCAGCCGCGGCGTGTAGCGGGTTTCGATTCGGTGAGCCACCTTTTGTTGCAGAAAGCCGGCGGCGTTCTGCAGGCCGCGGAGCGTTAATTTCTGTTTCGCTTCGCCGCCCATCACCGAGACGTGGACCTTGGCCTGACGCAGATCGCCGGAGACCTCGACGTACGTCACGGTCACGTCGCGAACGCGGGGATCGCGCAATTCGGTCAGGATGGCCATGCTGACCACTTCGCGGATGGCTTCGGCGACTTTGAGTACGCGTCGGGATGACATAACAATCGTTCCGAGGTTTCAGGTTCACAGGGACCGTGGCGAGAAAACGCAGCCGACCCGAATTCGAGGACGGCCTCGCCAAGCCGGATTTACAGCGTTCGCGCCACTTCTTCGATCTTGTACGCCTCCAGAACATCGTCTTGTTTGATATCGTTGAAACCCGCCAGTTTGATGCCGCATTCCATACCGCGCGGGACCTCGCGCACGTCGTCCTTGTCGTGCCGCAAGGACTCCATTTCGTAATCGCCGATCGTCCGCCCGTCGCGATTGACACGGATGCGGCAACCGCGGGCAATCGCTCCGCGAATGACATAACAGCCCGCCACAGCGCCGACCCGGCTGATCGAGAACACCCGCTTGACGACGGCGTGCCCCAACTCGACGACACGTTTTTCGGGCTTCAGTTTGCCCTCCAAGGTCGCCCGAATATCGTCGGTCATCTTGTAGATGATGTCGTAGCGGCGGATTTCGACCTGTTTTTCGTCCGCCAAGCTCCGCGCCGCGTCATCGGGAATCACGTTAAAGCCGATCACGACGGCTTGCGAGGCATGGGCCAACATGACATCGCCGGCCGTGATCGCGCCGACGGCTTTGTGCAGAACCCGGATTTGCACTTCGGGATGGTCGAGCTTTGTCAGCTCCTTTTCGATGGCTTCGATCGAACCTCGCACGTCGGTGCGGATGATCAGGTTCAAAGTCGAAACGTCTCGCGTCTCGGCCAGGTTACCTTCGGCCAACCGTCGCTGGAATTCCTCGAACGAAACCCGCGTCGTGCTTCCGGCCAAGGATTCCTCCCGGCTGCGAACGGAACGCAGCTCGGCAATCTGGCGGGCCTGCGAGATATCCTGCAGGACATGGAACCGGTCGCCGGCGTTCGGCGGTGCGTCGAATCCCGTCAGATTCACCGGGGTGGACGGTCCCGCCTGGGTAACGCGGCGGCGCACGTCCAGGGTGTCGTAGATGGCTTTGACCCGGCCGTAGGACGTACCGCACAGCACCACGTCCCCGACACGCAGGGTGCCGCGTTGGACAACCAGTTTGGCGATGACGCCTCGCCCCGCCTGCTGCTCGGCTTCCAAGCACACGCCGGTCGCCGGCCGGTCCGGATTCGCTCGATAATCGTTCAGATCGGCGGTCAAGAGGATGGTTTCCAGCAAGTCATTGATGCCCGCTCCGGTCACGGCACTGGTGCGGATGACTTCCATGTCGCCGCCCCATTCGCTGGGCAACAGGTTCTGAGCCGTCAGCTGTTGCAGCACCCGCTCCGCATTGGCGCCCGGCACATCCATTTTATTCATGGCCACGATGATCGGAACGCCCGCGGCCCGCGCATGGCTGATCGCCTCTTCGGTCTGCCGCATTACGCCGTCGTCGGCGGCCACGACCAGGACCACAATGTCGGTCACGTTGGCGCCGCGAGCCCGCATCTCCGTAAAGGCTTCATGGCCCGGCGTATCCACAAAGGCGATCGCACGGTCGTTCTTGGTAATCCGATATGCGCGAATATGTTGCGTGATGCCGCCGGTCTCGCCGGCCACAACGTTGGTGCCGATGATGGAGTCCAACAAGGACGTCTTGCCGTGGTCCACGTGTCCCAGAAAGGTAACGATCGGCGGTCGAGGCTGGAGCAGTTCCGGATCTTCGTCTGCAGCGTCCAATTCCTGGATAATCGATTCTTCCAGGGTGGGCGGCCGCCGAAACTCGACGTCCGTAATTCCCAGTTCGGTGGCCAACAGTTGCGCGATCTCGTTGTCCAACTGGGCGTTAATCGTCAAGTTGGCGGTGCCCATGCCCATGAGGAACTTGAGAACCTGCCCGGTCCCGACACCCGTCGCTTCGGAAAAGCTGCGGACGGTGCAGGGCAGCATCAGGACGACGCTTTCCCGGCGCGGTGCGGCGGTGCTGGCACCGTGCCGGCGGATCAGTTTCTTGGGCCGCCGGACGGGAGCTGCCTCGCGATCCTCCTCGCCCTCCGGTGTATCCGTCCTGGCGCGAGCGCGAACTTTTCTGGATTTCTGACGATCCAGCCGGGCGGCCGCCAAGCCGGCCATGTTGCGGTCGACCTCTTCTTCCGCCGCGCCTGGACGGCGGCGTTTGGATCCCTTGCCGCCCAGTGGCGTTGCGCCCGCGGGCGCCGCTTCCGGCTTGCCCGTCGGCTTGCGGTCCTTGTCCGTCGGCGTCGGCGCCGGTCCCGCTTTCCGTTTTTCCTGAGTCTTGGCGAAATGATCTTTGGTCAGTTGCTCCAAGGGCGCCTTCTGCCCGGCACGATGCCCGGCGATGGCGCTGGGAGTCAGCCGGATCTCCGGCTTCTGGGCTTTGACCT
>Ga0351863_10235_pt1 | contig 18995 bp, 9 predicted proteins | sample TotcelHFGM3001L8_FD_206777 | JGI IMG/M metagenome (GOLD analysis project Ga0351863, IMG submission 206777) | Enriched cells from coal bed in the Powder River Basin, Montana, United States - Total cells FGM rep2 HSBNCT.FGM.300.1.L8 ... | reverse complement strand
CGGCGTTTCCATGTCCTCCTCATAATCGCCGGCGTTCCTGGGCGGCAGGCCGCTGTCCTCCTGGTCCTTCGACGGCGGCTGCAGGCTGCGGAGCATGTCCAGGGCCTGCTGCATTCGTCCTGCCCCGGTGTGAAACGCCGTATTCGCCTTCGGCCAGTGGATCGACTCGGGGGCCAGGCTGGCCAGCGCCTGTTGTTGTGCGGTGACGGCGTCGGCGAGCGAATCGGCAATCGGATCCAGCTCCGTCGGCGGTGCCCGCCCGGTGTCGCCGTAAGCGTTCGCCAATAGCTGCCGGAGCGACTGCTGTTGAAACACGATCGAGTCCAGCACTTGAGCGGTTCCTTCCCAAACCGCCTGCTGTTCCTTGGCCGCGGGCAACGCCAGACGTCGGTCGTTCGGTCTGCTGGCGATTGTATCATCGTCGTCCATGACGTTGTCGCGTTCGCTGCTCTTGCTCAGGTCCGCCTTGGGCGAGACAAGGCGGCGCGCGAGCAGTTGGGCGCTCTGCTGCGCCAGACGTGCCTGACGCAGCGTGAGTTGTTCGAGCTGGCCGATAATCTCCGCCAGTCCCTCGCGGCGTTTCTGTTCCGCGGCGACTTGTTGCCCGAGGGCCGCATCCACTTCCCGTAGACGGCGAGTCGCCAAGGTGATCTGTCGAGCGGTCGCGATATCACCCGGCTGCAACAATCCGGCGCAGAGGAATGCCTCGCGGGCTTCGAGCAGCAGCGAGCGAGCCGCGGACAAGTCGGCGGCAGATTGCTCCTGCGCATGCTGCAGCAACTGGCCGCCGCGCTGGAGCTTCGCTTGAAACGCCGCTTGATCGCCGCTGTCTTGCCGTCGAGCACAACCGGGCAACAACAGGACAATAAGCGCCAGACAGCGAGCCGCCGGCAGTTTCGATGGCAACGAGGCCAACCACAGAACCACGGCCATACCCAGCAGATACGGGTAGCCCTCCGTGTAGCGGACTTTCCGCAGTTCTCCCACCACGACCTCGTCGGCCGCTCCGGAAACCAATGCTTCGTACAGCGGCACGAGGTCGAACGGACGGGTACGGGCTGGAAAGTAGGTCACGTGCGTGCTCTTGCCGCACAGTCTTTGAAGATTGCCCTCCTCCAGACGCGAGACCACGTCCGCATCCTTGTCCTTGTACCGCATCCATGGGCCGCTGCCGCCCGCGGCCGGTACCCGCGCGCCCTGGACGGGATCGCCCAGACCGATGATCAGCACGCGCGCGCCGCAGTTGGCCAGCAGTTCGGCGGTCTGTTCGAGGTTGCTCAGGTGGTCCTCGCCGTCGGTGAACACGATCAGATCGCGTCGTCCGCCCGCCGCGTCGGTCAACACGCTGCTCGCGGCCAGTTCGACCGCCGCCTGTAACGAGGTGCTTCCCATGTCCATATCGGACGGGTCGGCACGCTCCAGCATGTAGCGCACGAAGCCGTGGTCCAACGTCAGCGGGACCCGTACCGACGCCGATCCGGCAAACGTGATCAGCCCGATCCGCTGACCGGCCAAGGCCGGGAACGCTTCGTGGATGGCGATACGGGCCACTTCCAAGCGGCTGGGAAAGACGTCGGCCGCCAGCATGCTCCGCGATACGTCCAGGGCGATGACCAGGTCGCGTCCTCGTCGCTCGACATCGTAGGCTCGCGGGTTCCACTGCGGTCGGGCCAGGGCCAACACCACACAGGCGAGCGACGCCAGAGCCAGGCCGTCGCGGCGCCCCAAGCGGGCCGGCCCACGCTGCGGGGCAACTCCTTTCAGTCTGCAAGCCGCCTCTCGTTGCAGCCGGCGCGCTCGTGTCATGAGCCAACCCGCCAACGCCACCAGCGGCAATAACAGCAACATCCAAGGCATGCCGAGGCTCATTGGCCAACCTCCTCGGCCACCCGCAGCCACGTGGCACACAAGACCCGTTCCGCCAGCAACAACGCGAACGCCGTGATGGCGAGATACTGGAACAACGGGCTGATCTCGGTGTGATACAGGATGGCGCTCTTGATCTCGCTCGTTTCCAATTGGTTGATCCGCTCGTAAACCTCCTGCAACTGCGTCGCGTTGCCGATCTTCCAGTACGCACCCGCGGTCTCGTCGGCCAGACGTCGCAACAGCCGCTCCGCATCGGTCAGGCCTTCGTCGTCCGCCCGCTGTTCGGCGCCGGTACCGCCTTGGTCGTCCTTCAGGCTGACGGCATAGACGCGAATGCCCCATTTCTTCGCCAGCCCCGCGGCCTCCTCCGGCAGATGCAGACCGCAGTTGTTCTCGCCGTCGGTCAGCAGCACGACGACCTTGCTGCGGATCGCGGCAGCCGGATCGGCCGTCCGGCTGTCGGCCGCAGGCTGCCACTGGCCCATGTGATCTAGTCGAGCGCAGGCCAGCGCCAGCGCGTCGCCATAGCCGGTGCCGTCCTCCGTGGGACGCTGCTGGATGGCGAGCCCGCGAACGATCTCCAACAGCGCCTCGTGCCCAAACGTGAGCGGGCTGAGCGTGTCGGCGTAGCGGGCAAACGTGATCACGCCGAGCATATCGTCGGGCCGATGTCGGATGAACTGCTCGACGACCCCTTTGGCCGCCTCCAATCGCGATAATCGCACGCCCTCTCCCGCCGCCAGGCTTTGGTCCATACTGCTGGAGATATCGATCAGCAACTGGATGGCGATGCCCTGCCGAGTCTCCTCGCCCACCTGCCGCTCGATTTGCGGCCCGGCGCAAGCGGTGATCAATAACGCGATTCCCAGCGCGCCCAACCCCCGAACGCGACGGAGCCAACGGAGCCTGCGGGAGGGTGGTACATTTCGCCACACCGCCAACCCCGACACGGCAATCGCAGCGCGCGGACGCTGGTGCAGCGCGACCAGCGCCAGCGGCAGCAGAACCAATAGCCACGGATAGGCGAACGTCATGGGCCGGGATCGCTGACAGTGATGGTGATTTCGGGGAACCGTCGTTTCCGGCCCTGGGTTTCCACCGAGATGGCGTTCATCTTGATGGTCCCGGGCTCGAGGGCCTGCCAGATGACCACGCGTTGATGGACCACGATGCCCTCGTCGGTCCGCTGCACCGGCAGCTTCTCGACCGCGCGCAGCCGCAGCAACGGATCGGCGGGAACGTGCAGACGGACGGCAGCGGCCGAATCGGCCTCGACGGCCAGTTCCAACCGCACCGGTTCGCCTGGGACAACGCAGAATGTGCGGGGCGTGCAGACCAGACGGACATGCTCTTGCGCCACGCCCAACGGCGCCAAACCGAGCAACAGCGGCAGCAGCGCGAGCGGGGCGGCCGCGTTGCACTTAACCTCCCGTTTCATCGGCGGTTCTCCGGAGGCGATGGCGGAAGAACCGAGCCAGCTGCTCCGCGCAATCGCTATGGGTGTCAAGTTCCAGAAAATCAGCGCGGACCGCAGTGAAATCGTCCCGCAGGCGGGCGCGTTGGGCGCCGAACGCGCTCTGGCACGCGGTGCGCCCGGATGGCCCGAGGTCCGCCACGAGCGTCTCCCCAGTCTCCGCGTCGCGGACAGCGGCCAAGCCGCAGGGCGGCGGATCGATTTCGCTGGGGTGATTTACCGCGATGCCCACCAGGTCGTGACGAAAGGCCGCCGCCCCGAGTCGTTCGCGATCGATGTCGAACAGAAAATCGGACAACAGCAAGACCAGGACCCGACGCCTCGACAGGTGCAGCAGGGCCTCGAGCGCGGGCGCGGGATCGCTGCCGAGACGGCGGGGCTGGATAGCCAGGAGATCGGCCAGCAGGCGCAGCGCGTGTTGTCGGCCTTTGCGGGGCGGGAGAATCTGTTCGACCTGGTCGGACCACAGGATCATCCCGACCCGGTCGTGGTTGTGGGTCGCGGACAGCGTCAGCAGGGCGGCCAGTTCGTGCATGGCATCCCATTTCGTGCGGCCCGGGGCGGCGATCCGGCAGGAAGCCGAAGCGTCCACGACCAGCCAGACGACCAGCTCTCGCTCCTCGACATAGCGTCGGATATGCGGCCGGCCCGTGCGGGCGGTCACGTTCCAGTCGATCGTTCGGACTTCATCGCCGGGATAGTAAGGACGGATTTCATCGAAGTCCAGTCCCCGCCCCTTGAACGCGCTCCGGTATTCGCCGGTCAGCAGGTGTTCGACCGGATAGCGGGTGCGCAGTTGGAGCTGGCGCAGGCGTTGGTCAAGGTCGAGCGGCGACATGGGACGCTCCAACGTCGTGGATCGGCACCCGCTCGACGATGCGGTCGAGCAGCGCGTCGGAATTCAACCCTTCCGCCTCCGCCCGATAGCTGATCGCAATCCGGTGCCGCACCACGTCGTGCAACATGGCCTTGACGTCGTCGGGCACCACGTAATCGCGGCGACGCACCAGCGCATGCCCGCGCGCGGCCAGCGCCAGATAGATACTGGCGCGGGGCGAGGCCCCAAAGCGGATGTACGCAGCCAGGTCTTCCAGTCCGTGGCGGGCAGGATGACGCGTCGCCGCCACCAGACGCAGGATGTACAGCTCGATCTTCTCGTCCAGGTGGACCGCATCGAGCGTGCTGCGCATCGCTAGGATTTCGTCGAGCGTCGCCGCGGGAGGCACGCTCGTCACGGGGGCGGTGCGGGCCACCCGGCGCATGATCTCGTGCTCCTCGTCGTGCGTCGGATACTCGATCAGCAGCTTGAACATAAAGCGATCCACCTGCGCTTCCGGCAACGCGTAGGTACCCTCCTGCTCGATCGGATTCTGGGTCGCCAGCACCATGAACGGTTCCGGCAATTTGTGCGTCTGCCCGCCCAGCGTGACCTGCCGCTCCTGCATCGCCTCGAGCAAAGCGCTCTGCACCTTGGCGGGCGAGCGGTTGATCTCGTCGGCGAGCACCACGTTGGCAAAGACCGGTCCCCGATGCGTCTCGAACGCGCCGGTCTCGTGCCGGTAGATCTGGGTGCCGACCAGATCGCCGGGCAACAGGTCGGGCGTAAACTGGATGCGGCTAAATCGGGCGCTGAGCGCCTGGGCCAGCGTATTGACCATCATCGTCTTGGCAATGCCGGGAACGCCTTCCAGCAACACATGGCCGTTGCACAGCAGCGCGATCAGCATCTTTTCCAGCGGTGTACGCTGGCCGACGATCACCCGGCCCACGGCTTCCAGAACGAGATCAAGTTTATCGGGGACGGTGTCTGGCATGATGGTGCATCGATCCTGCATCGTTCGTCAATCGCGGAGATCCCTGATGTCCGACACTTATTGTCTTGCCGGTCCTCATCGCGTCTCACTGGCCTCGATCGGACTGAAATCCGCGATGCTCGCGTTCAGGCAGTACCCAACGTGAGTGATACTCTTCAGCGGCCGATCGAGTTTTGCCGTCACCGTCGCATCGCCGCCCTGGAATGTCACGCTGCCGGACGCGAGATCCACGGTCACAATCAATTCGTACGGTTGTCCCAGTTCCGTGGCGCAGGGGGTCGTCGCGCCCTCGTTGTTGGTCAACGGACCTTGGATAATGGCCGCGGTTTTCATCTTCTGACGCAGCCCGCACTTCACCAACCGGGCCTCGTCCGCACTGTCCCCAAACGAAAGGTAACCGTTGTTGGCGCCATCCGCATTGGCATACTGCAGTTTGCATTTCAGAGTGACTTTGCCGGTCAGCGGCGCGTCGAGCTGTTTCAGGGCCATGCCGACCTGTTTCGCTTCGGAAGCAACCCGGTAGCCCAGTTGCGTCTGGTAGACGCGAGCCTGATCGAGTTGGGCGAAATCGGCATCCTTGGAGGGCAGGCCGGCCGTGCTGCCGGTTTCCGCACCTGCCGGTTTCTTCTTCGCGTCTTTGGGCTTCGCGGCGGGCGGGGCCGGTGGGGTTGCGTTCGCGTTCAACTGGTCGATCTTCTCGTCCGTCAGCGCCGCCAGCGCGTCGCCGTCGCCGCCGAGACAGCACAGTGTCCCGTCGGTGGTCGCGATGTACAGGTTGCCATACGCGCCGGACATGCCGTCCAGCAGCGGCGAGGTCGGCAAACGGAGACCAGAGAGGATCTTTCCGGACTGCTTGTCGACCGTCAGCAGGATCGAACCGGATTCGCCGTTCAAGGCTTTTTCCTGTTCGACCATCAGTTGCTGCACCTCGTCCTCCGTGATCCGGCGTTTGATCTCGTCCTGCCGCATCAGTTCCGCGGGACCGAGCACGAACAACCGGTCATCGGAAGCCACCATCGCCCGGACCAGGATCGGCAGCATCACGCTCCACTGGTCCTGGTAATCGTAATCCTTGGCATGCAGATGGAAGACGTATTCCTCCGACCAGCGGAAGTACTGGCGGAGCCGTCCCCAGGTGTAGATCCGGTCTTTGTCGAAGGTGATCATGCGGCCGGCCGGGGCGCCTTTGGCGCCGGCCTGCGTATAGCCGGAATGCCCCGAGGCGTGGTAGTTGCCGTAAATCCAGTAGGTGCGGTGCCACCAACTGTCGTCCAGGAATCCCGTGCCGCTGAACAGATGCGCGTCCTCGCCTTTCTGCTTGTTGGCCACGGGGTCGTGCGTGGTGGCCATATCCGGGCCGTACGTGCCTCGTTCGTAGCCATACAGCTTGCCGCTGAACGGCAGATCCAACCGGTTCCCCTCCAGGTCGAACGGCTGATACCGCATGAAGATCTTCTTTCCGTTGGTCGAGAGCAAGTCGGTCAGCGCCTGCGGCATGTTGAGGATCTCGTGCCGCATCTGTAGCGGTTCTTCCGTGCCCGGCACCTTGTCGTCCATCAGGTGTTCCTTGATCTTCCGCCCGGTCAGCGCGTCGAGGATCAGAAAGCGGATGCCGCCGTCGGTGAACATCGAGCGCCCGGCCACGGTGTAGACCCGGGCGTTCATCACCAGCACGTTGCCGTGGACCGGGTGGGTGGCTTCCATCCGCTCCAGGTACATGTGGTTCGCCAAGGCCGGCGCGGCCTGATACTTCCATCGCAGCGCCCCGCTGCTCAAGTCCAGACAGTACACCAACCCGTCGGTCGCCCCGAAGTACACCAGCCCCTTGTAGACGGCGGGCGAGGAATCGATCCGTCCGCCGGGGACGAACCGCCAGAGCAGCTCGCCGGTGCCGGCCGCAAAGGCAGCCAGGACAGGATTGTCCTTGTCGGCCACCAGCACCTTCTGATCGGCGATCACCGGCTGGGTCAACGGGCCGGAAAGCCGGGCCGACCACTTCAGTTTGCTGGGCGCGCTGATCCCGGCGGCACGTCCGCTGCGCGTGACATCGCCGCGATAGGTCGGCCATTCGCCGGCTTCCTGCGGCTGCGGTTTGGGAAAAGCCGCCAGCGCGTCGCCGACAACGTTCAATCGCTGGTCATCGGGAGTGGGCCGCAGCGCGATCTGGGAAGCGGTGGCGGGCGCCAAGGCCGTGAACCCATACATTTTGGCTCCGATGTAACACGAACACGGATGCTGCGGCGCATACAGCAAGCCGTTGGCGGGCATGATGCCGTACAGGCACGCGCCGCGCACCCAGTGATGCAGCGTCCATTGGCCCGTCTTGATGTCCACAAACTCCGTGCCGGTCCGGCTCATGATCAGGTAATCTTCGGTGGCCTTGGCCGGGTAACAGCGGTGGTGGAACCAGTAGGCGGGGATGTCGTCGAACTTTGCCTCTTCCACCCCCGAACCGGGATTTCGAGCCCGAATCTCGCCGGTCCCGGTCGGGCTGTCTTTCGATCCGGACGTGGTGTTCATCGCCCAGATCTTGCCGTCAATCATCAGCAGATCGCTGGGCGACTGATAACCGCCCGAAAGATGCTTGGCTGTCCACAAGGTCTTGCCGTTTTCGGTGGACAGCCCCGCCACTTGCCCGTCGGCGCTGCCTCGGTGCGGAACGTAGTCTTCACCGCCGACAAACGTCACCACCCCACCCTGCACCACCAGCTTGGGCGCGTAGAAGGTGGCCATCTGCTTCCATACCGGCATTTCCGCGGACTTCCACAGGACGCTGCCGTCCTCGCGACTGAGCGCCACCACCTGCTGACCGTCGAAGAAGTAGACCTTGCCCCGCGACGCGCTCAGCGTGGCGGGCGCAACCCAGTCGAACGTCTTGGACCAGAGCACCGCGCCCGCCTCGACATCGCAACACAGAATCTGCTTCGGGCGTTGAATCCACCGGCCGCTGGGATAATTCATCCGCGGTCCATTCTGGAATTCCTCCTGCTCGTCGTTCGTATCGGCGACCAGATACAGCAGTCCGTCCTCGTGGATGATCTCTTCGGTGCCTTCCGTGCCCGCGAGCGTCTGCAGGATCCGGCCGGTATCGGTGGCGAGCACCGAGACCGGCGCCGCGATGCCCAACGTGGCGAAGACCTGCCTTCCGGCCACGACCACCCGCCGCGGCAGCGTCGCCGGGCCGCTCTTCAACGCGTACAAGTTGCCGATCCATTGGTCGATCGGCTGCCTCCACAACACCACCCCGTTGAACGCATCGCGCGCGATCAGCTGCCAGCGGCAGGGCAGATACGGCGTGAACGTGCTCCCCTCGTCGAAGATGTAAAACACCTTGCCGTCGCCGCTGACGCACGCCGAGACGCTGGACATCTTGTCGTGATGCCGCGACCAGCGCGGCCCGCCCACCCATTGCAGGTGCTGCAGCGGCGGCTTCAGCGCCGTGTCCTTCGACACGGCGTTGCCCGTCGCGTCGTACAATTGATGCGACCAGTCGTCCATCGTCTCCGGACGCGGCTTGACGAACACCTCCGAGCCCAGAAAGGCGGTTCCTTCCGGCGCAAGGACGCGCACGATTTCCTCCCGCGACACCGCGCCCTCGCGTTCGACGATCAACAGATTGACAAAGTTGTCCACGAACGGCAACGTGGCCGACCGCCACTGGCCGACGCCGATCTGGCCGTGCAGGCCCGCCGCCACCAGCGCCTCGCGCGCCGCGCGGGCATCGTCTTCCTGGGCCACGAGCAGATGGCCCAACAGATTCGGACGCTGCTGCCGCACCGCTTGCAACAGCGCCGCGTCCGCCCCATGCACATGCACGGCCACGCCCCCGGCAAAACGGCTCTTGGCCAGAATCGTCTCCGCCCGATCCGCCGCACGGAGAACACCCGCCAAAGTAAACAAGCAGATCAGCGTTCCCCAAACGGCCACGATCGCCTTTCGAGATACCCGTCGGTTCATGTCGCGTTTCCTTTTCAAGTCCATGATCAGCCAGAGAAGGTAGAAGCCAGCCGCCGAACATCCTACCAAGGCATCCCCGCCAGGTCAAACAACTGCGACCGACCGCGAACTCGGCCGATTCGATGGACGGCACCGGCGGGGAAATCCCACGCTATTGACACGACCAGCGGAGGCTTAGAGAATCTGCTGGAAAGGAGACTTCATGAACCCAACCATCGTCGGAATCGCCCTGGGGGTACTAACGTTTGTTCTGGCCGTCTGGAACCCGGCCATCGCGACGGCCCAGGACGGCACGTCGCTTGCGTGCAAGGAGATTTCGCGCCAGGTATTGCTCGACCGCATTCACGGCGGATGGGTCGGCATGTTGATCGGCGGGCTCGAGGGGTTGCCGCACGAGTTCAAGTACAAGGAACGTCCTCGCGACACGCTGCCGGAGTTCACCTTCCTGGCCGGCGGCGCTCGCTCGGATGACGACAACGACTTTGAGTGGACGCACTTGTGGTTCATGGACCGCGAGGGCGTCCTCAAGCTGCCCTACGCGCGGATCGCCGAAATCTGGAAAGCCAACATGAACAGCGGCATCTGGGTCGCGAACAAGAAGGCCCGCGAGTTGATGGACCAAGGCGTGATGCCGCCGGAAACCGGCAGCGTGGCCCGCAACCCGCACGCCTGGTACAATCTGTCCGGCCAGTTCTGCGTGGAATCCTACGGCCTGATCGCGCCCGGTATGCCGCAGACGGCGGCGGAGATCGGCTTGCACTATGCGCGCATCGCCGTGTCCGAAGAGCCGCTGCAAGCCACGCAGTTCTGGACCAGTCTGGTTGCCCTGAGCGCGTTCGACGACGGTCCGATGGAACTTGCGTTGCAACAAGCGTTGTCCGCGGTGGACCCCCGGAGTTGCATGGCCGAAGTGGTGGCCGACGCACGGCAGGCGTTTCACGCGCATCTGGAGGACTGGAAGGCCGCGCGGCAGGTAATTCACGAAAAGTGGCTCGGGCAGCGGAAATGGAACGACAACTCGACGCCGGTCAACGGGGCGGCTGTCTGCCTGGCCTTGCTCTATGGACGCGACGACGTCTACCGGACGCTCCAGTTGGCCATGGCCCTCGGCTACGACGCCGACTGCAACGCCGCCACCGCCGGCACCGTGGTGGGCGTTCGCTGTGGCTTCCAGCGCATTGCCGCGCTGCCGCAGTTCGAGATGCCCGATCGCTATGTAAACAAGACCCGCCCGCAACTGCCCGCCGAGTGCCAGGTTAGCGAGCAGGCCGAAACCCTGCTGCGCGTGGCCGAACGCGTCATCCTCGCGCACGGCGGCGAGCGCATCACGATCGCCGGAAACCCCGGTTACCGCATCCGGCTGCAGACAGCGCAGCTGCTGGAACGACTGCCGGACCATCCTCACGGACCGGAGAACAAGCCCATTTCGCGCCTCTCCCCAGCCCTCTCCCCGTAGGACCGGGGCGAGGGAGTTATTTCGTGGCCGTTGCTATGTACGCGGGAATCCGTCCTGGAAATCCTGCCAAGAGGAGAGGCATTGCTTGCTCGCAAATCATTTAATGACGCGTCGATGGACGTCCCGTCGCATTGGCTGATCCTGCTGCGGTGATGCTGCGAAGCTCGGGCGCCTCGGTCGCGGCTTCGATCGCCTTGATGGCTTCCTCGACCGCGCCAACCCTTCGCTCATTGAGTTCTCCCCCGGGGAATTGCCGATTCTCGACTTGCAGGTTGAACATGTCGATCAACTCTCGCAACTCGGGCAGCACGTCCCGGGCGGCCGAGCCGTAACGCGTCAACTCCTTCATGATTTCGCCGGTTCTACTCTCGCTTCCGTGGCCGCCCTGGGTCTTGGCCAGGATCACCCCTGCTTGCATGCCCTCTTTGAAGTTGTACTTCACCAACGCTTTGAATCCGCCCATGCGGATCTCGTTGGCGAACATCGTATCGGCGGGGCTCGGTGTCTTGACGGCGGCAAAGATGTCGGGCCCCAGCGCCCGCACGTCCTCGACGGTCAGCCGGTTCTCGAAGAAGTTCCGCAGGGTGGCCCGCGCCATTCCATCGGCATTGCGCGCGATGGTCCGCACCGCCGGGTAGAGCAATTCGCGGTCGGTTTCCAGCAGCGTGTTTGCCAGGGGGGGCCGGAACAAGGCGGCCGCCAGTTGGCCGTGAGTCAACTGGACGGGATCGTCCCAGACGATCGGCTCGATCGGCTCGGCGGTTTGCGCGACGGCCTGGAGCATCTCGCGGACGACGGGCCTCGCCTCCCCGCCCATATTGCGCAGGGCACCCGCCGCCTTGAACCGCAGCCAGCGATCTTCGTGGGACAGCAGACGGATAAATACCGGCAACGCCTCGGCATGCTTCATGCGTCCGAGCGTCTCGCAAGCGCCCTGGGCAACACGAACATTCTGCCCTTCGGCCAGCGCCATCAGGCCGGCCGCCAGCGCCGCCGCGTCAGGGCGTCCGGCCAGCTCCTCGGCGGCCCAACCGCGGACGATCGGCGACCAGTTGCCCAGGGCGGCGACAAGGTCGCTCGCGCTCATGGTGTTACGTTCCAGATCGAAGCGGCCGGCCGCAATGGCCTCGGCCACGTCCTCGTCGCTGAGCCAGTTCGCCTGGTTGGCGTCCTTGCCGGTGATGTGCAGCGTCTTCAGCGGCAGGGAATAGGCGAGTACATACGTGGCCGTCGGACTCAGGCCATAGTAGCTGCTCTTGCCGAAATAGGTGTCGTCGTCCGTGCTGCCGGGGCCGTATTGCTCGCCGCCGTCGTAGGTGAACGATCCATCGCTCCGCCGCACCAGGTCGAGGTGCCATGCGGCTTGGTTGAAAAAGGCGGCCGCCGCGCGGGGGCCGCCCGCATTCGCCCCGAGAACGCCCCACAGATAGCTGAAGCCCTGACCCGTGTGCCCCGACTCGCGATCCTTGTAGGCAGCCGTACACATCCTGGCAAAGTAGTGCGTCTCGGCGAGCCGGTTTCCCTGGACGGCGAAAAATACCGCCGCCATGGCGTTCTTGCCGTTGTTCTCGTGATGGGGCCACGGCTCGTGCTCGCCATAGGGTATGGATCCCTTGTCCACAAAGTAGCCAAAGAAATTCGACGCCCTTTCGATCGCGGGATCAATGACCGCATGCCGCACGCCGCATTTGTTGCCCATCACGATGGCAAGATTGGCCACCAGTCCCGTCGCGTTCACCGGGCCGTAGGGCGGCACCGACCCGTGCAATTCCCCGTCGGGGCCCGGCGGGACAAGTCCATGCCCAAAGGTCCCATACATCCCCTGCCCCTTGGCAATGGCGAGCGTGTACTGTTCGAGGGCGGGAAACACCTCGTCGTCGCGGGTCAGCAGGTAGTACTCGGAAAGGAACAGCGTGCAGTAGCCAAGGTGCCACGACCCCATGTGCGGTGTGATCCTTAGCGTCCGCGGCCCGATCTTCCGGGCGAGTTCCCGCACTTGGGGCAGGTACTCGGGCTTGCCGGTGGCCATCAGCGCCAGGCCGTTGATCGCGCCCCAAATCCCCGCGTCCAGCGACTCCTGCTCCAGCACGCGGCAGGCCTGGTCGAAGATCAACTGGGACTTGGGGCAATCGTACGGCGCGGTCTCGCGGTAGGTTCCCATGACGCGAAGCTTCAGCTCCACCTGGGCGGTCTTGCCGGCCCGCCACACGGTCAAGCGTAAAAGGCCCCCGTTTGCTTCCTTCTCCGCGTCCTGAATCGCCAGCGCAAAGCTCTTGCGGGCATCGTCGATGAACCGTTCGCCGCCCGTGCCGAGAATCACATCGTCCACTTTCAACACGCCGTCGGCCGGCGACTCTTCTCCAACGTGCGTGACCAGAATCTGCCGGCTGGCCGCGGTGGTCCTGCCCTGAAGGCCGTCAAAGTGCGTTGCCGGCCTGTGGTGAATCCATCCGCGGAGCCCCGTGGCGCCGAGGTTGTAGGTGAGTTTGCGGTCCACCGTGTCGATCGCACCGGGCGCGGTGAGGTCCGGCGGCGATGATGCCGCGAGTGCGCCGGCGGTCACGGCCAGGACAAACAGGGTGGAAAGAAGGGTTCGTACTCGTGGAAGGTTCAACATAGGGTCATGTCTTTCTTTTGAGGTGTTATGCCATTTGCGGTTAACGAGCCGTCCTCGCCGCTGAAATCGGCACCTCGCAGAACGTCAGCGCCGCGATGCCGTTGGCGCCGTCGAGCAACCGGTCCTGGCTCCACGACTTGCTGTCGAGGTACGTGATGGTTTCGGCCGTCGAGGCCTGTTTCAGCATCAGCGTCAGGACGTTGCCGGCCACGGCCCCAGAGGCGACTACGCCGTTTTGGCCGTCCAGGTAGAACTCGCTGGCCAGCGCGTCCTTCCAGACCACCGGCTGGTCGAACTCCAGGGCAATCGCGTCCCTCGCATCGCTCGTGTAGTAGGCATGCTTCAGATCCGGGGGCGTGATGGAGCCGACCGGCGGCTTGCCGTAAAAACCCCGCTCGATCAGCGGCTGGATCATGTGCGCGAACTCCGACCATCCGGCCAGCGGGTAATGGCAGGTGCCGGGCGGCCGGATGCCCAAGGTCGACATGATGCCCATGTTCGCGTACAGTCGCGGCAAGGTTCGCTGGACTTCCCGCAGCCGGTTGTCCGATCCGTCGCGGCCCATCGAGCAGGACCGGGGCCAGATCTGGTAGACATAGTAGCGTTGGAGATTGGGAAAATCCTGCTTCCAGCCGGCCGACAAATCCACGAAGTACCGTTGGTAGGTTTCCCACCCGTAACCGTCGCCGGGGCCGTCGGCGCCCTGGTCGTTCTCGCCCTGGTGCCAAAGCACGGCGCGGATGCCGTGCGTAAGCCGCGCCTCGCGCACCCGCCACAGCAGCCGGCCGTAGATCGTCTGCAAATCCTCGGGTTCTTCCGGATTCCGCTGGTGCTGGTCGATCCGCGTCCCGCCGACGGCGCCGTTGATGATGCAGATGGGAACCTGCTGGCTTTCAAGCAGGCGTTTGGCCAGTTCCATCCCCCACCAGCCAAGCTCGGCCCGATGCTCGCGGCGTGACGCCGCATGGGCCTCGCCTCGCTCGAACTTCCAGACCGGGTTGCACCACAGGGTTTGCCCTTGCTTCTGGTGGTACTCCAGGTCTTGCGGAGAACCGTAACTTCGAATCCACGGGCTGGTCTCGCGCGGCGATTCCTCGCCGGTATCCGTTGCCAACGCATTGGACTGGCCCTGGATGATGTAGGCGTCGCCGCAGACGATGTTGTCGGCCCGATGCAGGACGGTCTCCCGGCCGCCGCGACGCGCGCCGAACTCGACGCGGTACTTGACCAGGCCGGGCTTGAGCTTCGCCGACAGCGCGTACTGCGTGCCGTCGGCGAGGTCCTGCGTTCGCTGCTGGTACGGTTGGCCGTCGCAGTAGACCCTCAGAAACACGTTCTCGGCCGGTTCGTCCAGGGTGCCGTGGCAGTGGAACGTCCCTTCGTTCGCGTCGTCGCGGGCATAAAACTGGTTGTCCACGGGCATCTCGTCGGCGGTCGGCTTGCGATGCACCCACGCATCCACGGCGGGTTCGGTCACTGCGATGGCGGCGGTCGCCGTGGCCGGCTCGCCGCCGTTGCTGACCGTCGCCGTGATGGTCAGCGTGCCGCTGTTCTGCGCTCGCTTGAGAACGAGCTTGCCGGGGGCGGTTTCCTGGATGACCGCCATGCCGGAAACGTCCCAAGTGGTCGTCAGATCGGCGGCGTCGCGATCCTGCAGTTCCTGGAGGTTGCTGATCGTGGGCAGCAGTTCGAGGGTCTGACGCCCATCCCAGGCCGCCGGGGCCGTGAGTGCGACCCTCGGTTCGGGAATCGCTTCCCGGATCGTGACGGGGATGTCGCGTGTCCTGACGCCGTCGGGGTAAACGGCCCTAAGGCGGACCGTCAGCGAGGTATCGCCGGCAACGCGGCCGGCCTCGAAACGCAAGGCAAAGCGGTCCACGGCCGCGAGGGTCTCTTCGCCATCCTGGCGGATGACCCAGTAGACTTTCTGTGCGCCATCGGCCTGGGCGGCGATTGTAGCGCCGGCGCCCTCCCGCACGATCAGCCGGTCGGGCGAGGCCGAGAAGGCGGTGCCCTGCTGGACGATAGGCCCGACAAGGGTCTGCAGGCGCTTCTGGTTTTCATACTCCAGTCTGACCCAATCCGCTGAGCGGGCTACCCGGGAGATGCGCACCTCGTCGATATCGCCCGTGAAACTGTAGTTGTTGTACCAGCCGCCGATCCACAGCCGGGACGGGCTCTGGATCGACAGGGGGGTGCCCCGTGTCGGCCCCCGCCCGGCGAGGGCGCCGTTGACGTAAATCCGGGAGTCGCCTTCTTGGTAGGTATGCACGACGTGAAGCCACTGGTTCCTGGGAAGTGTGCCATCGCTCGCCACGTTCCCGTCCGAAAAGTAGCAATCCATTCTCACGTGCGGCGGGCTGGCGAACTGCATCACCACCTTGCCCTGGGCCTGCTCATTGCCCCAGGCCAGGACCGTGCTGTTGACCGTTTCGGGGCGGAACCACGCCTGCGAACTGTGCGGGGCGGCGCCGGAGGGGAGGTTTTCGATCTTGTCGCCGCAGAAGATGCCCTTGCCGCCCGGAAAATGCCGCGCCCGGCCGATGATCCCCGCGATGTCGGCCGTGCCGGTGTCGTTCGACTCCAGCGTGCCCACCTCGTCTTTCACCGACTCGTCCATGTGCCAGACGCTCACGTACCCGTTCGATGCGTTGAACACCGCCTGGCCGTCCGACGCGTTCGCAGCGCCGGGATTGCCCCAGTGCATCTTGATCTCCTGCCTCGCATTGCCCCGGATCTCGGGGATTCGAACCCAAAACGCGGCCGTGCCTTGCGTAGCGTCCCACTGGTCGATGTGGTACGGCAGCGGCTTGCCCTCGGCGGTAAAGAAGCGAATGTCCGCCCCGTCCGGCCGGACCTGGCCGAAATCGAACCAGTCCTTGTCCAATCGCACAAGCAGCGGGAAACCTTCCACCGACGCGGTTGCCGTCAAATCGGCCCCTTCCGGCGTGGTCAAAACGAACAGCGAGCCCGAGTGCCGCCAGGAGTCTTCCTGGGCCCGGGGGGAACTGGCCAATGTCAGCAGCAGTGCGATGCCGCAAAGAATACTACGTCTCATGGGTTCCTTCCGTTGGTTTCGTTCACGACCGTCCCACGCATCAGCTGACGAGCTGGTGATGGCTGTCCGGACGCATTGGCTGATCCTCCCGCGGCAAAGCCCGGCGAAGATCTGGCATGGCCAGCTTGGATTCTACGGCTGTCCGCTGGGATTGCATCTCCATTTCTGGCAAAATAACCGCCATCTTTGGAAACGTCTTCCATCGTCGTGCAAGCCATCAATGGAACAGCCCATGCAGAACTCGCCACGCATCATCCTGCTGCTGGAAGCGACCCGAGGATTTGATCGGGGGCTGCTGTCAGGGGTCGCGAGATACTCCGCGCTGAACGGACCGTGGACGTTCTATCGCCGGCCGCACGGCTACTTGGAATCGAAATCGCGGCTTGATTTCAAGGAACTCGTAGCCTGGAAGCCGGATGGTGCCATCGGTCCCGTTACCCAACTCGACGAACTCTCGCGTCTGCACGTGCCGCTGATCGCGTACGACGTGAACGAGTACTCCGGACCTGTGCCTTGTGTCCTGTCCGAGGACTTTGAAGCGGGACGACTTGCGGCCCGACATCTGCTGGATCTCGGGCATCGCCATTTTGCCTTTTGCGGATACCATGGCATCCGCTGGTCACGCGAACGCTGCCAGGCGTTCTGCAATCTGGTGGAACGGGCGGGATGCTCCGTCCAGGTGTACCGGCCGCCCAGTCGCAGACGTGCGGCCTGGGCAAAGGAAGAGCCTCATGTGAGGCATTGGCTGGAGACGCTGCCGAAGCCGATCGGGATGCTCTGCGCGAATGATGATCGGGCCGCGTCGATTCTGGAAACGTGTCAAGCACTGCGTTACGGCGTGCCGGAGGACGTCTCTGTCATGGGAGTCGACGACGACCAGTACGTCTGCGAGTTGCAGAATCCGCCGCTGTCAAGCGTCCGGATGGCGTCAGATCAGGCGGGCTATGAAGCGGCCGCCTTGCTGAAGCGAATGATCTATGGCGAAGAGAAGCCGTCCGGCCAGCGGATTGTGGCGCACGCAACGGGTGTCACGTCGCGTCAGTCAACCAACGTGCTCATGGTTCGCAATGCGGATGTCAGAAAAGCGCTTCGCTTCATCCGCGAAAACGCCGGTCGCCCAATCCACGTCGCGGATATCGTCAAAGCTACCGACCTTTCGCATCGCACGTTGAACGATCAATTTCATTCGGAGTTGGGCTGCTCGATCAGCAAACAGCTGATTATCGCGAGAATTGCTTACATCTCCCGTCTGCTGACCGACACGAAGATGCGGATTCACGATATCGCGACCGTGGTCGGCTATGAAGACGATCGCCATTTCTCCCGATACTTCAAACGCGCGACCGGCTTGACTCCACAAGCCTACCGGCGAAAGCACGCGCCCCCGTAACGCGAAAACAACGGAAATACGAGAAGCGGCGTCTCCAGAACATTGGCGTCGTTGCTTGTCAAAGCCTCGAAACCCAGGAGAAGATCATGTATCCGAGCAAATCGAGTGACAGCTCAATGCGCTTCGTACTCGTTGCGTCGTTGATGGCGATGGCCACAGGGGTTGTGCTGGCGGGAACGGCGGAAGCGGCTTCTGAGGAGCGGGGACAGTTCCGCGCTGCTTGTGTGAAAGTCGATATCACCCCGGACACGCCTCAGTGGCTTCAGGGCTACGGTCCGCGTCAATCGACGGCAGTCCATGATCGCATCTACCACCGAATTGCCGTCCTGGACGATGGCACGACAACGTTTTGCCTCGTGTCGACGGATATCTGCACGATCTCGCCGTCTTTCTACCATGACTTCTGCGAGAAGCTTGAGCGCCAGACGCAGATCCGTTCCGATAACTTCTGGTGGTCAACGACCCACACGCATTCAGCGCCTCATGTTGGACCGCAGGATCTCGCCAAACTGTTTGCCGGCACGCTGGGAGACCGGTTTTCAATCCAGCATGATACGGCGTACTGGGTATCCGTCGCGGACAAACTGGTGCATGGCATCAAGGAAGCACTGTCACGGCTCGAACATGCACGCCTGGGGATCGTTTCCAGTACGGCCGCGGCCAACGTGAACCGTCGCCAGCGCCGGGCGGATGGCCGGACTGTCCTGGGCGTGAACCCCGAGGGGCCTGCGGACCGGCAGCTCGGCGTGTTTCGGCTCGAGCGACCTGACGGCACGTTGATCGGGCTGATCGCCAACTATGCCATCCACGGCACGGCTCTGGGGGGCGGGAACAGCCTGATCAGTGGCGATGTGCCGGGGTTTGCGGCGCAATATGTGGAACGTTCGACCGGAGTACCACTGCTGTTCATCAACGGTGCGGAGGGGAATGTGGCGCCGTTGCACAGCGTGGGGGCGAACCTTGAGGATCCGCGACTAAAAGAATACGACACGCTGCTGGGCGAGCGAATTCTGGTGGCCAATGCCGCGATGGGGAACACCACGGCCGATGTCACGCTACGAGTTGGAAAGACTTTCGTCGAAACGCCGCGAAAAGCTGGACTCGGCTGGCCCGACGCCCTGGCGGATTATTCCTCCCTATCGGCCGACGGTACACCTCAGGTACGGGTGCCGGTCTATAGTCTGACCATCAACAGCGATACCGTGATCTGGGCCGCGCCGCTGGAACTCTTTTGCGAAATGCCCTTGAGTATTCGAGCGGCTTCTCCGTTTGCAGATACCTTCTACTTCGGACTGACGAATGGCTCACTGCTGTATCTAACCACGAAGGCAGCATTTGCAGAAGGTGGATACGAGCCGAA
>Ga0351863_10209_pt1 | contig 19207 bp, 16 predicted proteins | sample TotcelHFGM3001L8_FD_206777 | JGI IMG/M metagenome (GOLD analysis project Ga0351863, IMG submission 206777) | Enriched cells from coal bed in the Powder River Basin, Montana, United States - Total cells FGM rep2 HSBNCT.FGM.300.1.L8 ... | reverse complement strand
GCGCGGCGCGTTGTACGAGGCCCGGGACATCACGGTCGAGGGCTGCATCTTTGTGGGCAGCCAAGCGCCGCTGGCATTCGTCGGCGTCGACGGCGCGGTGGTGCGTTACAACACGATCTATCGGCCTGACAAGTGGGTGCTGCGAATCTTGCAGGAGACGACCGAACCGGGATTTGCGCCCTGCCGCCACGGGTGTTTCGAGCGGAACCTGGTCGTCTTTCGCCGGGCCGACGTAGCGATCCCTGTCAACATCGGGCCGCACACGGCGGCGGAGACCTTCGTGTTCGTCGACAACCTGTGGTACTGCGAGGACCGTCCACAGTCGAGTCGTCCCGCATTGCCGGCGGCGGAAACAGGCGGCGTGTACGGCGTCGACCCGCAATTGATGACACTGGACGAAGGCCGCCTTCGCCCGCGGAGCCCGCAGGCCGCCTCGTTCGGCGCCGCGGCCTGGCCGGGCGCGGGGAGGCCGTGAAGAAATTGGGACAGGCAGCTCGCGAGAAATAACTTCCTCGTTCGTTCGCAGGTGTCGCGAATCCATGCCGCAATGGGTTGGAGTTCACGCTTCAGCGTGCTTGGCCGCTCTCTGTCGGCGGGAAAAGACACGCGGAAGCGCGAACTCCAACGAGGACACGCGGAAGCGTGTCAGCGGCCTGCAGAATTCGGCCGGTTGGGACAGGGTGGTTGCAGGAAGTGACCGGGGATTGATGGTCGGAAACGGTGGGCCGCGCGGAGCGGGATCGGACAGGTGGGGTGGCGTGTTGCGGGGGAAGGATTAAGGTCGATGGAAAGAAGCAGCGTTCATGGGGACGCTGCAGGGCAGCAAGAAGAAACGCCCCTCGGGCGGAAGAACGAGCTTCCGTCCGAGACTTGACCTGTTGGGAGCAAGACCTCGCCTGGGCCCACTTCGCCATAATTCATCTGGAACGGGATTTCAAGATCATTTCGTCCCTGCTGCTCATGGAACCCCACTGATGACGAGTCGCACGAGCTGGATTGGCTGCGGTCTCTTGGTCGCTGCAGCTCTGGTTTTCATCGTACTGGCGGTGCTCCATTTTCAGAGACCCGCGGAGTACCGTTTTGCGTTTCCGGCTAACAAGGGACTAACGGAGCAGGATGCTATTGAACTGAGCAAGCAGGCGATGATTCTGGACGGCAAACGCTCGAATACCATGCGTCCAGTGCTCAGCGGCCATAAGGACTCGGAGGGGCATGAAGCCTTTTTTTTGCAGAAGGCGAGGCAATTCGGATGACGGATGGGTGCTGTGGTGGCTGGAACGACCGGATGTTGAATGGGAGTATTTGGTTGGCATTACCAGGGAACGGGACGAGCTTGTCTGCCGTATTTCCAAGGCCAAATGATCCTGATCAAAGACCTCCGCGCGGGTTCGCATGGGGTCTCGCAGGGAGTGGTTTCCTCCGCGATTTGTTGTACACTGGGATTGCCGCGAAACGACTGGTCTCTTTCCTGTGACAAGGTGCAATGGTCATGACTGGCATGCGAAACGTGTTCCGACGGCGCCGAGGCTTGCGGCGGTTGTTTCCACTTGGGGCCGGCAAGTCGTTGTTGCTGGCGTGCTGTACGCTGATCGCCTCGCTTTGCCTCGCGTGGCACGTGACCGGCAGTTCCGTTTCCGCTCAAGATGTGGATTATATCAGCGATCGAGCGGTCGAGGTGTCGCTGACCCACCGGCAGGACTGGGGCGATTTCGGCCTCAACACGGCGGCCGCGCGCAGCGGCGCGACCGGCTCGCCGATGCAGATCGGCGAGAAGCTCTATGCCAAGGGCCTGGGGCATCATGCCAACGGCGAAATCGCGATCGAACTCCGCGGCCAGTACACGGCGTTTCGCACCTGGATCGGCGTCCAATGGCAGGGCGGTAACCGGGGCAGCGTGACGTTTCGCATCGCCGTCGACGGGAAGACGGTGTTCGAGGCCGGCCCGCTGTCCGACAGCGACCCGCCGAAACAAGTCGAAGTGCCAGTCGTCGGCGCGCGGGAACTGAGGCTGATCGCCGGTGACAGCGGCGACGGCATCGGATGCGATATGGCCAACTGGGCGGAGGCGTGTCTGGTGCGTGATTCGCGAGTTCCCTTTTTCGGAACCGCCGCAGTCGCTCTGGACGGCGTCGAGACGCCGCGGTCGCGCACCGCCGCCGGCGGCATGTCGCTGATCGCTCGCTCGACGGGACCGCAAGTCGCCTGGCTGGAACCGGCTCGAATGTGGACCGTCAGCGCCGACCGCGGCGAACAGGTTCGGTTGGCCATCCCGGTCAGGAACGTCAACGAGCCGATGCGGGTTTCGGCCACGGTCAGCGTCGTTCGCGGAACGCGGGCCGAAGTCGAGCTTTCGCTGGGCGACAAGAGAGTCGTCCGTCAGATTGCTCACGGCGAAACCATGGTGTTGGCCACGGAGGCCTGGGCGGACGGCGACACGCAAATCGAAGCTTTGACGCGCGGCGTGGACGCCGAGACGGGCGTCCGCTGGAGTCGTCTGCGCTGCCTCTGGGGCGAGCAAACGTTCGACATGCCGCTGGCGATGTCCGAAACGCCCGAGGTCTTTCCGCCGCCCGAACTACCCGCTTGGCGGCCGGCTCTGGAACAGGAACTGATCGAGTGGGATTGGCGGATGCAAGATGGCATCGGCACATCGCGCGAAGGGCGATCGTGGGCGGAGGCCGTCGCGACGACGCTCGACCGCGGCGACCAGCTGATGGGCCATCTGGCGGCCACCGGCGTGTCGCTGGGCGATTTGTCGGGGGATTGGGAACAGCTGCGTCTGCGGCACCAAAGCTTGTCCGCTGCCAGCGAAACGCCGGATGCCGATTGGGAATCGCTGTGGCGCGGGGTCCACACGGCGCGGCGGCAGATGGCCTTTCGCAACCCGCTGGCCCAAGTCGGACCGTTATTGTTCGTCAAGCATGTGCCGAGCAGCTTCAGTCATCAGCTGACCCAGTATTCGGGCCGAAACGCGCGGCCTGGCGGCGGCATTTTCGTCCTCGATGCGCCGGGCGAGTCCATGCGGTGCCGGCAATTGGGCGCCTTGCCGCTGGGCAACTACATGGCCCCCGACATCTCCTGGGATGGCCGGCGCGTGCTGTTCTCGTTTTGTGAAACGGAACCGGGAGCAATTGATTGGCGGACGAATGAGAGCCAATTCTATCGACTGTACGAAATGGCCGCCGACGGTTCTGATCTGCGGCAACTGACGGACCAGGCCTACGACGATTTCTCGCCGCGCTACTTGCCCAACGGAAAGATCCTGTTTCTTTCGACGCGCCGCGGCGGCTTTCACCGCTGTGGCCGCGGGCCTTGTCCCGTCCATGCGATGGCGACCGCCAACGCGGACGGCTCGGACGTGCGGCTGATTTCCTTTCACGAAACCCACGAATGGGACCCGGCCGTGCTGAACGACGGCCGGGTGATCTATACGCGCTGGGATTACGTGGATCGCCATGCGGTGTTTTACCAGCAGCTGTGGAGCGTGCGGCCGGACGGCAGCGACGTGCGGGCGTTCTACGGCAACAACACGCTGAACCCCGTGGGCGTTTGGGAAGCGCGGCCTGTGCCCCGCTCGAATCGCGTCATGGCCACCGCCGCGGCCCATCACGCCATGACCGCCGGCTCGATTATCCTGCTGGACGTCGCCCGCGGCATCGACGGTCTGGAGCCGATCACGCGGCTGACTCCCGATGTCTTGTTCCCCGAAAGCGAATCGCCGGTCGGCCACTGGTATGCCCCGGCGGGCGTGTCGCAGCGGCCCCCCGTGTCGCCCGAGGAAAAACGTTGGCCGGGTCATTGCTACCGCACCCCGTATCCGCTGTCGGAAGATGTCTTTTTGGCCGCGTACAGCTTCGAGCCGCTGATCGGCGAACCGCATGCGAATCGCGCGAACATGTTCGGCATCTACCTGGTCGATCGTTTCGGCAACAAAGAGCTGCTGTACCGGGATCTGAACATCGGCAGCCTGTGGCCGATGCCGTTGCGGGCTCGCCCCCGTCCGCCCGCCCTGCCCTCGATGCTGGCGGAGACGGAGCCCGGCGAAGGCACGTTCTTTATGCAGAACGTCTATGACAGCTGGCCGCAATTGTCCGCCAGCACGGAGCCCATCCACGCCTTGCGGATCGTGCAAGTGCTGCCAAAAACGACGCCGCACGCCAATACGCCGCGGGTGGGCTTGGCCAACGCTTCGCCCGGCAAGCAGGTGCTGGGGACGGTTCCTGTCGAGCCGGATGGTTCGGCCTATTTCCGCGCTCCCGCCGAAATCGGACTGGCATTTCAGGCATTGGACGATCGCGGCATGGCGGTGCAGACGATGCGCAGCCTGACGTACCTGCAGCCCGGCGAACATGCCAGCTGCGTTGGCTGTCACGAGCATCGCACCACCGCCCCGATCACCCGCGGGGTGACATTGGCGGGCCAGCGGCCGCCGTCGGCGATCGAACCGGGCCCCGACGGCTCGAAGCCGTTCAGCTATGCGATCCTGGTCCAGCCGATTCTGGACAAGCACTGCGTGCAATGCCACAGTCCGGCCGACGCCCAAGGCGGAATCGACTTGACCGGCGCCCCGGCCGGCGAGTTCACCGTATCGTACAAGGCGTTGGCGCCTCGCGTGTCGTATTCCGAATGGAAAGGCACGCCGCAAGCCAACTTTGAACCGCTGACCCATCCGGACCAGTTCGGCGCTCGGGCCAGCCCGCTGATGGCGCTGCTGTTGAAAGGGCACGAGAAAGTGACGCTGTCTGACGAGGAACTGCGGTGCCTGGCGACTTGGATGGATGCCAACGCGTTGTTCTACGGCACGTTCGATCCGGAAGACCAGAAACGCCAGCAGCGGGGCGAACGGATCGCGGGCCCGGCGCTGGAATAGCGACCGGTCGAGTTGGAGTCCATGCTTTCGCGGACCTTGACGGCAATCAAGTCGGGCCGTACCCGGAGGCGTCTTGTCCGTAAACGACCGTGCCGTCGCTCTCGCGGTGGAAGAAGTGCCTGAAAGCGTTCCGCAATCCAACGCGGTGTGTCCTTTCCCAAGACGTATCGCTGGGAAACAACGGGCCCGGCGCTCCGGCCGATTGCTGCCGGGCTGATGAAAAACCGCTCGCCGAAGGGGACTGGGGATTGATCGGCACGGGTTCGTCGGGTAGACAATGGGACTTTGCGTTTGTGTCCACGACGACGAGGAGACCGTCCATGCCCATGAAGAAGTTCATCAACGCTCCGGAGAACCTGACCGCGGAACTTTTAGAAGGCTTTGCCCTAGCGCACCGCCAGAAAATCACTTTGCAGGGCAAGACCGTGCTGCGGGCCGTCCCGAAGAGCGCGGACAAGGTGGCCCTGGTGACGCTTGGCGGAGCCGGGCACGAACCGGCGCTGAGCGGTTTCGTCGGCCCCGGCATGCTGGATGCTAGCGTCGTGGGCGATATCTTTGCCGCGCCGGGAGCCCCGGCCGTCCTGGCGGCCCTTCAGGCCACAGCCCGCCAGGCCGGAACGCTGCTGGTGATCCTGAACCACGCCGGCGACGTGATGGCGGGCGACATGGCTTTCGACATGGCTACCCAGCAGGGGGTGAACGTGCAGAAGATCCTAACCCACGAGGACATCTCGGCGGGCCGGGACGCGCCGCTGGAACATCGTCGCGGCCTGGTCGGCTGCATTCCCTTGTACAAGATCGCCGGAGCGGCAGCCGAGGCCGGCCGGAGCTTGGACGAAGTAGCCGCGATCGCCGCGCGATTCAACGAGAACCTGCGCACGCTGGCCGTGGCGGTCACGGCCGCCACCCATCCCGCCAGCGGCGGAGCGATCGGCGAAATCGCCGACGATGAAATGGAAGTCGGCATGGGCCAGCATGGCGAGGGCGGCGGCGGCGTGATGAAACTGGCTTCGGCAGACCAAACCGCCCAAATCATGCTCGACAAAATCCTGGATACCATGAGCGTGCAGCCGGGCGACAAGCTGCTGGTGATGATCAACGGTTCCGGCGCCACGACGCTGATGGAACAGTACATCCTGCTCCGCGCCGTCAGCCAGCTGCTCGATGCCAAGGGCTTGGTGATGGCCCGCTCGTTGGTCGGCGAGTTCTTGACGGTCCAGGAGATGGGCGGTTTCCAGATGTGTATCGCCAAGCTCGATGACGAACTGATCGAGCTGTTCGATGCGTCTTGCGATACCCCGGCCTGGACGGTGAAGTGAGGCGCTTTTCGGAGGTGGGTGACGATGTCGGGAAGCGTCGATTATGACGGACTGGTCCACGTGCTCCGTGGGGCGGCGGACCAAGTCCGAGTGGGCGCCGACGAGTTGGGACGGCTGGATGCGGCGACCGGCGACGGCGATCATGGCGTGGCCATGACGCGGGCGATGGCGGCGATCGAAAAAGGGTTAGAGGATTGCCGGACCCGCAGCCTGAAGACGCTGTTGCAAGGCGTGGCATGGTCCGTGATGAGTATCGATGCCGGGGCCACCGGGCCGTTGATGGGTTCGTTGTTTATGGGGATGGTAGACCCCGTCGGCGAAGCCACCGAGATCGATAGCGAGCGTTTGGCCTCGATGTTTGCGGGCGGTTTGGCCAAGTTGCGTGCCGTCAGTAAAGCCGAAGTCGGCGACAAGACCATGCTGGATGCGCTGGTTCCGGCCGTCGAGGCGTTGCAAGCCGCGGCGGCCGTCGGCGATTCGCTTGCCGCAGCCCTTGCCGCCGCCGCGACCGCCGCGCAGACGGGTGCCGAAAACACCAAGAATTACCGCGCGCGATTCGGCAAAGCTCGGAACCTGGGCGATCGCAGCCTGGGGCATCAAGATCCGGGCGCCGCGTCGATCACGCTATTGTTTCGCGGCCTCGCCGACGGGGCCGCGTCGTTGGAAACGTAACTGACAGAAAGGACTTTTCATTATGGCAGAAATCGAAGGCAACAAGAACGCCAAGGACTATGGCATCGGAATCCCGCAAGAGACGCCGGGCTTTCATGTCAAAGGTTCGGCATCATACGACTGGGGCATGAAACATCGCTTGTCGCAGATTTTTCACCCTCGGACTGGACGCGTGGTCATGCTGGCTTTTGACCACGGTTACATCATGGGCCCGACCTCCGGACTGGAACGGGTTGACCTGAGCATCGTGCCGCTGATCCCCTATGCCGATGTGCTGATGTGTACCCGCGGCATTCTGCGGACGGTCGTCCCGCCGCAGTGCGTCAAGCCGGTTGCGCTGCGGACCAGTGCGGGAGCCACGGTGCTGACGGAATTGAGCAAGGAATTGATCGGTGTGAACGTGGAAGACGCCCTGCGACTGAACGCTTCCGCCCAGGCGGTGATGGCTTATATCGGCGCGCCCTACGAGCACGAAACGCTGGGCGTGCTGACCGCCACGATCGACGCGGGGATGAAATACGGACTGCCGACGCTGGCCGTCACGGCCGTGGGCAAAGACATGGTTCGCGACGCCCGCTACCTGGGGATGTCCTGCCGCGTGTGCGCGGAACTCGGGGCTCAGTTCGTCAAGACGTATTACTGCGAACCCGATTTCGAGCAGATCACCGCCGCGTGCCCGGTGCCCGTGGTGATCGCCGGCGGAAAGAAGATTTCGGAACCGGAAGCCTTGGAATTGGCCTACAAGGCGATCGATCAAGGGGCTGCCGGGGTCGATATGGGCCGCAACATCTTTGGCGCCGAGTGTCCGGTAGCCATGATCCAAGCGGTGCGGGCCGTCGTGCATGAAGGCGAGAAACCGGCCCAAGCCTTGGAGATGTACCAGACGCTGAAGAATCAGCTGGCCTGAGGCAGGCCGTCACCTGAACAGGCTCAGACGTCCAGAATTCAATTTTGCCGGGTCAAGATCTCACCTTCCCGGAACGGTCCGCCCGGCAAAATTGAATTCTGGACGTCTGAGTCCCTCCCGCATCCCCCAGCGTTACAGCACCCACGGCTCCCGTTTCGGCCGATCGATCCAGCGGTTGGCCTCGTCGTCGCCGACGATTTGTTCTTTCACCGGGTCGAATTTGAAGGCGCGGCGAGTCCAAAAGGCGATGTTGGCCAGGTGGCAGGTGGCCACGGTGCGGTGCGCGATCTCGATATCCCGGAACGGCTGTTGCCGCGTTTTCACGCACTCCAAGAAATCGCCGAAGATGCCGCGGCCTTTGTAATTGGGAATGTAGATATCAGGCGGCGCCGTCCGCGGCTTGTCGCGGTCAGGCACTTCGCCGTGCGTGCCCTTGAACGCCAGCGGGCCGCCTCCCCAAGCGCCGCCCAAGTACAGTCGCACGCCGTTGGCGTACTTGAAGGTCAGCTGCGGGTACTCCTTGCCGTCCGGCGGGATGACCTCGACCGGCAGGGGCTGGTCGTGCAACTGGGCGGCGAACAGCGCTCCGCCGATGTGATGGGCGCCCCAGTCCGTCATGCCGCCGCCGGAAAAGTCGCGGCAGCTGCGCCACGTGAACGGGTGGTAGCCCTTGTTATAGGGCCGCCAGGGGGCCGGACCCAGCCACCGGTCCCAATCGAGCCACTCCGGCACCGGTTCGGCAGGCAACGGCATCTCGTGCGACGGCCCGCCGATGTTGACCCAAACCTCCTGCAAGTCGCCGCACGTGCCGGACCACATCATACGGTGATACCAATTGTAATCCTCCCACACGCGCTGGCTGCCGCCCGAGAAAATACGGCCGTACCGCCGCGCCGTGTCGACCATGATCCGACCTTCGCGAACGGTCAGCGTCTCGGGCTTTTCGCAGTACACGTCCTTGCCGTTCCGCATCGCTTCGCAGGTGATCAGCGAGTGCCAATGATCGGGTGTCCCGCAGAACACGGCGTCGATATCCGGCCGCGCGCACACTTCGCGGTAATCGTTGTAAGCGCCGCAGCCCTGGTACGAGCCGCTCGCTTTCGCCTGGGCATAATGGTTCTCGACTCGCTCCTGGGCGCGTTCCCGGTGCCGGGTATCCACGTCACAGACGGCCACCACCTGGACCTCGGGGAATCCCATGAAGCCGCCCATGTCGCCCATGCCTTGTCCGCCCACCCCGACGAAGCCCATCGTGATGCGTTCGCTGGGCGCCGGGCGGCCTTCGCCGCCGATGGCGGTTGCCGGGATGATGTACGGGGCTGCCGCTGCCGCCCCCACCGCGCTGAAAAACCCGCGCCGCGTGACTCCCGATTTGTTCGTCGCCGTCATGGAACGTTCTCCCGTAAAGGTGCTGGTATCAGGCCGGTGACCGGAGCACGTTTCTACCGCCGGTACAACCGCCAAGTCACGGCTCAGCCTATGTCCGCGACAGGGCCTTGTCAATCGCCGCGGGATCATTCACCGTACGATTGTTCGTCACTCGCGAGCCGCTCCGAACACCGGGACCGGCAGTTGCCCGGAACTCCAGCGCCGCGCTTCGTCACTGTCCGCCGGCGCCGAACGGATGCGGACGCGGAACGTGCGGGGGCCTTGGCCAAGGGCCGGCGCGGTGGCGATCTGCATCGGCTTGACGACGTTCTGCGCCGCCAGCGGCGTGCTCTTGAGCAGGTCCAGTTTGGGGATGAACCAGTCGGCGTAGGTCGCCGCATCCGTCTCGACGGTGATGTGAAAAGCCATCGTCCGCAGGGGCGATAGATTCATCAGCGCGCCTTGGACTTCCAAGCGGTCGCCGGCCAGGCCCGCCGCACCGACGGTGCGGTGGTGGACGGCCGTCAACTGGACTTGTCCCAGGTTTTCCTCCGTCAGCGAAAGGCCCTTTCGCGCGGGCGGCTTCAGCACCACCTTCTGCTTTCGGCACGCGTCCTCCAACAGCGTCGGAAACTGGGCCTGCATCTCGGCCAGCTTGTCGCCGAACGCTTGCTGAAAATCGGCCCGACGCAGTTGACGTTTGTCCTCTTGCAGGGGCTTCTTTTTTCCCAACAGCCGCATGTAGGTGGCGTACTCGGCCTTGTACCGCGTGACCAGCAGCCAATGCAGTCCCCAGGCTTGTCCGTAGGCGCTGTCCATCGTGGCCACGTCCCGGAACGCCTCGTCGTTCGCCACCAAATCGGCGAATTCCACCTGCTGCGATTCCAGCGCTTGGTTCGCATAGCGGACGCTGATCTTGCCGGGGCCGACGTTGATCTTCCCCGCGTTCGCTTCGAAGCCCGTCGCCAATCCCTCGTCGAACCACGTCGGGATCGGCGCCAGCCGCGGCAGGATTTTCCGCACGTAGACCTGCTGGTGAATCGCCTCGTGCAAGGGCGTATCGAACGAGCGGCATTCTTCCAGGCGAATGGCCAGGATATTGGTCAGTTTGGAATAGAAGCCCGCAATCCGGCTTGTGACATGTTCGTCTTGCGAGGTGGCGGCCGAGGCGTATTTCCCAAAGTCGTCCTGACTCTCAAAGATCAGCACGACCACGGGATGCGTCGCCGCCGGCGTCTCGACTCGCGCGTCGCGGGCAAACCGTGCAAAGGCGCCCTCGACGTTTTTCATGAACACGGCGACGTCGCGCAACAGCGCTTTGGCCGAGCCTTCGGACGCTTTGGGTAACGGCGAGCCCAAGACCAGTCCGATGACAAACGGGGCTTGGAGGTAACTCCGGAACCGTTCGGCCGTGAACTCCTGCTCCAGTTGGGCCGCCATTCCCGCGCCGTCCAAGGGCAGCGGACCAGGAGACGCGACGCGCTTCTCCGCCGCACTGCGCGGCACCAGATGGTAACGCCCATCCGAACTCTCCAAAATGTAGATGCCTTGCTCGGAGCCGACCAGCATCGCTTCCAACTCGACCGGATTGCCCTCCGCGTCGCGATAGTGGAACGTGTCCGCACGGCACGCGGCCGCAACCAGCGCCAGCCAAAGGGCCGCGGATGGGAGCAACCCGAATGCAACAGTCGAGGGCCAAGCGGTGCCAGCCGGCGGAATTCTTCGCATCACGAGACCTTTCGGGATTCCAGGGCCATTTCGTTGGCCAGTTCGTGGATCGAGCCTGACCTGTTGTGCCATACCGTTAGTCTAGCACGTTCGAGCCTGCTGAAGGGGACAAACGACACAACGAATAGCGGTTTGGCGTGCGGGCAGATACAGCGTGTTGTGGAGCCAGCTCCCCCCCGGTTCGAATCGCCAACCCGGAAAGCGAGAACGGGCCCCGCCCAAGAGCATCGGCGTGCGTCGAACATGACAAAGAAATGGAATGACAGAAAAATGGCGGGATGTTTTTACAAGTCTTTGGAAGCGGCAGGCGTGTCACTCCGCAGGTATCGCCAACCCCAGTTCGGCGAGCCGCTGCTGAACCTCGACATCGGCCAACAGCCTGCGAAAGGCCTCGACGGCCGGCCGGTCGGCTCGCGATTTGGGGACGACAAAATCGTACTGCTCGTGTGCCAGCGGCAGAAATCCCAACCCCGCCTGATCGGCGACGCGGCGGATGGCCACGCCCCAATCCGCGCGGGCTTGAGCCACGGCGGCGGCCACCGCGTTGTGGCTTCGGGGCTGGACCGCATAGCCGGCTGGACGATCACCGCCCAACAAGCGATCGATCAGGATCCGCGTGCCGCTGCCTGGATTGCGGTTGACCATCGCGCAGGCCGAGTCGTGTTTGATTGCCGCAATCGCGGCCTGTGCTTCGCAGCCTTCGAATCGCGCATCTCCGCGGCGAAAGACAATGCCTTGCAGCCGCCCGTAGCCGGCGATCAAGTCCAGGTCGTCGCTGAGAAAGGGGCGATTGTATTGGCCGGTCTCCGGGTCCAACAGATGGATGCCCGCCAAGTCGCATTCGCCGCGACGCGCGGCATCCAAGCCGGCCAATGATCCGACCGCCAGGAACTTGGTGCGATAACCCAGATCCTGCAGACACCCCAGCAGATAATCCAGCCCGACGCAATGACTGCCGATCACAACCAGGTCCGCTAGACGCAGGTCGCGGCCTAATAACTGGACATCCACCACCCTGCCCGCTTCCACCATTTCGACGTGACGCTCGATGGTCACGAACCCGTCGGCATGACTGAAGGTCGTCACCGACCCCGAGCCCTTGCCCATCGGGTACGCCGCCAACGCCGCTTCGCCCGCCGGGATCCGAGGCCGCTCGACCAAGCCGACCAGCAGGTACTCGGTGCGGCCGATCTCGGAGTTGATCTTGACCGCCAACCGAGACGGCACGACCGTCCGCGATTCGGGCGGCCGGCCTGCCAACGCTCGAATGACCGGAGCCACAAACTCGTGAAACGTGAAGACCGCCGACGTCGGGAATCCGGGCAAGACCACGACCGGCTTCGTGCCGCTGGCCGCCAGACAGATCGGCTTGCCGGGTTTCAACGCCACGCCATGCGCGACGATGCCTGGATCCGTCAGTTCGCGAACCACGCGATACGACAAATCCCCTTGGCCTTTGCTGGTTCCGCCCGAAAGCAGCACGACGTCACACATCGTCAAGGCGTCCTGCAAGCCATGACGCAAGCGGTCCAGATCGTCCGGCACGATGCCCAACTCGACGGGCTCGCCTCCCAACTCGCGCACCGCATCAGCGAGAATCCGCGCATTGGAATCGTAGACCTTGCCGGGCTGCATCGGCTCGCCCGGTGCGACGATTTCGTCTCCGGTCGAGAGGATCGCCACGCGCGGCCGACGCCAAACGCCGACGCGGCTGATGCCGATGGCGGCCAACACGCCCGTCTCGCGGCTGGTCAGCACGTCGCCGCGCCGCAGAACCGTTTCGCCCATCCCAATATCTGTACCCGCGAACGAAATGCCGGCCCCCGGCGTGACCGCGCGCCGCACGAGCAATACTCCGCCTTCCTCGTCCGTATGCTCGACCATCACCACCGCGTCCGCGCCTCGCGGCACCATGCCTCCCGTGGCGATCGCCGACGCCACACCCGCGACGACCTCGATTTGCGGGACGACGCTCGTGGCAATCGTTTCCGGCAGCAGCCACAGCTGGCGCGGGGCCTCTTCGGTGGCTCCAAACGTGTCTGCCGCACGGACCGCGAAGCCGTCGAAATTGGAGCGGTCAAAGGAGGGGACATCGACCGCGGCCGCCACGTCGCTGGACAGCACGCGGCCGAACGCATCGGCCAAGGGGACGAATTCCGCAGCCAGCGGCGTCAGACGGACCACGCGGCGAAACCGATGTTCCGCCTCGTCGCGATCGATGACCTCGAGGAACTGTTCTTGAGGCATAGTGGGGGATTCACCTGGTTTTCGCAGAAAGGTCAGGAAGCGGGCAGAAAGATGGGCGGCAGAAAAATGTCGAGGGAGCAAGAAGCTGCGGCGTGCATCCCATATTTCTGCCGCCCATGTTCCTGCCTGCTTCTCGTTTCCCCGCCATGTTATTGTTCCTACGCCTGTCCCATGATATGGCCATCCGCCTCGGGCGACAACTCGTCGCCCCCCGTGGCTTGACTTACGCTATCCGCATGCTACCAGTTAAGAACCGGCCGAGGCGTGTCCGCCCGGCGCTTGTCGTGCTGGATTTCCCAGGCCAACGAGATCGAGAGGTATGCCATGATTCGTCGCATCCCGTGTATCGTTGCCGTTTTGTTGGGAATCGCGTTGTGCAGCGTCGCGGAAGCGGAGCCGCGCGGGAGGCGAACTCCGCGCGCCCGGCTGCTTCAGCCGACGACGACGGCTCGGCCATTGTACCAGCAGGAAAACAACCCAACCCTGCGGCAGCCCAGTCCGTATGCGTACTGGCGGGACATCTATCCGCAGTTCTATGGCGGGTTCCACTACCGGCAAATCTACGAATTCGGCCCTCCAGGCGATTTCGGCTTTCGCGGATCGCCGTGGTAAAGCGGCTCCGAAAACCCGCCTCAATGGCTTTCCGTCTTGGTAGCGGCAAGACGCTGGCACCAAACGGTAAACGGGCCTCCGGTGGTGGCGTTTATGTCGTCACGCTCTTGCGCGAACCGGGCTCAGACGTACAGAATTCAAAATTGGCGGGCGAGGGGCCTTAACTTGGGCGAAGCTACAACTCCGCCAATTTTGAATTCTGTACGTCTGAGCCCTTGCGCCGAATCGTGATTTCATACAGGGCCCGCCGAACCCCCAATATCCCGTTTGGCGCTGGCCGCCGGTGACGTCCGTGCATGCTTTCCCGCGAAGAACCCGCTTGCGGCTCACCATGTCCGGGCGTAAAGGAACCGGCGGGCTAACGCCGTTCCGGCAAATCCAACGATTTCGAGGATGGCGTCCGCAAACTTTTCCTCCGTACCGCTATACTACTCAGCAAGCCGATGTGCGGACGGCAAACGGCTGTCGGCAGACATGCTTCGAGCGGTACGGGGTTCGATGAACGAGAGCGAAACATCCACTTTACCCGATCACGAGACATTCATGCGGTTGGCCGATGAACTGGCGGCCGGCCAGATGGTCGACGTGAAACTGGAGTATCACGAAACCAAAGACGAGGCTCGGATGCAATTGCTGTGGAGCAGTCCGTCCACGCCCAGGTCCATCGTGCCGCACTCGCAGCTACATCCCAACCCAAACAGACAGCAAAGAAAGGGTTTATCATGGTAAAGAGCATTGGGTGTTTGGTCATTGCGGCGCTGACGTGCAGCATCTTCCTTCAGGCTTCGTGTACGGCCCAAAGCCGCGACGGGCAGGGCGAGTACCGCAAGTTCACCGACAGCCGCGGCCGTGTCATCCAAGCCCGCGCGCTGGAGGTGCGCGGCGACCAGGTGACGCTCCAGCGGAGCGACGGGCGGGAGTTCACCGTGGCAATCTCCGCCTTTTCCGAAGCCGATCAGGTTTATCTCCGCGGTCTGACGAAATCGGCGGAGGCGGTTGCGACCGACGGCGATTGGCCCGCCTTCCGCGGACCCGGCGGGATGGGTGTATCGAACGCGACGGAACTGCCGCTGGAGTGGGACGCCGACCGGAACGTCGCCTGGAAGACCGCGTTGCCCGGCGCCGGGGCTTCGACGCCGATCGTTTTCGGCGATCGCATCTATCTGACCGCGTATACCGGCTATTTCGTACCCGGCGAATCGGGCGGCAGTCTGGAGCAGCTCAAGCGACACCTGCTCGCCTTGCGTTTGGAAGATGGCCGGATCTTGTGGGACAAGGCAATCCCGGCCAAGCTGCCGGAGGAGGAATCCATCCGAGACCACGGCTTCGCAGCCAGTTCGGTCGCGGTGGACCAGGATCGCATCTACGTGTTCTTCGGCAAGACCGGCGTCTTCGCCTTTGATCACGACGGCAACCAGCTTTGGCACGCGGACGTTGGATCGCAGACCAACGGATGGGGTTCGGCCGCCTCGCCCGTCCTGTACAAGGATCTGGTCTTGATCAACGCCAGCGTTGAGAGCGAGTCGTTGGTGGCCCTGGATCGAACGACGGGCGAGGAGCGATGGCGGGTCGGAGGCCACCGTCGGCCCGATGCCATCCGCGAAGCTTGGAACACGCCGCTGGTGGTGACCGCCGATTCGGGCCGCGAGGAATTGGTCGTCCCGACGGCAGGCACCGTGTACGCGTTTGATCCCCAGTCGGGCCAGCCGCTGTGGTCCTGCAAGACCGACATCGGCTGGTACATGGTTCCCAGCGCTGTCGCGGCCGACGGCGTGATCTATTGCTTGGGCGGGCGTTCCGGCACCGCCGCGCTGGCCATCCGGGCCGGCGGCAGCGGCGACGTGACGGCAACGCATCGGCTGTGGACCAGTCAGAATGGCTCCAACGTCTCGTCGCCCGTCTACTTGGACGGGCATTTGTACTGGGCCCACGAATCGCGCGAGATCGCCTACTGCGTGGTGGCGAAAACGGGCGAGGTCGTGTACGAAGAGCGGTTGCCTCGCTCCGGCCAGTTCTACGCCTCGGCCCTGTTGGCCGACGGCCGTTTGTATTACCTCACCCGCGGCGGCAAGATGTTCGTGCTCGCAGCCAAGCCGCAGTTCCAGCAACTGGCCGTGAACGATCTGTCCGACCGCAGCGTCTTCAATGCCAGCCCCGCCGTCGCCGGCAACCGTCTGCTGATCCGCTCGGACAAGTACCTGTATTGCCTGGAAGCCAACTGAGGCCACCGTCCCGACCCTGCCGGCCAGAACTCCTGACATGGCGTTCTGCCCCGATGAGCGGTTGTCTGCCGTTCAGCCGGAGGCCACCGAGTTCAGAACTCCTCGTCGTCCTGACGTCCTTGTGCCCCAACAGCTCCTGGATCGTCCGGATGTCCGTGCTCCCGGCCAACAGGTGCGTCGCGAACAAATGACGATTATGCCGAGCTCGGCATAACCGCCACTGCTACGCCACGCATCTACTCGAAGCCGGCGTCAACCTCCGGCAGATCCAGAAGTACATGGGCCACAGCACCTTGATGACCACCACGATCTACCTGCACCTGACCACCGTCGGTGAAGAGGTGGCCGTGGCCAAGATCAACGCCCTGATGACCGATCGGCGGGGGGGCGAGCATGTGTGAAGCCGAAGCGGGGCCACCGGCGGCCGAGCGGGACCAATCCACCGACCGGCCGACGATCGGCCAGATCTTGCGGCAGTACGGGCCCGCGTACCGTGCCAAGCACGCCGCACAGATGAGCAGCGACCAACTCCGCGTGATGGACCAGCTGGAAGGCTGCCGCACCGGCGAATTGGGGTACGCCGTGTATCGTTGCGACAGCTGCGGCGCCGTGCATACCGTGCCGCAGTCCTGTGGCAATCGCCATTGCCCGCTGTGCCAGGGCCACAAGGCCAAGCAGTGGCTGCAGAAGCAACTGGCCAAGCTCTTGCCACCTGTTCCTGCATTGCCTGGCTGCCAGTGGCTTGGCAGACCAAGCCCGCGAGGCGGTGGGGAACAAGGACTGGATCGTCCACAGTCAAGCCGTCGGAGACGGACGGCAAGCCCTCCGCTACCTGGCGCCCTATGTGTATCGCGTGGCGATCAGCAATCGTCGTCTGGTCCAATGCGAATCGGGACCCGACGGCTTGGGCCGCGTCACCTTCACCTACCGCAAGAGCGGCAGCCAGCGTTGGCGGGCCATGACGGTGACGGCCGAGGAGTTCATCCGGCGGTTCCTGCAGCACGTCCTGCCACGCGGTCTGCAGAAGGTTCGCCATTTCGGCTTCGCCCATCCGCGGACGAACGTCGATCACGCCTGGCTGGAAATGCTGGTGACCGTCACGCTGAACTCCGTGTACGTGCTGGTCGTGGCCGCCCCGGCGTGGCCGGTCTCACCGCCGCCGACTTGCCCGACGTGCGGCGGCGCCCTCACGTACCAGGGCTTCCTGGCAGCGTCCCAGGAGCGATGCATGCCCACGGACACCAGTTAGCAGGACCACGCGGATGCCAACCCTGAGCGCGATCTCGTTTTGGCGATGGCGCGGCGGGCCGCCGTTTTCAGCGACTTCCGACGCGTCCCGCGCTCGCGGTCTGCGCCGCCCGCGAAAATCGACGTTCCACACGCCACCCGTGCCTCGCCGCCACGCCCAGATTCCCAACTCGCCGCGCCGAAGATGCGGTTCTGACGGCAACGGCGGAGCGAATCCCGCGCGGTCCGCACTTGGCCGCACCCGCCAGAAGTTTGCCAAGAAGAAGCAAAACCCTTGAGCCACACTCTCGGCGCGGCACTCCTCTCCAACTCTCTGCCGCGGGCTTCTTGAACCTAGGACTTCCGCGATTGTGTCGCGGTCGAGCGGTATGCCGTACTTGCTTGCAAGCTCTTGGTAGAAACCGGGCATCTTGAGGGGGTATTCAGGCTTCGGAACGCCGATTAGCACGACGTCTGCTCCGGTGCGTTTCGCGAAGGAAATCATGGCGTCGAGATTCCCAACGGTAACAGTCTGATCTAGCTTCTGTACCATATCGTTCCCGCCATGGCAGAGTATAACGATATCGGCCTTTTCTCTCTCCAAGACTGTCTGGAGCCTCTGTCGGCCCGATGAAGTCACCTCTCCAGAAACACCTGCGTTGACAACTCGACATCGGAGCAGCTTCGAGAGCACGCACGGATAGCTCGCCGCTGGGTCCGTGCCAGTTCCGAACGTCAGGCTGTCGCCAAAGGCAACAACCACCGACGACTCCGACAACGACCTGATTGTGCCATGCGATCCGCAACCCATGTGCAGCGCGACTAAGCAGGATACGGCGATAGAGGCTGATCTTGTCATGTCAACTGTGTCGAACGTTGGCGATCACGCGGCGGCGACGAAAAGTCAGGCATTTCCAACACGCCCGCCATCGCCGCTCGCGTGCATCGCTTGGTTCGTCGTGGTTGCTATCGCGGGCTGACGTCTAGGACGCCGAACGACGCGATGGCCCGATGCGGTTTGGCCTCGGCGAATTTCTGCACCGATCCGATATACATCGTTGTCGAACTGCGCAGCTAGGCGGTGGCGGATTTCACGGATCTCTTCAATGATGGGGTTTTCACTCATCGTCGGCCTCCACGAGTTCTTCGGGCGTGCAAATGATCGGCGCCTCGAAGCCAGCGTCGCGACACACTCTTTCAATTTGGCCCCGGAGGGTTGCATTTGCGATGTGCTTGCAGTTCCACGTCAACAACTAGTCTACACCATTGACCGCGGCAATGGCGATATGGAATGCATCGCGCGGTTCCGAAGCAGGGACGGCTTTTGCGGAAATCAGGGCGTCTGCCAACTCATCAACGTCGTCAGATGCCTCCAACAGGTCGAGATCCTTAACGACCTCAAGACGCTCAGCGGCCGCCGATGGATCGCCTTGGGAGCATTCCTCAATGACGACTTGTGATATGAATACTTCGTAGCGACGTGCCTCGTCCCGCCACCAATCGCGGGTCACTCGCTGTCGCGTCGCGACCAACGGGTCTGGATGTACGCGTCCCGCGATGTGTCCGACAATCGTTGTTTCAATGTACACTGAGTCCATCGCCGCATTCCTTCACGACGAACGTTTCGGATCAATCGGCGGCGCCAGATCGACCGGCCATTCCGCACGGCGTAAACGCCGCGCGATTGCATCCGATGGTTCGTCGGCATCGTTCGTCTGCGGTCTGCGGCCGCACGGGCGACCGCCGCCCGTCGCGACGGCGGTTATCCTACCGCGCACGGGACGTGACGGCAAGCATTCTTTTCGTCGCGCGAGGGTTTTCCGTCCCGGCCAACCATCGCCGGGATGGTCTGGTTAGGCGCGAGGACATGCACGTTTTGTCGATTCGGGGAATGCGATAGGGAAAGACCCGACCGAAGGGGACAACCCTGGGAAACAAGCCGCCTTGCCAGCGGAGTCTTCGGCGCGCTGGGCGAGCACGATTGTCAGACGAACGTCCCGGGTGACCGAGCGCCGACAGGACAGACCAACCAGAC
>Ga0351863_10223_pt1 | contig 19418 bp, 11 predicted proteins | sample TotcelHFGM3001L8_FD_206777 | JGI IMG/M metagenome (GOLD analysis project Ga0351863, IMG submission 206777) | Enriched cells from coal bed in the Powder River Basin, Montana, United States - Total cells FGM rep2 HSBNCT.FGM.300.1.L8 ... | reverse complement strand
GTTCAACTGAAAATCCGCACGGATTTCTACGATCCGCAGCTGGCGCAGACGGTGCCGCCGGACCAATTGCGGCCCAAGAGTGACGAGTTGCCGACGGTCTTGATCAACGAGATCGAACCGGGACAAGCCGTGACCCGCAGCGTGCAGGTGTTCTTTCCCAAGCCCGGCCGGCATGTCGTCGAGGCCTCGTTGCAGGACGACCCGGTACCTGCCGACAACCGCCGCTGGTGCGTGATGGATTTTCCGGAGGGCGAACCGGTGCTGTTGGTCGACGGCTCGCCGCAACAGATCCATGCCTTTTTCCTGCAATCGGTTTTCGAGCCCGGCGGACGGGCGAACACCGGCGTGCGTCCGGAGATCAACGCGCCCGCCTTTCTGCGAGATACGCTGCCGGAGATGCTGGCCAAGTACCGGGCGATCTACTTGCTGGACGTGCCGCGGCTGGACGAGCGGGCGGTCGCGAATCTGGAGGCATACGTCCGTCGCGGAGGCGGCTTGGGCGTGTTTGTGGGGCCCGAGGTGAATCTTGCATTCTATGCCAACCAGTTGTATCGCGACGGGCTCGGGCTGATGCCGCTGCCGCTGATGCGTGAGGACGAGTTGCCGCCGGAAGACGACGAAAACGTGCCGGACGTCGAACCGGAGGAGCATCCCGTCTTCAGTGTCTTCCTGGGCGAACGCAATACGTTCATCCGGCAGATCACCGTGGAACGTTTTCTGCGGCCGGCGAGCGATTGGAAACCGGCCGCGGATTCGTCGGTCCAGATCGCAGCTTGGCTGCGCAACCGCATGCCCTTGGCGGTCGAGCGCAAATTCGGCGAGGGCCGGGTCGTGGCCGTGCTGACAACCGCCGCGCCGCTCTGGAACAACTGGGGCAACAGCCCCAGCTTCGTCGTGATGGTGCTCAAGCTGCAATCGTATCTGGCTTCCACGCAGCGAGCCGTCGAGCAATCCCTGGTGGGCAGTCCGGTATCGGTCGCGATCGAGGCCGGCAAGTATCGTCAGGACGTCGTCTTCGTTGCGCCGGGCGAGACACCTCAGGCACGGACCGTGATCGAGCGGATCGGGACGCGTGCCGAGCCGGAATCACCGATTCTGAAGGCTGCCATCGGCGACGGCTCGACCATCGCGACAGCTGGCGACGCCGGCGAAACGGACCGCAGCGGAATCTACGAAGCGTGGCCCGTGACGCTCGCGGGCGAAGCGGACGTGCGACGCTTTGCGCTGAACGTCGATCCGGTCGAAGGCGATTTGGCATTGCTGGCGGGAAAACCGCTGTTGGACAAGCTCGATCCCGTCCAGGCCGACTACAAGTACGCCGAAGAGTACGAATACGAACTGTCCCGGCTGGGGGGCAACAATCGCAGTTTGCTGTTGATGGTGATCCTGGTCGGACTGTTGTTGGCCGAACAGTTGACAGGCTACTGGGCCAGCTCTCATCCGCCCCGATCGGTGAGGACCGCCGGTTGACGGCCGATGGCGGCAGGTGCCCGCGCAGATTTGCCCGGCACGGACGACAGATCGAACCCAATTGACGAGGATTCCGATGATGACGAGGTGTCCGATGAACAGCGGGATATTCGGCCAGGGCGACGGAGCGGGCCGGCGATCGAGCAGCAAACCACAAGTGCGGAGAACTCACGCGTGAGCGCATCGTGGCCGCTGCTGGCGGAAGAAACGGCCGGCACATTTTACCAGTTCGCCCGTTTGCAGGCCTTGTCCCAGTGGTGGCATTGGCTGGTGCTGACGGCCGTCTGCGCGGCGGTCCTGAGCTATGTGGTGACGCTGTACCGCCGGGACAGCGTCGAGTTGCCGCGGGCACTTCGCTGGGCGTTGGTCGCGCTCCGGGTGGCCGCCTTGGCCGGCGTCTTGTTCTATTTCTTCAACCTCGAAAAACGCACCGAGCGGCAGTTGGTCAAGAACAGCCGCGTGCTGCTGCTGGTCGATACCAGCCAGAGCATGGGCTTGCACGACAGCCCCGGTTCCGGCGGTCCGGAAAGCAAGACGCGCATTCGCCAGGTGATCGACCTGCTGGTCGGCGGCGAGTTCATCGAGCAACTCCGCGGACAACACGACGTGATCGTGTACCGCTTTGACCAGGCGACGCGTCCGGCCGAAGTCGCTTCGTTTCCCAGACGCGCGGCAGCCGAGGCCGACGTGGTGGCGGTCTCGGCGGCAGACGTCGCGCGGCGATCGTTGCGGGAAGTTCGTTGGGCCGCGATTGTCGCAGCACTGGTCCTGTTTGGCGGCGTGTTTCTCGTGCTCGTGTACGCGATCGTCGTCCGCCGATCTCCCGATCCGGAGCGGGGTTCGTGGACCCTGCCCGCCGGGATCTTTGCGCTCATCTTGGGCTTCGTCGTGCTGGCCGTCGCCAATCTCCGCAATCCCGACGTCAAGTTCCTGGCCGTGATCGGGTGGGACGAAGCCGCCGCGTTGAAGCGGGCGACGGAGGACGGGGAACCCGATCGCGCCGATGCCGGGCAAGTACGGCAAGTGGAAGAGATCGATTGGGAGACCGAACTGGCGGCGCGCGGCTTGCAGACTCGGCTGGGCGATGCGGTCCGATACTTGGCGAACAAAGAGCGCGGCGGGCCCATCGCCGGTTTGGTCCTGTTTACCGACGGGCGGCTGAACGAGGGGGTCGAGCACACGGCGGCCGCGTCCCTCGCCCGACTGGCCGAAATTCCAATCTACCCCGTGGGTCTGGGCAGCGATCGGCGGCCGACCAACGTCCGCGTCGTCGATCTGGAAGCTCCCGAGCGCGTGTACCCGGGCGACCGCTTCACGCTGACCGGTTATCTCCAAGCGAACGGCATGACGGGCCGCTCGGTCGAGGTCCGCCTGTCGTCCGCGCCGACCGGCGTGCCGGACCGCGAACGATCGGAGACGCTCGAGCAGGAAGACCGAGTTGAGTTGGGCGGCGAAGGTGAGATCGTGGCCGTCAAATTCGAGGTGACGCCGAGCGAGACCGGACGCCGCACCTATCAATTGACGGTCAAGAGTCCGGCCGGCGACAGCAATCCGGCCGACGACTCGAAGTCCGCGAACGTCGAGGTCGTCGAGCGGAGGACGCGGGTCCTGCTGATCGCGGGTGGCCCATCGCGCGAGTACCAGTTCCTGCGGAATATGCTGTTTCGTGACAAGGACACTATCTCGGACGTGTGGCTCCAAACCGGCGTTCAGGGAATTTCGCAAGAGTCGAACGAATTGCTGTTCGACTTTCCGGAAACGGCGGAAGCTCTCTTCGAGTACGACTGTATCGTGGCTTTCGATCCCGATTGGACGCAGTTGGATCTGCTGCAAATTAAGAGCCTGGAGCAATGGGTCGCCGACAAGGCCGGCGGTCTGGTCGTCGTCGCCGGGCCGGTCCACACGCCGCAATGGGCCAACGTGCGGCAAGGCGATTCGCGGCTGGATACGATCCGCACGCTGTATCCGGTCGTCTTTTACAGCAGCGGACTGGCCACCTTGGGCGCCGGCCGATTCGGCGGCGAGGAGCCGTGGCGGCTGGATTTCACCCGCGAAGGACGGGAAGCCGAGTTCCTCTGGCTGGAGGACACGGCCGTCACCAGCGAAGCCGCCTGGCTGACCTTTGACGGCGTGTTCGGCTATTATGCGGTCAAGGACCCGAAGCCGGCCGCTCGCGTTTACGCCCGGTTTTCCGATCCCAACACGGCCATCGACGGCCAGCTGCCGATTTACCTGGCCTCGCATTTCTACGGCTCGGGGCGGGTGTTCTTTCAAGCCAGCGGCGAGATGTGGCGGCTGCGGTCGGTGGACGAATCGTATTTCGAGCGTTACTACACCAAGCTGATTCGCTGGGTCGCCCAAGGACGGCTGCTGCAAGATTCAAAGCATGGCGTGCTGCTGGTTGACAAGGACCGCTGTCTATTGGGAGAGACGATCAGCGTGCAAGCCATCTTGACGGACGCGCAAGGTCGGCCGCTGGCGGCTCGCGAAGTAATCGCCACGCTGATTCAGCCGGACGGCAGCCGCATTCAGCTGACGTTGAAGACCGTTGAGGGCGGGGCGCGCGAGGGAACCTTTGCCAGCCAGTTCACCGCGGTCCAGGAAGGCGACTATCGCGTCGAACTGCGGCCGCCGCACGGCGAGGTGGACGAACTGCTGGTCCGTGAAACCCGCGTGCTGGCCGAGGAATTGGAGACCAAACAGCCGGAACGGAACGATCCGCTGCTGTTGGACATGGCCCAAACCACCGGCGGCGCGTATTATGTCGGTATCGAAGCGGCCACAGGGCGCAATGGCCGCCAAACGACCTTGATCAGCGCGTTACAGCCCCAAGACCAGACCATGTATCTACCCGGTCTGCCGGATCCCGATTTCGAGCGCCGCCTGATGGCTTGGCTGATGGCCCTGATCTGCGGCGCTCTGTCCCTGGAATGGCTGTTCCGCCGCCTCAGCCGACTGGCTTGATGAAGGACGAAGGGATAAGAGCGAAGAGCGAAGAGCGAAGAGCGAAGAGCGAAGAGGGAAGAGGGAAGAGGGAAGAGCGAAGAGCGAAGGATGCCTGACTGCGATGGCCACCCACTGACCACTGACCACTGACCACTGACCACTGACCACTGACAACTGACAACTGACAACTGACAACTGACAACTGATCACTGACAACTGATCACTGACAACTGACCACTGACAACTGATCACTGACAACTGACCACTGACAACTGACCAATGACAACTGACAATCCTGACCAACTCGATCCGCGTTTGTATTCCCTGTTGTCGGGACTGCGGCGGCGAATCCGTGCCTATGTTTGGCTCGAAGGCTTGGCGCTGGGATTGATTTGGCTGGGACTGACGTTTTGGGCGGGGCTGGCCCTGGACTATCTGCCGGTGCTGGCGGGCGCCAGCGAAATGCCTCGTGAAGCGCGGGCGGTCGTGCTGGCGGTCGTCGCCGCCGGTTTGGCGTTGATTTTGTATCGCTGGGTGTTTCGCCGAGCGTTTGTGCCGCTGGCCAACCGCAGCATGGCCGTGCTGTTGGAGCGGCAGTTCGGCGTGTTCCGTGACGGCTTGGTCACCTCCGTGGAATTGACCGAACAGCCGGATCATGCCGACGCGTTCGACCCCGCGATGCTGACACGGACCAGTCGCGAGGCGTTGGCCGAGGTGGATCGCGTACGGCTGGGGGCCGTGTTCAACTATCAGCCGCTAATTCGCAGCCTGCTGGGGGCCGGGATCCTGACAATCACGATCCTGCTGTTCTATGCGTTCAACCCCCAGGCGCTGGCCGTGTGGGTCAATCGGATCTATTTGCTGCAGGACGAAGCTTGGCCGCGGAGCGCATTGATCGAGGTGGTGGGAGTCGAACTACTGGGGCCGGAGGATGCGCCGCAGGCAGTCGGCGACGTGCCGCTGATCCCGTTCCGCGACGGGCGGCTCAAGGTCGCCAAGGGTTCGAACCTGCGGCTCAAGGTGCGGGCGGCCTTGGCGGCCAAAGTGGTCCCCGAACTGTGTACGATTCACTATCGCACCGGCGGCGGCGAGCGAGGACGAGTCACGATGAACCGCATGAGGCGCAGCCGGGACGAGTACCAGCAGTACGCCTTTTCCGGCAAGCCGCTGCAGAGCATCCTGGCTTCGGTCCAATTCGACGTGGTGGGCTACGACTATCGGGTCCGCGATCATCTGATCGAAGTCGTCGACAGCCCCGCGATCGTCGGCGTAGAATTGGACTGTGTGTTTCCGCCGTACATGGTCGACGAACAACTGGCAGCTTGGACCCCGCGCAGGATCGAATGGACGAATTCCACCCAACTGCCGCACGGCACGGAGGTCACGCTTCGCGTTCGAGCCAACAAGCCGCTGAAGCGCGTTGGTCTGTACAATGTTGACACGCAGGAAACGCAGCCATTGGATGACATCGACGCTACGGACCCGCGGCAATTTGTGGTTCCCGTCGGCCGCCTGAATTCCAACCTCAACTTGGACGTCACCCTGTTTGACCTGGACGGCGTCGTCACCGAGCGGCCTTACCGCATTTTCGTCACCGTGGTTCCGGACGAGTCGCCGCGCGTCGATGTGCGGCTGCGAGGAATCGGCACCGCCGTGACGCCGGATGTGATGATCCCTGCCAAGGGAAAGATCGTGGATGACTACGGCGTGGACAAATCGTGGTTCGATGCGATCATCACCCGCGCCACGGTCGCGGAGAACCAGCAGCGCGAACAGCCCGTCGAGCAGGTATTTTCGCTGGGCAAAGGCGGCGAGATGGATGCGGTGCTTGATTTTCGCCAGCTGCGGTCCCAAACGAACTCCGTCCAGGTGGTCCCGAAGGACAAGCTGTCGCTGACGATCCGCTCGGCCGACAAATATAACTTGACCGACGACGGCCCCAACGTGGGCAGTGGCGATCGATACCAGCTGGACGTCGTCTCGCCCGAGGCGTTGCTGACGCTGCTCGAAGCCCGCGAGATCGGCCTTCGCCGACGGCTCGAGCAAATCGTTCAGGAGATGACGCAGGCCCGCGATTTCCTGCTGCGCGTTCGGCCCCAGGCGGCTACCCCCGACCGCGAACCCGGTGACGCGAATCCGGCGGGGAGCGAACCGGGAGAAAAACCCGTCGACGAACAGAAAGCTGCCGAACGAGCCCAATCGCTACGGCTGCTTCGCGTCCAGCAGGCCCTGCAGCAAACTCGCAAGTCGGCGCAAGAATTGCTGGGTGTGGCCGCGGGGTTCCGCGAGATCCGCGAGGAATTGATCAACAATCGGGTGGATACCGAAGACCGCAAAATGCGTCTCAAGGAGTTGATTGCCGATCCCCTGCAAACGACCGGCGAGACGATGTTCCCTGAACTTGAGCGGCGCGAAGAGGTTTTGGAGCGGCTGCTGTTGGACGATCTGAATGCGAAGCGATACGATTTGGATAGCGGTCAGCAAGAAACCGCGGCGGCCATCAGCCAGGCGAATGATATTCTGGCCGAGCTGGAAGGACTCCTGCAACAGATGCTGGACTTGGAGACCTTTAACGAGCTTCTGGATATCGTCCGCCAGTTGATCGGCGAACAGGAGCGAGTCTTGGGCGAGACGCAGAAAACCCATAACCAAATGCAGAGGAATCTGCTTCGCGATTTGGAGTAGTTGCGTGAAGACAAACTTGACGAGCACGAAAACGCATTCTCGATGGCTGGCTGCCATCGCATGCCTCTGGCTGGGTTGGCCGATGTCGGCCTGGGCCGCCGCCGACCCGCCAGCCACCGCCGAGCCGCCGGCCGCCGATGCTCGTCAAGCCGCTGCGCCGGGAGCGAAGCAACTGGCCGTTCACCAGGGTGCGATCGCCGACAAATACACGAAGCTCGAAAAGCTGTTGGAGGACATGGCTCGCATCGAAGCCGTCACCGAACCGCGCCGCGCGGCACTGCTGATGAAGGCGTTGGAGCTGTCCAAGGAGAATTTGACGGGCGTCAAGTTGGGCCGATGTGTCAAGTCGCTGGAACAGTTCGACGCCAAGAACAAATCGGAACGTGAGGGCTTGCTGGGACTGCAACGCGAGACGCATCAGGACATGAAAGCGCTGCTCGAATTGCTGTTGAGCGAGAACCGCTCCGACCGCTTGAAGCGCGAGCAGGATCGAATCCGCGAGTACATCAAGGAAGTCGAACGCATCCTGCGGCTGCAGAAGAGCGTCCAAGGCCGCACCGAGGGCGGTGGTGAGCCCGGCGAAATGGCAAAGGACCAAGGCAAGATCGCCGAGCGCACCGACGAATTGGCCAAGCAGATCCGCGATAACGAAGAAGGCGGCTCACAGCAACAAGGGCAACCCGGCGCGGAAGGTCAGCCGCAGGGCGAAAGTCCGCCACCGGGCGCGGAACAAGATCAAGCACAACCCAGACCGAATGAGCAGCCTCAAGCCGAGGGACGGGCTGAGGGACAAGCCAAAGGAAAAGCCGAAGACAACGGCCAAGCGAAAGGCAAGGACTCGGCACAGTCGCAGCCGAAAGGCGAGCCGGACGGCCAGGGCCAATCTCAGGGCCAGAACCAGGAACCGGGCGCCGGCAAAGAGCAGGGACAGAAGACGGATCCGAGCCCAGGTGACAACCAGGGCAAGCCCGGGCAGAGCAAGGATCAGCCGAGCGAAGGGCAAGGCCAGCCGGGACAAGGACAAGCTCCGCCGGAGGGCGAGGATCAGCAGGAGCAAGACGGACGGCCGCAGCCGCCGGACGAAGGCAATCCCGCCAGGAAGCGTTTGGAAGCCGCCCGGGAACGGATGCGGGAGGCGCAGAAGAAACTGGAAGAGGCCCAGCGCAAGGAGGCGGTCGCCGAACAGGAAAAGGCGAAGGAAGAACTGGAACGAGCCAAGGCCGAGTTGGAGCGAATCCTGCGGCAGATGCGCGAGGAGGAAGTCGAGCGGGTCTTGGCGCTGCTCGAAAGCCGCTTCCGCAAAATGCTGGAAATCCAAGTGCGGATCTACGAAGACACCGTGCGGTTGGGGAAAATCTCCGAAGCGGACCGCGATCTCAAGGTTCCGATCCCCGCCGGCAAACTGGCGATCGACCAGCGAAAGCTGGTCGTCGAAGCGGACAAGGCGCTGAACCTGTTGCTCGAAGAAGGCTCGTCCGTCGCGTTTCCCGAGACGGTCACCCAGATGCGCGACGATATGCAGCAGGTCGCGGACCGGCTGGACGCGGCCAAAGTTGAGGAGATCACCCAGGGCATCGAGCAGGACATCATCGCCGCCTTGCAGGAAATGATCGAAGCTCTGCAGAAGGCCCAGAAGGACTTGGAAAAACAACAGCAACAACAGCAGCAGCCACCCGGCCAGCCCCAGGACATGCCGCTGGTCGACGCCATCGGGGAACTGAAGATGATCCGGGCCTTGCAGATGCGCGTCAACACGCGGACACAGCGTTACGCCCGCCTGCTGGACGATAGCGAAGATCCGGTGGGACAGGCAACGGACCAGGACCTGCGCGAGGCGCTGGCCAAGTTGGCCGAACGCCAGGAAACGATCTACCGCCTGACCCGTGATATCGTGTTGGGCAAGAATAAGTAGTCTCGGAAGGCAAGCCACGGAATGCAGCGAATTTCTTGGAACGCGGCAATTCATCGCCGCTGGGGATAGACCATGAACGGCATCAGATACACAACGCAACGTGCGGTCGCGCCCTGCGGGGAACGAATTTTCATTCGTTCGAAACGGAATGAATTCCGATCGACGAGACGCGGCGCGTCTCCAACCAGTTCCTCCGTCGCGCTGACCACTCTCGTTTTTGCCTTGGCCTTCGTCGCCCTGGTCTTGCCGTTGCGTGCCGACGACGACCTCCAGAAGCGCGCCACGTGGCAGCCGCCCGCGCCCGCCGTTATCAAGGCCGCCATCGAGCCGTGGCTCGCCGGTCGGGATCTCGACGCTGCCACCAAGAGCCAACTCGACGCACTATGGGCCGAGGTCTCGTCATCCGCCGTAAGCGCCGACCTGCTCGATCGTCTGGCGGAAACCATCGCTTTGGCCGACCCGGCCGCGAGCGAACTGGTCGCGCTGTGCCGCGGCAGTTCACCGCCGTTGACGCTGCCCTCGCTCGACGTTCTGCAAGACACCACCCAACCGTCGCTGGTCCAAAATAACCTGCGGCTGCTGCTCGGCCGCTGGCTGGCGCAACATGCGTTTTACGACGAAGCGCTGGAGCAACTCGACGCATTGCAGCCCGCCGACGTTGTCGATCCCGCCGCGCTGCTGTTCTTTCAGGCCGTCTGCCACCATCGGCTGCTGCACAAAGAGCCCTGCCTGACGGCGCTGTCTCGACTGATGGAAAACCAAGGCAAGATTCCCCGGCGGTTTGAAGTCCTCGCCGAGTTGATGGCGGCGGATCTGAAGCCGCTGAAAACGGATTCGCTGGACGAAATCGCCCGCTTGATGGATGACGTCGAGCGGCGGCTGGGATTGGGACGAGCCGGCAAGCGAGTCCGGACGCAGGAAGACGACGTCATCGCCAAGCTGGACAAGATGATCGAGGAATTGGAGAAGCAGGCTCAGCAACAGCAAGCTTCGGCCAGCGGCCAAGGCAGCCAGCAGGCTCAGCAACCGATGCAAGACAGTCAGCCCGCCGGCGGCTCTGGGCCGGGCGAAGTGGACCAGCGCCGCCCGGGCGTCCAGTCGGGCTGGGGCAACTTGCCGCCCAAACAGCGCGAGGAGGCCCTGCAGCAGATCAGCAAAGGGTTGCCGTCCCACTATCGTGACGTGATCGAAGAGTATTTTCGCAAGATGGCCCGGGAAGGCGGGAATTGATCGATGCATACCGTGTTGCTGACCACTTTGATCGTCCTCGGTGCCATCCCGGTCGAAGTCCGCCCCCTAGCCGGACCGTCACTCCGCGGTGAACTCGTCGAGTTTTCGCCCGACGCCATTGTCCTGCAAACCGAAAGCGGACCGCAGCGGCTGGACGTTGCCAGCCTGTGGGAAATGTCGGCTGCCGGCGCCGTCAAGCCGGCGGATCGGCCGGTGACGGTCTGGGTCGAACTGATCGATGGTTCGCTGATCCGCGGCGAGGGGTACACGACGGCCGCAGGACTAGCTGCCATCAACACCACCAGCGGCCGGCCGCTGGCGATTCGCACGGCGGTAATCCATGCGGTGCGGTTCCGCGACTATGCCTCCGCTCCCCAAATGGCCGACCTGTGGCGGCAACTCGCCGCCGCCAAAGCCGGCGGCGACTCCCTGGTCGTCCGGCGCGGCGATCGGCTCGATCAGCTGACCGGCGTCATTCGCGACGTGACCGACGAAGCCGTGCAATTCGAGTCCGACGGCGAAATCATCCAGGCGAAGCGGGCCAAGCTGGAAGGACTGGTGTACTATCATCCGGCCGCAGGCGAATTGGCGCCGCGTTCAGCGCTGGTCACGGAAATCTCCGGGACGCAGTGGAACGTTCGTTCGCTGCATGCCGCGGACGGCCGCTTGCAACTGGTTTCAGTCGCCGGCGTATCCGTGTCGCTGCCTCTGACCGAATTGGGCCGGATCGATTTTTCCAGCGGCAACAGCGCGTGGCTCGACGATTTGGAGCCCGAATCGAGCGCGTGGCGCCCGTTCATCGACACCCGATTGCCCGGCGATCTGCTGAGTCGGATGTTTGAACCGCGGGGACCGTCGTCGCTGGGCGGCCAGCCGCTGTTGCTGGCCGGCCGGACCTACGGCCGCGGCCTGCGCGTCCACAGCCGCACCGAGCTGGTCTATCGACTGACCGGCGAGTTTCGCCAATTCCAGGCGCTGGTCGGCATCGACGACCGCGTCCGGCCGGCGGGAGATGTGCGTTTGGTGATCCGCGGAGACGACCGGGAATTGTTCAACGAGACGATCACCGGAAGCGACGAGCCATTGCCGCTGGCCCTCGACATCACCGGCGTCCGGCGGCTGCGAATCCTGGTCGACTTTGGCGCCCAACTCGACATCGCCGACTGGCTCAACCTGTGCGACGCGAGGATCACGAAATGACGGGGACTCTTTGGAGTGCGGTGACTTGTCACCGCGTTCGATTTCCGATGCGGCGCGGCGACGGCAACCACATATTGGCGGTACCTGCTTCCGCCGTTATCGCCGTGCTTGCATTCGCCGCGTTCTCGGCTTCCGCTGCGCCGGCGGCTCCCGTCACGGACGCGGTGTTGCAGGCCGAACAGCAGCGGATCGCCGCGGTCGCGCGGGCGGTCCCCTCGGCCGTCGCCGTGTTCGCCAACGACGGCCAGGGCGGCGGCTCGGGCGTCGTGATCACGCCCGACGGTTACGCCCTGTCCAACTTTCACGTCACCAAGCCGGCCGGCGATTACATGCAGTGTGGCATGGCCGACGGAAACTTGTACGACGCGGTGATCGTCGGCTTGGATCCGACGGGCGACGTGGCGCTGATCAAGTTGCTGGGACGCGATGATTTTCCCTTTGCGGAAATGGCCGATAGCGACCAACTGCGAGTGGGCGATTGGTGCTTTGCCGTCGGCAATCCGTTCCTGCTGGCCACCGATTTTCAGCCGACGGTGACGTATGGGCTGGTTTCCGGCGTCAACCGCTACCAGTATCCGGCGGGCACGCTGCTGGAATATGCCGATTGCATCCAGACCGACGCTTCGATCAACCCCGGAAATTCCGGCGGGCCGCTGTTCGACGCCTCCGGCCGGTTGATCGGCGTCAACGGCCGCGGCTCGTTCGAGAAACGCGGGCGGGTCAACGTGGGCGTCGGCTACGCCATCTCGATCAACCAGATCAAAAACTTTCTCGGATATCTGCACAGCGGCCGGATCGTCGATCACGCGACGCTGGGCGCGACGGTTGCGCGCGACGAAGACGGCCGCATCGTCGTCACCGATATCTTGCCGACTTGCGACGCCTATCGCCGCGGTTTGCGCTATGGCGACGAGTTGTTGTCGTTCGCCGGCCGCCCGATCACGACGGTCAACGGATTCAAAAACGTCCTGGGCATCTTTCCAAAAGGTTGGCGCGTGCCGCTCAGCTTTCGCCGTCCAGGCGAGCGGCGCGATGTCTACGTGCGTTTGATGGGCGTGCATACGGACGAAGAACTGTTGCGCAAAGCCGAGGGAGCGTTGCCGGTCGAACAGCCGCCCATGCCCAAGCCGTCGCCCCCGGATGGAACGCCGGACGGCGGTCCAGCGCCGGAGAAACCCAGAAGCAAACCAGGAAAAATCGCGCCGAAGATTCCGTCTAAGCCGCCGCGGATCATGCCGAAAGACCGCGCGCACAGTCAGCAGCCGCCGCCGAAACACGTCGAACCGTGGATCGTCAAACGGCCGGGTTATGCCAACTATCATTTCAACGAGTTGAACCGCGACCGGGTCTGGAACGCGCTGTTGGCTCACGGTGACTTTGCGGGATTGACGGGAGCTTGGAAACTGACAGGCGCCGACGCAGCGGGCAACAAGATCGAAATTGAACTGGGCGGCGAGCGAGTCACCGCCCGTTTCGGCACCCGGCCGGCGATGGTCGATCTGGCCCGCGATTTGGACAGCCAATTGGCCCCGGACGGCAGCGGCGGGTTGCTGGCGGCACTGCATTTGTGGCAGCGTCTGCTGCGGCTCGGTCCCAAGCAGTTCGGTGACGTGTACTATTTAGGCACCGCTCCGGTGCCCGACCGGCCCGGACTGGCCGACGTGTTGATCGCAACGCACAACGTGGTCGAAGCCCGATTCCTGTTCGATCCCGAGACCGGGCAATTGATCGGTATGGAAATGTACCCGGACGTGCAGGTCGATCCGTGCGAAGTGTACTTCGCTGACTACCGATCTGTGGATGGCCGCCAAGTGCCCCATGCCTTACTCGTCCGCCACGGCGACGCGGTGTACGGCCGAATCCAACTGGAATCGTTCGAGCTGATTGCAGACAAATCATGAGACGCATGCTATCCATCTACACCGTACGATCTAGGCTAACCCGCCATCCGCACTCGGCGGCTGCGGTTGTGGCGTGCATGATATTCCTGCTCGCGATCCTGCCCGCAACGGGTTTGACCGCCCAAGCGACCTTTATCGATGTTGCCGCTTCCGTCCAGCCCAAGATGGTCAAGATCTACGGCGCCGGCGGCTTGAGAGGGTTGGAAGCCTATCAGAGCGGCTTCTTGATCTCCCCTGTCGGGCATGTGCTGACCGCGTGGAGCTACGTTCTGGATACCGACTATATCACGGTCACGTTGGACGATGGCCGGAGGTTTCCCGGCCAGTTGCTCGGCGCGGATCCCCGCCGAGAGATTGCCGTGTTGAAGATCGCCGCCGACGACCTGCCGCATTTCCGCCTGAGCGATGGGGTCGAATTGGCCGTCGGCGATCGGGTCCTGGCGTTCAGCAATCTGTTCAATGTCGCGGTCGGAGACGAGGATACCAGCGTGTTGCAGGGCTGGGTGTCCGCGAAAACGCGGTTGGAGGCCCGCCGCGGGGCCTTCGAGACGCCTTACGACGGACCGATCTACGTGGTCGATGCGATGACGAACAATCCCGGCTCGGCCGGCGGCGTATTGACCGACCGCCAAGGCAATTTGGCGGGAATCCTGGGCAAGGAATTGCGCAACGCGCAGAACAATACGTGGCTGAACTATGCGATTCCCGCGGCCGAGTTGGTCACGCCGGTCGATGATATCCTGGCGGGCAAGACTCTGCCGCGACGGGTGGATGACGAGTCGGTCAAGCGGCCGGCCGAGCCGTGGACGTTGCCGCGTGCGGGCCTGCGGCTGATGCCCCGGGTGCTGTCCAAGACGCCGCCGTTTATCGACTTCGTCCTGGCTGGTTCGCCGGCCGCCCGAGCCGGGTTGCAGCCGGACGATTTGATCGTGTTCATCAACAATGGCGTGATCACCTCTCGCGAAAGCGTCGTCGAAACCCTGTCGCTGATCGACCACATCGATCCGGTTCGCGTGACCGTCCAGCGCGGCCGGCAGCTGGTCGAAGTCGTACTCGCGACAACCGAATAAGGGACGCGTTCCAACCAGACCCTATGTTCCAGCCCCAAATGCCCATGACGACTCGTTCACGAACCCGCGTCCGTTTCCGCTGTTCCGCCGCGGCTCTCATACTCGCCGCACTGTTCGCACTGCCTTCGCCGGCCGCCGCGCAAGACGATATGGCCGCGCTCGAAGAGCAAGCGGTCAAGGCGGCCGTCGCCCGAATCGCCCCGTCCGTGTTGCGAATTGAGACGATCGGCGGATTGGAGCGGGTCGACCGCATGCTGATCGGCACTGGAGCGACGACCGGCTTGGCGGTTTCAGCCGACGGCTACGTGATTTCCAGCGCTTTCAATTTCATTCAAAAACCCTCGGCGATCCTGGTGACCTTGCCCAGCGGCAAGCGGGCTTCGGCGGAGATTATCGCCCGCGACCGCAGCCGCATGCTGGTGCTGCTGAAAGTCGCCGTCGACGAGCCGCTGGTGGTTCCCGAGGCCGTGCCGCGCGACCAACTGGCCGTCGGCCAATGGACGATTGCGGTCGGCCGCACCTTCGAGCAGGACGAACCGAACGTCTCGGTGGGCATCTTGAGCGCCACCAGCCGCATCTGGGGCAAAGCGATCCAGACCGACGCCAAGATTTCGCCCGGCAATTACGGCGGTCCCTTGATCGACATCCGCGGCCGCGTCTTGGGCGTGCTGGTGCCCCTGTCACCGCAACAACAGGACGAAGTCGCCGGCGCCGAGTGGTACGATTCGGGCATCGGCTTTGCCGTGCCGCTGGCCGACGTGCTGCCCCACTTGGACAAGCTGAAACGGGGCGACGAATTGCATCCCGGACTGCTGGGCATCACGCTCAAGGGCAGCGACATCTACGCCGACCCGCCCGAAATCGTCGCCTGCCAGCCCAAGTCGCCGGCGCGCCAAGCCGGTCTCCAAGCCGGCGATGTGATCGTCGAAGTGGATGGAACGAAGATCGTCCGCCAATCGCAATTGCGGCACGCCTTGGGGCCGCGATACGCTGGCGATCAAGTCCGCCTGGCCGTGATGCGCGGGGACCATCGCGTGGAATTGAACGTCGAATTAGCGGCCAAGCTGGAGCCTTACGAGAACCCATTTCTGGGCCTGCTGCCCGATCGCACGCCGACGGACAAGCCCGGCGTGACCGTCCGTTACGTGGTTCCCGACAGTCCGGCCGCGGAAGCCGGAATCGCCGCCGCAGACCGCCTGGTGCGATTGGCGGACAAGCCGGTCTCCGACGTGGCGTCTGTCTGGGAAATCCTAGGCAATTATGAGCCGAAGCAGAAGGTCAAACTGGCCGTCGAGCGCGGGGCGGAGACGAAGGAATTCGAGCTGGAACTAGCGAGCTTGCCGGCTGCGATCCCGGAACAACTTCCCGCCGCCCGCAAGGCCGTCGAAGCGGCGGCGGGCGAGCGGCCGCCCGTTGGCGAAGTGGAACTCAAGCTGCCCGAAGAGACGAATGAGTGCTTCGTTTATGTTCCCGAGAACTATCATCCGCAGGTAGCCTATGGAATCGTCTTGTGGCTGCACGAACCCGGCGGCTTCGACCGCGGCAAGCTGGTAAGCGCGTGGAAAGATCATTGCCGCAAAAATGATCTGATCCTGCTGGCTCCCCAGGCGGCCGATCCCAGCCGCTGGCTGCCGACGGAGGTCGATTTCGTCCGCAAGACCTTGGACGAGGTGATTTCGCGTTATCGAGTCGATCGCACCCGGATCATCGCCTCGGGACATCAAGCGGGCGGCGCGATGGCCGCGCTGACCGCCTTTTCGCACCGCAGCCTGATCCGCGGCTTGGCCATTACCGACACGGGCTTGCCGGGACGCCTGCAAGTCCCCGCCAACGACCCCATGGAGCGTCTGGCACTATTCATCGGCGTGGCCGAAAAATCCGACGCCGCCCCGCGGATCCAGGAGCACGTATCGCAATTGCAGCAGATGAAGTACCCCGTTATCCTCCGCAAACACCCCGGCGACGCGCGGCCGCTGAACGACAGCGAGCGAGCGGAACTGGTCCGTTGGATCGACACCCTGGATCGGCTGTAACGTCTCCGCGTCTCGGTGACTGGCCGGCTGGCTTGGCGGCGATGACCGTTCTTTCGCGCCGAAGGCGTTAAAATCGCGCAAGCCCAGGGGCCGCGCAGCGCACCCAGGGTCGACGGTTCGTCCAGATGGATGCCTTCGGCCAAGCCGGGGAAGAGAAGGCAGGCTCCTCCCTCGCGGCCAAAGGGTTGAAGCCGCCTGGCACGTCACCCGGAATGTACTGCGCAGCCGGAATCGCCGCCACAGCAAGGACGCCCTCGACATGCGCGGCGCGCATCGCCAACCGGTAACCACCTTCCTCTCCTCGTTCGATGCCGATTGAATTCCGCGAATAAACCGCGACCGTCAGTTGCTGCATCTCCGTCGCACGCTGCTGAACCCAGTCTCGGAGCCCGGCTCCACCCATGATGTGCGGACTGCAGTTTGCGTTGGCTCTACGATTGATCGAGCCTGTGATCGGCCTGCTGGACAGACTGCGGTAAATCTCGATTTCCTCAACGTCGTCACCGAATGATTGGGAGTGCGCTGCTGGAACATTGAAGACCCCCGCCGGCGAAGTACGTCGGATGCAGGCGAGAGTATTGGGATAAGTCCCATCACTTACTTACACAGGTAGTTGGCAACCAATTCAAGGCCAATGTCAACCCAACGCCTGCAAATCGCACCGAACACGGAGCAATCCGCAGAACAGCGGCGACCGACGCATCGTCATTCTCCACCAATGGAGGAGAGTTGACGGAACAGGCGGCAAGTGGCAAATGGATCGTTTATGGCTTGCGCCAGTCGGCTAATCGGAGGCCGGGAACCCAGACGAAGTGGACGGTGTTTCCGGTCACAAGAACTCGGCCGTGTTCCAAGGCCGTGGCGGCGATGATCAGGTCCGCATCGCGGCCGGGGTGACCGCCCCGGCGTGCGGTTACCCAGAGGTCGGCGGTCCGGTCCAAGATCGCATCCGTGACGGGCAGGATCCGCGACTGCTGGCAGAACGTAGCAAAAAATGCGAGCTGCCGCGTGGCGTTCTTCTCCTTGAGTCCGCGAACCAATTCGTAGCGGCTCATGCTGGACAGCGCAAACTGGCCGTGCTCCTGGAGGTAGGCGGAGGCGCGCAGAACCACCTGTGCGTTTTTCTGCTTCAGCACTTCGTTCAGCATGTCGGTGTCGAGGATCGCGCTGTCCATGCGGTTACTCGGAATCGCGGCTTAGATCGGCACGCGTGAGGACCACTTCTTCCAGGGCCGAAACTTCCTCGTCCGACAGTCCCTCGTAGACGTTGCACCAGCTGGGAAGGGCAACCGTGGTCGGCCTCTGGGCAGGCTGCGGGCGGTGGACGTCCACGTTCACGACGTGGATGACCACCTGCTGGTTCTCAGCCAGATGCTGACCGATGACGTGTTCCAGTGCCCGCCGGTCGGCGGTGTCGATGTCTCTGACGTTGCGGACGATGTTTTGCATACCCCAATTCTACTCGGAAAGGGAAGTCCAGGGCAACGCATGGATCGGCAAATTCTGCGATCACCCCCGCCGGCGTGCCGAGCCGACCTCGGTTAAGGGAAAAGACGGGGACACAGCTTTTTCTCCGAGAGAGAAAGACGGGGACACAGCTTTTTCTCGGTGCCCTGCTTGACAGCGGCGGGGAAGACGGGGACACAGCTTTTTCTCGGTGCCCTGCTTGACAGCGATTTGGGGGGCGATTGTAATTTGTTGTCATGCTTTGTATCGGTTGGCCGGCTGCGGTGATTGAGGAGGTCGACGATGGCACGCTTGGCGAGGGTGGAGTTGTTTGCCGCCGACGAGGTCGCGGTCGTGCATGTCATGAATCGCGTGGTCAGGCGGTGTTTTCTGCTGGGAGACGATGCGGTCACTGGGAAGAATTACGACCATCGCAAGCAGTGGATCGAAAACGAGCTGCATAAATTGGCCGGCGCGATGGGGATCGACCTGCTGGGATTCTCCATCCTCTCGAATCATTTTCACTTGATCCTCCGTTCGCGGCCCGACGTTGTGGGCTTGTGGGACGACACGGAGATCGCTCGGCGCTGGCTGTTGGCGTGCCCGCGTCGAAAGAACGAGGATGGTTCGGCTGCCGAACCGATCGAATGCGAGCTGAATTCGATCCGCCACGATCCGGACCGGGTGGCACAGATCCGGTTGCGACTGAGCGATATCTCGTGGTGGATGCGGTTGTTGTGCCAGACGATTGCGATGCGGGCCAATCGCGAGGACGGGGAAACGGGCAAATTCTGGCAGAGCCGTTATCGGGCCGTGCGATTGATGGACGAGGACTCGTTGCTGGCCTGTGCGGCCTACGTGGATCTCAATCCGATCCGCGCGGCGATGGCCGAGACGCTGGAGGCAAGCGATCATACATCGGTCCAGCGGCGGATCGAGGCGGAACGGGCACAGGCCGGCACCGCAAGCGATGAACAAGGGCGAATCGAACCGACCGGTGCTCGCCAGACGGCGGCGGCTCCGTCCCGGAACGCGTCTCGGGCCCCCGACCGGTTTCTGGCCCCGCTGGAACTTGACGAGCATGGCGGCGAACCTGGGCCGTGCGCCAATCGCAGCGGTGGGCGTTGCAGCGACAAAGGCTTCTTGCCCATCTCGGTGGCCGCTTATCTGCAGTTGCTGAATTGGACCGCACGCCAAGCGATGTCTGGCAAACAGGGCTCGACGCCGTCGGATGCTCCGCCCATCCTGGAGCGGCTGGGGCTTTCGGCAAACACTTGGTGCGAGTTGGTATGCAACTTTGGGCGTTTGTTTTCGACCGTGGCCGGGCATCCGCGGATCGTTGACACCACGCGCAGCCGGCATGGGCATCGCCGCTTTCACCTCACCGCGCGTGTCCGCGAGTTGTTGCCCGTGGACCCATAGTGATTGCCGTCGAATCCGCTTCGCCTGCTCGTCGTTGCGGCAGACGCATCTGTGGGCTGCCGCCAAATCATCCAAGGAGCGGGACCGCAACGCAAGAGCGATC
>Ga0351863_10221_pt1 | contig 19795 bp, 20 predicted proteins | sample TotcelHFGM3001L8_FD_206777 | JGI IMG/M metagenome (GOLD analysis project Ga0351863, IMG submission 206777) | Enriched cells from coal bed in the Powder River Basin, Montana, United States - Total cells FGM rep2 HSBNCT.FGM.300.1.L8 ... | reverse complement strand
GTGTAGGGTAATGACAAGCGAATCGGGCTGAGGTTCGCGGGGGCTGATGAATGAAAGACGGAGGTAGACGAAAGGGGGAGGTAGACGATTAGCCCTCAAACCCCAGTTTTCAGCCGTCCCTACCGGCCAATTAACAGGGTTTATTTAATTAGTTTAACGGGTTTCGCGGAAGACCGGCCTGCCCCAGTATCGTTTAGGATACCCACCGTATTGGGCCGCTTATGCCCCCGTTTCCCTAGCGTTTTACCCTTCCCTCAAGGTATCGTTTCGGGTATACTCTAGTTAGTAGAGGCTTACCCACCAGAAAGGACGAACAATGAAGAATCAAATCAAGACAGTGGCGGCTTACGTGCGAGTCAGTACAACCGGCCAGAACGAAGCCGGACAGCGGGCGGAAATCGAACGATGGCTACAGGGCAACGGTATCGACCCCTCGGGCGTTCAGTTCTACATCGACAAGCGGACGGGCGACAACCTACAGCGACCGGCCTTTGAGAAGCTACAGCGGGCAGTGTTCGCGGGGGAGGTGGGAACGGTCGTTGTCTACAAGCTGGACCGGCTTTCCCGTAAGCTACGGGACGGAATTAGCCTGTTATGCGACTGGTGCGACAGGGGAATGCGGGTTGTATCTGTCACCCAAGGTATCGACTTCAACGGGACGGTAGGCAAGCTAATCGCCTCTGTACTGTTCGCGATTGCCGAGATGGAGCAAGAGACAAGACGCGAGCGACAAGCGGCCGGTATCGCTGTAGCCAAGAAGGAAGGCAAGTACAGAGGGCGTAGGCCGGGCACTACGAAAGCCAAGCCAGAACGGGCGTTGGCTCTGCGGGACAAGGGCCTGACCGCCGATGAGATCGCTACGGCTTTGGACGTGAGTAGGAACACTGTCTTTCGCTACTTCCGCCAAGCTGGACCGCAGCCCGTTACAGCCACCGAGCAGCCCGCCTAACGCCCCTTCTCGTCACCTGATAACGATACTCTAAGACCCCCTCGGACACGATTCTGCGGGGGTCTTTTTCGTATCCCCATAGGCCCATAAGTACCCTACCACTATCCGCCGACTATCGCCCCGGTTCGACGCCCCTTATACGCCCATTCCTAGCCCCCTAGCAGCCCGTCTAACGTGGGTTCGGCTCTGATTCGATATTCGGCTCCTTTCTCGCCTCGGACACGCTAGACACGCGACGGGCAGGTTTCCGCCCTCTTCCTGCCTTTTCGGAGCCAAGGAAAATTTTAAGCCCTTTGAGGATAACGGGTTACGACCCGACTTTCCCGTTTAAGGATTTACGAAAACCGTGGGTTAGCTTTACTCTCGGGGTTAGTGGGAAACAACCCCCAGCTTGGAGAAGAAAATGATAACGAGTGCGAAACGATTCTTGACCTCTGGCGACGTTTGCGAACTGGCGGACATCGCCCAATCGACCCTAGACCGCTGGATCAAGAGCGGCCATCTCAAGCCGGCAAACAACAGCCGGGGAACTGGCGTCCATCGGCGGTTCTCAATCATGGAAGCAACGGCCGTAGCCTTCGGCAAACAGTTACGGGAACGCAAGTGCTCGATCGAGTGGACAGGGCAGGTCGTCCAGTTCGTGGCGAACATGAGCGAAGCCGATCTGATCGCAGCAATGGGACGCGGTGAGACGTTCTTGCTTCCAGTGCCCTCTGACCTTTGCTTGACGAAGCCGCCTATTCGATCAGGCATGACGAACAACCAACGCGAGATGATCCGCCAATTCGATCTTGGCGAGACATACCTTGAAGTACAGCGGCGTATCGTAGCGAACGAAGACACCTTGCCGGTCCCCGGTGCGGACACGTTCGAGACACCTACGAAATTTCTCTGACACGATTACCAACGCGGGCTAGGGTAGCTCCCGAAAGCCCTGTTTTCTTCCTCCAGGGTTGCCCGCGTTGTTTTTATTTTGAGGAAGCAGAAATGAGACAGAGGAAGATCCAATGGTAAGACTGATTGAGAAAGAAGAGGGCGGGGCCGGCAAGCACACCGCCCAATTCGGAAAACCTACCCGAATTATAACGCCCGGCTCGAACGGGAACGGCAAGCCGACGATGGGCGAATTGATTGCCGCGAAGCTGGCCGAGTGTCGAATGACGCTTAAAGAGAGAACACGGTACTTGAACGAACCGGGAATCACCCCCCTGGACAAACGAATCACGAACCTCCAAAGCCTGATGGAGCTAATAGCCCCGGTTCCTGACGAGTGGAAGCGACCTTCCGAGCCCAAGACGGAGAGGGGGAATAGTTCGATTTATTTAATTAGTTTAACGCCTCCGGCCCTCGGAAAGGCTGCATATCACGGTTTCGCCGGCGAATTTATTCGTGCTGTTTCCCGATACACGGAAGCAACTGACGCCGGAATTCTCGCCCACCTATTGCCGGCCGTTGGAACGTACATCGGACCTGCGCCGCACGTGTGGGGTGGAGACGAACAGCCGGCGCGAATCAATACGGCTCTGGTCGGTCCAACGTCCACGGGACGCAAGGGCACTTCCTACGCTCCGGTGCGTCTTCTGATGGAGAAGGTAGACGCCGACTTCTGGAACGAACAATGCGTGCGCGGCTTGTCTTCCGGCGAGGGCCTGATTGCCAAGGTATCGGACAAGCGGTATCGGGACGACGACGGCAAAGAACAGGTCGAATTGGTTGAGAAGCGGCTGTACGTTGTTGAATCGGAATTCTCAAAGGTACTGGCACAGACCCGCCGGGACGGAAATATCCTCAGTCAAGTTCTGCGCGAGACCTACGACAGCGGGAATCTGGCCGTATTGACCCGGAACCCGCTGCACGCGAACAAGGCGCATATTTCGATTACCGGGCATATCACCCCGGAGGAATTGCGAAAGCGGCTCAGCGAAGTCGAGATGGCCAACGGATTCGGGAACCGGTTTCTTTGGTTTGCCGTCCACTCGGACAAGGAATTGCCGGACGGCGACCCGATACCGTCCCGAGTCATCGACCAATTCGCCAAGCGGCTGCAAGCGATCTGCAAGCACGCCCGCCGCTTTCGATTAGCGAGCAACCGATTCGCACGGGATGAGCTGGCCAAGTCCCTCTGGGAGACAGCCTATTCCAACCTACGGAAGGCTCGCCCGGGACTACAGGGCGCGATGTTGGCCCGTGGGGAAAGTATCGTTCTGCGATTGTCGCTCTTGTATGCCCTCCTGGACCAGAGCGAGGCTATCCGCTGCGAGCACATCGAAGCCGCCTTAGCGGTGTGGCAGTACAACGTTGACTCCGTGGAAACGATCTTCAAGCAGAAGTCGGGCGATGCCCTCGCGGACAAGCTATACCGGCTGCTCGACAGAGGCCCGATGATGACGAAAGACTTTCATACTCACATGAACGTTAGCTCCGGGGAACTGAGAGACGCCCTCGGGTGCCTCGTGGAAATGGGCTTGGCCAAGATGACGAAGGTTCCACAGAAGGGACCGGGCAGACCCTCAGAGCAATGGGAGCGAATCGAAGGCGAAACCCGTTAAACTAATTAAATAAATTCCCCTAATTCCCGCCCCAAAACCCGTTTAACTAATTAAATAAATTCTCTTAATTCGCCCAACAAGGAATCGAACGATGGCAGCAGTACACGAAGCCATCGGACACTTTTGGAAGGGAGAAACGAACGATGCCGACACTACTGAAACGAACTGAGACCCTGTTAGACAAAGCGATTGCAGAATGGGCCGAATACGAGCGGCCCGAGGCGTGGGGCCGTTCGGGGAAGGGCAACCTAACGCGAGAGTGGGACGGTAGCCGGGTGACCATCTTTCGCCGGGATGGGGGATTCCATTGGTGCCTCTCGCACCCCATAGACGGCACCCGATTCTCTCACGGGGCCTTTCCCTCGGAAAGATCGGCGCAGCAGGCGGCGGGCACGGCTGCGGGCGTGGCCTATTGGTACGTGGTAAGCAAGGAGGTTGCGTAATGGCAAGCCCGACGATGCGATTCTTGAGCGACGAGGATGTAGCCGTCTTGAGCCGGCTTATACATGAGTTCAAGAACCGCCCCCAGAACGGACCTCACGGACGGACTGAGCTGGGAGAGGACAATCCCAACTCTGGACTGTTCGTAAAGGTCCCCGAGGATGGTATCCCCGCCCGTGAGATAGACGAAGAGACTGGGGAAATCACCCTACACGGGGCTAGGTGCCAAGTCTATCGGTCCCAGTGGGACGAGCTGGACAAGCGGACCCTCGTACTGGATGAGACGTGGTTTGAGTGGGTTCTCAATCCGACCGACGAACTGATCGAGGCGGGGATTGTCTACACTCACCAAGCCAAGGACGCCACTCGGTTAGCCCTCCTCCAGGAGGCGGGCGGTCTTCGCGGTGCGTGTCTGCAAGAGGATCATCCTGGACGCGGCACGCCCTTTGAAGTCAGGCTAGGCACGTGGGACCCGGACGATATGGTTTGGGTGTACGACGATGGGCCGTTAGCAATGGCCGTTGATTGGCGGTACGGTGTGCCGTATCCGGGATCTGGCGCAACGGGCCTATTCCAAGCAAGGGCATCGACAGAACACGGGACCATTTGGGAAGTCGTGGCCCTCGATTGTACGTCCCCCGGCGATTGTGGAGATTAACAGATGGGTGCAAGACGACGATGTTGCTGTTGTCCTGAAATCGTGGTTGACCTTTGTGACGAGGACATCTGGGCAAACTTTCTGGAAGACGAGGCGATTGGCGAATGGGCCGTGTCGCCGGCCGAGCCATTCGTCAAGCCGTGTTCGCTACAGGAGACAGACGGCATCGGCCGGATGATCTCAAAGGCCAAGCTCGGCACGAAATACATGATCGTCCGAGGATCGTTTTTGAACGTCCAAGTCGGTGACTCTTATTCGCTAATCGTGGACTGGGGTACTTACGGCGACGAACGCCGCTGGTTCGAGTTTCGGTACACCCGTACATCCTCAAACACGGCAAGCCTTGCATGGTACTCGCATCACGACGACGTAGAGACGCAGCTTTCTGAGTGCGTTGCCAATAGTTCGGTCTGGCCATATCCGCAGCTCGGCACGATTGGCCATACGGTTGACCTAGTGGCTTGCGTGTCACTGGTCCCCGATTCAGACCCAGAGCAAGTTGAGCTTTACGGCACGTCGCAAACCCCCGGCGCGTCGAGGCTGCGCCAATGGGCCCGCACTGGACCGCCGCCCGATTCAGATGACGACAAGTACCACGCCGGCTTTGCAACCGTCACGCCCACCCATGAGGCGGATGTAATCTACTTCTCGTTTCAACCGCAGATCAAGGGCATACCGCAGTGCCAATGTCCCAGGACGTGCGAGTGCCACCAAGACGGAGAGATTTACTACCCGCCCGTCAAATTGCTGTTGACGTATCAGGGGTTTTACGAGGACGGGGAGGACGACTGCACAAGCCTGAGCGGTGCAACTGTGACCGTCGAACTATACCCGTGCGGCGGAGACGTCGAGTGGATCGGCTACGCCGACTACAAGGCGGGCTGCTTTGCGCCCGAGACTGGACGACAGCCGGTCCGGTACATTCTCAGGTGTGCCGGCGAGCCATTCCCGTTGCCGGAAGATTGGGTTCCCGGTGCCTCAGATTGGACGCTGGTAATCGACGAGTTCAATCTGTTTCCGAACAACAAGCATCTTTGCACGGCGCCATACGAAAACAGCAGCTTGACGTTGAAGTCTACCACAAATTCAACGTGCCACCCCCTTGTAATTGAGTTCACGTATGGGCCGGGCGAAAACTACCCAGACGAGGGAATGTATCTCGGCTATTTTCCTGGCTCCCCGCCGTACTCGTTTTGTCCGAACGATTGTTTTGACTGCGGCGGTTCGCCGTTTGTCGGCGCTGAACAATATCATCACATCCGCTGGCGAATCCTCGTAACGGAGGCTCCCTGATGCCAACCGACCTGACCGGGTATCCAGCGTGGCAGAAGCTGGTTGAAACGCGACCGGCATACCGGAGGGCGTGGGAAGCGGGTACATTTCCGCCGAGTCCCGGCAAGTACCTTGTCAGTCCACCGAGGGCATTCCACAAAGCCCCACGCCACGGGCCGGGAACAGAACTGAAGCGATTGCTGGCACGATTCTGGATACGTGACCATCATGGCTGCGAATGCAACCATCGTGCGAAGACAATGAACTTGAAGGGTTGCGACTGGTGCCAAGAGAACATCGCTACCATCGTCGGCTGGATGCGAGAGGAAGCCAAAAAGAGACGATTGCCCTTCGTTAAATGGGCTGCAACTATTCTCGTGCGCCGCGCAATACGAAACGCAAGGCTAAATTCTCCAGCCGGGGAAGAACTGCAACGAACCGAGGTGAAGTAATGCCACGAGTGTCCAAGGGAACCCGAACGAACAAGAACACGAAGCCGTCCACCTTACCGGCCAAGTTCCGCTCCGGCTTTCTGGCCGAGATGGACAAGCGGACGGAGCTTGCCCGGGCGCTGCGGGACAACTACGCGGCCATTGTAGACGACATCGGCGGGCCTTCGGAAGTGGGACACGTCAAAGCGTCCCTGATCGAACGTTTCTGCTGGCTTGAAGCCGTCCTGCAAACGTTGGAACACGAGATGGCGACGGGCCAGATTGAAAAGTCCGAAGCCCTCGGTAAGTGGATACAGGCGGTCAATTCGTTATCGGGCCTAGCCAAGGTGCTGGGCGTGGATCGTAAGTTGGCAAGCCGCCCGTGGCTCGCCCCAACCCCAAAAGGAGAAGCTGACGATGAGTAATTCCCGGTATGAACCTGACAACGAGCGGCCAACGTGGCGAACCCCGCAGAGCGTGTTCTACAAGGGCCGCAAGCCTAGCACCCGCCTCCGGTGCTTCGAGCAGATGAGTGAAAAGCAGGCCGAACGGCGACGTCGGATAGCCGAACTGGAATCACAGGTAGCCCAACAGGAATCCCGGTTGGCTCGACTGGAAACCCGGTTGGCAGACGGCGAAAGACAACTGAACAGCTAATCGAGAAAGCCAAGCGATGATCTCAACAAAGTTATTCCAGAAGTACGCCAACGACCCGGCAGCGTTCCGCGAGGCGCTGACGGTGGACGTGGACGGTATCGCCCGCCGCTTTGGCGAGGTAATGGACCCGTGGCAGCGGGCAGACTTTGCGGCCCTCGATCCGGCACTAATGAGAGCGGCGGGCCGTTCGACCGAACCGGCCAAGATGCGGGCCTATCTGGAACGCCCTCGGGGCCACAGCAAGACGACTGACCTTGCGGTTACGGCCGTCTGGGCGTTGGCGTTCGCTACTCGTCCCCTCCGTGGCTACTGCTACGCTGCGGACCAAGACCAAGCGGCCCTCTTGAAGCAAGCGATGGAAACCGTTCTGCGCCTCAATCCGTGGCTCGGTCAGATCCTCGAATCCAAGCGGGGCGGGATCGAAAACACGGCCAAGGGCCACCCCGGAGAAGGTGGCAACCTGCGGATTGAGACTAGCGACGTGGGCTCGTCCTTCGGCATCCTGCCAGACATCATCATCGCGGACGAACTGACCCACTGGAAGGGCGACGGCTCGCTTTGGCATAGCCTCTTGTCCTCTGCGGCCAAGCGGTCTAACTGCCTCCTCGTGACGATCAGCAACGCCGGGTTCGCAGTCTCTTGGCAATGGGCAGTACGCGAAGCGGCCCGCCTCGACCCCGATTGGATATTCAGCCGGCTGGACGGTCCGGTTGCATCTTGGCTTACCCCGGAAAGACTGGCCGAGCAACAGCGGATGTTGCCAGCCATCGCCTACGCCCGCCTCTGGCGCAACCAGTGGAGCACGGGCGGTGGGGACGCGCTGACGGAGCAGGACATCAACGCCGCTTTCCTGGACAGCCTACAGCCGATGACGGGCAAGGAATCCGACTACATCTTCTGCGGGGGTCTGGACCTTGGGCTTACCCGTGACTGTGCCGCCCTCGTGGTCTTAGGCATCCCGGACGGGGGCAGGGCGGGACGTATCCGCTTGGCCCATAATCGGCTCTGGCGGCCTACGCTGGGAAAGAAAATCAATCTGATCGAAGTTGAGCGGCACATCCTCGACATCGACCGCCAGTTCGGCCTTGAGAACGTTGCATTTGATCCGTGGCAGGCAGAACTTTTGGCGCAGCGATTAGAGGCGGACACCGAACACCGGAGCCGTAACGCCCGCCGCCTGTTCGGTAACAAGCCGTGGATGCGCGAGGTTCCACCCACCGGGGCGAACATCCGGGAACAGGCAACGCTCGTCATTGAAAGTTTCGTGGACCACCGTTTCCAGTTCTACGACTGCGAACCCCTCCGGCAAGACCTGCACAAGCTGCGAGTGGAAGAAAGATCGTATGGGGTTCGCCTTACCAGCCCGAGGGACGGCGACGGCCACGGTGACACGTTCAGCGCTTTCGCTCTGGCCCTTCTGATCGGTCACGAACTGGCCGGCAAGAAGCCGGTCCGTGTCGAGAACCTCATGGGCGACGAGTCCCGAGCCGGTCAGGTGTCCGCGTGGAATGCCCGCGTTGACGAGTATCGCGAGGAAATGGCCCTGCTGGAACGCGGGGGATACGACTACTCCGGCCGTGAAACGTTCGCGGCCATGATGATGAACTGATTCTGACAACCTTAAAAGGAGAACTGACGATGACCGACCGACTTGGAATCCAAGACGCTGCGGACCGCTACGCGACCCTCCAGGCCCGCAGGCAAGAGATCAACGCGACCCTCGAAGCGGAACGGGAACGGGCTGCCCGGCTCGAAGCGATGCGGAACGAACTGGACGCCATCGACCGCACGCTACCGAACCTCGGGAAAGAAACGCTTGACGCCTTTGCGGCCCGCCAAGGATGCAAGCGCAAGCCCATCTTCGTCCGGGGAACCGGCTGGCTGTTCGAGAACGGGGCCATCCATCCGGGTAGCCTGGACTTCGGCCGGGAACCGCCCGCCGATCCGGTCGAACTGGCGCGGACGAAACGGGCGTATGCGGCCCGCCTACTCGACCACGAAGAACAGGCTTGGCACAAGTTCAAGGCCGACTGTATCAGCCAAGCGGCGATGGCCCGCCAGTACTCGAACTGTCCGCCCCCGCCCGCCGATGCGGCCCAACAACTCGAACGGGGCAAGGCTCGCATCGAAGGGCTGCGGGCCGAACTTCAGGCCCTTGACCTGCTGATCCAGGACGATTCGACCGCCCAAGTTGCCCGGCAAATGGCCAGTATGCGGGCCGAGCAGCGGGCCGAACTGGAACAGACCTACAACGCGATCAACGCGATTCAAATTTGACCGGAGATACTAGACAGGAGTTTGACTGATGACCCGACGAAAGACGTTCCAGCACCTTACCGGCAACCTGAGCGGCACGGTAAGGCGCGAGAAGCTCAACGGGCGAGAGTACCTCGTGGCCCCGATTACAATGGTCGTGCCCGGCGTGCTCGCGGGCAGCAAAGGCCCGCTGCTGTATCCCCCCGACGTACTGAGCCGCAACCCGAGTGCCTGGAACGGGGCCTTCCTGACGCTGGGCCATCCGAAGCAGGACGGTCAGGCCGTGTCGAGCCGTGATCCGGACATCCTCCGCAGTACGGCCCTCGGGCACATCTTCCGGGCCAAGTGGACCGGCCGCAAGCTGGCCGCTGAGGCGTGGCTGGACGTAGAACTGTGCTCGAACCGTGACCCGCGCATCATCGAACGGGTAGCCCGAGGGGAGAAGACCGAGATCAGCATCGGCGGTTTTACCACCGAGGAACCGGCTCCCAAGGGGGCCACCCATAACGGGCAATTCTACAAGGCGGTCGTCCGGGACTTGTCACCCGATCACGTGGCCCTACTCCTGGACCAACGCGGCGCTTGTAGCGTCGAGGACGGCTGTGGCCTACTGGCAAACGACCGCCCGACCGTCAAGCGGATTCTCTCAACTCTCAATTCCAAACCGAAGCCCATTTCCAAACCGAAGAAAGGTTTACCGACCATGAAGCCGTTCAAACTGGCCAAAGACGCTTGGGACATTTTGCCCCTGCCCGTTATGAACTTCGACCCGCCCGCCGAGCGGTCTGAACAGACTTACGAGCCGGCCCTCAACGCGCAGGACGTGGATTACTTGCCTCTGCCGACCTTCGACATGGGCCACCCTTCCGAACCGGCAGCCAACGCGACGGGCGATTTCCTGCCCTTGCCCCGGATGGAGTTCTAACCGAGACAAGCGGTCGGCTCGTTGTCGGCCGATACGCGGCGGGACGGTTACGATTCTCCGGTCAGGCCGTCCTGCCGTTTTTCCGTATTGTCGGCTCGTGCCGGCGATGGCAGCGGGGCCTCTAGAAAATCTCCACCCGCTGCCTTACTAAACGACCGGGCGATGGTGTAGGCGGTTCCTCCTCCTGACGCCGAAGCTGTCGCCCGTAGACGCAAGGGGGAGCAGGCATGGTTGTTGGTTCCAACTGTGCCGACCCTTGCGGCGGCGATGGGGCTGTGATCCTGCGGGGTTCTCGCTTTCTTCCCCCGTAGTCGAGCAGGCCCCATCGCCTTGTACACAACGCCGTGACGGGGCGGAGCATCGCGGGCCTACTTGGTCCGTGGCTCCGTTGCGGCCCATTTAAGACGTGTTGTGGGCGGAGTTTTCTCCTTTCACCGCCTGCAACACGTGGACGGAACGCGGGGGCAACGGTGCGGGTGATCTTCGCCACACTCAGCGCCGGCCCCCCGCGTTCCCCCGAATGGGGAGAACGGTATGCTTGAACTTGTTTCCAGACGGTGCGAGGTTTGCGGCGAACTGATGCCCGCTACCCGCTGTAACCGCCGCTTCTGTTCGCGGCAATGCCTCTACGTTGGCCCGCTTCTCGGGAAGCGGTTGAAAGACCCGACCCCCGCCGAAATACGCGAACGGGCGGCCCAGATCCGTGCCACGTGGACGCCCGAGGAGCGGGCCGAACGGACTTCCCCCGCCCTGCGCCGGGAACCGTGGACCGTGCCCCGGTTCGCCGAAACCATCTTGACGATTCCTCCCGATGACGGGTAGACCGCTTACCAGCAAAGATTTAGTTTTTCCTCAAATTATGGGCGTGGGGTGTAGGAATCCTTCATTTGAACTGCTAGCATCGCCGGCATGTCGTTCGTTCTTTTCCAGTGTGCTTTCTGGGAGGAAGGGCCATGCCGAAGGTTTTCAACACGCTGTTGCGAGAAGCCGGTTTGGAGTTGAAACATGTCCGCCTTGTGCGCCACAAGGACAAGCGGGCTGCCAAGGGACACACCCCATTTGATTTGTGGCACGATGATCGTGAACAATTCGAGTCGTACCAATCGACTCAGGGGTTCCACAAACGCAAGACACTCAATGCGAAGTACTGGGCCGTGTTCTTAGGCACACCCGACGGCGAAACCTTGTTCATCGGACTCTACGAAGTAGAGTATCTGGGGCGACTAAAAGAGAACAGACCGAATCCATCGCAACCAGGGGTGATTGAGCGGAAAGGCAAGGTTGATGAATATCGCCTCAAGCGGTTATCGGAATTGAAAGAGTTCATCGGAAAGCTCGTCATAGATTGGGGGCCAGGAAAACGGGCTTGGGCACAGTACGCGCACAACCGCGAGAAGCGGATTATTGGGTCTTCCAAGAAATCCCGCAGCGCAACAAAGAAAGCCCCACGCGGACAGACACCTCGGGGCGTTCGGTAGTCGGGGTAGTCGGGTAGCCGGGTTCTTTTAAGGTACACGCTACGGCGGATAGCCCGACAGGCTTAAAAGCCCCCGCCGTAGTTGACTCGCGATTCCATATTTGGCAGGGTAAGCTAGTCGTAGTGTGAGCCTTTAGTAACGAAAGTAGGAGGTGAACCGATGACAACTCAGAATCCGCAGAATCCGGTACAAGGGACCAACGCTAGGGAGATCCCTTCAAAGCAAGGTGAAGCCTCGATGCTTGGCGCGTCAGGGTTGATAACTGCTGGCGTCATTCTTTGCTGCACTGGGATCGGGGCAGTCGTAGGTATCCCCCTCATCGTGATAGGGCTCCTGCTGCCCCTCTTCCACGTAACTGAAACTGCTCTGGGAGGATCGTCAAAATGGCTGAAAGGAGATTGCCCCTGGTGCGGAACTGAGGTCACCACTCCAAGACTGCCCGGATTCTACTGTGGCGCCTGTAAGAAGCGCATCGTCATCCGGGGCAACCGTTTCCTCAAGGTAGAATAATCCCAGCCCCGGTCACCCCTAAGCCCGTTTAAGCCCCTCTACGGCTCGGAGGGCTAAGGAATCGGGTTTCCCGTCCGGACACGCTACGCACGCGATTAGGCCCCTTTCCGTGGGTGTTTCGGCGGTAACGGGGGCGGGGGGCGGTGGTAGGCCGTTCTGACCCCGATTTTACCCAACGAAAAAGCCCCGCACGGAATGAACCGGCGGGGCTTGGCGGAAGGCGGGCGGAAGGCTATGCGAGCCGTTCGACGTGGACGTCGGTGGGCCGGACCAGCCGAACGACCGCCAACGCCTCGGCAGTCTCCAGCGCCTTGCGGACGTGCCACGCGGTGTCCTTGATCTTCGATTCCCCGCCCGAGGCGACCACGAGGGCGTCGGCCTTCGCGGCCAATTCGCCGAGCGTCGTCTTCTCGCCCGCCTTCAGTCCAGCCACTACACGGTTCGCGGCCTGGACCCGGTTGACCTTGACGACCTTCACGACCTTCGGTTGTTCTGATTTCTTCGCCATGACGCTTGCTCCTTAGAAACGGGTTCGGAAAACCAGTGAACGGACGTTCACATACCGGTCTAATCGTAAGCCCGACTGACGAACAAGAAAAGGGGCCGGCTGTAAAAATTCTGAAAAAGTCAGTCTGGGGGGATACTTTGTCACAACGGGCGGGGGTAGAATAAGGGCGGGCGGCACGGCTTCGGAGTAGCTACCGGGGCCGGGTCAATCAATCCGTAGCCCGGATCGGCCAGCCGCCCGTTTTCTTCCCTTGGGGCTACGAGGAGGGCTACACATGGCGAAGGTCAAGCTAATTCCGGCCGTTGCCTATCTTCGGCGGTCGTCCCGAAAGCAGGACGCCAGCATCCCGGACCAGCGCAAAGCGGTCGTGCAGTACGCAAAGGCGAACGGCTACCAGATTCTGCGGGAATACGTGGACGATGCGATTAGCGGGGACGACACGGCCAAACGGTACGAGTTCCAACGGATGATCGGCGATGCCGAGGCGGGCGGGGACTTCGTGGCTATCCTCTGCTGGGACCAAGACCGGTTCGGCCGGTTCGATTCGATCGAGGCGGGCCGGTGGATCTATCCGCTACGTGCGGCGGGCGTCCATCTGGCGACCGTGGGGCAGGGGCGGATTGACTGGACGGACTTTGCCGGACGGATGATCTACGGTATCGCCCAAGAGGCCAAGCACCAGTTCTTACGGGACCTTTCGCGGAACGTCTTACGCGGACACATCGAGGCGGCCAAGGCCGGATCTTGGGTTGGCTCGGTCCCGTATGGCTACCGGCTCGAAGGGCCACGCAAGCACAAGCGGTTGGTACTGGACGAGCCGCGCAAGGTGGAAGTCGTTCGGCGCATCTTTCGCCAGTTCGTGGACGAGGGCCGTTCGATGACGGACATCGCCAACCGGCTGACCGCCGAGGGCATCTTGTCTTCCGGGGGAAGTGAGCGTTGGCGGTTCGATGCCGTGAAATGGATCTTGCAGAACGTGGCCTACATCGGGACGTTCCGCACCAACGTTAGCAGCCGGGCCAAGTACCATACCTATCGGGGCGGAACGATCGTTCCCGGTCCTTTGAAGGGCAGGAAGGACACGGCCGATTGGATCGTCATCGACGACCACCACGAGCCGATTATCGACCGGGTCACGTTCGACAAGGCGCAGGCCATCCTAGCACGTGGGAAGACGGGCCGCGCACCGTACAAGCCGGACGAGAACCCGTATCTTCTGACGGGCCTGTTACGGTGCGGCCGTTGCGGGGCTCCCCTCCACGGGCTGAACAATGGCAAGTTCCGCTACTATGAATGCTCGTGTCGGAAGTCGAACGGTCCCGAAGCGTGCGAGGGCACCACGGTACGGGAAGACGTGATACTGAGACTGATTGCCGATCGGCTGGACGCCGAATTCTTCCAGTTGGATGGGAAGGGCTTGGCGCGAAAGGCAGAGCGGGGCGAACTGACGGCGGACGATCTGCCGAAAGCGTTTGCCAAGGTGCGGGAACTTATCGCCCCGCCCAAGTCGGTACGGGTGGACCGGGAGAGGGCCGAACGACAGGCGAAACAGTTGGACGCCCAGATTGCGAAGGCACGGGCCAACCTTGTCCTTCTGGACGCCGAGAACATTCCGGCAGCCCAAGAGCGGATCAGGGAACTACAAGAGCAGCGGGCCGAATTGGGCCGGGAGTTGATTCGTAAGCCACCCAGCGAGGCGGACGTGAACACTGAGGCGTTGCAGGTACTGCGGGACCTGTACTGGCTGGGGATGTTCTTTCGGATATACGCCGAGGGGCCGGTTGATCCGGAGAAGGCGGAAGGGGCCTACATGACGCTGGACGCCCCGACCCCGGATATGAAACGGATGCTACGGAGCGTTGAGGCGATAAGGGTCTACACGGCCAGCCGGGGCGAGGGGAACGGACGGCGACACGTGTTCGAGCGGGGGGAAATGGCCTTTAAGCGAGTAGGGGACGTAAAGGGTAAGTCGAACCCTCCTCTCCGGCTCTTCAGACCGGCGCTACACCGTCTCAGCTACCAGCCCAAACGAAAAAAGCCCGGCGTCTTGGTGACACCGGGCTTTTCGTGTAGTCCCGTCGACTTGTAGGCCGAGTGTCACAAGCGCAAATGGCGCAGGGGGAGCGTATTGGCCGGATGACCGGCAAAACACGCCGCGCCTTTTTGTTCGCAAATGTAACTCGACCACAAGACCATCATTTTCCGCATCTCCCACAAAGGGCGGCTCCCGAGCCGCCGGTGATCAACTGCGTGCCATTGTAAAGAAGGACGAGAACCGCTTCCGAAGGTTCGCAAGAAAGTTTCGCACACACGCCACAAGATAAGACGCTCGAAGCAGCTGTTTTATTCCCAGCAGCTGAGAAAATGTCCGCTACAGTGATTTAGCAAGCAATCTCCGTGGAACCTCCGTCCGGTTCGCAACCACGCCGCCCTCAACACTCTGGCTGCTCTCCTTCGGCAGCTCGTTACCGCGGATCACCGAACCGAACCTGCTAGCTTCTCGACGGTGTTCGCAACTCCCGCTACACTGCTGTGGACCTTGGTACGTTGTACTCACGGAGTCGGGGAATTTATCCATGGACGGTGTGTTGTGGCAAACAGGCTCGCCGGCCGAACTGTTCACCGGGTTCGGACCATCCGCCTACTTTAGCAGCCAATCGGCGTTGGAAACGCTGGAAGTTGCGTTGGAACATCGCGAAGTCCGGCGACGCCTTCGTGCCGTTTGCCCGACATCTCCGGGCGTCTACGGCATGGTGGATTGCGCCGGACAGCTGATTTACGTCGGCGTGTCAGCCAAGCTCTGTGACCGGCTGCTGACCTACTTCACGGCAGGCAACGACGGTGCCAAAGAACGCCGCATCGCCAAGCACGCTCGGCAAGTCGTCTGGGAGCCGGTCGACCACGAATTCATGGCCCAGTTGCGTGAGCTGGAACTGATCCGGCGCTGGCGACCGAGATTCAACCGCCGGGGGCGTCTGGAAAGCGAGCGCTGCGGTTACATCTGCCTGACGACGGACGAGGCGCCGCGCTTTCATGCGGCACGCCGTCCGCCTCGGGGTGCTCGTCGTTCGTGGGGGCCGGTACGAACAAGCCGAAAATTGCTGGCGGCGATCGACCGTCTGAACCACGTGTTTCGGCTCCGCGATTGCGCACGTGAAATCCCTGTGCGATTCGCTGACCAGCGGACGTTGTTTGACCAGGAATGGCAGGCCGGCTGTCTGCGCGGCACTCTGGCGTCCTGCTTTGCGCCATGCGCTGCCGGCTGTCATCGCCGGGAGTACTACCATCAGATCGACCGGGCGTCAGCCTTCCTGGATGGCACGGACCGTCAAGTGCTTCAACAGCTGGAGACTGCCATGCTCGAAGCGAGCGAGCGGCACGATTACGAACGGGCAAGCAGCCACCGGGATGCCCTGCAGGAGCTTCGATACTTGTTCGATCAGCTGCAACTGCTTCGGGACGTTGCCCGCGACTATTGGTTTGTCTATCCCGTGTCCCTACCCGATGGCTCAGGTCTGTGGAATCTGATTGCGGGCGGCGACGTGGTGGCGGTAACCGCGGAACCTCGTGCTAAATCCGAGGCCAACGCTGTTCGGGCACTCCTGGAAGCAACGTACGCACAACGGGACCAGCAGGCACAGCTGCCGTTCGAGGCATTCGACCGCGTTCGGCTGGTGGCGTCCTGGTTCCGGCACCACGCCGAGGAGCTTGAACGAGTTATGTCGCCCGGTGAGGCCATTACGCGTTGCCGCAAACTGGCCTGAACTGGCAGGCACGCTCACGGCTGCGCCACACGCACCAACTGCTTGCCCAGGTTCTCGCCGCGAAACAGGCCGATGAACGCGTCGGGAGCGTTCTCCAGCCCATCGACAATGTTCTCTCGATACTGCACTTTGCCTGCGCCAAGCCACTGGGCGATCTGCTCCTGGGCCTCGCGGTAACGTTGGACGTAGTCAAAGACCAAAAAGCCCTCCGCACGGGCGCGTTTCACAATCAGATGCCACAGCAGACGCGGACCTCGCGGCGGACGAGTTGCGTTGTACTGGTCGATCTGTCCGCAGACGACAATTCGAGCGTGGACGTTAATCTGAGTGAACACGGCGTCCGTCAGCGATCCGCCGACGTTGTCGAAGTACACGTCGATCCCCTGGGGGCAGGCCTCTTGGAGCTGGGCGGCGTAATCCGTGACCTGCTTGTAGTCAAAGGCCGCGTCGAATCCCAGATCGGTCAGGAGGTGATCAACCTTGGCTGGGGACCCGGCCGAACCGACGACGTGGCAGCCCTTGATCTTGGCGATCTGCCCGACCAGCGAACCGACCGCACCAGCCGCCCCAGAGACGAGGACCGTCTCGCCCGGCTTTGGCTGGCCGATGTCCAGGAGGCCAAAGTACGCGGTCAGGCCGGGCATCCCCAACACGCCTAGCGCCGTGGAGATCGGAGCCAGGCTGGTATCGAACCGCTGCACCTGCTTGCCGTCCGAGAGGGCGTACTCCTGCCAACCCCAATCCCCGACGACGACATCGCCGGGGCGGTAACGACGATGCTTGGACTCGACCACGGTGCCCACCGTGCCGCCGACCATCACTTCGTCGATGGCAACCGGATCAGCGTAGGACTTCATTTCGCTGATGCGGCCCCGCATGTACGGATCGACGGACAGAAAGTTTGTCTTGACCAGCAACTGGCCGTCGGCAGGTTCCGACGTCTCGGTTTCGATCAAACGAAAGTCGGATTCCTTGGGAAGTCCCTCGGGTCGGGCGGCCAAAACGATTTGTCGATTGTTCATCTAATTCGCCTTCTGGAGATCGCTTCAGTCTCCGTTTTCGCTGGTCTCGGTGTTCACGACACGGACGGTCGGCGGCTCGGCGAAGTCGTGCCACAGTCGCTCGGCTCTCTCGGCCTGGACCGGGCCGTCAAATGCTGCCAACCGGTAGCGTGAGACGTAGGGGCGGCCGGGCTCGATGGCAAACGTGCCCAGGACCATCGGCGAGAAACAAAAATACGGTTTCTCGGGGTGCAATCGCACCGGTTGCGGCGATCTGAAGTTCTGGGGGTGGCCCAAGATGCAGATCCCGGCCGGTTGGCCACCTGAGAGTCCGTGGGCGATCACCCACCGTGCCCGCGTGTGGTTGCCGTCCGAGCGAGTCTTGCCCTCGCTGGTCAAGAAGCCGCTTTGCGGCTGCCGGAACCAGTCGCGGGCCCCACGCAACGCCAGGCCGCCGTAGTGATACTCGTTGATCACCAGCGGAGCATCCGTGGCACAAGTCTGCACGGACTCCAAGTCGATGAGCGGCTGGTCTCCCGAACCGTACACGCGCACCGTCCATTTTTCCTCGATCACAGGCACCGCCCCGTTCGCTGTGAGACATTCGTGTCGCAGCACGGCGGTGAACTGAGCGAAGACCGGGCCGGATGCGACCTCCTCGACGCGTTCATGCCGTACGCGGCCCGTGCGTCCCGCTTGATTCCAGAAGTCGATCTTGCGGCCCTGAAACGTGGTATTGACCCAAGCCCAAAAGATGCCGTGCTGATGGGCATGGTCAGGGGGAAAATCATCGGTCACCAACCGGCCGCTCGGCGTGTAGACGGGATGAATATGTCCGCTCTTGGCGAACACCGGATCAAGCCCGGCGGGCGACGGCAACTCGGTGTGGTTGTAGGCCAGCACGGGATGGCTGCCAGCCTGGATCATGAGCCGGGTACCTTCATCGCGGCAAGATACCCCAGGAGAAATGTTCGCCGGCACGTCGTCCGCGATCAACTGATACCGCCGTGTTCCTCCGGCGGCAAGCTTTTCGGCCAGAACCCAGGCAACCGCCGGCTTCTCGCCCGGTATCCGCTGCGAGGAAACCTCGCGGCCGTCGTCCAGCAGAATCAAACGCACGCTCCCGCATTGCGCCAGTGGCTCCGGAAGCGTAAATACGATGGGTGTTCTCTCCCGATCGTAGGGTCCCGCACTCACTTCCAGAACCAACGGGGCACTCTCCGACGCCCAGGCACCTGGAGATCCTGAAGGGCACAAACCACAAACAACCGCCCACCCAACGACCATATTGCGGCACGCGGAAATCGATGTCATCGCCCTAGCCCCTCTTGCCCACTAGAAAACGCAGATCACTCCGCATGATTCTATCGTTCCATGCCACCGAGGGCTATGATGGTCACTGCAGACGGATCGAAGACGAGCGGTCGCGAAAGGGGAATTGTCTGATGCGGTACTTATTGCGTGTACTGCCGTGGGTCGGGTTGTCAGCGTTGTGCGTCATCGCTCAGGCAGCCGATCCGTTGAACGTATTCCTGGACGAATGCGCTGGTCGCTACAGCGACGAGCATCAGATGCTGGGACAGGAATTCCACAGTCCGGGTTACCACACGACGGTTGCCTCCGGCACCTGGGTTCGCCCCGTGCTGCCCTCGTTGGATTACGCGTTGGGGCTGTTGCAGCGTAACTCGCCCGGCGATAGGCAGCGGGCCGAGAAGATCATCGACAGGATAATTGGCCTTCAGGATGCGGACCCCGCAAGCCGTACCTACGGCATCTGGCCCTGGCTCCTGGAAGAGCCGCTGGCAAAGATGTCGCCGCCCGATTGGAACTGGGCCGATTTCTGCGGCGCACGTCTGGCGGTCATGCTGGCCGACCACGGTCAATCCCTGTCCGACGAGTTGAAGCAGAAGATACGGACCAGCCTTCGCCATGCGGCGTTGGCCATCAAGAAGCGCAACGTCGGGCCGGGATACACGAACATCGCCATCATGGGCGGCGGAGTGTGTGCTGCGGCTGGCGAAATCTTGGGCGATGCGGAACTCCTGAAGTACGGCCGGCAACGGCTGCAGCAGGTCGCGGTGCATGCGGGACACCACGGCGGATTCAACGAGTACAACAGTCCCACATACACCATGGTCGCACTTGCGGAGTGCGAACGAACCTTGCACTTGGTCCGTGACGAGGCGACGCGCCAAGCGGCCGAGTCGCTTCGCCGGGTGGCCTGGCAGACCATTGCCGACAGCTACCATCCGGGCACTGGGCAATGGGCCGGTCCCCATGCGCGATCCTACTCCGACTACCTATTCCCGCGGACAGCGACCTACCTGACGGAGCAGACGGGTACGCAGATTCCGGTACACCCGAAGGCCGACATGAGCCGAGCCGCCGACCTGCCG
>Ga0351863_10100_pt1 | contig 20254 bp, 12 predicted proteins | sample TotcelHFGM3001L8_FD_206777 | JGI IMG/M metagenome (GOLD analysis project Ga0351863, IMG submission 206777) | Enriched cells from coal bed in the Powder River Basin, Montana, United States - Total cells FGM rep2 HSBNCT.FGM.300.1.L8 ... | reverse complement strand
CACGGTGCCGTTGGGGACGGCGGCCGGCTCGTACACGAACACGGTGAGCGTCTCGTCGGACACGCCGGACGATCCGCAGGGCGATCCGAACACGGCCGAGGACACCAACACGGTGGGCGAGTTCGCGGACCTGACAGTCACCAAGGACGACGGGGTGACGACGGTCACGGCCGGAGACGGCGTGACGTACACGTACACGATCACGGTGAGTAACAACGGGCCGTCGGACGCGGAAAATGTGGTCGTGACCGACACCTGGCCGGCCGGTTTCGACCAGACCGTGGTTGGACCGCCGTCGCAGGGTTCGATCACGCTGGGCGTGGGCGGCAACTTTACGTGGAACGTGGGAGCCATCGCGGCGAACGCGTTCGAGACGTTGACGGTCAGCTACACGGTGCCGTTGGGGACGGCGGCCGGCTCGTACACGAACACGGTGAGCGTCTCGTCGGACACGCCGGACGATCCGCAGGGCGATCCGAACACGGTCGCGGACACCAACACGGTTATCGTGGTGACCGATTTGCAGATCATCAAGACCAGCGGCACGACGACCGTGGCTCCGGGCGGGCCGGTGACGTACACCATCTTCGTGACCAACGCAGGTCCCAGCGATGCGATTGGGGCGCGGGTCATCGATATGTTTCCTCCGACGCTCATCGACGTGAGTTACACCAGCACGGTAACGGGCACGGTGTCGGGGAATACAGCGTTGGGTTTCGGGAACATCGACGACACGGTTAACATGACGGTGGGGAGTACGATTACCTATACGGCGACGGCAACGTTGAGCGCGAGTGCGACCGGAACGCTTACCAACATTGCCACGGTCATCCCGGGACCGGGCGCCGATGACCCGAATGTCGGCGATAACGCAGATTCGGGGTTGATTCCGATCCGCAGCCCGGGACTGATCGTCGTCAGCCCGGACAAGGGAAACGCCAGCCAGCCGTGGATTCACGTCGTGAGCCGGGACACGGGCGAGTTAGTCGTGCGGTTCCTGGCATTCGAGGCACGCTATCTGGGGGGCGTCCGCGTCGCGACAGGGGATCTGACGGGGGATGGCATCCCGGAAATCGTGGCGGTTCGCGGACGGAACTCGACCTCGGATGTCCGCATCTTTGATCTGGACGGGAACTTGCTGAAGGAGCTACGGGTATTCCCGGCATCCTTCATTGGCGGCGTCGACATCGCGGTGGGCGACGTGGACGGCGACGGACGGAATGATTTGGTCGCCGGGATGAGTTTCCTCGGTTCGCAGGTGGTGATCTTCCGGAACACGACGGCGTTGGCCCCCGATTCGCCGCTGACGTTCGAGCAAGACAAGAGTTTCTATCCGTTCGGAGCGAGTTTCATCGGGGGCGTCGTGGTGGCCGTGGCGGACATGGGCGAACTGCAGGGAACCACGTTCCTTGCGAACCTGGATGGTCGGGCCGAGATTATCGTCGGCAACGAAGCCGGCATGAGGTCGACGGTGAAGGTGTTCGACTACGGCACGCTCCAGGCGGTCCGCACGTTCTATCCGTTTACTTCGGCCTTCATCGGCGGGATCTCGTTGGACGTGGCCCGCGTCAACGGGGACCTGATCCCCGACCTCATCGTCGGGACGGGTCCCACGGGCGGTTCCAACGTCGAGGTGCTGGATGGGACCCTGCCGCCGAAATCGACGCTGTTGAGTTTCGTGGCGTACTCGGCCGCGGAGACGTCCAGCCACAACGCCCCGGTGCGTGTGGCCGCGGTCGACGATGACGGCGACGGATGGGCGGATGTGATTGTGACGGCTCAAGGCACGAACGGATCGACCGGGATCATCAAGGTGTTCGGAGTGACGGCGCCGGCGCAGCTCGTCGGACAGTTCCCGGGGAATCTCCCGGATCCCTCGGATTTTGGCGGGGCCTATTTCGTGTCCGACGTGACGATCGCGATCTCAACGGCCTCGGTAGGCGGTGAGGAGTCACCGTTGGCCTCCGCGAGCTGGACGAATCCGACCCTGGCGGTGGATGTCAACGGGGACGGAACCGTGACGGCGCTCGATGCTCTGCTGGTCATCAACGACCTGAATGCGACCGGACCACGGTTCTTGACGGGATCGCCCTCGGGCGGCTATTTCCCCGATGTCGACAATTCGGGACGCCTGGAGCCGCTCGACGTATTGGGGGTGATCCAGTACCTGAATTCGCCGCAGTCGACGGGTGGTGGTGAAGGGGAGAGCGAAGATTTTGCGAGTCCGGATCCGCTGTCGGCGCGGAATTGGGGCGGTTTGGGAGCGACGGCATGGGACGCCCGACCGGTGCGTTCGGCTCTCCTCAAGGTTGAGCCGCTGGCAAGCGTCAGGTCCGAGTCCCGGGCTGCCGACCTCGTGTTCGCGAGCCTTGTCGACGACGGAGCGATGTCAACGCTCGCCCCCTACGCGCCGCTCAAGCGGGCGTTCAAGGCGGCGGCAGGTCAGGCCCCGGAGGATGGGCGAAGCTGGGATTGGGATCCTGACCGGTCCGCGATTGCCGACGACGTTTGCCGGGCTTGGGAGTTCGGAGGTCCTTAGTGCGGGCGCCGGTCACGGGGGATGACGGTGGAAGCGCTTACCAGACCGCTTCCAATCCGGCGTGCGCGCCGTGGAACAGCACGAAGCCGTTCGTGGCAAGGTTCGTGCCGCTGACGGGAGTCAACGTGAAATCGAGTTGATCGGGAGCCAGCGCCAGCCCGCCCAATCCCAGGACGCTGTACCCGAGGCGGAGGGACCAGGCGTTCGTGATCCGGCGAACGAGGGTGAGGTCAACCTCGCCCAGCATCGCCGCCGACGTGTCGCTCACCCCGGGAACGTTGCGGGCTATCAAGTCATTCGGATTGGGCGGGAAATCGGTCACGATCTGGCTTTGCCCGGCATCATTCAGGAAGACTCCCGCTTTCCCCGTGAACTGCAGCGACCACTGCTGCATTTGCCGCGTCATGCGGCCTCCCATTTGCAGCCCGTACAGGTAATTGCTCGTCGAGATGTCGTAGCTGCTCGTGCCTTCCAGCGCATCGGTTCCGATCAACGAGAAATCTTCGTTCAAGGCGAGGAAACGGAATCCCAGCAGAAAGTCGACTTGCGTGCAGGGGTCGATGCAGCAGGACTTGATGCAGTTCGCCTCGACGTTGTTCAGGCGGCTGCGATATATCGCCCGGATCTCGTCGGCTAACAGGAAATTGTTCGCTGCCAACCCCAGGGCTCCGGGGATGGCCAGATTCTGATCTCCCACGGCCGCGGCGGAGTCTTCCCAGTCATACACGCCGAAATAGGAAAACTCCAACGCGGAACAGCATCCCAGAGCGCTGCAAGGATCCGGCCGAAAACCGACGAGGATCCGCCAGCCCGGTTCCATGGAAAAGTCGAGGTCGTTGGTACTCAGAACCGTGTTCGCCCCCGGCACGGTGGAGTTGAGATCTATGGCCAGGACCTGATCGCAGGCGTTTCCGATCCGATCCCAAAACAGGACGTCCGCTTGGACCGACCAGCGGCTGCGCGGCGGCGGGCAATAATCGTCCTTCTCGCTGACCGACACCTCGAACACTTCTGGCCCCAGGGGCTCTCCCCCCCTGATATTGACGAGCAGAGATTTTCCCCCTGACGAGCCATTTGTCGGACGCTCGGCTTGCGGTCGAAATGTCGGTGCATAGGCACCATTCATTTGCGTGTGATCCCAAGGGCCGTTCGCGCGGACGGTGAAGGTGAGACAGAAACAGGCGGCCGATACGAGCAGATAGCGGGTTATGCAACACATACGTAATCCCTCACGTTCAAGTGGTGATGGGCCGCCTTCCCGCGGGCAACGCAGTGACACGCTTGCCCTCGCAAGAAGGATGACGGCCGGTTTCACTGATATAATCGGCGTTACTGTTGTATCCGGATACTCGTCGCAAGCCGGGAGGCCGCATTCCGGCAGTGACGGGTTCGTCTTGTATCGAAGATCGGGGTGGTGTCTTATTTTCGTGATTTGAGGATTAGGCCCACCGTTCCGGTTGTAACGGATGTGCAGGCTGTGAGCACCACCTGCCTCGGGGCTAGCACTCCGCCATGTCGGAACGAAACCTGACGAAGCGAAACGGCCGTAACGTCGGCAAGCGGCCTGCCCTCGAAGGCGACGCCGGTCGCCTGGACGATGGCTTTCGTCGAGACTTCGAGGGCGGCTTGCATTGCGGCGGGAGTCGTCGCCTGCAGCAGTTCGTCTTCGATGGCGGCCAGCGCCTCGTCGCTGAGCCGGGCGCGTTGCAGCATTTCGGGGCGAAACTCCATTCGCACCCCTTTTTCCAACACGACGGACACCCTGCGCGTCGCCTCGGCGAGCTTGCCCGCTGTCGTCGACGGCGGCGATGGCGAAAGACTTCAACGGCCAGGGTGGTCCCGAGCGGCGCGATCGCTCCGCTGCAAATTCCTATCGATGACTTGTGCCGGGCGAGCGTCGCGGCGAGCGACCTCGCCGGAGCCGGCGAGGCCGCCGCCATCGGGGCATCGTTCGTCGTCGGCGGCTCGGCGGGTGCATCGTCGCGCTTCGGTCCGAAGTCGAGGGCGGCGATATGCCCCTCCCCAGAACCGATCGAGCCGCGCGTATCGTCGGCGGCCCGCCCGGCGTTTTCCTCCAGCATCGACGACGGATCGAAGTCGTCGTCGCCGAGCCCTTCGAGCCACGCGGCCGCTGCTGCGGCGGCGGCGGCGGCGGCGGCGTCGGCGGCGCAAACGATCGCCGTCGGCGCCGCCAACAGACACGCCATGACCACTGAGATGCACGAAGTGGACTTCATCATCGTCAGTCTCCCTCGACGGCGGAGTCGCCGCCCGGCGGCGATTGCAACTGCGCGATGTGCATCGCAATCGAGTTCCGAACGTCGTCCCACGCCGGGCGCTCCGCACCGTCGAACTCGACCAACGAGGTTCGATTCAAAGCGTGGGCCGTCAGGTACCATCGCACGGCTTCCGCATCGCCGCGCCGACAAAGCGTGTAGGCCGTCGTCGCCGTCGGACTCGGCGCCATCCAACGGCGCCGCGACTTGTTGTAGCCACCCGAGCTTGTTGCTCGCCAAGATGCAAAGATTTGTCCCCAAGTCGGTCTCGCGCTCAAAGGCGAGCAGGCGGACGTCAACGGTCAACAGGTCGCTCAGCACGCCAAGATCCGTCGGGTCGTCGGCGTGCAGTCGTTCGAGGCGCTCGGCCGTCTCCAAGAGTGTCACTGCTCCCGCTGCCGGCGGGGCGTTGGCAGTTGCACCAGGGCCGCGTGGGTGAGGGGCGTGTCTATCACGCGATTGGGACGACATCCGTGTGGCAGCCGCCGAGGCGTTGGGGTATCTTGGCGAGACCGACGCGGCGTTGGCTACCCTGACCGCCGTGCCCAACAGTCACGAGGAGCACGAAGTGCTGGCCGCCCTGAATGCGCTGGATTTCATTGGTTAACGCCAAGCCGCGAGCGACTCCGTCTGGAGTATCGTCAAGGCCCGCGGCTGGCACTAAACGACTTGGAGTACAAGGAGACGAAAGAAATGCGTGAAATCGTTACAGAAATCACCCGCCGTAATCAACACTGGACTCGCATTTGGACGAGCACATCTGCGAGGAGAATGCGTCGCGTTGCTGTCACATTGTTTCCCGCCACATCGGCGTGGCTGCTGGCGTTGGTTCTGGCCGCCCCGGCTTCCGCCGACGATGCCGCGCGCCTTCATCCCTGGGCGGAAAACCCGCGGTATTGGCAGTACAAGAATCAGCCGGTGCTCCTGCTGGGCGGCAGCAAGGATGACAATCTGTTCCAGATTCCCGATCTCCAGCAGCATCTGGACGAGATCCAGGCCGCCGGGGGCAACTACATCCGCAATACGATGAGCGACCGTCCCGACAAGGATTTCGAGGTCTATCCGTTCCACCGGCTGCCGGACGGCAAGTACGACTTGGAACGTTGGAACGACGAGTATTGGAAGCGATTCGAGGCCCTGCTGCGGGGCACGGCGGAACGCGACATCATCGTGCAGATCGAAATCTGGGACCGTTTTGACCATGCCCGCGACAACTGGGAGCCGCATCCGTACAACCCCAAGAACAACGTGAACTACACGTACGCCCAAGCGGGTTTCGACGAGCACTATCCCGACCACCCGGGCCGCAACAAGCAGCCGTTCTTCTTTACGACGCCGCCGCAGCGAAACAACACGGTCGTGTTGAAATACCAGCAGCGGTTCGTCGACCAGATGCTGGCGCATACGCTCAAGTACAACCATGTGCTGTACTGTATGGACAACGAGACGTCGGGCGAAGAAGCTTGGGGTGCTTACTGGGCCGGATATATCCGCGAGCGGGCCGCCGAGCAGGGCAAGAAAGTCTGCGTGACCGAAATGTGGGATGCCTGGGACCTGAAGTCCGCCGAGCACCGCCGCACGCTGGACCATCCCGAGCGGTATGATTTCGCGGACGTCTCGCAGAACAACCAGAAAAAGGGCCAGGAGCATTGGGACAACTTTCAATGGGTTCACCAGCGGATCGCGGCCCAGCCCCGCCCGTTGAACACGGTCAAGACGTACGGTGCCGACGGCGGCCGCTATGGCGATAACCGCGACGGGGTGGAACGTTGGTGGAGGCACATAATTGGCGGAGCCGCCTCGGCGAGGTTCCATCGGCCGGATTCGGGCCTCGGATTGTCCGAGCCGGCGGTTGCATCGCTGCACGCGGCCCGAAAACTGGAATCGTTGATCAAGCTGTGGGGCGTCGAACCGGCCCAGGAGCTGCTCCGCGACCGCAAGCCAAATCAAGCATATCTGGCCGCTCGTTCGGGACAGGCCTACGCCTTGTATTTTACGGACGGCGGTTCCGTGGGACTCGACCTGACCAGCGCTCCAGGCTCGTTCGAGGTGCGGTGGATCGACATCGGCACCGGCAATTGGGGCCGTCAGGAGACGCTGACCGGCGGAGCCGTCGTGACGGTCACCGCTCCGGCTCGCGGACATTGGGTGGCCGCGATCAAGAAGCAGTAGCGTCTGGAGGAGCGGCTTCGCGAACAGATTGGCCGTGGAGGCTCCTGTCAGCCGTGAAGGGGGGGTAGAGGCCGAGGGGCATCATCTCGCGTCGTCACCGTCGTCTGCGACATCGTCCGCCGAGATCAGGACCGTTTGTCCGTTGCGGCAGACGACCAGCGGCTGGCCTTGCTGCCGGTGCCGTTTCACCGCGTCGCGAGCTGCGGCGTTGAGGGCCTCGTCGATGGACTTGCGTTCGCGGAACAATCGCCCGATGTCTTTCTTTTCGATGTCATTCGCCATGACCATACTCCTGTTGCAGTCGCTGCCAGATCTCCGGCCGCCCCACTTCGCTCACCTCGACTCGCTGGCCCGTGGCGATCAGTCTCCTGACTGGTTGAGCAGCGGTTTCAGGATATCCCGCCGACCGGGAGGGGGCAAGACGCCGTGCAGTCTTGGGATTGGGGCGACATCCAGGTGGCAGCCGCCGAGGCGTTGGGGTATCTTGGCAAGATGGACGCGGCGTTGGCTACCAGACCGCCGTGCCCGACAGTCACGAGGGAGTACGAAGTTTTGGCCGCTCTGAGATGACTGGCTTAACCAGTCCACCAGGGCGCACCGATAAAACCGCCACTGGTCACCGATCTTTCAACCTGGCAGGACACAGCGCGTCGCCAAGGCGCCAATGCGTCCACTTCGTCGGTGGAAGCGCGCAAATACTCAGCGGCTTCCTGCAAGATCAATACACCCCCCAATGATATGGGGATCGACAAGCGCGGGATTGGTCTTTGAACGCTTGGTCCGGCGGGTTGTCGTTCCAGGCTGGGGCATAGCATCACTCCTTCGTCACCATCATCGTCGGACTACACCGAGCTTTTACTCGATCCAGAGAGCCGAGCCTACCCGCGATGCCCTGAAACTTGACCGTCGAGTTGCAATGTGAAATACTGGTGCCTTCGTGTTTCCGTGACCACCAGCCCTCGAGCGTCCGTTAGCGAGGCACCACCATGAAATATCAGCCAGCCGTTGCAGGGCACGCGTTCAACCGCGATTTTCCGCATCAATTGCTTCGCACGATAGCGACACTAACACTTGCCAGTGCCGCCGCGTTCTTGTCAATATTCTCGGCAGGGCACGGCGAGTCGGCCGAGCGTGGAAGTGTGCCAAACATCCTGCTGATCCTGGCCGATGACATGGGGTTTTCGGACCTGGGTTGTTATGGCGGCGAAATCGAGACGCCGCACTTGGACGCGCTGGCCGCGGGCGGTCTGCGGTTCACCCAGTTCTACAACAGCGCCCGCTGCTGTCCGACACGTGCCGCGTTGTTGACAGGTTTGTATCCACACCAGGCGGGCATCGGCCACATGGTCGGCAACGACGGTATTGCGTCGTATCAAGGTTACCTGAACGACCGTTGCCTGACGTTGGCCGAGGCGGTCAAAGGTGCGGGTTACGCGACGCTGGCCGTCGGCAAATGGCATGTCGGCTCGGCGCCCGGCCAATGGCCGCTGGACCGCGGGTTCGATCGGTTCTGGGGCACGCCCACCGGCGGCGGCGTGTACTTCAAAGACACGCTGCAAATTCGCAAAGAGGTGTTCTTCGTCGACGGGCAAGAGCGGATCGAGCCGCCCGACGACCTGTACGTGACCGATACTTTCACCGACCGGGCGCTCGGGTTTCTCGACCAGGCGGCGACGCAGGGCGACCGCCCGTTTTTCCTCTATTTCGGGCACATCGCACCGCACTGGCCGCTGCAGGCGAAACCGGCCGACATCGACAAGTACCGCGGCCGCTACGAGATCGGCTGGGATGCGGTGCGGCAGCGGCGTTTGGCGCGCCAGCAACAGCTGGGCATCGTTCCACCGGATACGGCGCTCAGCCCGCGCGATCCGCAGGCGCGAGCTTGGAGCGAAATGCCGGACGAGTCGCGGCGTGAACTGGCGTACCGGATGGCCGTCTACGCGGCGCAGATCGACTGTATCGACCAGAACGTCGGCCGTTTGGTCGCGAAGCTCAAGGAGTTGAACCAATTCGATAACACGCTGATCCTGTTCCTGTCCGACAACGGCTGTTCGGCCGAGGGCGGCCCCGGCGGATTCAGCCGAGGCCATCCGGGCGCGCCGATCGGCACGGGACTGTCCTATGCCAGCGCCGGTTTGGAATGGGCCAACGCCTGCGATACGCCTTTCCGCAAATACAAAATGGACACGTACCAGGGCGGCATCGCCACACCGCTGATCGCGCATTGGCCGGCCGGCATTGCGGCCCGCGGCGAGTTGCGGCATGAGCCGGGCCATATCATTGACGTCATGCCCACACTCGTCGGCTTGGCGGGAGCGACGTATCCCGCGAAGTTTCGCGGCAATTCCATCCTGCCTCCAGAGGGCCGCAGCCTCGCGCCGATCTTCGGCGCATCGGGCGGCCCCGCGTCCGCACGCGTCCTGTGCTGGGAGCATCAAGGCAACAAGGCGATCCGGCAAGGCGACTGGAAAGCGGTGGCCCAGGGCCGCGGCGCATGGGAACTGTTCGATTTGAAAACCGACCGCACGGAGACCCGCGACATCGCCGCGCAGCATCCGGAGAAGATTCGTGAACTTGCCGATTTGTGGCAAGCCTGGGCGGCGCGATGCGGCGTCTGGGATTGGGACGATCTGCAGCAGCACCGCCGAGACCGGACCAAGACGAAGAGCAAAGAAAAGCCGGCACGTAAGAGCGCTGACGTGGATCGTGAGGCTTTCCCGGCTTTGCGGTCTGAGCAATAATCGTCGCTGCGTCGAAGCTCAAGAGCAGGGCAGACGCATGTATACGCAATCCTCGCCCCGCAGGAGACCAAATCGATGAAGATTTTCGCCGGCCTGTTCTGTCTGTTTGCCTGGTCATTCGTCCTTCTACCCTTTGCCTTCGCGGCCGAACGGCCGAATATCTTGTTCCTGTTCGCCGACGACTGGGGGCGGTACGCTCACATTCACTCGCAAATCGAAGGGGCGGGCGGGATTAACGACGTCGTGCGGACGCCGAATTTCGATCGGTTGGCGCGCCAAGGCGTATTGTTCCGCAACGCGCACGTGAACGCTCCGTCCTGTACGCCCTGTCGCAGCGCCCTGCTGTCCGGTCAATATTTTTGGCGGACCGGCCGCGGAGCGATTCTGCAAGGCGCGGTTTGGGATTCCTCTATTCCCGCGTACCCGCTGCTGCTGAAAGACGCCGGATACCATATCGGCAAGACCTACAAGGTCTGGAGTCCCGGCACTCCCGCGGATGCACCTTACGGCGGTGCCAAATTCGCTTACGAGAAAGCCGGCCGGCGGTTCAACCAGTTCTCCCAGACGGCGACCGAGCTGGTGGCCGAGGGGATGTCGGCGGCCCAGGCCAAGCAGGCCCTGTACGACGAGGCGACGGGGAATTTCCAAGCATTTCTCGCCGATCGGCAAGCCGATCAGCCGTTCTGTTATTGGTTCGGCCCCACGAACGTGCATCGCAAGTGGATCAAAGGCTCCGGCAAAGCGCTGTGGGGATTGGAACCGGACGACTTGAAGGGCAAGATGCCGCCGTACCTGCCGGACGTGCATGAAGTGCGGGAAGATTTGGTAGATTATTTCGGCGAGATCATGGCGTTCGATGCCGCCATCGGTCTGTTGCTGGACGAGGTGAAGAAGGCCGGCGAGGAAGAGAACACGCTGGTCGTGATCAGCGGCGATCACGGTGCTCCCGGATTTCCGCACGGCAAGTGCAACCTGTACGACTTTGGAACGGGCGTCTGCCTGGCGATCGCCGGCCCGGGTGTGCGGGGTGGCCGCGTGGTGGATGATTTCGTCAATCTGACGGACTTGGCGCCTACGTTTTTGGAGGCGGGCGGTGTCGCCGCGCCCGAAGTGATGACCGGGCGGAGCTTGTGGCCGGTCTTGAAATCCGAACGTCAGGGGCTGGTGGATCCGCAGCGGACTTTTGTCGTGACCGGCCGGGAACGCCACGTGGAGATGGCCCGCGCCGGCCATTTGCCGTATCCTCAGCGGGCTATTCGCACGGCGGAGCATCTGCTGATCATCAACTTCAAGCCCGACCGTTTTCCGCTGGGCGATCCGTACAACCTGGAGGGGCCGAATCCGCCGACCGTCGAAGAACTGACCGAGATCACCTTCGTCACGCTGCCCGACGAGGATGCCGGCCCGACCAAAGCTTGGCTTGTCACCCAGCGTAACGATCCGCAATGGAAGCCGCTGTTCGAATTGGCCTACGGCAAGCGGCCGCGCGAGGAATTGTACGATCTGCGGAAAGACCCGCACCAAGTCCGCAACGTCGCCGCCGATCCGACTTATGCGCCGGTCCGCGCCGAACTGGAACGTCGTCTAATGGACGAATTGCAGCGGACCGGCGACCCGCGGCTGGTCGACGACGGCCGCTTTTTCGAGACCCCGCCCCTGGCTGGCCCGCTGCCCAAGGATGTGCCGCAACCGAAACGGAAACGGTGAAGAGCGACTCATGCAATATGCTTGCAAGCCCTGTCGGCTGGATTCTTTCTGAAGCCTCCGCCCCCCCGTTAAAACTGATGGCAGACAGGGAGTGAGTCGGCTGAAGCCGACGGATTGGGCCGCTGTCCGGCCTTAGCCGGCTCTCCTGCCTGCCGCCGGCATGAGCTGGTAAACCGCCTTTTATTCCCCGGATTTTTATTCCTCTTCGGCAGCGGGGTTCATGCCCAGCTGCCGCATCTTGCGGTACAGGTTGGAGCGGTGCAGGCCCAAACGCTCGGCGGCCGCGGTCATGTTGCCGCGGGCCGCGGCGATCTGGCGGGTCACGTACTCGCTCTGGAACCGCCGCGTGGCGGCATTCAGCGTTTGATCCAGCGCGAAGATCGCCGTCGAGGCCGGATCGGGAGCGAGAATAAAGGAAAGATCCTCGGCCTCGACCGTGTCGCCTTGTGCCAAATACGCCAGCCGTTCCATCAAGTTCCGCAACTCGCGGATGTTGCCGGGCCAGGTGTGACTGAGCAGCCGTTTGCGGGCCGCCGCCGTCAACTTCAGCGGTTTGCGGCGAGCTTTGACGCTGAATTCGTCCAAAAAGTGCTCGGCCAACAACAGCACGTCCTCGCCCCGTTCCCGCAACGGGGGTAGGTCCAGCGTGACGACGTTCAGGCGAAAGAACAGGTCTTCGCGGAACCGCCGCTCGCGAACCATCCGGGCCAGGTTCTGGTTGGTGGCCGCGATCACGCGGGCATCGGTGTGAATCGGCCGCGAGCCGCCGACGCGGACGACGACCTTTTCCTCCAGCACGCGCAGCAGCTTGGCTTGTCCGCCGGGGCTCATATCGCCGATTTCATCTAAGAACAACGTGCCGCCGCCGGCCAATTCAAACTTGCCGGGCCGCGCCGTGTGCGCGTCGGTGAACGCGCCTTTTTCGTGGCCGAACAATTCACTTTCCAGCAGCGTCTCGGTCAGGGCCGCACAGTTGACCGCCACCAGCGGCTGATCGCGACGATGGCTGAGGTAATGGATCAGCTGGGCGACGATCTCCTTGCCGGTGCCGTTCTCGCCCTGGATCAACAGCGCCAAGTCCGTATCGGCAATGCGGGCGATGGTCGAGCGCAGCGACTCGATCACGGGACACTCGCCGATCATCCGGACCCGCTCGGCCGCTTGTTCCGTCAAGTGCCGTTGGACTCGCAACAAGCGTTCGTACTGTTGGGTGTTTTCCAGCGCGATGGCGGCATGGGCCGCCAATTCCGTTAGCGCGGTTTGGTCCTCGTCCGTAAAATCGCCTCCGATCTTGTTCAGCATCTCGAACGCGCCGAACAAATCGCCGCGCGGCGAGCGGAGCGGAACGCACAACAGGTTTCGCGTCTGGAAGCCCAGCTTGCGGTCGACTCGCCGATCGACTTCGCGCTGGGCTTCGTCCCGATCGACCCGCCGCGGTTCGCCGGTTCGCACGACTTGTCCCACGACCCCCGCGTCGTCGGGCAGACGCAGTTCGTTGTCTTCGACGCCCAGCGCGGGCCGGCCGACGAGCGACCGGTTGGCTTGATCCCAAAGAAAAATGCTGGCGCGTTCGGCCGCCAGCAATTGCGTCGAAGCTTCGGCAATCTGCTGCAACAGATCGTCGGTGCGCTGAGTCTGGCTCCAATGGCGGCTGATTTCGATGATCCGTTCCAGCCGCTCGACGCGGCGCCGCCCCCGATCCCGTTGACGCACGGCCTCGCGGCCTGCGCCGAGCACGTCGGCCAATTCCCGAATCATCGCGTCGCGTTCGCCGCCGGCGGCGCCGACCAGATGAAACGATAAAACTTCGCCGCTGCCCGAACGTGGGGTCAGCGGGACGGCTGCCCACGGCCCGTCGGCCAGTGGCTGATCGCGATCGAGGACTTCCGTCAATAATTTCAGCGGCGGTTCCTGCTGCAAACCGGCCGCCGCGATTGGCAGCCACTTACCGCGCTCCGCCCGCCGTAGCATGACGAAATCAGCTCCGCCTGCGGTCAGGAGCAGCGGCAATGCCGTTTCCAAAAAAGCCTCTGTCCGGTCGTGATCCGCGGCCAGCAACAGGATCTGTTTCGCCAATGGACCAATCCCGGCTGGAATTGCCGTTCCTGCGGCCATGTGGTACCTCCTGTAATCAGCTTGATAAATCAATGCAATCAATAGGATAACATACGCGAGTCAAGTTTGCGTAACCCGATGGTCCAAAAAGTGGTTTTCCGCTATCTTGTTAGTAATCAGGGCGCCGTCGAGGCGAGGAACTACGGCGATTTTGAGGAACATCTCACGGAGAACGATTAATGGGCCTATTTGACGGCAAGAGGGGATTGATCGTTGGTGTAGCCAATGATCGATCCATCGCTTGGGCGATTGCTCAGACGATTATGGAGCAGGGCGGAGAATGCGGATTCACGTACCTGCCGGATTCCCCTTATGAAGAGAAGAAGAAGAATCAGCGGCGCGTTTCTCAATGTTTGCGTAATCATCCGCAGGCCAAGTTTCTGCTGCCCATGGATGCCCAAGACGACCATCAGATTGCCGATGTCATGCGGGCGACGCATAAGGAGTTCGACAAGATTGACTTCCTCTTGCACTCCATCGCCTTTGCCGATCGTCGCGACTTGGGACGCGAGACGTACAAGACCGGCCGGGACGGGTTCAAGTTGGCGATGGACGTCAGCGTTTACAGCTTGATCGCCGTGACGCATGCGGCGGTGCCGTATTTGAGTTCGCGGTCGTCCATCCTCACGATGTCCTACTTTGGCGGCGAGAAATGCGTGCCGGGGTACAACGTGATGGGCATCTGCAAAGCGGCGTTGGAGGCGACGGTGCGCTATCTGGCGTTTGATTTGGGCCCGCGGGGCGGCCGCGTCAATGCGCTTAGTGCGGGGCCGCTGAAGACGCTGGCCGGTTCGGCGGCCGGGGCCAGCGACATGCTGGCGATGTACGAGCACATGGCCCCGCTGGGGCGCAACATCACCCATGAAGAAGTCGGCCGAACCGGCGCGTTTCTGCTGTCGGATTTTTCGGACGGCATCACCGGCGAAACGCTGCACATCGACGGCGGCTACAACATCATGGGATCCCCGGGCCGGCTCCTGGACCTGCTAAAGGCGGCGCGACCGAAATCATGACTCACATCGACTGCCGTCACATCCGCAATTTCTGCATCATCGCGCACATCGATCACGGCAAGAGCACGTTAGCCGATCGAATGCTGGAATACACCGGCACGGTCAGCGAGCGCGAGATGCGAGATCAATTGCTGGACGACATGGAACTGGAGCGATCCCGCGGGATCACGATCAAGGCCAGCGCGGTGCGGTTGCGCTACCCCTGGCGCGGCGAGACATACGAGTTGAATTTGATCGACACGCCCGGACACGTGGATTTTTCCTACGAGGTGTCGCGGGCGCTGATGTGTTGCGAAGGTGCTTTGTTGCTGGTGGACGCCTTTCAGGGCGTCGAGGCGCAAACGGTGGCCAACGCCTTGGCGGCTTTCGAGCACGACTTGGCGATCGTCCCGGCGCTGAACAAGATCGACTTGAAGCACGCTCGGCCGGACGAGGTGCTGGAAGAGATCGAACACTCGCTGGGCATCCCCCCCGAGGAAGTGCTGCGGGTCAGTGGCAAGGCCGGACTGGGCGTCGGCGAGTTGCTCGAGGCCCTGATCACGCGCATTCCGCCGCCCCAGGGCGACCCCGATGCGGCGCTGCAGGCGATGGTATTCGATTCGCATTACGACGAGTTTCGCGGGGCGATCACCTACGTGCGGGTCATGAACGGGCGAGTCCGCAAAGGGCAGAAGATCAAGTTCCTGCAGACCGATTTGACGCATGAGGTGCTGGAACTGGGCCAATTCGCCCCTCGTCGCCAGCCGTGCGACGAGCTGCAGGCCGGTCAGGTCGGCTACTTGATTTGCAACATCAAATCGTTAAAGCAAGTGCATATCGGCGACACGGTCGGCACGCCCGACGGTTCCGCACCCGCGTTGGCGGGCTATCATCCGCCGCAGCGGATGGTGTACTGTGGACTGTATCCGTCCGACGGGCAGGATTTTGGCGAGCTGCGCGACGCGCTGGACAAGCTGGCCATGAACGATCCAAGCTTTGAATTCCAGCCCGAGACCAGCGACGCGCTCGGGTTCGGGTTCCGCTGCGGCTTTCTGGGCTTGCTGCACATGGAGATTGTCCAGCAGCGGCTGGAGCAGGAATCGGACGTGGATTTGGTGCAAACCGCGCCCAACGTGACCTATCAAATCGTCACCAGGCAGGGCCAGTTGCTGGAAATTCATCGCCCGCAGGAAGTGCCCAGTGCCGGGGACATCGAAGAATTCCGCCAGCCCATCGTGCGCGTGAACTTGATCGTCCCCAGCGACTATATCGGCCCCGTGATGAAGCTGTGCCAGGACCGCCGGGGCGTGCCGCAGGGAACCGAGTACCTGTCGCCGACGCGGGCCATGCTGCGCTACGACTTGCCGCTGGCCGAGGTGATCTACGATTTGCACGACAAACTGAAGAGCGCCACCCGCGGCTATGGCACGATGAATTACGAGCTGCTGGGGTACTTTCCCGCCGACCTGGTTCGCTTGGACATCCTGGTCAACAACAATCGCGTCGAAGCGTTAAGCGTGATCTGTGATCGGGCGGATGCCGACCGGCGGGGGCGGGCCGTGGTCAAGAAGCTCAAGAGCGAGATTGACCGCCACATGTTCGAGGTCGCCATCCAGGCGGCCGTCGGCTCGCGGATCATCGCCCGCGAGACCGTGCCCGCGATGCGCAAGAACGTCACGGCCAAATGCTATGGCGGAGACATCACGCGCAAGCGAAAGCTGTGGGCCAAGCAGCGCGAAGGCAAGAAGCGGATGAAGTCGATCGGCCAAGTGGATATCCCTCAGAAAGCTTTTATGGCGGTCCTCGAAACCGGGGGAGATAAGTGAAAAAAACTGCTCTCGTCGCGGAGCCGCGGGCCGTCTATAATTCACGGTTGACATCACAGCAGGTACGATTCTCCTGGTAGCGAATTCACCCGGGTCTTGCCGATCATGCCGCGGAAAAATGGTTGCTTTGTTTTGCCCGATCAAGCCAGCGCGGTGCCGTTTCGGCGCTTCGGCGAGCGTGTTGAATTCTGCTTGATTACCACTTCTGCGGGGCGATGGGGATTTCCCAAAGGCCATATCGACCCCGGCGAGACTCCCGAACAGACGGCGCTCAAAGAAGCCTTGGAAGAAGCCGGCTTGCATGGCCGCATCGTCGGGGCGCCCCTGGTCGGCTACCGGGCCGACAAGAACGGAGAGAGCAAACGCGTGGTCGCTCTGTTGATGGAGGTCACGCGTTGCGACGACCAATGGGACGAGGCGGCCGTACGCCAGCGCCGTTGGGTATCTCGCAGCGAAGCCCAGGATCTGCTGAACCGCGACGTGCTGCAAACATGTCTCGCTGTTGCTCGGGAACGAATCCCGGACGCTCTAGCAACCGGGCTTCCAGCAACTGGGGAATGTGGGTCCGGCGACGGACTTGAGTGTCCTTAAGGGACTTTCTGTGCGATGGGGTCAGCCGGCATAACAAGCATTGGGCTGTGCGTGGGAGCCTGCGTTCGATAAAAACTGGAATCGTCCTGAAGTCGGCAGATGCCAGAGGCCGATAACGAGTCCTGAGACAAACCGGGAGGGCGGGACGACCCCAAGTTGTTCCGTTTCAGGATAGAGGTCATAGCATTGCGATGGATCGTCGTGCTATGACCTTTTTTGTTTCTTGGCGATTCTGGTACGCACGGTTCATCCGCTCAACGCCGTGCCGGCATGATGGGTGGCAGCCCCAGTGGCGGCAAGCCCGACAGAACCTCGCTGCCGACGGCTTCGGGGAAGATCTGCTCCAAGGTTTCCTTGAGCAGCGGCAACGGATCGCGGGTCAGCTGAGGCTGGTCCAGCGTCCCGGTGACGTGGATCAGCAGCAGTTGCTTGCTGGCCTGACGGACGACCGCGCGGATGATGGGCAAATTCAGTTCGCCCGGTCCGACCAGCGAGTAGAACTTGAGATTGATGCGACGTTCCAAGTCCATTTCGCCGCTGCCTTTAAGACTGACCGCATCGCCGTTGAAGTTGATCCGGTCCAGATAGACATGTTCGCCTTGGACCCGGAAGTCGATCTCGCTGCTGGTGAACGCCGTCGTATCCGGTTGGCGGATGCTGAGCAGCTTGAGCAAGGCCAGCATCACGGGGATTTCGTAAATATCCGCTTCGAACAGCCGGATGGCGCCGGTGCCGCGCCAGGACGGCCATCCGTGACGATTGCCGCTCAACGTCAGCAGCGCATTGGCCCGGCCGCGGATATTCTGACTCTTCAGATCCATTTCCTGGGCAAACTCGGCCAAATCGCCGCGTTCCAGACGCAGCTGCAGGCGGTAGGGCAGTTCCGGCTCGAAGCCGACGCGGATGTCCGCCGACAGCTGGCCGCCGATCGTTCTGGCTGTGAGCGGCTGCGGGACACGTCCCGGAGCCGCGGAATCTGCTTCCGTCCCCAGGAGGATGCCGGATGGATCGATCCACATCGGTCCGGCTACCCCGGTCAGTTGTACGTTCTTTACCATGACGGAATCGACGTTCAACTCGCCGCGGCTGGAAAACGTTCCTCCGGCGCTGGTGCCGGTCAGGCGGACTTCGCCATGCAGATGCTCGAGCGGAAATCCGCACTGCAGGTTCGCGTCTTCGACGTCCAGAATGACGTCCCAGGCGGCCGTGGGCGGCTCGTCATGTGTGGGCGAGCCGGAGAAGGCGAGGGCTCCCCGCAGACTGAGTTCGCCCTCGAAGCTCATTCGTTCGACCGCCTTGCCCATTTCCTTGGGCAGTGCCGCCAGCAGTTCACGATTGAGCAGAATGCGATCGGCGACGACGTTCGGCAGCTGCACGGTCCAGGAGCCGTCCTGGCCGACGCCGCACGCGCCGCTGATGTCGATCTGCGTCTGGTCGTGGACCGCGGAGATGTTTCGCAGCTGGACGCGACCGTTGCTGTAGTTCACCGTTCCCGCCACTTCGTCCAGTCGATACGGAAACCAGGTGGGCTGGATCGTGATGTTGCGGCCTTCGTCGTTCAACCTCTTGCGCCATTTCTGGGCGGTGACATCGATTCCCAGGAAATGGCTGGACGAAGCGTAATGAATCCCGACGGTCAGGTGATCGACGGTGCCCCGCGGGCGCAACTGGTTCCATAACGCCCGAGCGCCCGGCTGCAGAGCGTCCCGCAATCCGTCCTCCAGCGGCACATCCGTGCCGACGAGATTCAGCACCAATTCGCTGCCGGCTTGCGACCGCCAGAACCCCGAGCCCTCGACGTAGGCGCTGTCGTGGCGGCCCGTCAAGTTCTGGAAGGTCCACCCTCGATCGTCCCACAGCAGTTGGCCGCGAATCATATTCAGCGGATAAGGAAACGGCTTGTAGTGAATGCCGCAGTTGAACAGTTCGATGCGAACCTGCCGGTGCAATTCGGGGTGCTGAGGATCCGTCCGCTCAAATCGGCCCTGGGCGGAGAACATGCCGGTCGGTCGCAACAAGCGCACGACGTCACGAGCCTTGGGGTCGATCAGCGCCGCCAGCAGTTTCTCGTCGAGTGGAATCGGCTGAGGACAATTGAATTCCAGCCAACCCGTCGGGATTCCTCCGGGATCTTGGGCCTCACCCCGCAAGGCGACTTCCTGGCCGGCGGCGGCGGCGGTCAGGTCGATCTGCAAACGATCGTCCTTCAAGTGCAGCGTTCCGCGGGTTCGTTCCAGCCGGTAGGGAAAACCGTGATACGCGAACGAGACATCCAAACAGGTGACCGTCAGTTCCGGCGTCCAGCGCCGGCCGTCGAATTCGAGCCGAAACTCGGCATCGATCGTCCCCGCGGGATAATACTTCTGCCAATCGTCCTGCAGGTCCGGCGGCAAAACCTCCAGGAAACGGCGGTCCAATTCGAGTTGCCGCGCGGCGCCCGCCACGGTCAGCGGAGCGTCCGCTTGCCAGCCTCGCTGTTCCAGTTGCATCGTCACCGTTGTGGTGCCATTGCGGGCAAAGCCCTGGTCCAGCCAAATACGCTCGTTGCTCAACTCGAATCGCCCGCGGACGTCGAACAGCGGGAACGGCAGTCGGCGATCTTGAATCTGACCCGAGACCAAGGCCCCGTTGACCAGGAACCGAGGCGAATCGGCGGCATGCTTGCCGTTGGAAGCGCTGAATGTCAGATCCAGCCGTCCGTGGACGGCGACAGCGGCCGACAGCCGCTGCTGCACAGCCAGAGGCAACGCCGCCTGCAGCGGCGCCGACCACTGCAGCCCGTCGACTCTGCCGCTGACGCTCCAGGCGTTTTGCGCCGCGTCGATGCATCCCTCGAAATCGATCCCTTCGAAATAATCTCCCTCGGCGCGGCCGCGGAATAGCGTTGAGGAAGAAGTGCCCCCTGCGGCCTCGATCTTCACCGCCGCCGCAGACGGCGTCATCTCCAAGCATACGTTGCGAAAGCTGAACGACCGGCGGCCGCCACGCGGATCGCTTACTTCGACGGTCGCATCGCGGACCGAGACGGGGACGTTGGACGAACCGAATTCCGGCAGCGGCCATAACCGCTCGATATCCCACGTGCCGTCCTCCTGGCGCTCGGCCCACAGTTTCAGGCCCGCCAGATGGACATGTTTTGCGCGTGGCTTCTGCCCAGACAGTAACAATTCGGCGTCCACCGCGCACTCGGCAAACACCTCGCTGACGTAAGCCAGCTGCCGGTTGTCCCCGCGGCGGCTGACGGACAACCCGTGAATCGCGACCCCGCGGCCTTCGTACATCCTCGCGTGACGTA